>Ga0070741_10006610_pt1 | contig 24782 bp, 20 predicted proteins | sample Coa_R1_4_FD_66440 | JGI IMG/M metagenome (GOLD analysis project Ga0070741, IMG submission 66440) | Surface soil microbial communities from Centralia Pennsylvania, which are recovering from an underground coalmine fire - Coalmine... | ecosystem: Environmental > Terrestrial > Soil > Unclassified ... | reverse complement strand
GAGGCGTCCAGGCGCGCGATCCAGATCCTGCCGTTCATGGCCCGCGCGCGCGCCATGCGGCAGTGGGCGGGGCTCTGCGACATGACGCCGGACTCGTCGCCGATCCTCGGGGAGTCTGAGGTGCCCCGCTTCTTCCTCGCTGCCGGCATGGGCACGTGGGGGTTCAAGGGCGCGCCGATCTTCGGGCGGACGATGGCCGAGCTCGTCGCGACCGGGCGGACGCCGGAGCTCATCGCCCCGTTCGCGCCCGACCGGTTCCGACGCGACCGCATGGTGCCCGACGCCGCCTCGGCGGGCACGCACTGAGCCCTCGCGACGTCCGCCGCCCCGGTACCCGCCGAGCTCGGGACGCGGGCGCCGGCCGCCGAGCCCGGGTCCGGGGGCCGGCGATCCCGCCTCCGTACTATGGGTGAGCGTCGGGCGGACGGCCGTCGCGGCGACGCGACCTCGCCGAGCCTTCCGCGGCCGGGGCCGAGCGACCTGCACGTCGGAGGATGTGGATGTGTGACTTCTGCGGGTGTCCGGCGATCGACCCGTTCTCGTTCCTGACCGATGAGCACGTCACGCTCCTCACGATGGCGGACGCGTATGCGAGCTCCCTGGACCCGCGAGACCTGGACGCGCTCGCGGTGATCTGGGCCGATCACCGGGCGGAGGAGCGGATCGCGCTCGAGCCCCTCGCGGAGGCGCTCGCGCTGCACGATGCGCTCGCGCTCGCGCGCGAGGCGGACGCCGCCGTCGACGGCTTCGTCGCGAGTCCCGACGCCGATGCGAAGCGTCTCCGCGGCGCGGTCGTCGGCCACGTCGACACGTACGAGTACGAGGTCTTCCCCCAGTTGGTGATGGCGGCCGACCCGGGTGAGATCGACGCGGCCGCCCGGCGGGCCGCCGAGGCGCGGGAGGGCTGAGGGTGCGCCCGAGGGTCGTGGCCCGTCTGTACCACGTGGCCTCCCGCGCGTGGCTCACCGCGGCCGGTCTCGCGCTCCTGCTCCCCGCGCGGGACCGCCTCGGGATCTGGCTCCCGCTGCACCTGACGCTCGCGGGGGCCGTCTCGGTCGCGATCAGCGGCTCGATGCAGGGCTTCGCCTCGGCGCTCACCGCCACGCCGGCCCCGCCGGTGTGGGCGGTCGTCGCCCAGTGGGCGTTCGTGAACGTGGGGGTCGCGCTGATCGGGCTCGGGTACCCCTCCGGCCACCCCGCGATCCTGGCCTTTGGAGGGGCCTCCTTTCTGTGCGGGATGGCCGTGCTCGCGTGGATGGTGGCGCGTGCGTGGCGCCGTGGGCTGAACCGCCGGCATGTCCTCCCGATGGTCATGTACGGGTGCGCGCTGCTCGCCATCCTGTCCGGCGGGACGCTCGGCGCTCTGATCGGCAGCGGGGCGGTCCACGACGCGGTGCTCTGGGTCGCGCTTCGTCGCGCCCACATGACGGTGAACGTGCTGGGGTGGGTCTCCCTCACGATCTCGGGGACGCTCGTCACGCTGCTCCCCACGGTGCTCCGAATCCGGATGCCGAGCTGGCACGGCGGGGCGACCGCGACGTTCCTCGTCGGCGGCCTCGCGATGGTCGCGAGCGGGCTCGGCCTGTCGTCCCCGCCGGTGGCCGCCGTGGGCGGGGTCGCGTACGCGCTCGGCGCGCTCGGGCTCGTCTGGATGGTCGGCCTGGCGATCACCAGCCCGAGGCGGTGGCCGGTCCCGGTGTCTGCCAAGCACCTCGTCCTCGCCGTCTGCTGGTTCGCGTTCGGCGCCGTCGCCCTCTCGGTGGCGCTGGTCCGCGGGACGGCGTCCTTCGACGCGTTCCGCGGGCTGTTCCTCGTGGCCTTCGTCGGCGGATGGATCGTGCAGACGCTGCTCGGCGCGTGGCTCTACCTCCTCCCGATGGCGAGGCCCGGTCATCCGGACGAGCGACGGCGTTTGCTCTCCGCCATCGAGTTCGGCGGTCTGCTGCAGATCGGGGCGCTGAACGGAGGTCTGGTCCTGATGGCCCTGCGCGCGGGAGACCTGCTCCCCGACGTGTGGGGAGCGATCGGGACCGGGCTCGCCCTCGGCGGAGCGGCGCTCGCGCTCGTCAAGGCGTGGGCGTTCCCCCTCCTCGCGCGGGCCCCCGTGCTCTCGGCGCGGCAGCTCGAGGTCTGGGGTGGGTAGGCGGCACGTGCGGAAGCCGTCGTTCTGGCAGGGTACGCGGCGCGTGCGGGAGTCGTTGTCTGGCAGGATAGGCGGCATGGACCCGGCGACCAGACGGGCGGCGGTGGTCACGGTCTCGGACGGCGTGGCGCGGGGGACCCGGGTCGACGAGTCGGGCGACGCGGCCCAGTCGATGCTGCGCGAGGCGGGGTTCGAGGTCGCCCGGTCGGTCGTTCCCGACGAGCGCGATCGGATCGAGGCCGAGCTGATCGGGCTCGCCGACGGCGGGACGCCGCTCGTCGTGACGACCGGCGGCACCGGCTTGGGCCCAAGAGACGTGACGCCGGAGGCCACGCGCGCCGTGATCGACCGCGAGGCCCCGGGGCTGGCGGAGCTCATGCGCCGCGCGGGCCTCGAGAAGACGCCGATGGCGGCGCTCTCCCGCGCGGTTGCCGGCAGCCGTGGCGGAACCCTGATCCTGAACCTGCCCGGCAGCCCGAAGGGCGTTCGCGAGAGCCTCGAGGCGGTGCTCCCCGTCTTGCCGCACGCGCTCGAGCTCCTGGCCGGCGCGACCGGCGCCCACCCCACGGGCCACGGCGACGAGCGCGACACGTGGTCGTTCGAGCGTGCTCCGGCCGGCCCGTTCGCGCCCGCCACCGGGTCGGGGTGGGTCGAGGCGACGGCGGTCAAGATCCTGAGCGGTCGGCCGCCGTGCAGGGTCGGGAACCGCTTCCGCGTGGTCCCCGGCGGCCCGGTCGACGGAACGCTCGGGTGCGCGGAGTTCGACGCCGCCGCGACCGAGGACGCCGCCCGCGTCCTCGAGCTCGGCGAGCCGATCACCCGCACGTACCGCCACGAGCTCGGGGAGATCGAGGTGTACCTCGAACCGCACGTCTCGCCGGCTCGCCTCATCGTGGTCTCGGCGAACGAGACCGCCCTGCACCTCATGCGGTTCGCGCGCGCGCTCGGGTACGAGACCGTCCTGGTGGAGGACAGGCCCGAGCGCACGACGCCGGCTCATCGGGCGGCCGCCGACGAGGTGGTGAGGTCGATCCGGCAGGTGACGCTCGAGGGCGTGGTGGACGTCGTGTTCACCGACCACGACGCCCCAGGGCTGGCGGAGGCCCTCGCCGGCGTCCTGCGCTCGCCGGCCCGGTTCGTCGGCGTGATGGGCAGTCGCCGGCACGTGGCCCCGTACCTCGAGGATCTTCGCGAGACGGGTCTCTCGGAGGAGGAGCTCGGGCGGATCCGCTCGCCGGTCGGGCTGGACCTCGGCGGCCGCCGGCCGGTCGAGGTGGCCCTGTCGATCGCGGCGGGACTGCTCGCGGCCCGCTCGGGGAGCTCCGGGGGCTTCCTCGACCGGCCCAGGGAGGCGGAGTCGCCGGGGTCGTCCGCGTGAGCGGGACGGCGCGTCACGTTCGCAAGAACCGCCGGTTCTGGGACCGGACGAGCGACGAGTACCAGGCCGAGCATGCGCGGCAGCTCAACCGGTTCGACCGTCCGGTCTGGGGGATCTGGGGGCTCCCGGAGTCGCGGCTTCGGGTGTTGGGGGACGTCGAGGGAAAGGACGTCCTCGAGCTCGGGTGCGGGGGGGCCCAGTGGTCGATCTGCCTCGCCCGCATGGGCGCGCGCCCCGTCGGCCTGGACCTGTCGATCGCGCAGCTCCGACACGCCGAGCGCCTCATGGCCGGCGCCGGCGTGTCGTTCCCGATCGTGAACGCCGACGCCGAGCGCGTGCCGTTCGCCGACGAGAGCTTCGACATCGTGTTCTGCGACCACGGGGCGATGACCTTCGCGGACCCGTTCGCCACCGTTCCCGAGGCGGCGCGGGTGCTCCGGCCGGGCGGGCTGCTCGCGTTCAACATGCTGAGCGCCTTCGCCTTCGTGTGCTGGGACACCGGGGGCGAGCGCCTCGGCCGCCGCCTGCAGATCGACTACTTCGGCATGCGCGCCTGGGACGAGGAGTCGGTCGACTTCCAGCTTCCCTACGGCGAGTGGATCCGCCTGTTTCGGGCGAACGGCCTGGAGGTCGAGGACCTGATCGAACCCCGTCCGCCGGCGAACGCGCACACCACGTACCGGGACATCGCCGACCTCCAGTGGGCGCGCCGCTGGCCGATGGAGAGCATCTGGAAGGTCCGCAAACGGTCCCAGCGCATCTAGTATGAGACAGACTAGTTCTCGCCGGATCGCGGGCACGGCGGCCCTCTCCCTCCTCGTGCTGGCGCTGGCCGCGTCCCAGCCGGTGCCCCGGGTGTCTCCCGACCGCCGGCCGAACATCGTCCTCATCCTCACCGACGATCAGTCGTTCGACTCGCTTCCGCACGATCCGCCGGTGATGCCCGCGCTCCAGGCGATGATGCAGGACCCGACCGATCACTGGATCCAGTTTCCGAACGCCTTCATCAACACCCCGCTCTGCTGTCCGTCGCGGGCCACGATCCTGACGGGGGAGTCCTCGAACCACACCGGGGTGCAGAACAATTTCGAGGGCGCGGTGCTCGACGACGCCTCGACGGTCGCGACGTGGCTGCACGACGCGGGCTACGAGACGGGACTCATCGGCAAGTACCTGAACGGCTACCCGTTCGGCTTCGCGCCCTACGTCCCGCCCGGCTGGGATCGTTGGCTCGTCCGCAAGCAGGCGGCCCAGGGCTCGCTGTACTACGACTACGTCCTCGAGGACCAGGGGTTCCCGGTCGTCCACGGGGACGAGCCCGCCGACTACTCCACGGACGTCTACGCCTCGGCCGCGGTGTCGTTTCTCCGGTCGGCCCCGGCCGACCGGCCGTTCTTCCTCGAGATCGCCCCGTCCGCGCCGCACCGTCCCTGGACGCCGGCTCCGGGGGACGTCGGTGCCTATGCCGGAATGCCGATCTTCCAGCCCCCGAGCGTCGGCGAGCCCGACGTCTCGGACAAGCCCGCCTGGGTCCGCCGCCTGCCCGAGCCCGACGCCGCGAGGCTCGCGCAGCTCCGGAGCCTCCACCAGCGCTCGTTCGAGGCGCTCCGCGCCGTCGATCGCCTGGTGGCGCGGGTGGTTCGGGTTCTGCGGGAGCGCGGCGCGCTCGACCGCACGGTGATCTTCTTCCTTACCGACAACGGGTTCTCGTTCGGCGAGCACCGGTGGGTGAGCAAGGCCTGCCCCTACGAGGAGTGCGTTCGCACGCCGTTCCTCGTGCGGTTCCCGGGCGCGCTCTCGCACGTGGACGACCACCTCGTCTCGAACGTGGATCTCGCGCCGACGTTCGCCGACCTGGCCGGCGTCGCGCCGGGGAACCGAGTGGACGGCCGCAGCCTCGTCCCCCTGCTCGAGGGGCGATCGCCCCCCTCCTGGCGGACGGGCGTGCTGCTCGAGTACGTCGGCGACCGGCACATCCCGGCGTGGTGGGCGATCCGGACGGCGAACTTCCTCTACGTCGAGTACGCGACAGGCGAGCGGGAGCTCTACGACCTGACCGGCCGCCTCGGCCCCGCCGATCCCTACGAGCTCGACAACCGCGCCGACGATCCCGCGTACGCGCCGGTCCTGGCTCGCCTCGCCGCCCGCCTGGCCGCGCTGCGCGGCGCGTGAGCTCCCGCGAAATGCGTGAGCGGCTGCTAGCGTTGCGCTCGTGCAGTCCACCCCCGGCCCGGGCTCTCGACCGCCGACGCCGCGCTCTCGCCTGCGCTCGTCCCGGCGCCGGGCCGCCCGCCGGCGCGGGTTCGTGGCGTTCCTCGTGGCCGTGCTGGTGTTCATCGGGTGGGCGGCCTGGCCGAGGGGGGGCGGAGCCGAGCGGGCCGGCGGAGGTGGGTCGCACCGGGGGAACGGCGGCCACCAGGGCGGCGGCTCGCCGAGCGCGTCGCCGTCCTCGAGCACCCTGCCCGGCTCGACGCCGATCAAGCACGTCGTGTTCATCGTCAAGGAGAACCGGACCTTCAACAACTTCTTCGCGACCTACCCCGGCGCCGCGGGCGCCACGGAGGGAGGCACGATCCACTGCACGAGCGACGGGTGCACCGATGGCCCGGTCGTGAGGCTCACGAGGGCCGACGACGTGCAGGCGCACGACCTCACGCACTGCTTCCGGTGTGGCGCGACGGCGATCAACGACGGCAAGATGAACGGCTTCAACTGGATGAACGGTCCGATCGACGTGTCCTCGAGCCTGGCTCCGCTCTACGGTCATGACAGGTCCGGCTACACGTACTTCACGCGCTCGCAGATCCCGAACTACTGGCACTACGCCGACCGCTTCGTGCTCGCCGACCACTTCTTCACGTCGATGTACGGACCGACGCTCCCCGAGCACCTCTACACGATCGCGGCGCAGGCGAACGGCATCGTGGACAACAAGGGGACGACCGATCACCCGAACAGCTACTGCGACGATCCGACCGAGTACGCGACGCGCTTTCGCCCCAACCTGTCCCCGAGCGACGTGCGACGGATCATGGCGCTCGAGAACGCCATCGCGTTGAACGGCCGGAACACGTTCGAGCTCGCGCAGTACTGGGACAAGGTCCGTCTGTGCTTCGACATCAAGACCCTTCCGGACGAGCTGGATCGGGCGGGTATCTCCTGGAAGTACTACGCGGAGTTCAACTCCTGGATGAACGTCATGCAGATGATCCATCACATCCGGTACGGACCGATGTGGAACAACGTCCCCTCCCCGGACCAGTTCATCCCGGACGTGCGCAACGGCAAGCTGCCGGCCGTCGCGTGGCTCGAGCCTCCCGAGTCCTACAACGACCACCCGGGATCCGGCAAGAGCGTGTGCGCCGGCGAGAACTGGACCGTGAACGTCATCAACGCGATCATGCGGAGCGAGTACTGGCGGTCGACGGCCATCATCGTCGTCTGGGACGACTTCGGCGGGTTCTACGATCCGGTTCCCCCACCGCACGTGGACCACATGGGGCTCGGGCCCCGGACCCCCGCGCTGATCATCTCCCCGTACACGCGGTCGGGGGACAGCCCGGACGGCGGGTACGTCGACCACACCGTGTACGAGTTCTCGAGCGTGCTTCGGTTCATCGAGGAGGTGTTCGGGCTCCAGCCGCTCACCGAGCGAGACGCCCAGGCGAACCCGCTGGCCGGCGCCTTCGACTTCCAGCACCCGAACTTCAAGAAGCTGATCCTCCCCCTCCGGACCGATTGCCCTTACGGCACGACCCTCGCGCAGCTCGGTCCGGGCTGGCCCCTGGCGCGGACGATCGGCAGCCCGTTCGACTGAGCGGCCGGGATCATCCGTCCGGGAACTTCGGACCGGGGCAGTCCGGGCGCAGCGGCTGCGGGTCGGGCGGCCGCGGCACCTGGGTGAAGTCGAAGGCCTCCGAGAGGTTGTCGGCGTTCCGGTCCCGGTGCGTGAGCTGCGACAGGCCCCAGTTGTCCTCGATGAACCGGAGCACGCTGGAGAACTCACCCCGCGTGTGGTCGATGAACCCCTCCTTCGCGTAGGGCGAGATCACGAGCAGCGGGACGCGGATGCCGAACCCGAAGCGGTCCACCTGCGGCGGCGGCACGTGGTCGTAGAAGCCGCCGTAGTCGTCCCAGGTGATGAAGATCGCCGTGTCCTTCCACATGGGGCTCGACATGATGGCGTTCACGACCCGCACGGTCCAGTTCTGGCCGTGGCAGAAGCTGTACTCGGGATGCTCCGACAGCTCGAAGCGCGGCGTCACCCAGGTCACCGGGGGCAGGAGCCCGTTCTCGATGTCCTGCCGGATGTTGTCCACCGGGAAGATGTGCGTCTGCCAGAGCCGCGAGTTCTCGCGGATGTGCTTCACGGCGTCGTAGGCGGACCACAGGTACCCGTTCTGCATGTTCGTCGCGGAGTAGTAGGCCCACGGGATGCCGGCCCGCATCAGCAGGTCGCCTTCGGTCGTGAAGTCGAAGCACGGCGGCACCTTCTCGACGTTGCCCTCGCTGTCCTCGACCGGGACGTACGCGGAGTCGAGGGAGTCGCATCCCCAGGCCTTGAAGAGCCCGCTCGCGCGGTGGTGCTCCTGGAGCAACCGGATGTCCTGCGTCGGGTTGTCGTGGGTCCCGCCCGACTGCGCCGCGATCGTGAACAGGTGATTCGGGAACGAGGGTCCCTGGGCCGACGCGAAGAAGTTGTCGCCGAGGACGAAGTCCTCGGCCCACTGCCAGTAGGCGGGAAGGTCCTGGGGCCAGAGCTGCGTGTACGCGTAGCGGTCGGCCGCGTCGCTGACCGTGGCGAACCCGTCCATCTTGCCGCCGTCGTAGGCCTTCAGCGCGCACTCGTAGCAATGCAGGATGTCCTCGGGGATGCGATCGGGTGCGTGGGTGAGGGGACGCGGGTGGCCTTGGTCGTTGCCGATGGTCGCACCGTTCGCTCCAGGAAACAGGCCGAACAGGTTATCGAAGGTCCGGTTCTCCTTGATGATGAACACGACGTGCTTGATCGGCCACCGCGTGGGGAACGCCGAGACGTCGACCGGCGCGGGGTGGTCGCCGAGCGGGATCGGGGGAGCGGGAGTCCACCGCGGAGCGTCGTTGCAGGCCACGCCGACGAAGGACAGGGCGAGCCCGAGGCCCGCGAGGCGTACGAGAGCTCGTCGGCGGCGGGTCATCCACGGGACCCTACCGCATCCGCCGGCGGTGTCCGGGGGCGCGCCGCTTCCGGCGATGGGGGGCGTGGGACGCGCCGTGGGATCGGTGGGGTCCGCGGACCGACGGCCGAGACCGGAGATGCGGGGAGATCGACGCCGGCCCGGGCGGCGGGTACTCGGGCAGGATCAGGGGCGGCCTCGGCGGCTGGGAGAAGTCGAAGTCGGCGAGCAGGTTCCCGAGCTGAGGGGCGTTCTCGCGGACGTCGGGCCGGGAGTCGGGTCGGCCGTCCGTCGCGGGGTCGATGCGCTGACCGTTCAGGAAGTCGTCCTCGATGAACTTCAAGTACGCGTCGAACGAGAGCGTCTGGTGGTCGACGTAGCCCGCGCGAGCGTACGGACTGATCACCAGGGCGGGCACGCGCAGGCCGTACCCGGCGCCGTCGACGACGGGCGGAACCACGTGGTCGTAGAAGCCGCCCCAGTCGTCCCAGGTCAGGAAGATCGCCGAGGAGGACCAGTCCGGCCCGCGCATCACCGCGTTCACCAGGCTCGTGACCCAGGCCTGGCCGGCGGCGATCGAAGCCGGCGGGTGCTCGCTCGTCGCGGCGTTTGGCACCACCCACGAGACGGCCGGCAGCGTTCCGGTCTGGGCCGCGAGGAAGAACGCGCTCGCGGGCTGGATGTTTCCGAGCTGCCCGTCCTGCTGAACCGTTTGGAAGTCCGGAAGGGGGTTCCAGATCTCCGGCGTGCCGACGCGCTGCGGCTGCGGTGGGCAGAACATCGCATCGTTGTCGCAGTCCGGTTGGGTCCCGGGCGCGACGTAGTACGCCCAGCTCACCCCGGCCCGGTGGAGCAGGTAGGTGATGTCGGTCCACTCGTACGGAGCCGTGTTCGTGGATCCCTCGGTGCGTTCCTGGGTCCGCATCTTGCTGAGGTCGGTGCGGCAGCTCATCGGGTCGTTGGGGACCGAGCAGGAGGCGGACCATCCCGAGACCATCCACAGATGCGCCGGGAGACTCCACGACCGCACGGGCTCGAACATGTGGTCCTGGAGGACGAAGTGCTCCGCGTAGGCCCAGTAGTTGGGGATCTCGCGCGCGTCGTGCCATCCGACCGCGTCCGGCTGTCCGCGCCGGCCGGTGTCCTGGGTGCAGTCGGGGCTGAACGGCTGGCGCGCGCAGTACTGGTGGCGCCCGCGGAGCGCGCTCACCACGAACCCGTCCATCCGCCCCCCGTCGACGTCGCGAAGCGCGTCGACGACCCCGTGCGGTCCTCCCTCGTTCACGAGCGAGGGATCGTGAAACGGTCGGACGCAGTGGCCGACGGCGGGGTCAGGAACGCACACGGTGGGGCGCCCGTGCCGCATCGGGATCCCGTCCGCTCCCGGGTAGGTGCCGAAGTACGAGTCGAAGGAGCGGTTCTCCTGCATGATGATGATCACGTGCTTGATCTTGTGGATCGCGGGATCGATGGCGACCGCCCGAGTTTGCGCGACCCCGCAGGAGGTGAGCACGAGCCCGATCGAGGACAGCAGCCCGATCCACCGTGCCCGTCGCATCTCGCCTGCCATTCGCCGGGTCCCGGTCGGTGGTTCGGGGGTGGTCGCGCGGCGGCGGGTCTCGCGTCGCCCGAGGTGGAGTGATTCGCCGCCGCCCGAGGTGGGGTGGTTCGCAGGTTGGTCAGTCGCGGAGGAAGCGCCGGTAGGGCTCGAAGGCCGCGGCCGGGGCCTCGCGCGCCTGTTGAAGGACCCGGTTCAGGCCCCGGGTCCCGCGCTCGCGAACGGTCCCGACCCGGTCGAGGTCCACGACCTCGACGACGAGCTCCTCGCGGTCCCCGAGCAGGAACAGCACGCGGCCCTCGGGATCGACGCCGATGCTCCTGCCGCCGCCGATCGTGGGCACGGCGTTCACGTTCACGACGTAGACCTGGTTCACGATGGCGTTCGCCCTCGCGAGCACGAGCTCTTGCTCGCGATCCGGGGTGGTCGTGAGCGTCGGGTGCAGGATCAGCTCAGCACCGCCCAGGGCCAGCCCGCGGGCGACCTCCGGGAACCAGCCGTCGTAGCAGATCATGACGCCGAGCGTTCCCACGCCCGGGATCTCGAACACCGGAGCCGGACGGTCGCCGGCGGTGGTGGTCTCGAACGGTCTCCAGGGGAACAGCTTCCGGTACGTGCAGACGAGTCGCCCCTCGGGATCGAACACGATCGCCGTGTTGTGGATTCGATCGCCAGCCCGTTCGTAGATCGAACCGGCGGCGATCCACCGGCCGGCGCGCGCCGCGATCTTGCCCACCCGCTCCGTGAGCGGCCCGGGGATCGGCTCGGCGACGCGGGCCATGTGCTCGTCGGCCGGCCCGGGGGCGAACGCGTCCTCGGCCGCGAGGAACAGCTCGGGGAACAGCAACAGGTCGACGTCCGGATAGCTCGCCCGCGCCGTGTGGACGACGTCCTCGAACTTGGCGAGCGTCCCCGCCGGGTCGAAGGGCACCGGCGCGAGCTGGGCCCCGAGCACGGTGAGGATCCGACTCACCGGGCGAGCATAGCAGTCGGGCTCAGACGGGCTGAAGCTCGCGCTCCCGCTTGCGCAGGAACTCCCGCCAGTACTCCTGCCCCTCCTCGGGGAGCGTGTACACCGGGTCGTAGTACGGGTACTCGCGCTGGAGCGCGTCGGGGTCGTCGTACTCGATGCCCGTCCGGTAGTTCTTCTTCCAGTACGAGATGCCCCGCGTGCGGTCGTAGCGGCTGACCATGTGCACCCACCGCTTGCCCACGAACGGCACGTCGCAGACCACGCGTGGGGTCGCGAACCCCGGCAGGTAGCCCATGATCGCGAACTGCAGCTCCTGGGCCTCGGCGATCGAGGTCCGCCAGTGCTCGGCGTTGGGAATCATGTCGCACACGTAGAAGTAGTAGGGCATGACCTTCGCGTGGTCGATGAGCATGAAGCACAGCTCGAGCAGCTGCTGCGGTGTGGTGTTCACCCCACGGAGCAGCACGCCCTGGTTGCGGACGTCCCGGAAGCCCATGTCCAGGAGGGCGCGAACGGCCTTGGCCACCAGGGGCGTCACCTGCTGCGCGGCGTTGATGTGGGTGTGGATCGCCACCTCGACACCGCGCTCGTGGGCGCGCTTGGCGATCCGCTCGTACCCGGCCAGCACCTCGTCCTGCAGGAAATGCTGGGGGATCCCCATCAGGCCCTTGGTCGCGAGCCGGACGTCGCGGATGTTCGGGATGTCGAGGAGCTTCATCATGAACGCCTCGAGACGGGCGATCGGCAGGTTGGCCACGTCGCCGCCGGAGACGACGACGTCGCGCACCGACGGCGTTCGCCGCAGGTAGTCGAGCATCGCGTCCCAGCGCTCCTGCTGCTTCATCTCGAACTTGTACTTGAGGACCTGGGCGGTGTCGTTGCCCACGAGGTCCATCCGCGTGCAGTGGCCGCAGTACTGCGGGCACGTCGGGATCATCTCTGCGAGGACCTTGGTGGGGTACCGGTGCGTGAGCCCCTCGACCGCCCACATGTCGGCCTCGTGCAGCGAGTCGCGGGAGGCCATCGGGTGGCTCGTCCACTCGGGGTGGCGCTCGGAGAACGCCGGCGCCATGTACCGGCGCACCGGATCGCCGCGCAGGTCTCGCTCGTTCATCGTGTTGATCATCTGCGGCGGGATCAGCATCGACATCGTGGCGCGCTCGCGCTGGTCCCGCTCGATGTCGGCGTACAGTTCGTCGTCGAGGAAGTCACCGAGCGCCCGCTTGAGCTCGGCCAGGTTCTTCACGGTGTGGGCGCGCTGCCACTGGGCGCTCTCCCACTGCCCCCGCTCGACGTCCCGGTAGCCGGGGAGCCTCCTCCAGTCGGGCTCGACGAACTCGCGCCGCAGCGGGTACTCGAACGGCTGCTCGGCGGCGTGCGCCTTGCCGGGCTGTCGCTTCGGACGCCCAAACGCCTCGGGTGCCGGTCGCTGGTCGCTCATGCCCGCCTCCTGTGCGATGCCGCCGCGAGAACCGGGGCCGAATGGATCCCCATACATTCCGAATATTACCAGCGATCCGTCCGGGATTGCGGGTGGTGTTCCGTAGGATCTTCGGTACCCGTTCCCCCGCCCTCCGTCGCAGTGGTACATTGCGAGCGAGGGCACGAGCATCGTAGTTGGCACCACGCACCACGAGCAGTTCCCTCCCGGCGACCTCGCCGGCAGGCCCGACGGGCGCAAGGTCGACCCGCTCGGAGCCAAGGAAGGAGGGGATTGCTTAGTGGCGACCGGCACCGTGAAGTGGTTCAGCCCCGAGAAGGGGTACGGCTTCATCTCCCAGGAGGGCGGGCCCGACGTCTTCGTGCACTTCAGCGCGATCGTGGGCGAGGGCTACCGCAACCTGGAGGAGGGCCAGCAGGTCGAGTTCGACGTGACGCAGGGACAGAAGGGCCCCCAGGCGGCGAACGTGCGGCCCGTGGGCTGAACGACCCGGGATCGAGACCGAGGGAGGGATCCGACCACGTCCCTCCCTCGTTCGCTGACCGGAGGCGGGTGCGCGTGCGCGCTCGAGGCGGGCGACGGGACGGATCGCGCCGTGGACCTCAGGCGGGCGGCGTCGGGGGAGCGCTCGGCTGAGGCTGGCGGGCGGCGGGAGGCGCGCCCCGGCCGCGTCCGCCGCCGCGGCCTCCGGGACGACCGCCGCCAAAGCCCTGCCCGCGCGGCCGGCGCTCCATCCGGACGGTCTCCTGGCCGGCCCTGGGGAGCCGGAGCTTGAGCGGCACGTGCCCGGTCCGTTCGTACCGGACGGAGATGTGGTCGATGCCGGGGATGCGTTCGACCTCGCGCCATCCCGCGGCGAGCAGGTGGCGGTGACGGCCCGCCGACCCCTTGCGGAGCTTGTCGGTGTTCGGAACCTTGAGGTACAGGCGCTCGACGCGCACTTCCTTGTGGTCGGCCATGGCGCCAAGGGTAGCAGGCCGACGACGGCGCCCCGAGCGCGCCGACGGTCGCGGCTCCGAGCCCGATTGGGCGGGGCGCTCGGGGCGGCGAGGGGCCGGTCCCCGTTCGGTCGGTTCCGCAACCGTGCCGTAGGCTGTGAAGCCAAGCCTCGAGCACGCGGAGGAACGCGCATGGTCAGGGTGCGGGAGTGGAACGAGCTTGCGGCGCAGCTTGCGGTTGACGGCATTCGAGCCTCGACGGCCGCCGGGTCGGGGCATCCCACCTCGTCGATGTCGGCCGCCCACCTGCTCGCCGTGCTCTACTCGGAGCACCTGCGGACCGATGTCGCGGACCCGAAGAACCCGGCGAACGACCGCTTCGTCCTGTCCAAGGGGCACGCCTCGCCGCTGATGTTCTCCGTCCTGAAAGCCATCGGCGCGATCGACGACGAGGAGCTCCTGTCGTTCCGCAAGCTCGGCAGCCCGGTGCAGGGGCATCCGGTGCCGCTGCCGGACATGCCCTGGATCGACGTTGCCACGGGCTCGCTCGGCCAGGGGCTGCCGATCGGGCTGGGGATGGCGCTCGCGATGAGGCTCGACGGCAATCCGGCTCGCGTGTGGGTGCTGATGGGCGACTCCGAGACCGCTGAGGGGTCGGTCTGGGAGGCGATGGCGAACGCCTCCCACCACGGCGTCGACAACCTCATCGGGATCCTCGACATGAACCGTCTCGGTCAGCGCGGGCCGACGATGCTCGAGTGGGACGGGGCCGCCTACGCCGCCAGAGCGCGGTCGTTCGGCTGGGAAGCTCTCGAGGTCGACGGTCACGACGTCGAGCAGATCGACCAGGCCTACCGCAAGGCAGAGGAGGCCGAGCGCCCGGTGCTGATCGTCGCCCGCACCCAGAAGGGGCACGGCGTCTCGTTCCTCCAGGACAGGGAGGGGTGGCACGGGAAGGCGCTCTCACCCGAGGAGGCCGAGCGAGCGATCGCCGAGCTCGGGGGCCCGAGGTCGATCGCGATCACCCCGCCGAAGCCCGAGCCCTGGTCGCCGCCGAATCTCGCTCGCCCGCTCTCCCTCCCCGAGGTCCGGTACCAGGCCGAGGTCGCCACGCGGAAGGCGTTCGGGGAGACGCTCGCCTCGATGGCTCTCGATCCCCAGATCGTCGTGCTCGACGGCGAGGTCTCGAACTCCACCTACACCGAGGACTTCCAGAAGGTCGCGCCGGATCGGTTCGTCGAGCTGTACATCGCGGAGCAGTGCATGCTCGGCGTCGCGGTCGGTCTGCAGGCGATGGGCAAGACCGTCTACGCGGCGACGTTCGGCGCGTTCCTCACGCGCGCCTACGACTTCATCCGGATGGCCGCCGTCAGCCGGGCGAACCTCCGCCTCTGCGGCTCGCACGCGGGGGTGTCGATCGGGGAGGACGGACCCTCGCAGATGGCGCTCGAGGACCTCGCGATGATGCGCGCCGTGCACGGCTCCACCGTGCTGTACCCGGCCGACGGGAACGCGGCCTCGAGGCTCACCCGGGCGATGGCCGAACGCCCCGGCATCTCGTACCTTCGCACCACTCGCGAGAAGACCCCGAAGCTCTACGAGCCCGGCGAGGAGTTCCCGATCGGCGGGAGCAAGGTCCTTCGGGCGAGCGACGGGGACCGCGCGACGGTCGTCGGTGCCGGCGTCACCGTGTTCGAGGCGCTGAAGGCGGCCGACGTCCTGGCGTTCGAGGGGATCCCCATCCGGGTGATCGACGCCTACTCCGTCAAGCCCATCGACGCCGACACGCTGCGGGCGGCTCTTCGACAGACCGGGCTCCTGATCGTGGCCGAGGACCACTGGCGCGACGGCGGGCTCGGCGACGCGGTCCTCGACGCGCTCGCGAGCGGCGGCGAGCTCCTGGGCCGCGTCGTCAAGCTCGCGGTGAGCGAGATGCCGGGCTCGGGGACGCCGGAGGAGCTCCGCGACCGGGCCGGCATCTCGGCGGCGAACATCGCTGAGGCCGTTCGCCGCGCGATCGCGCCGTGAGGGTGCGGGGCTAGGCCTCCAGCGGGACCAGCTCGAAGCGGTTCACGTCGACGAGGCCGCGGTCGGTGAGCTTCAGCTCGGGAACGACCGACAGGGCGAGGAACGACATCGCCATGAACGGTGAGGGCAGGGTCACGCCCATCTCCCGGGCCGCCTTCTCCATCGCTTGAACGGCCGCGGCGACCGCCTCGGCCGGCAGGTCGGACAGCAGCCCCCCGAAGGGGCACGGGATCTCGCCGACGACCTCGCCCCCCGCGACCGCCACCTGTCCGCCGCCGATCTGGGCGAGCCGGTTGACCGCGGCCGCCATGTCGTCGTCGTCGACCCCGACGACGACGACGTTGTGCGCGTCGTGGGCGTGCGTGGAGGCGAGCGCTCCCCGCCGCAGGCCGAACCCGCGGACGAACCCGAGCCCGATGCGTCCGGTCTGCTTGTGGCGCTCGACCACCGCGACCTTCGCGAGCCCGCTCCCGGGGTCGGCCACGGCCTCCGCGCCCCGTCGAGGCGGCTCCTCGACCAAGGAACGGGTGACGATCTGGCCGGGGTCGACCCCGATGACCCGAACGCGTCCGTCGGTCTCGATCCGGAAATCGCCGGCCGAAAGCCTCGGCACCCGCACGCTTCCGCGCATCCACTCCGGCATCGAGACCCTGGGGAAGTCGACGGCACGCCCGTCCTCGGCGGCCAGGCGGCCGCGTTTCCAAACGCGGACGGGATCGAACCGCTCGAGGTCCCCGACCGCCACGATGTCGGCCAGATAGCCGGGGGCGATCGCTCCGTGCTCCGGGAGGCGGTGGTAGCGGGCGGCGTTCAACGTCCCCATGATCACCGCGTCCGACGGCGGGCACCCGAGCGCGACGGCCCTGCGCACGACGTCGTTGATGTGCCCGTCCTCGAGCAGGTGGTCGGGCTCGCGATCGTCGGTGCAGAGCAGGCAGTTTGAGGGGCCGAACCGGAGGACGAGCGGGAGGAGGGCCTCGAGGTTCCGCGCGGCCGAGCCCTCGCGGATCATGATCCACATCCCGAGCCGCCGCTTCTCGAGCGCTTCGTCGTACGTGGTGCACTCGTGGTCGCTCCGGACGCCGGCCGCGAGGTAGGCGTTGAGGGCCGCCCCCGTGAGGCCGGGCGCGTGACCGTCGACGTGGCGGCCGGCGGCGGCCTCGATCTTCGCCAACGCCCCGGCGTCGCCGGAGACCACCCCGGTGAAGTCCATCATCTCGGCCAGACCGATCGCCTGCGGCTCCTCGCGGAGGAAGGCGGCGATGTCCTCGGCCCCCACGGTGGCTCCGCCGGACTCGAACGGACTGGCCGGCACGCAGGACGACACCATCACGTAGACGTCGAGCGGCACCGCGCGGGCGGCGGCGAGCAGCGCGCGCACGCCCTCGAGACCGAACACGTTGGCGATCTCGTGCGGGTCCAGGACGACCGTGGTGGTGCCCCAGGGAACCGCGGCGCGCGCGAACTCGTCGGGCGGGAGCTTGGTGGACTCGATGTGCATGTGGCCGTCGATGAACCCGGGGAGCAGGATCAGGCCCGAGACGTCGATCGTCTCGTGACCCCGGTGGTACCGGCCGAGGCCGGCCACGTGCTCGCCGGCGATCGCGACGTCGACGTCGAGGAGCTCCCCGGTGAACACCGACAGGACACGGCCCCCCGAGAGCACGACGTCGGCGGGCTCGTCGCCCCGGGCGACGGCCACGCGGTGGGCCAGGTCGCCGGTCCGGCTCTCCATGTGGAGAAGACTACTGCGAGGGCGGGGCGAGTAGCATGAGACCTCGGATGGTCCTCGACGCCGCCCCCGCGAAGCCCCGGCTGCGAGGCCGGATCCACGAGGTGGCCTTCTTCGTCTCGATCCCCGCGGGCGTCGCCCTGGTGCTGGTCGCGCAGAGCCCCTTGGGTCGGGTCGTGGCCGCCATCTACGCGGTCAGTCTGAGCGCGGTCTTCGCGTCGAGCGCCGCGTACCACCGCGGGCGATGGTCGCCCGCGGCGCTTCGGCGCATGAAGCGCCTGGACCACTCGCTGATCTACGTGCTGATCGCCGGAAGCTACACCCCGGTGGCGGCGCTGGCGCTCCACGGCGCCTGGTCGACCGTGGTCCTGTCCGTGGTCTGGGTCGGGGCGGCGGTCGGCGTCGTACTCAAGCTGGTTCGCATCGACGGCCTGCGGGTGGCGACGGGCATCCTGTACCTGGCGCTCGGATGGTTCGCCCTGGTCGCCCTGCCCCAGCTCGTCCGCGGGGTCTCGCCCGCCGCGCTCGCGCTCATGCTGGCCGGCGGTCTCCTGTACACGGTCGGGGCGATCGTGTTCGCGAGCCGGCGGCCCGACCCGCGCCCGGCGACCTTCGGCTACCACGAGCTCTGGCACTCGTTCATGACGGCGGCCGTCGTCTGTCACTGGACGATGATCCTGCTCCTGCTCCGAGCGAGCGGCTAAGGACCTGGTACGCTTCAGGCACGGACGGCGACGCCGTCCCGTGAGGTTTCGCTTCCTCGTCCCTCCTTGCGGCGGTTTCGGGCGACGCTGAGCCTCCCCCGACCGAACCGCGGCGAGCCCGCGGAGCAAGGAGCGCACCATGTCCACCCCAACCTTCGCCGACCTCGGTGTGTCCGCCCCGGTGGTCGCGGCGCTCGCGGCGCGCGGTATCGCGTCGCCGTTTCCGATCCAGGTGCTCGTCGTCCCCGACGGGATCGCCGGTCACGACGTGCTGGCAAGGTCTCAGACCGGCACGGGGAAGACGCTCGCGTTCGGACTGCCGATCGTCGAGCGGACCTCGCCCTCGGATCCCACGCCGTCGGTCGTGGTCCTCACGCCGACGCGCGAGCTCGCGCGACAGGTTGCCGAGGAGATCGCCGATCCGGCCCGGGCTCGCGGCCTTCGCGTGGGTGTGGTGCACGGTGGCGTCGCCGCGCGCGAACAGGCGCGCGGCGCGAACGGCGCGCAGATCCTGATCGCGACTCCGGGACGCCTCGAGGACCTCGCGGAACGCCGTCGCCTGCGGCTGGACGGCGTTCGAACCCTGGTGCTGGACGAGGCCGACCGGATGCTGGATCTGGGATTCCAGCCGCAGGTCGACCGTCTCGTCCGTCGCCTGCCGGCGGAGCGACAGACCATGTTCTTCTCGGCGACCCTGGACGGCGGCGTCGGGCGCCTCGCCGCGTCCTACACGCGCGCCCCCCGCCGACACGAGGTGGAGTCGGACTCGAAGACGGTCGCCGAGATCGAGCACCGGTTCGTGGCGGTCCCCTCGGGCGACAAGGTTGACGCCCTGGTCGAGATCCTCGGGACCGACCGCGGGCTCACCCTGGTCTTCGTCCGCACGAAGCGGGGCGCCGACCGGCTCGTCCGCAAGCTCGGCGCCCGCGGCGTCCGCGCGGAGGCCCTCCACGGCGACATGGCCCAGACGGCGAGGACGCGAGCCCTCGCCCGCTTCGAGTCGGGCCGGGTGGACGTCCTGGTCGCGACCGACGTGGCCGCGCGCGGCCTGGACCTTGCCGGGATCAGCCACGTGGTGAACTTCGACCCGCCCGAGGACGACAAGGGCTACGTGCACCGGGTGGGCCGGACGGGACGAGCCGGACGCAGCGGGACCGGGGTCACCCTCGTCACCGCGGATCAGGAGCGCGACGTCAGCCGGCTGGCCTCCCGGCTCGACCTGGAGGAGGAGTTCCGGCGGGATGGCATGGCGATCGCCGCTCCCAGGGTCGTGTTCTCGGGGGCGGTCGGCGGCCGCCGGTCGTCGCTGCGACGACGCCCTCGCCGGGCGCTCTGACCCGGCTCAGCCGGCGAGCGGCTCGACGATCGTGAGCCCCGACCGGCGGTGGCGGGCGAGGATCTCATCGGCCGGGATCGGCCGGCTGAAGTGATAGCCCTGCCCGAGCGGGCACGCGTTGGCGACGAGGAACCGCCACTCCTCCTCGGTCTCGATCCCCTCGGCGAGCGGCGCCATCCCCAACCCGTGCGCGAGCTGGATGATGGCTCGGACCATGCTCCCGGCCTGCTCGTCGCTCGCCACGTCCCGGACGAAGGAGCGATCCACCTTGAGGACGTCCACGGGCAGGTGCTTGAGCCGTGACAACGACGAGTACCCGGTGCCGAAGTCGTCGATCGCGAGGCGGAGGCCGCGTGCGTGCAGGTCCCACAGGATCCGCTGGGTCCGGTCGGGATCGATCATCGCGGCCGACTCGGTGATCTCCACGACCACGCGCGCGGGGTCCACGTCGAAGGCCTCGAGCCGGGCGACGATCCGGTCGGAGATCTCCGGCTGCCAGAGCTGTCGCGGCGAGAGGTTGAACGAGAGCTCGCGCAGGCGCAGACCTTCGGAACGCCACGCGGCGTCCTGACGCGCAAGCTCCTCGATCACCCAGTCGCCGATCGCCTCGATCAGCCCCATCTCCTCCGCGAGGGGTATGAACTCACCGGGCGGGACGAGCCCGCCGTTCGGGTCCGCCCACCGAAGCAGGGCCTCGACCCCGACCATCTCGCCCTGCGCGAGGTCGACGATCGGCTGGTAGTGGAGGGTCCAGTGCCGGTTCTCCACCGCTTTGCGAAGCCGCGTCGTGAGCGAGAGCCGCCCGAGGGCGTCGTCGTCCTGCTCCGCGTGCACGACGTAGCCACCCGGCGCCGTCCTCTTGCTCCGGTACATGGCGGCGTCGGCGTTCTTCAGCAGGGTCGCCGCGTCGTCGGCGTCCTGCGGGAACACGCTGATCCCGATGCTCGCCGAGACGTAGATCTCGGTGCCGGCGAGCTGGAACGGGGTCGACAGCGCCTCCTGGATGCGGGTGGCGACCGACTCCGCGACGAGCGTCGCTCCGCTCGTGCCCTCCCGAAGGCCAGGACCGCCCCGGTCGAGGTCGGCGAGGAGCAGGAGGAACTCGTCGCCGCCCTGCCGCGCGACCAGGTCGGTCTCGCGCGTGGCCTCCCGCAGGCGTTGGGCGAGCTGACGCAGGAGCTCGTCCCCGGTCTCGTGGCCGAGGCTGTCGTTCACGAGCTTGAAGTCGTCCACGTCCATCGTGATCACGGCGACCGCGGTGTCGTGGCGCCTCGCGCGTGCGAGGGCCAGGTCGAGCAGCTCCTCGAACATCGCGCGGTTCGGAAGCTCGGTGAGCCGGTCGTGGTAGGCGACGAAGGCCGCGTGCTCCTCCGCCAGCTTCTGCTCGGTGACGTCGAGCATGACGCCGTGGATGAACGCGGGGTTCCCCCCCGCGTCCCGGACCACCGCGGCGCTGTCGCGGAACCACACGACCCGACCGTCGCGGGCGATCAGCCGGTACTCGAACGTGAAGGGCTCGCCCGAGCGACGCCCCTCCAGGTACGTCTGCAGGGCCCGCTCGCGGTCGTCTGGGTGCAGCATCCGGTACCAGAGGTCGGGTTGGGCGATGTACTCCTGCGGCGTGACGCCGAGGAGCGCCTCGATCTGCGGGCTCACGTACGAGGTGGTCATCGTGTCGTCGACGACGTCCACGTACACGATCGCGGGGATCTGCTCGACGAGCGCGCGGTACTTGGCCACGGCCTCGCGCAGCTCTCCGTGAGTGTGCCGAAGCTCGACGTCGAGCGCGCGCAGCACCGCCGCCGCCTCGGAAGGCAGCGCGTCGGGATCCGCGAGCAGGCGCCGGACGGCGTCGAGCGCCGCCAGCCGCTCGCGGGTGCGGTCTCGCCCGCTCGAGTTGGCCACGCAGTCGTCCTTTCCCCCGACCGGTATCGGCGGGTCGGGTGGGTACGCTGAATCGGCCGGCCGGGGGATGGTCCCGACGGCCCGTGCGGGGGACGACGGCGTGGACGAACGTCGGTGCCTCCGGGAGCAATTGCGCGGGCTCAGCAGCCCCGCTCGTCCGGCAGCAGCGGCCGGAAGATCAGGGTGTACTCGCGCCCTTCGCTCCTCCACGGCGTGAGCTGGTTGGCCCGGTCGGCGTCGGTCAGCAGCGCGGCCAGGTCGGTGCCCTGGACGACGCCGCAGCGCAGGTCGGGCAGCGTCGGATCGGGAGTCCCGAAGGTCGCGAGCGGCTGAGGAAGTGGCCAGTCGATGGGCGGCTGCTCGAGGTTCGGATCCGCGGGCGGGGCCAGCGGCCGCACGTACACGCGCATCCCGGTCGGCTGGAACGCGCTCTGCTCGCCGATCGAACCCGGGGGAAGCCAGCTCGCGAGGTCGCTCAACCGGGCCCGAAACGCCGCCAGCGCGGCGCGCGCTTGGGTGTCTGCGCCGTCGCAGGAGCTGTCACCGAGCGCGTAGGCCGATACGACGTGGGTCTGCCCGTCGGCGACCAGCGTGAACGTCGTGGTCGCCTGGTCGCTGATGCAGGGCGCGTGGTAGGTCGCGTTCGGGCCCATCAGACCGGCACGCCGAGCGGCCTCGAGGATCGCCTGGATGCCGTCCTCGTTCACCTGCTCGACGAGGAGGTTCGGCAGCGCCGGGCCCGGGTAGATCGCCGGCTGCGCACCGGGCGTGATGATTCGACCGTCGCCGAACATCGAGAACTCGGGGATCTGGCCGAGCGTCGACTGGGGGGCGATGAACCCTCCCCCGGTCTGGACGCGGAGCACCAGGCTCGCGCCGGTGGGGTGCTCGATGTTCCCACTCCCGCGCGAGGCGGCGCCTGGGGCGCAGGCCCCGGACACCGCGGCGAGCGCAAGGATCGCCAGGGACAGACGCCTGCCGTGCATCGCTTATCGTCCTCCTCGGGATCGGTGGGACTTGGACGGGGACGGCATCCCGCGCGTTCCGGACGAGGTCCGGTCAGAAGGGTGGGATCCCGGGGAGGACGGGTCGATCTCCCGCCCCCGTCCGAGCGGTAGGCTGGGGCCATGGCGGCGACCATGCGCGCCCTCCGCAAGACGCGGGCCGGTCCCGGCGCCGAGCTTGTGGAGGTCCCGCGGCCCGAGCCCGGCGAGGGCGAGGTGCTGGTCCGCGTGCATGCCGCCTCCCTGTGCGGCACCGACCTTCACATCTTCGAGTGGAACGACTGGGCGGCGTCGCGCGTCCGGCGGATCCCGATGACGTTCGGGCACGAGGTCGCCGGATACGTGGAGGCCGTCGGTCCCGAGGTCCATCACGTGCCGGCGGGCGCGTTCGTCGCCGCGGAGACGCACATCGCGTGCGGCTACTGCTCCACGTGCCGGACCGGACGAGCGCACATCTGCGAGAACCTCCGGATCCTCGGCGTGGACACCGACGGGGCCTTCGCCGAGTACGTCGTGATCCCCGCCGCGAACGCGTGGATCGTGGGCGAGGGCATCTCCCCCGACGTCGCCTCGATCATGGAGCCCTTCGGCAACGGGGTCCACGCGACGTTCGGCACCGAGGGGGGCGAGGACCTGGCGACGAACCCCGTCGCGGTCATTGGGTGCGGCCCGATCGGCCTGTTCGCCGTGGGGATCGCCCGCGCCGCCGGGGCGTGGAAGGTCATCGCCATCGAGCCGAACGGGTACCGGCGCGACCTCGCGGCCAAGATGGGGGCCGACCTCCTCGTCGATCCGAACGAGACCGACCCGGTCGAGGCCGTGCTCGAGGCGACGGGGGGGACCGGCGCCGAGGTGGTGCTCGAGATGTCCGGCAACTCCCGCGCGATCGATCAGGGCACGAGGATGCTCGCCCGCGGTGGTCGGATGTCGCTGCTCGGACTGCCCGACGGCCCGGTGACCCTCGACCTGAACGACCAGGTCATCTTCAAGGAGGCGCGCATCCAGGGGATCACCGGACGGGAGATGTTCCGCACCTGGCAGCAGACGACCACGCTGCTGTCGACGGGGCGGGTCGACGTGACTCCGGTCATCACCCACCGGTTCGGTCTGTCGCAGTTCGAGGAGGCGTTCGAGACGGCGGCGTCCGGCCGCTCGGCCAAGGTGATCGTGTTCCCGGGAGGTTGATGTGGGAGCGCTCGACTATCTGAAGGACCAGCTCCACGAGCTCGACGAGCAGGGGCTCGCGATCCACCCGCGAACGCTCGAAGGCCCGACCGGCGCCCGGGCGAGGTTCGACGGCCGGGAGGTGATCAACCTCGCCTCGAACAACTACCTCGGCCTGGCCAACCACCCGCGGATGAACCGGGCGGCCGCTCGCGCGGCCGAGGAGCTCGGAGCCGGCTCCGGCGCCGTCCGGACGATCGCCGGCACGATGACGCTGCACCGCGAGCTGGAGCACCGCTTCGCCGAGTTCAAGCACGCGGAGGACGCCCTGATGTTCCAGTCGGGGTTCACGGCCAACGCCGGCACGGTCGCCGCGATCCTCGATCGCGAGGACGTCATCGTGTCCGACCAGCTGAACCACGCCTCGATCATCGACGGGGCTCGGCTGTCGCGGGCCGAGATCAAGGTCTTCCCGCACAAGGACGTCGAGGCCGCCGACGCGCTGCTCGCGGAGACCGCGCGACCGGGCCGGCGCCAGCTCCTCATCACCGACGGCGTGTTCTCGATGGACGGCGACATCGCGCCGCTGCCCGCCCTGGTCGAGATCGCGGAGCGCCACGGCGCGATCATGATGGTCGACGACGCTCACGCGTCCGGAGTGCTCGGGACCGGAGGGGCGGGGACCGTGGACCATTTCGGACTTCACGGTCGGGTGGACGTGCAGGTCGGAACGCTCTCGAAGGCGATCGGCGTGCTCGGCGGGTTCATCGCCGGTCCGCACCACCTGATCGAATGGCTCGTGAACCGCGGTCGGCCGTTCCTGTTCTCGACCAGCGCGCCCCCGGCCGTCACCGCGGCCTGCATCGAGGCGCTGAACATCATGCGGGACGAGCCCGATCGGCTGGAGCGACTGTGGCGCAACACCCGGCTGTTCAAGGCCGGGCTGCACGACCTGGGCTTCGATACGGGGATGAGCGAGACCCCCATCACGCCGGTCATCACCCGCGACGAGGAGAAGACCCAGGCGTTCGCCAGGCGGCTGTTCGAGGAGGGGGTCTTCACCCCGGCGATCGTCTACCCGACGGTCGCCCGAGGCCAGGCCCGCGTGCGCACGATCGTGACGGCCGAGCACACGGAGGAGGACCTCAAGGAGGCGCTGTCGGTGTTCGGCCGGGTCGGCGAGGAGCTCGGCGTCCTCTAGCCCTTCCGGGACACAGGTTGAGGTGACAGGTGGCGAACCCTTGAACGCTTCATCCGGCCTCCAGCATCTCCAGTGGGATGCGTCCTCGCATGTAGTCCCCGTGGTTCCTGCGGCGGCGGTT
>Ga0070741_10006609_pt1 | contig 24784 bp, 20 predicted proteins | sample Coa_R1_4_FD_66440 | JGI IMG/M metagenome (GOLD analysis project Ga0070741, IMG submission 66440) | Surface soil microbial communities from Centralia Pennsylvania, which are recovering from an underground coalmine fire - Coalmine... | ecosystem: Environmental > Terrestrial > Soil > Unclassified ... | reverse complement strand
GGCCGTTACTCGGTCGACTTCGACGCAGCGTGGCTTGGCAATGGCTGCTCGCCGAACCCGGCGGTCACCAACGGCACCACGAACCCGATCGGACCGGCGCCGAACGTTACGCCGTAACCTGATCATCATCGCAGTTGCCCTTGAGGGCGGGCCGGATTTTCCGGCCCGCCCTTTTTTTTGTTGCAGTAACAGAAAAAGTCGTCGAAATGAACGTACGAAGTGGACGATCTCTGATAAAATTATTTACGCTAAGCGGCGGTCGCCCCGACTTTCGCTCTCAAGGGGCGCAGGCGCTTCGCGTGTCCGAATTCATCCATGTTGTCCATCTACTGGGGGAGAGCTAAGTGAGACGTTTGGGCCTTACTACCACTCTTTTGTTCGTCGTGCTCGCAGTCGCGGCGCCATTCGCAAGTGCTGTTACGTCGAGCACGTATCAGTACTATCCACTGCCTGCGGCGACTCAGAGAACTGAAGTCACGTGCGGAGCCGCGAGTCCTACCTCGTGTACGGGAACGTTTCTCAACGCCCCGACTGTGGGCTATGACGGTGCGATTTCGAAGTTCACCGGCCGGCTCCTTGACTCGACGAACGTCGGCGACTGGCAGTCGTACATGCGCACGCTGCGCGCGTGGCAGTTCAAGTACGACAAGGTCAAGAAGCGTTTCTACTTCCGCATGGGAAGCACGCTTGGTGTCTACGATGCTGCACGGATGGTCAGCCGCCTCAGCAGCGGAGCAGACCGTACGATCGCCAGCGTTTCCAATCGTCCGCCCAGCGCGCAGACAAAAGGTGAGCAGTTCCTCCTCTGGGACAGCTTCTTCTACGCCGAGGATCCCAACACGGGATGGGGCTGCCCTTACATCGACGGTCAGGATCGCATGCCGTCGCTCGACTTCGACGATCGCGGCAACGTCTATCTCGCCTACTCGATCTTCGGATGGGGAATCGCGAAGGACGACGTTACCTACACAGGCGGCCCGATCCTCTCCAGCGTCGTGCAGGTTGCGAACACATCATCGCTGCGACCGACTCCGACCATCGCCACGCCGACTCTCATCATGAGTGTCAAATCGGCGAACGGCACGAAGTACTGGGCACTCGTCGGAGCGTCAGGGAACGGTTCGTCGGACGTATGGGACGTCACCAATCCCGCATCCCCGACGTTTTCCGGTGTGACCGTCGCTCGCGCAGTCACGGAAAACGCAAAGACCGACGACGGCCAGTACGTCGCGGTTTACGATCGCGAAGCAGGCAGCCAGGTGTTCATCTACACACCCGACGGCCTCGCAACGAATCAGTCGCCCGTGTTCCGTTCTACGAACACCGGATATAAGGGCATCACGACGGATGGAGTGAACTTCTACTCCGTTCGAACCGTGGGTGGGGCGCTCGTCGTCTCCATCTTCTCCCCGGCCGGCGGAGGTACCTTCACCGAGACGACGGTCTCCACCGGTGTCGGGATGGCTGCTCCGCAGACGTGCCACTTCAACGACAACTATCTAACCGTCGTCGGCAGCAATGACCTCGAGGTGTTCCGCGTCTCCGGAACCTCGCTCACGCGTCTCGACCTGAAGGCCTACGCGTCATCGACGAACCTCGGCAGCAATACTCGCTACTTCAATCGCTACTACGCCAAGTGCGGCTCTCCGCCCTGCTCGGACAGCATTCCCTCCGGTTACATGCAGCCCGACATCACGAACTTCGTCGACGCGATGGTGTTCGTCAGCGGCGGCAAGACCTATCTCCTCGGCGACTTCCGCAATCTGGCGGACGTCTACGAGATCCGCGGCGCCGACGGAGTCACCGTTGCGAATCGCGGCGTGACGGGCACCACCAACCTCAATTCGAGGCAGACTGCGAGCGGCCCCTTTTACGGCGACAAGATCGTCTTCGGGGCCACCACCACGGCCCAGGCTCCGTTCAATGTGAACTGGGATTTCGGTAACGCGGAGTCGACGGACAACACGACGTCGAGCACCACTGGCGCGGATGTGACGCACCAGTACTCCGGACTGACATCGACCACGCAGCTCACGCCGCGCATCGCGAAGGCATCCAGCGCGACTGACGGCAGCATTTCCGATTCGACGACCGTCACGCTCGCCACACCCACGCCGCGCTTCGGCGTGAAGGGAACGACGCTCGTCTTCCTGCAGCCGAATGCGTCATCCACGGCGCCGATCGTATCGAGCGACGAATTCACCGATGCTTCCGACGGCACGGTCGAAGGCCACTACACGTCGTGGACGATCGACAATGCATTGACCAAGACGATTCCGAGCGGCACGGTGCCGGTAGGGACGTGCGGCAACCACAGTCTGAATTTTGCTGCGAACTACGGCCCCTATACCGGCAGCGGCAGCACGCTCGCTTCGACCAATGGCGCCATCACCCTCGGTATCTCTCCCTTCGCATATCAGGTCAAGCCTTACGCGGCGGTGATCAATACGCCGACTTCCGACTCGACGAACGTCACGTTCACGAGCGGGTCGCGCGCCGACACCACGCTGCTTCAGTCGAGTCCATCATTCACCTACACCTGGGATCTCCTGAACTCCGGAGGCTCCTCGGTGATGACGGCGACGGGCTCGTCGACGATCGGCGCGGTTCCCGCGTTCGTCGTACCACGCTCGTCGTTTACAGGCCTGACGGGCGCGAAGGTCCGGCTCCGTCTCGCGATCGCCAACGCAGCGCTGCTCGCTCCTGCGTGCCAGGCGTACGTTTCCGATCAGACGCTGACAGGTCCGTTGAGTGCACCCGATCCTCAGATCGTGAAGGTCAGCGGCTGCGATTACGCCGGCTCCCCCTGCAACCTCACGGCTACTTCGGCCTCGTCGGCTGACATGAGTGGCTGGGGTTACTCGTGGAGTGTCTCCGGCGGTGGCGCCGGCGGTAGTGCGAAAGACTACTCGCCGACCTTCGCAGCGAGTGGCTCCTACACCGTTACGCTGAACGTGACGAACGCCATCGGCAATGGGTCGGTGACTCTCCCACTGTCGATTCAGGCGCAGCCGTGCAATACGACGCTGACCAGTTCAGATTTCGCGATCAACTACGCCGGCCAGTCCGCCACGTGCTATCAGGGCGGGACGTGCACGACGAGCGACACGATTACGTTCTCGCCGTCGTCGTTCAAGTATCAGCCGTCGAGTTGCGATCAGTACCTCTGGACGTTCGGCGATAACAGCACGAACCAGACGACGAAGAACGGATCGCACAAGTACACCTCGAATGGCACGTACAACGGCTCGTTCAGGCTAACCATCGGCAGCACCACGATCACGGTTCCGTTTACGGTCACCGTTGGTAGCACCGGCGGTGGCGGTGGCGGCGGTGGTGGTGGCGGCGGCGGCGGTGGCGGTGGATGCGCGACGCTTACCGACGCGGGTGTCTTCATCACCTATTTCGGCAGCACGAGCAACTGCTCGAGCAACACGCCCAATTCGCAGTGCAAGAGCAACGAGGTCGTTTCGTTCACGGCGAACCCGAACACGTTTGCCGGATACAGCAACTTCCTCTGCACCCCGCACTCCTTCACCTGGAACTTCGGTGACGGGCAGTCAGGAACCGGCCAGCAGTTGAATCACACGTATACGACCGCAGGCTCCTATGTGGCGACGCTCGATGTCGTGGCCACGGGCTATGGCAGCGCGCACGTTCAGGTCCCCGTCATCGTGGCGGGTGCGAACGGCAGCTGCACCGTGGCTCCTTCGACGTCGAACATGACTTCGAGCTTCACCGGCGTGAACTGCTCCAGCACGTCGTCCGCGACGTGCAACTCGGGCGACACGCTGACGTTCACGGCAACCGCGCTCTCCGGCTTCGACGCGAGCTGCAACACCTACGCGTGGGACTTCGGCGATGGCAGCGGCACCGTCAACGGCCAGACCGTTCAGCATGCATACAACGCGAGCCAGCCGCAGTACACGGCGCGCGTGACGATCACGAACAACGTCGGCAGCGTGCAGCTCACGCAGACGGTCCGCGTGACCAGCAATGGCGGCGGCGGCGGCCAGTGCCAGCAGCCGACGACTTCGAATCTCTTCCTGACGTTCAACGCTCCCAGCGGCTGCTCGTATACGACGAACCAGCCCTGCAAGCAGGGTGAGGCGGTCAACTTCAACGTCGCGATCAACGCGTTCCAGTCTGCGGGCTACATGTTCACGTGCGGCACGCATACGTTCAACTGGAACTTCGGTGACGGGCAGACGGCCAGCGGTCAATCGCCGTCGCATACCTACGCGACGAAGCAGGCCTACACCGTGACCTGCACCATCACGAATCCGAAGGGCACCGTAACGCTCTCGATCCCGGTCAACGTGACCGAAGGCACAACAGCGAGCACGGTCGACTTCAGTTTCGAGGCAGTCACCGGTTCGCCGACGCTGATGAAGTTCACGCCGACGGTCACGCCGGTGAACTCCGCGTCGACCTGGACGTGGAACTTCGGCGACAACACCGGCAACGTCACGATCAGCGGCACTTCGGCCACGCCGCAGTACCACCAGTTCGCGGCCTCCGGGACGTACACCGTCACGCTGACCACCAACGTCGGCACCGTCACCAAGCAGGTGCCGGTGAACGTGATCCCGCCGCCTCCACGAAACAGACCCACGCGTCACGGCGCATGACTCTCGAGTGGCGGGCTTCGGCCCGCCACTCGCTTTTTGGACGCCCGCGCGGTTCACTCCGTAGAATGTCGCCGATGGAACCTGCTGTCCGTGCGGTCGAGTTGTCGAAGCATTACGACATCTATCGACGCCCGATCGACCGCGCGCTCGAGATCCTCACCGGACGAGCGCGGCATACCGTGTTTCCTGCGCTGCAGGACGTGAGCTTCGAAGTCGAAAAAGGGGAGACTGTCGGAATCATCGGCCAGAACGGCGCCGGGAAATCGACACTGCTCAAACTGTTGTGCGGGATCACGCGGCAGAGCAGCGGCACGCTCGAAACGCACGGCACGATCGCGTCGATCCTCGAGCTTGGAACGGGATTCCATCCCGAGTTCTCCGGCCGCGACAACGCCGCGCTGAATGCCGCGATCCTCGGCCTCTCCCCCTCGCAGGTGCGAGAGCGGTTGCCGGCGATTCTCGACTTTTCCGAGCTCGGCACGTTCCTCGATCGTCCCGTGAAGACCTATTCGTCGGGCATGTACATGCGCCTCGCGTTTTCCGTCGCGGTGAATGTGAACCCCGATATCCTCATCATCGACGAGGCGCTCGCCGTCGGTGACGGCCACTTTCAGAAGAAGTGCATCGACAAGATTCGCGAGTTTCAGGAGCAGGGGAAGACGATCCTCTTCTGCTCGCACGCGCTCTATTACATCTCGTCGATCTGCCGCCGCACGTTATGGCTCGATCATGGCTCGGTGATGCGCTACGGCCCTTCGCTCGATGTCGTGCACGACTACGAGACGTTCCTCCTGCAGCGCGATCGTGACGTCGCGGCCGAAGGCGAGCCGCAGCCGGAGCGGCCGCCGACGCCGGTGTGGTTCCGCGACATCGTCGTCTGCGACCGCAGCGGTACGCCGCGCGACCGCTTCGCGCGCGGTGAAGACATTCAGGTGCGGCTTAGCATTCACTCCGATGATGCATCGCAACCGGTGCACGTGATCGTCGGGATTCATCGCAGCGCGGATGATCTGCAATGCTTTGCAGTCGGCACGCATGCCGACGGTGTGCCTCCGCTCTACGGCCGCAACGAATATGAGCTCACCGTGCGGCTTGAAGACGTTCCTCTTCTGCGCGGCGATTACTCGATCATCGCGTTCGCCGGCGATGAGAATGCGATGACCGCGTTCGATCGCCGCGACGTCCGTCCGGCATTCTCCATGACGGGCGAGCGCTTCGAGATCGGGTTGATCAGCGTACGCCATCAGTGGGAGAGCGAACCGGCCGGTGTCGTCGCGGCCGCACGATGATCTCGCTCCTCATCGTCAACTATCGCTCCGCAGGTCTCGCGATCGATGCCATCCGCACGGCGCGCCTCGCGACACACCGCGAGCTGCAGATCGTCGTCGTCGACAACAGTTGCGATGCGCAGGAAGCGGAGTTCCTTCGCCCGCACGCCGATGTGGTGATCGCGCCGCCGTCGAATCGCGGTTACGCCGGAGGCATCAACGAAGGGCGCAAGGAATGCCGCGGCGACGCGATCGTGATCGCCAATCCCGACGTCGCGTTTGCAGAAGGCTCAATCGACGCACTCGTCGATGCACTCGCCTACGCCGCGGTCGCAGGTCCCGCACTCTATTGGGACGAAGCTCATCGATGGCTGCTCCCGCCCTCTGATCTCCACACCACGGCCGGCAAGGCGGATGAAGTTCTTGCGTCGCGCTCCGCCACTTACGCGCGCAGGCGAGACCGGCGGCGATTCTTCGAGCGCGTCGCGTTCTGGTCTCTCACGAAACCGGCGAAGGTGCGCGCTCTCTCCGGCGCAGTGATGGCCTTTCATCGCGATGCGCCGCCCTTCGACGAGCGGTTCGCGCTCTATTTCGAGGAGACGGATTTTCTCCGGCGCATCGACGGTCCGATCGTCTACGTTTCCGCTGCACGCGTACGCCATCTCTACAATCAAAGCGCCGGTCAGGTCTCCAGCGAAGCCGCCGCGCGCTACGTGCAGAGCGAGCTGAAGTACCTGGAGAAGTGGAGCGGACCGTTCGCCGCGCGCATGCTCAAGTCGATCGAACGCCCTCCGGCGACGTTTCACTACGAAGAGATCGAAGGGCCGCTCGCGCTCGATCGCGACGATGTCGTGCTCGAAGCGTCGCCCCTGTCGAACTTCGCGACCGCCGCCGGTTGTCTCGCTCCCGCCGCGATCGATCTTCCGCCGGACGTGCTGGCGAGCTGGAGAGGCGGCCCCCTTTATCTCCGCGTTGTCGAGCGTGCCACAGGGCGAATCGCCGGCGCCTGGACGCGTAGAATACGGCCATGAGCTCGACCAGCGTGTCGGTGCTGCTGCCGCTGATTGGCTCCAGCTCAGCACCTTCCGTCGCGCGTGACGCGATCGAACGTTACTTCGCCTCGACCGGTTTCGAGTTCGAGGTGTCGGTCGTTCATGAGCAGAGCTATGGCGCGGCGATCCGGCGCGGGGTGAGCGAGGCCCGAGGAAGCATCATCGTCATTGCCGATGCGGAGCTCCCGTATCCCGTCAGCGCTCTCGGCGATGCCGTCGCGATGATCGACTCGGGCGCATCGGAGATCGTGTTCGCCTCGGCCCATCCCGATGAAGAGCGGCGCTATCCGCTTCTCCGCTGGTTTCTCGTCCCGGTGCTTCCCGATCCTTCGATTCATCTGAAGGCGTTCTCCGCGACCGCGGCGCGTTTCGTCGCCGGCGAGACGAAGCTCCATGGTGGCGGCTGCGATCTCGAGATCGCGTTTCTTGCGAACAAGTACGGCTTCCGCATCGAGCGCATCAACGTGCACTGCGATCCGCGTCTGCTGTCGAAGCCTTCGTTCGGCGGCATCACGGGACTCGTTCCGCTGACCGCGATCCGTCTCAACGATCGCAACATGAACTACCGCGCCGCTCGGCGATGCCCGGTCTGTTTCTCCAGCGAGGTGTGGAGCTGGGCGCAGATTCCGGGCAACATCGTCCGCGCCTGCCGCCGCTGCAAATGCCGCTATCTGAATCAATTCAGTGAAGGCGATGACGGCCTGCCGGTTCATCGCGTTCTGCGCGCGTACGTTCCGCCGGCCGATCCGTTCGAAGAGACCGCGCACTCGCGGACGGCTCGAGAGAAGACTTCGCAGCGACGGCTCGCGCATATCCGCCGCGATATCCCGCAGCATGCGCGGCTGCTCGAAGTCGGTGTGCGCGACGGCAGCTTCGGCGCCGCTGCATCGCGCGAATACGAGTACGTCGGCATCGATCACGCGCCGGCGGCGGCGCGTGCGGCGCGCGCACGCGGCCTCGACGTTTACTGCGCAGCACTGCAGAATTTCGTGAACACCGGCCCGGCGTTCGATGCGATCACGCTTTTCCACGTGCTCGAGAACATGACGGATCCGCACGACGCACTCGCGCACGTGAAGGATCTCCTGAAGCCGGGCGGCACGCTGTTTCTCACGACGTTCGACACGGAAGGGTTCCTCTATCTCCTGACGGAGAAGAAGAGGATGGCGCACAACTTCCGCACGCACGTGATTCTCTTCTCGCGCTCCGCGCTCATCGAACTGCTCGAGCGCTCGGGCTTCGAGATTCAGTCGATCGTGCCCGACTTCGAGTATCGCGATCACAAGTTCCTCCGGCACTGGCTCGCCGTGCGCCTTCCGCACATCGGCGGACTCGTGCGAAAGATTCTCCGCATCCTTCCGGATCCTCTCCTCGTGACTTCGGGATCGATTCGCGTGATCGCGCGCCGCCGGGCGGGGCCTCTGCTGAACGTTCGCACGATCCGCTCCGTAGAACCTACGCATGCCCGCTGATGTCCTGATCCGCGCGTACGAAGCGGGTGATGAGACGCAGATCCTCGATCTCTTCGGGCGATCGTTCCATGCGCCGCGTTCCGTCGAGAGCTGGCGCTGGAAATACCAGCAGAACCCCTGGGGGCGAGAGCGCATCAGCCTCGCAGTGAGCAACGATGGCGAAGTGCTCGGGCATTACGCGGGGTATCCGGTCCCCTTTGTCGATCGCGGCACGCGGCTGCTCGCGCATCAGATCGGCGACACGATGACGGACGTCTCCGTCCGTCACATCGGCCGCGGCCCTTCGTCGATCCTCGGCCGCACCGCGCTGCACTTCTACAAGACATTCTGCGAAGAGCAGGCCGCCTTCAACTACGGGTTCAACGTCGCGAATATTCAGAAGTTCTCACTCCGTTTTCTGCGCAGCGATCGCGTCGAGCCGGTGACCTATCGCACCACGCGCGCCTCGGTGTTTCGCCGCTCGCCATGGGAACGGCTGCGCCGCCGGGCCTCGGGCTACCGGCTCGAGCTCGTCAGCCGCATCGGCGCGGAATGGGATTCGTTCTTCCATCGCGTTGCCCCTTCGTATGGATTTCTCGTAGCGCGCGACGCGGCCTATCTTCGCTGGCGCTATCTCGAATGTCCCGATGTGCCATACGCAATCGTCGCGATTCGCAAATGGCATCAGCTCGCCGGGTGGATCGTCTTTCGGATTCGCGAGAACCGATTGACGATCGGCGATGCGCTCTTCGATCCGCGCTGGCCCGATGCTCTCGGCGTGCTGTTACGCCACGTCGTCCCCGACTATCCGGTCGAGCTTGTCGAAGGATGGTTCTCCACCCGCCCCGCGTGGTTCGACGCCGTTCTGGAGGAAGCGGGGTTCTCGATTCAGCCCGAGCCGCAGGATCTCTCCGTCATGTGTGTTCCGTTTGCCATGACGGATGCGGTGCAGAGAATGCGGGATCGTCTCTATTACACATGGGGTGACAGCGACCTCTTTTAAGCGCCCGGCTCGCTTTCTGCATCGGTACAATGCACCTCAGATGAACCAGGCGCAGCCGCACGGAGATGGCCGTGAGAAGCGGATCGCTGATGTCGAGCGCAAGTGTGTGCTCGTCATCGACGACGATCTGCCTCTGCGCGGCATGCTCGCCGCCGCTCTTCGTCAGCACGGTTTTCAGGTGCTGCTTGCGGGCGATGGCGGCGAAGGGCAGCGCGCGCTCAACATTCATCATCCGGACGTCATCCTCCTCGATCTCGCGATGCCGGATGTGAATGGCTGGGATTTTCTGCAGCGTCTGCAGGAGACCGGTCATCTCGGGCGCGTGCCGATCATCGTCGTCTCGGCGCATCTGCGTCACGATCCTCAGGCGATTCTGCAGATGGGGGTGAAGGCAATCCTGCCGAAGCCGTTCAATCTGCCCGAGCTGATCGATCTGATCGAGCACGTTTCTCCGTGACGAACGACGTCCCGGCCTTGTTCGACTCCCGCTTTCTGCGCGGCTATGCGCGCGCGAAGCTCGCCCGCGATCCTGTTTACGCTGCGGTCGCCGAGCGTCTGCCTGCGGATCTCCCGCTGCTCGACATCGGATGCGGCGTCGGTCTTCTCGCTCTTTCCCTGCGGCAGCGCGGGTTCACCGCGCCCATCCTCGGCGTCGATCACGATGCGAAGAAGATCGGAGCGGCGATGAAGGCAGCGGAGAACGCCATTCGCGATGCGCGGTTCATCGCCGGCGATGCACGCGAGCCGATCGCATTTCAGGGAAGCGTGGCGCTGCTCGATGTGCTGCACTACTTCAGCGATGAAGAACAGTTGCGTCTCCTCCGCAACGCGGCTGCGTGCGTCGCGCCGGGCGGCGTCGTCATCATTCGCGATGCGATCCGCGACGGCTCATGGCGCTATCGCGCGACCTACATCGAGGAGACCTTCGCGCGCTCCATCGGCTGGCTGCGCGGCGAGCGGCTGAACTTCCCGACGCGCGATTCCATCCTGAGCACGTTCGAAGGTTTTCGGTGCGAAGTGGTGCCGATGTGGGGCCGCACGCCCTTCAACAACTACCTCTTCGTCTTCTACGCCAGCGCCGCTTCGTCCGGGATGACGAACCGGTAGCCGCGCGCCTGGGCCTCGTCGATGACACGCTCGATGCAGCGGAGCGACCAGTCGCGGCCCTGATGCATGACGACGATCGCTCCCGGCGCCAGTCTTCTGCTGATTCTCGCGGCGATGCGCTCGATGTCGGAACGGGTCGCATCGAACCCGCGCACGCTCCAGCCGATGAGCCGCATCCCGCGTTTGTGCAGCGCAGGATGCACGAAGGGATTCTTCATTCCGGCCGGCGCGCGAAACAGCCGTGAGGGAATGCCGCCGTCGATTTCTCTCGAGATCGACGCCGGACCGAGACACCAGAAGGTTCCGCTCGGATGCGACCAGGAGTGATTGCCGATCGTGTGTCCTGCTTCGCGAATGGCGCGCAGCGAATCCTCATCGGACGACTTGCCCTTCAGGAAGAACGTTGCGCGAACCCGCTTCGCGGCGAGCAGCGCGAGAAGCGCGGCCGTGTCCGCCGCCGGACCATCGTCGATCGTCAGCCAGAGCTCGCGATCGCCCGTTCTGAAACGGGTGATCACCGGGCCGAGCCACTGCGAGTTCGGTGTGAGCGTCGGGTAGAGGACGAGCAGATGCGACAGTGCAAGGACGCCGATTGCTCCCCACGGTGACCTGTGCCACAGCATGAAGAGCAGCACGGGCGACGCGACGGCGAACACCAGGATCAGCCTCCGTACGGGCAGCAGATCGGGGACACTAACCATCAGCAGCACCAGCATGGTCCAGGCGACGTAGTGAACCCAGCCCGGCTGTTGCGCGAAGTAGACGCTCGCTCCGAGCATCAGCAGCACGTACATGACCGACTGCGCCCGCAGATGAGTTCCGTCGCCGAGGAGAAGACCGAGAGCGTAGAGAGGAACCTGGAGGATGAACGTGGTGAGCGGGATGATGAAGATCGCCGTCAACCAGAGAGGAACGGGCAGTAGGGCAGCGATGTAGCAGGCGGCGGCTCCGAGATAAATGATCGTCGCCCCGTACGAGCGGAAGGCGTCCGACGTCACGCGATCTCCTTCCACGAAAAGCTCTCGAATGCGAACCACTGGAACCAGTTGGTGCGGATCACTTCTTCGAGCTGCGCGACCCATCGCGCGATCGCCGGCTTCAGCGCGTCGTTGCGATTGCGGCCCTTGCGCTCGACGAGGATCGGCTCTCCAACGATCAACATGTAGTGGCGGAGTCCCGCGCGCACGACGAACATCGGATAGATCGGGACGCCCGATGCCATTGCCAGCGCGAACGGACCGGCGGGAATCATCGCCTTTCGCCCGAACAGTGTCACCTCCTGCGCGGCGATGCCGGGTGTCACGCGATCGCCCTGGATCGCAACGATCTCCGAGCGCTGAACGGCCGCGAGCAGCTCGAATGCGAGATCACCGCTCGTGTTGAAGCCGACGCGCAAGCCGTCGTGCGACACTTCTTCGACTTTCGCCTCTTCGAACTTCCGCGTATCGGGATCGATCTCCGGCGCGCGAATCATCACGATCTGCCGGCCTGTGCTCGTCGCGAACAGATGCGCGCCGAGGTCGTAGCTGCCCATGTGAGCGGTGAGAATGATGGCGCCGCCCGCGCCCGGCTCGACGAGCGGCTCGAAGTTCCTGCGACCCTGGAACGACCAGCCCGGCGTCACTCCCAGTTCCTTGAAGCGCCCGTTGTCGCTGATCGTCCACGCGTAGTTCCAGAACACGCGGTAGGTTCGGAAGAAGTTGGTGAACGTCCACGATCCCGGCTTGATCGCCTTCAGATTCGCCATGACGCCGCGGCGGCCGGGGCCCCACAGCAGAAAGAAGAGCGCCCAGAAGCCGATCACGGCCGGCTCGATCCAGAGCGGGACATTCCGCACTGCCCAGCGAAGAAACTGGCGCCAGAAGACGCCTTTGACTTTGAACCGTCGGAGCGACACCGGGGGAGTGTACAAGAGGAGCGCGGACGTCTCGCTCGCGGTCTCCTACAACTTCATGATGTCGGCGAGCGATCGTTCGATGGACGGCAAACCGGGCCGCAGCATCCGGAACAGCGGGCTGCGCATCAGCTCCTCGTCGCCGGGGTAGGTCGCCACGAAGTGCAACGGGAACTTCGCGAAGATCTCGGCATCGCTGCGCCGCCGCTTCTTCTGCACGATCTCGCGCTTCTGCGCGATTCTGATCTGATTCCGCATCACCCACTCGAGCGCGCGGAACTGCATCGCCGTGAGCGGATCGTCGATCGCGGCGATCGGCGCAGGCCCTACGAGCTTTCGCCATGCGCGGTGGAACAGCGAGCGGTTCTCGCTCTGCGCCGCCAGTGCGCCGCCGAATGGCTCGCGCATCAGCTCGGCGATGTTGAGATTGCGCGTCGTGGCGTAGTGATGCAGCCGGTGCATGTAGGCGAAGAGCACCGCGCCGGCGGCGCGCCCGATATCCTCGTAGTCCTTCAGTGCGGTCTGCAGCGCGTTCCGTTCGAACAGCACGCCGCGCTCGAAGTTGCCGAGGCGCTGGCTGGTCGAGCTGGATGCGTGGCGGGCGACGGCGCGCGGTTCGATGATCGCGCGATATCCCGCGATCCACGAGCGCCAGCCGAAGTCGACGTCCTCGAGGTAGGCGAAGTAGTCGTCGTCGAAGGCGCCGATCTCCAGCAGCAGCTCGCGCCGCGAGATCATGTTGCCGCCGCAGGCAAACAGCAGTTCGTCTCCCGGCGCCGGATCGGGACGCGAGCCGGCCGGCATGCGGAAGCCGTCCTGAAACGCATGGCCGTCGAACGTCAGCAGCCCGCGGATGAAGTCAAGTTGTTGACCATCGGGCGAAACGATCTTGCCGGCGACCGAGGCGACATCGGCATCCGCGCGCTCCATCGCGACGTGCAGCGCCGCGAGCCAGCCCGGCTCCGGTACCGCGTCGTTGTTGAGGAAAATCACGTTCCGCGCCCGCGAGCCTTCCATCGCCGCGGCGAGGCCGCCGGTGAAGCCGCGGTTTTCCTTGAGCGGGTACAGCCGCACGCGCGGATGGCGAATGGTGATCGCGCTCGCGCTGCCATCGGTCGAACCGTTGTCGACGACGGTGATCGATGCACCATCGACATCGCCGAGCTGCTTTTCCACCGCGGCGACGCACTCCAGCGTTTGTTCGCGGCTGTTCCAGTTGACGATGATGATCTCGACGGCGCTCAGAGCGAACCTCCGATGCGGCGCCGGATGCGCTGCATCAGCGTGAGCGGACGCTCCGGTACCTGTTGTCTCGTCGCGAACTCACCCTTTTCGCGATCGATCGCCGGCCGCGCGCAGAAATCGAGTAGCGGCCGCAACGTCCGCTGCCACTGGTGATGAATCACGAACGCGCGCGTCCCGCTCACCATCGTCTCGTAGCGGACGCGGTCGGTGAGGATGTTCACCAGCTCGTTCGCGATCTCGCCCGGGTCGTCGCGGCGGATCACGCTGCCGCAGTGATAGCGCTGCAGCAACTCGTCGGTGCCCGGCGCCGAGCTCGTGATGATCGGCAGGCCCGCCCAGAGATAGTCGTACACGCGCGTGCGCATCGACAGATCCGTTTCGATCGAGCGCGGGAACGTCAGCAGCGCGATCGTGAATGATCCATAGAACGATGCGCGCTCTTCGTACGGCACCCAGGGGTCGAAGCGGATGAAGTTGTAGCCCTTTCGCCGCACGTGCTCCATCGCCCGGGCCGTCTGACTCTGCGGCGTCAGCTCGGGATTCGGATGAGCATTGAAGGTGAGCGTCAGGAGCGGCACGCGCGCACGCGCGATCGCGACCGATTCGATCGCCAGGATCGGGTCGTACCAGTCGTAGATCCCTCCGAAGAGGATGTTCGGTGCCGTGCTCGCGCGCGGCGGCATCGTCTGCGGAGAGCCGACGCCGAACGGCGCAATGCCGATCAGGGAATCGAGATGCGGATCGCGCTGGAACACGATCGGATTCAGACGGCCGATCGCCAGCATCACGCCGAGATAGAAAAGCCTCTGCGCTTCGGACGCGCAGACGAAGTAATCGCCGTTCAGCAGCGACGACATCAGCGTCGCGTGATCGTGCGTGAACACCTCGCTGCCGCGTTGCGCGTAGTAGTGGAGATTCTCGACGATGAAAGGGTCGTAGAGATCGACGGCGACCGGCAGCGGCGTCATGTGCGCGAAGAGATCGTTGGCCGCATGCCCCTGCACGATGGCGACGTCCGCGGCGGCGGTTGCGCGGTTGAGGTGTTCGGGTGTGAGGCCTTCGTCGGGAGTGAGGAGCGTGACCTCGTGCCCCTCATGACGAAGCGCGTTCGCGATTTCGAGAAATCGAATGCCGATGCCGGCCGGCTGCCGGTGCGCGAGTGGCTCCGGGCAGACGAGCAGGACTCGCGTCACCCGCGTCCTCGCAACTTCTCGAGCGTGGTGTGCAGCTTCCAGGTGCGCGACCGGTAGATCATGTCGAGCAGGCCGTTGAGACGGATGATCTCGGCATTCAGCGCTGCGTTCGCGTCCGTGAGTGTCTGGATCGCTTTCTCTGAATCGCCGCAACGCGCGCGCCACGCCTCGACATCCTTCTTCTGCAGGGTGTTCTCTTCGGTGAGGGATGCGATGTTGCGGTCGCGCTGCGCGAGTGCATCCTGGAGCGCGGCCCGGATTCCGTTGAGCTCCGCGATTGCGCCCGACGCCTCGGTGTGCGTCGATCCGATCCTGGCCACGAGCTCCTGCTTCTCGCGCTCCAGCCGCGCGAGGTCGGTCATCAGATGATGCAGCCGCCCGCGCTCGCCGGCCAGCTCGTTCGTTCTGCTGAAGAGCAGGTTTTTCTGCCGCTCGAACGCGCCGGCGAAGACGTCGTGCGTCAACAGCGAGGCGTGCTTCTGCCAGACCTGTTTCTTCGCATCGCGAAAGACGCGCGAGCCTTCCGGGTTCTGCATCGTGATCGAGCCGCCGCCCTGAATGTGCCGGATCTCGCACGTGACGCGGGGCACGTGCACGAAGTCTCCGCGCTGCGAGAGGCGGATCAGAAACTCCCAATCCTCGAAGAGGTCGAAGGAGGGATCGAATCCTCCTGCTTCCAGAAACGCATCGCGGCGCATGAGCAGCGCCGGCAGCGGGATGTAGTTGTCGACGAGCAGCGAGGCGCGATCGAAATCGGATGAGAAGAGCCGCTGCCGCGAGTCCGTCTCGAGCTCACCCGACTCGCCGATGTGCAGGAAGGCGGAGACTGCGTCGCTGTACCACGCCTGATGACGCGGGAACGTTGCCGCCGCGGCGGTGAGCACCGGCAGGTGTTCCGCGTAATGAAGGTCGTCATCGTCGAGGAAGGCGATCAGGGCATTCGATGCGTTGCGCACGCCTTCGTTCGCGGCCGCGGAGCGGCCCTGCGACTGCGCGTGCTCGATGAGTCGCGCGCCATCGACTTCGACGCGCTCTCCGCCGTCGTTCACGACGACGATCTCCGCCGCCGCATACTGGCGGATCGATGCGACGGCGTCGCGCAGCAGCGCGGGCCGGTCCTTCGTGCGCACGATGACGCTGACCGGCGAGGCTTCGCGAGTCACGGTAATCTGCGGCGGTTCCGCGACCGCTTCGCGGAGCTGGGTGAAGCTCATCGTCCGCAGCTTCGGAAGCGGAATCGTCCAGTAGCCCTCCGCGTACAGCGCGGGCGAGGGGAGCGTCATCGAGCGATACGCATTCAGTCCGCGGGCGTAGGCCGCGTAGTCGCGCACGGAGGTCTGCGACGAATGAGCTTCGATCGCGTTCCACTTCACGACGGCGGCATCGGTGATGTCGACCAGCGCATTCGGCCGGATCGGCTGGCTGACCTCGTAGAACGCGACGGTGGCCACGGCCAGCGCCGCGAAGATCTCGTCGTGCCTTTGAATCAGCTCGCAGAACGCGCGTGACAGCGCGAGATGGTCGGGATGAATCTCGATGGGGCTCGGCACGAGCACGAGATCGGGCCGGATCGACAGCAGCAGCTCGCCGATGCGGTCCGCCAGCTCGGCTGCACACGATTCGAGAGCGCGGTCGGGAAAGCGAAAGAACTCGAGAACGGCCCGCGGTCCGAGGAGGGCGACGCCGCGGCGCGACTCCTCCTCGCGGATTGCGAGGTCGCCCGCCTCCGCGCCATTCGTCGCCACGGCGATGTGCACGACGCGCGATTCGCGTAAGTGTTGTGCGATGAGACCGCCGCAGCCGATCGCCTCATCGTCCGGATGAGGAGCCAGGACCAGCAGGCGTTCCCCGCGCAGCCGTACCGCTTCGTACGGAATCGCTTCCGCTTCCTTGATCACGGAGGCGATTATACGTTTGCGACTGAGAACGACTTGACGGATGATTGCGCTGATCCGAGGTGGAACCGACCGTCGATAATGAAGCCGCTGTCACGGAGCTCAGGAAGCTGCGTGAGGAACACCGTCGCGTGAGCGACGTGCTCGTGCTCATCCAGCAACTGACCGGGGACGGTATTTTGTGCGAGACCGTTGCCGACGTCTTCAATACGGCATTTCGTGCGCTATTCGGCTGCCTCAAGTTCGACATCGCAGTCGCTGTGATGCTCGAGCAGAACCTCGACCTCTACATCTCGACGCGCGAGCATGCGCATTCGCAGGTGAGCGAGAAGCTCGTCGAGAGCATTCGCACGACCCTTCGCCAGCAGCTCGATGTCTCCTTCGAGCACACCGACGTCGTCGTCAAGTCGGAGCTCAACAACCTGCCGGGCGAGATGCGCGAGGGCGATGTCACCACGCACGAGACGCATGCGCTGTTGCTCGTCGAAGGAAGGACTTCGGGGCTGCTGCTGCTCTATCGCGCGCAGTCGGAGTTCAGCGAGCAGCACCAGGAGTTCCTCGAGATCTTCTCGACGCAGGTTTCGATGCTGCTGGCCAACATCGCGTCGCGCGAGCGGATCGTGAATCTGGCGGAGACCGATGATCTCACCGGCATCTGGAACAAGCGCTACTTCCGCCGGCAATTGCCGCAGGAAGTCGAGCGCTCGCGCGTTTACGCGCTGCCGCTGACGCTGATGATCTTCGACGTCGACGACTTCAAGAACATCAACGACAGCTTCGGCCACACCGTCGGTGATGTCGTGTTGTCGGAGCTCTGCGGCGCGGTGCGCGAGTCGCTGCGGCCGCCCGATGTGTTTGCACGCTTCGGAGGCGACGAGTTCGCGCTCATCCTTCCGCACACGGATCTCGCCGGTGCGTGCGCGGTTGCGGAGCGCATCATGGAGAAGGTGCGGCTGATGACGATTCCCGCCGACGAAGAGGGTTTCATCAAATGCTCGGTGTCGATCGGGATCTCCGACTACACGCCGGACGACACGGCACAGGATCTGGTTCGCCGCGCGGATGAGAAGTTGTACGAAGCGAAGCGCAGCGGCAAGAACCGCTACTCAATCTGATGAACTACGCAATTGCGAATTGGAAGATGAACCTTCCACCGGAAGGCATCGAACCGTACATGCGGATGGTGTCCGGGCGGCGCCGCGATCATGGGACGATCGTCGTCGCGCCGCCGTTCCCGTTTCTTCGCGACGTCGCGGAGCAGGCCCGCGGCATCGAAGTCGCCGCACAGACGTGTGCGGATCAGGAGAAGGGGGCGTTCACGGGCGAAGTGGCTCCCTCGATGATCCGTTACTGCGGCGTCGGTTACGTCATCCTTGGGCACTCGGAGCGGAGGACGCTCTATGGCGAGACCGATGCGCTGATCGCGAAAAAGCTCGCGGTGGCGATCGCGACGGGGCTGACTCCCGTGCTCTGCATCGGTGAGGATCTGCGCGTGCGGGATTCGGGGCAGGCCGGGCCGCATCTGGCCGAGCAGATTCATGCGGTGACGCAGTCGATCGGCAACGCGCCGGTCATCGTCGCCTATGAGCCGATCTGGGCGATCGGCACGGGGCGCAACGCCAGCGGCGCGCTGTGCGCCGAGACGGTGGGCGAGGTGCGGAGCGCGATTCAGCGCCACTGGTCGCGCGGAGACGTGCCGGTGCTCTACGGCGGCAGCGTGACGCCGGAGAACGTCCAGGATCTCGTGACGAACGGTGCGATCGACGGCTTTCTCGTCGGCGGGGCAAGTCTGGATTCGGCGCGGTTTCTCGCGATTTACGACGCCCTGGCGGTGTAGGACAAGCTCTCAGCTCGTCGCTTTTGCGCCCTTGGCGATCGGACTTGACGAATCGCCCCTTTCCGGGAAGAATTCACCCCCCTGCCTCGTTGAGAGGCAGGTTCGGAGAACTCATGATCGCATTGCTCGTCATCGTCCACGTCATCATCAGCATCTTCCTGATCCTCGTCGTCCTCGTGCAGCAGGGGAAGGGAGCGGATCTGGCAGGCGCCTTTGGTGGCGGTGGATCGCAGACCGCGTTCGGTGCCCGTGGCGCCACGACGCTTCTGCACAAGCTTACGGTCTCGTTCTTCACGCTGTTCGTCATCACCTCCCTCACGCTGGCCGTGCTGCAGGCACGTCCGCGTTCATCGGTGATGAGCGGAGCGCCGGCAGCGAAGGCTCCGGCGGCTCCGGTCAAGAAGTAAAGTAGTTGACGTTCATTGCACGTCAGCCCAAGTGGCGGAATTGGTAGACGCGCACGTTTGAGGGGCGTGTGGAGAAATCCGTGCCGGTTCGAGTCCGGCCTTGGGCACCAATTGCAGATCCTCGAAAAGCCGCCGAAAGGCGGCTTTTCTCGTCTTCGCCGGGCGTCGTGAGCGAAGCTCAGCGGCGCGCGGGCCGGGGAACGAGACTCTTGACCGCGGCCACGAGCTCCGCGGGCTCCACCGGTTTGCTCATGTGAGTTTGAAAGCCGGCGGCCAACGCCCGGAGGCGATCGACACCTCGCGTATGCGCTGTGAGGGCGATCGCTGGCACGTGAACGGATGGCGGCTCTTGCAGCCGGACTCTCCGGATGAACGAGTAGCCGTCTTCGCCCGGCATCTCGATGTCGCTGATGATGACGTCTGGCCATGTGGCGGCCACGATGCTCATCCCGCTCGCGACGTCTCCGGCCGCCTGCACGCGTGCTCCTGCGCGCGCGAGGATCGTCTGCAACAGCTTCCGCGAGTCGTCGTTGTCCTCGACCACGAGCACGCTGATTCCGGTCAGATCCGCGAAGTCATGGGTCGTGGCCGGCGCGGCTGGCTGCTCGATGTGCTGCACGTCACGGTCATCTGGCCGATTGTGCGCCACGAGCAGCGGCAAGCGGACGACGAATGTCGCGCCGCACCCGATGCCCGGACTGAATACCTGCACCGTACCGCCATGCAGTTCCACGAGGTGCCGGACGATGCCCAGGCCGAGTCCAAGGCCGGTGTGGGCACGCGTCGAGCTGCTGTCGGCCTGGCTGAAACGGTCGAAGACGAACGGGAGAAAACTCGGCGCGATGCCTTCGCCGGTATCGCTCACCGCCAGCTCGCAGTGAGAGTTGACACGTTCGAGCCGGACCTGCACTTTCCCGCCGCGCGGGGTGAACTTCACGGCATTGGAGAGGAGATTCCAGACGACCTGCTGCAGGCGATCGTGATCGCCGGAAACGTGTCCCGCTGCGGAGTCGAGCATGCGCTCGATCCGAATCTGCTTGGCGTTCGCCGCCGGCCGGACCACATCGATCGCGGCGTCGATGACCTCTGCGAAATCAAGCGACTGAACGTTGAGGCGAAGCTTTCCTGCGTTGATGCGGGAGAAGTCGAGGATGTCCTCGATGAGACGGCTCTGCGCGCGCGCGTTGCGGTCGATCGTCTCCAGTCCTTCAGCGAGTGACGCGGGATCCTGCTCGACGTGAAGCAACTGAATCCATCCGATGATGCTCGTGAGAGGCGTTCGCAGCTCGTGGGAAACGGTGGCGAGGAAATCGTCGCGCGCACGCGACGCGGTCTCGGCGGCGCTGAGGGCGCGTTGCAACTCGGCGCGTGTGGCGTCGAGTTTCGCGGCCAGCGAGTTGGCTTGCGCCGCACTGTGGCGCGCCATCTCCGTTTGAACGGCAGCGCGAGCAGCCACGGTCTCGCTGTGAAAAAGAGCTCCCAACATCGGCAGCATCTCGCGGAGCAGCGGCCGGACCGGCGTGGGAAGTTGTTCGCCGACCAGCACCAGCGCCGTGCCGTCAGCCGTTCCGATCGCATACGCATTCCGCGGCTCGCCGCGCGGATCGTGTACGACGCCCTCGGCCGAACCGCTCTCGATCGCCGCGTCAACGATCCGCCGCCATGCACGCGCACCGGGGAGCGTCTGCGGGAACCCTGGCGCGGGAAGGGAACAGCCGACCTCGTCATCGCGGATGAAAACGATCAGATCATCCGCGCCCCAGCGATGGGCGAACGCTCTCGCGGCGTCGGTCCGCCGGGAGCGATCCGCCAGCGCCACCGCGCCCCTCAGGGCCTCGACGATCGTATCGAGCTCGATCACGTCAATCCGGCAGCAGCGCGACGGTCGCCGTGCAGTTGTGAAACCCGCTGAACTGCCCCTCGGATCGCGCGATCTGGCCGTAGGTGTTGCATCCCGCGTAGGGGACATTTCCAAGCGCGTGTTGGAGAGCGTCCATCTCGATGCCGAACTCACCGCCCATCCGCAGCCGCGTCGCGACGCAGTCGAAAAAGAGCGCGACCTCGGCGCTCGTTCCCTGCATGTCACCGAGCGCGGATCGAACCGCACGCGCCGCCGCCTCGGCCGCCGATTTTGCCGTCGTCTTCATGATCCGAACGGTCGCGCCCGCAGGAACGTCCGAGGCGCAGGAGACGGCGCCGTTTTCCAACACTGCCAGCGGTACGCGGAGTTTGAATCCCGATCCCGTGTCGATGCCGAGGACGTTGTGCAGAAAAAACGGGATCGGGTCGAGCCGGTCGAATCGCTGGCCGGTTTTCTCCGCATGATCCTCGAATGCTTCGACCGCGGGCGCTGCGTTGAGACTGACGACTGTCGACCCGGTTGCTTCCGTCACCCGCAGAGGCTCGCTGGCCGTTTCCCATCCATGGCTCACACCAACGCCGATCGGCTTCGTGGAAAGAATCTCGAGCGCGACGGCGGCATCCGTGAACGCCGACGTGCCGCAGAAGACGTGCGTCTTCGCGAAGTTTGCGTCGTCGCCGGCACCTCCGCCAAAGAATCGATAATTGCCGAGCGTCGCGACGCTGAGCTGCTCGATGAAATCGTCCGTGTATCCCGCCAGAGCGTCAGCGAGCACCAACGCGGCGCGGTGCGGATACTGATGCATCGTAAGACCGCGGAACGATCCTGCGATCTCCGACGCTGCCGCCCGGCGATCCTGGCGCAGGTGATGGCCCACTCCTGCCGTGAACCGCATGACGTCGGAGCGAAGAGCGACGGCAGAGGCTGAGCCTTCGCCGCGATCACCACTCACGAACTCTCCGGCGGACGAACACCCGATGAGCACGCGCGGCTTGCACGTCTCGTGGATCGCCTGCAGCAGCGGCTCGTACTCGTGCTGCGACGACGCGAAGAGAATCACGGCATCCGGCGTCTGGCCTGATAGTCCTTCTTTCAAGCGAGTCCCGAGATCTTTTCCCGCGGCAGGGCTGTTCGCTTCTTTGGTAAACACGACGGTCGACTCGGTCATGCGCGTTCTGCTCCAGATGTTGTAGTGGTGGTTCGGCGTGAGCGTCGCGATGATGGGCACGTGCTCGCCATCGGGGTGTTTGCAAGAATTGATCCGAGGATGGAGTGCGGACGCCTCGTCCGCACGCTCGCGGCGGAGGGGACAGGCGAGGGCGCCTGTCATCGATGTTCCGGTGGGGTGCGGACGTCTCGTCCGCACACTCACGGTGCAAGGGGGACAGGCGAGGGTGACTGTCCTACACGGCCGCCACGCGCCGGTCGTATTCCGCGGCGCGATCGAGGAACGACTCGATGTTCCTGCCGAGGACCAGCTTTTCGCTGAGCTCTGTGGCCTTGTCGAAGTCGCTGCGCAGCCGCTCCGCCTCGGCGAGGTAGTAATCGCGCAGTCCCAGCTCGATCTTGAACTCCGGATACTTGTCGGCGAGCGTCCGCATCCACTCCTCGACCTGCCGCCGGCGATCCTTGTCGCCGTTGCCTGACTTGAGGTCTGTGAGGAGCGTCTGTACGACGCCGGAGAGAATCTGCATGCGTTGAGCGGAGATTGCGTCGTCGGCCATAGGAGAATCGTACAATGCGCGCCGTGAAAGTACTGATTGCGAATCGCGGCGAGATCGCAGTACGCGTCATCCGTGCCTGCCGGGAGCTCGGCTATCCGACGGTTGCCGTCTACTCCGAGCCCGACCGCTCCGCACTCCACGTCGTCTTTGCCGATCAGGCGATGCCCATCGGCCCCGCGCCCTCGCGCGACAGCTACCTGCGTATCGATCGCATCCTCGATGCCGCGAAGAAGAGCGGCGCCGATGCGATCCATCCCGGCTACGGCTTCCTCGCCGAGAACGCGGCGTTCGCACGCGCGTGCCGCGATGCGGGCATCACGTTCATCGGCCCATCGCCGGAGTCAATCGAAGCGATGGGGTCGAAGACCGAGTCGCGCCAGCGCATGCAGGCTGCAGGAGTTCCCGTCGTCCCCGGCCTCACGAAGCCGGTCGAATCGTTCGATGAGATCCACGCGTTCGCGAAGAGCGCCGGCCTCCCGATCATGATCAAGGCCAGCGCCGGCGGCGGCGGCAAGGGCATGCGCCTCGTCGAGCGCGAGGAAGATCTGCGGTCTTCGTATGAGCGCGTCACATCCGAAGCGCAGTCGTTCTTCGGCGATGGCTCGGTCTACGCTGAAAAATTCGTCCCTTCGCCGCGCCACATCGAAGTCCAGATCCTCGGCGATCAGCACGGCAATCTGATTCATCTTGGCGAGCGCGAGTGCACGCTGCAGCGGCGCCATCAGAAGGTCGTCGAAGAATGCCCGTCACCGGTCGTCGATGCCGAGCTTCGCGAGCGTCTCGGTGCGATGGCGGTGAAGGCCGCGGCCGCGGTGAACTACTACTCCGCCGGCACGATCGAGTGTCTGATGGGGCCCGATCGCGAGTTCTACTTCCTGGAGATGAACACCCGCCTCCAGGTCGAGCATCCGGTCACGGAGATGGTGTGGGGCGTCGATCTCGTGAAGGAGCAGTTGCGCGTCGCGCGCGGCGAGAAGCTGACGCTGAAGCAGTCCGATCTCAAGCCCGCGGGCCATGCGATCGAGTGCCGCATCTATGCGGAAGATCCCGCGCGGAAGTTCGCGCCGTCGCCGGGATTGATTCGCTATCTGAATCTTCCGCAGGGTCCCGGCGTCCGCAACGAGAACGGCGTGTACGCCGGCTACACCGTGCCGGTGTTTTACGATCCGATGCTTTCGAAGCTCGTCTGTCACGCGGCAACCCGCGAGGATGCGATCAACCGGATGAAGCGCGCGCTGGCCGAATACCGCGTGGAAGGCATCGAAACGACGATTCCGTTTTTCTCGTGGATCATGGACAACGCCGATTTCCGCTCGGCGAACTTCGACACCGGCTACATCGACCGGATGCTGCCGCAGATCGATTTCGCCCATGCGGCGAACGATGCGAGCGTCGACGCGGCGGTCGCTGCCGCAGCGATCATCGCCTTCGAGGAATCGCAGCAGGTGCAGCTCCCGGTTGGGGGCGAAGACTCGCCGTGGAAGCGCGCAGGCCGCGTGCAGGCGATGAGGGGGCGCTCGTGAGATTCATCGCACGCCGCGACGGCAATGACCTCGAGGTCGAAGTCGAGCGCTTCGGCAGCGGCTATCGCGTGAAGCTCGGCGATCGCTCGCTGGTCGTCGACATGATGGAGATCGGCCGCTATCTCCGTTCGCTCCGGCTCGAAGACGGATCGCAGTTCGCCTTCGCGCATCATCGTGAAGGGACGATGCACCATGTGTCGTCGGGCAGCATGAACATAGCCGTTGAGATCGTCGATCCGCTCGCGCTGCGCCGCAAGAAGGTGGATGACGAAGCCGGCGCAGGCGGCATCCTGAAAGCGCTGATGCCCGGCCGTGTCGTCCGCCTCCTCGCCAGCAAAGGCGACAGCGTCCGGCGCGGACAGAGCCTGCTGATTCTCGAGGCGATGAAGATGGAGAACGACATCCAGTCCCCCGTCGATGGAGTCGTCGACGAAGTCTTCGTCAGCGCGGGCGATACGGTGGAAGCCGGAGGCCAGTTGCTGCACGTTCGCGAGGAGTGAGGCGAGGCCGTCATTTCGCTTTTCGCGGCCCCTTTGCTCGTGTCTTCATGACGAGAGTCAAAAGCGAAATTCAGAATTCTGGGGCTTCACGCATTTCAGTGGGTAGATAAGTGCAGGCGACGGCGCGATACTCGGGGGCATGCGCGACACGGATCTATACGAGAGGTTGTTGGGTCTGAGCTCCCCGTGGCAG
>Ga0070741_10006608_pt1 | contig 24786 bp, 18 predicted proteins | sample Coa_R1_4_FD_66440 | JGI IMG/M metagenome (GOLD analysis project Ga0070741, IMG submission 66440) | Surface soil microbial communities from Centralia Pennsylvania, which are recovering from an underground coalmine fire - Coalmine... | ecosystem: Environmental > Terrestrial > Soil > Unclassified ... | reverse complement strand
CAGCGTACGCACGCGGCGCGTGGCGCGCTGCACCAGCACGGTAAAAAGGCCGGCGCGATCCTTCTTGCGCTCGCAGTGGAGCAGCGCCGGCGCAAACGGCACCTCCGAGTCGAAGGGCACCCAGGCGCCGCGCGGCGGCGCGTTCAGGACGGCAGCCTCGCTCCCGCCATTGGAGTCACGTGGTGCAGGGGGCTCGACGGCAAACCGCTCGCCGAACTGGTGCTCGTACCACTCCTCCGGCGCCTCGGGTGGCACCGGAGCATCGCCGGCGGCGAGATAGACGCGCAGGCCGCCGTGTGGCGGGATGCTGGCCTCGAGGTACAGGCGGTGCCACACGGTCTGGGTACTACCGCTGTCGAGCAGGCGGCGGTTGGCTGCGACGCCGGACACGGCATACGCCGGGAGCGAGAGGTGATGGAGTGGCGCCAGCGGGCCGGGCCCACTCGCCGCTCGCGTGGGGTAGCGGGGCGGCCGGTCGAGCCCATGCGCGAACGGGCCGCCAAAGGGGCCAGCGCCGTCGTAGTCGCGCAGCGGGTAGAAATCACCGGAGGGGAGCGCCGTCGTCGGGGCACCATCAGCCGCCGTCAGGAGGCGAAAGACGGGCGCCTCAGAGGATAGGCCCGGCACGAGCACCGCTACCTCATCGTCCGAGACCCATGCCAGGCTATACGGGCGCGGCGCGCCCTGGAGGGTCGTCGGCGGCCCGAGCCGGACGCCGGCGTCTAGCAGCCGCACCCGTGCCCCGGCGCTCGCATCAGCTATCACCCAGGTGAGCACGGCCAGATGGCCTGCCGAGCTGCAGGCAATGGCCACTGCCTGCTCTTCTGCCGGCCACACCGCCTGCTCCGCCACCATCAGCCGTGGCGGATCGGGGTTCTCCTCGCACGGGCGGAACGTCCCCGGCGCGTACTCGGCGAACGGGCGGTCTGGAAGTGGGAGGCCGCGCACTCGCGCCAGCTTCTGGTGCACGCGGTCGAGCACCCAGACGCCCCCGGAAGGATCGGGGGCAAGCCGCCAGGCAGTAAACGCCGGCGCCTGAAGCGTCACCGGTAGCCAGCGCTCGCGCCGGTCCTGCATCACGATGGCGCCGTCGATGGCCAGGTAGAGGACGCCGTTGTAGCCCAGGGCCAGATCGGTCGGCGCGCTGCCGGGGGGCGGATAGAGGATGGGCACCGCGCCGTCCATCGCGCCATCGGCCATCACCGCACCCGCGGCCGGATCCCAGTAGGCGCGGGTTCCGTAGCCATCGCGCGCCTGGGGCACCTGCTCGAGCCGTACGCTCGCTTCTGCCTCAGCCGCCGCGCCGGCCGCGCCACTCAGCGGCGGCAGCAGGCGCTCGCTCGCCAGGCGCAGGCTGCGGCGCGCGGCGTCGTACTGCACGAGCGGCGGCTCGCCGGCCGGCACCCAATCGGCCTCGTCGGCAAGCATCCAGAAGCGCAGCCCGTTCGCGTCCATTGGCCGGCCTCAGCAGACCTCCGGCACCACCGGCACGCCTACGCCTGCCGTGGCGAAGGGATTGGGCGCGCCCCGTAGGTCATCGAGCGCATCGCCTTCCGTTACCACCACCGAGAGCAGCTCCGGGAGCTGCCACGGCTGGAGCGGGATCTCCACCGGCGCGCTGGGAGTCGCCGCGCTCAGCCGGGCCCACCGGCCCTGCTGGGGATCCTGCGCATCCTTCTGCCAGAGAAAGAGCTTGATTCCCACCACGCTCTGCACCCCGGCCACGCGCGCGACGGCCACCTCTAGCTCGCGGTCGCGCACGGCTCTCCCCAGCGGCCACCCGGCGGCCGCGGGGCCGCCCGGCGGCAGCGGCCACAGCAGCAAGCGGAGCGCCTCCCGCACGGCGCGCAGTACCCCATCGCGCTGGAACCCGCCGGGGCCGAGCGTGCCGAGCAGGCCGGTAGCGCTCGAGATCGGCCCATCGAGCGATCCGGCAGCAAGGCCATTGGCCGCCGTGGGCGCTGCTCCCGGCGCCGCCGGTACACCGTTGATCGTGCCGCGCGTGGCCGCGCCGAGGCTGCTGAAGCCATCCTGCACCGTGACGCCAACACTCACGCCCAGCGGCACGTACTCGCAGCCGATGGTGTACAGCTCGGTGGCCAGCGGCCGGCGGGCGTCCAGATAGGCGTGCACCGCCTCCAGAAACGGCCGGTCGGCACGCGGGTTCGGGCCGGCGGTGCCGGCCTTCGAAGGCAGCACCATGACGGAGACGACGCCGGGCACGTCCAGCCGGCGCTGCTGGGGCTTGAACCGTGGCAGCACCTCGACGCGCCCGATGTCCATGCCCGGCGTGTCGATCGCCAGGCGTCGGTAATCATCTTCGGTCACCGCGCGGTCACGGTGGCGGAAGAGCGCGGGAATGCGCTGCTCGGCCTGGGCCAGCGTCTCGGCATCCTCGCCACCGGTGGTCGGCAGGCTCTGGAGGACCTTGAGCTTGGTAGTGACCGACGCGCCGTCAGGCCCGCGGGCGCTCACGTCGGTGAGACTGCCAGCCGGCAGGTTGCCGGCACGGCCGCCGCCGGCGCGCATCTGCAGCACCCGCACGCGCCGCCCCACCTCGGGGATGCGTCCCCGCACGCCGTCGCCGAACTGTACCGTCCCCGCCTCTGGATCCAGACGATAGACGGCATCGTCACGGCCGGCGAGCGCTAGATCGTCGACCTGCCGCCAGAGCACGTAGCCTTGGCCTGCCTCCTCGACCTGCAGCAGGAGCGATTCCGGCTCGATCGATTGGCCGGGAAGCTGAAGCTCCTGGCCGGCAGTGCCGTCGCTCTGGCCGACCACACGCCCGACGACCGTCTGGCGCTGGTCGATCTCCACCGCGTTGATCCCTACCCAGCTCAAGGCCAGGCGGCTGAGCGCCACCGTTGGGCGCAGACGAACCCAGGCCACTAGCCGGGCCGACTTCTCGGGGACATCGAGGCGCGGCGGCCGGTCACCCACTCCCGCCTGGAGCGCCACGCGGACGTCGTTGCTCGGCGCGCCGATCTTCTCTGCTGCCGGCAGCGCCAGGCGTAGCACGCCGGGCTGCGTCAAGCCCTGAGTCGAGTCGCCAATTGGATCGAGCGGCAGATACTCTGGCTGGCCGCCGAGCTCCTGGCCGGTGCTGATCTCCCAGACGTGCGGGATGCGCGCCCGCGGGCCAATCTCCTCGAAGAGCGCCGGGACGCTGATCGCCGGCATCACGCCCACGTTGATCAGCTGCTGGCCGCCAGCCGCGCCGGTGCCCAGGGCCTGCCTGGCTGGCTCCACAAGATCCGGCTTAGCCGCTAGCAGCGCCAGCCACAGGCACTTATCGGTCGCACCGACGAGGTCGAACCCATCTGGCTCGGCGGCCCCGCCGGCGAAGACCGGCGTGGTGACGTACGGCGTGGGCGCGCTCGAGAGCCCATAGATCTGCTGCAAGCCTTGGATCACTGGCGCCAACGCCTGCTGCTCGCTACTGGTGAGCGGGCGCTTGTAATACGCCTCGGCGGTGACTGGCAGCACGGTCAGCTCGCCGCGCGTCTCGAACGCAGCCGGCCCCTTGATCGTCGCCAGCGGCTGGATGGGCACTGCACTCGCCACCTTGTCGTCACCCAGGGCAATGCTCACCAGACCACGTGCCGGCACGGCTGGACGCAGCGGCACGCCCAGCAGGCGCAGAAACGCCAGGCGCTGTCGCTCGGGGATCAGATTGGCACGGTAGAGCAGCGCGTCGGCCAGCCAGGCAAAAAGCTCGAGCAGCGTGCGCCCCGGGTCGCCGGGGCGGGGATTGGTCCACTCCGGCGTGTGCGCCGGAATGCGCGCCAGTACCTCTTCGACGAGGTCGTCGAAGCTGCGATCGTCCAAGGCGGGCGGGCGAAGCGGCATGCTCTAGCCCTCCAACTCCAGCGTGAGCCCGAGCCGCTGCGGCGTGCCGGTGCGGCGCAGGCGATACGCAAGCTCGATGCGGATCTGATCGGGGTGGTCCGGCACCTCGGCAACCTCGACGCGATCGACGACGATGCGCCGCTCCCACTGCTCGAGCGCGGCGATGACCTCGTCACGGATGCGGCGCCGGGTGGTAAGCGTGTTTGGCTCGTGCAAAAAGCGGCTCAGCCCGGCACCAAACTGTGGCCGCATCAGCTGCTCTCCCGGCCGGGTCAGCAGAATGATCTGGATCGACTGCCGGACACTCGCCTCGAGCGTCGGATAGTCGATCCGCCCGTTGGCATCCGGCAGGGGCAGCAGGGGCCAGCCGATGAGCGCGCCCAATGTGGCCATTACTTTCTTCTCGGAAATGGAATACAGATCTTCACAAAGAGCATCCAGAAAAAGACGATATCGAGAAGCGATAAGAAGATATTGAGCACGATGAAGGCACAGAGCGTGATGATGGGGATACTAAAGCTGCAGATCCAGTCGAGGGTCAGGCCACCCGATCCTGTCGAGGGCGAGCCGCCGAGGAAGTCCTTGGGCGAGTTCCGCTGCAGCAGATCCTCGAGACTCTTCGGCAGCACGAAGGCCACGTTGGGCTTGAGGCTCTTGAGGAGGCCGCGGTCGGTCGCATCCGGCAGGGCGATGCGCACCGGCGGGGCGTTGCCGCTCTCATACCAGGGAGCGATCGTGAATGGCGCGCTCGGCGCGCTCCAGATCGTCTCCGGGGGGCAGTCCTCGGCGTGCTTAACGCGCACGAAAGCGCGCACGTGATAGAGCCGGCCGGCATCGTCGAACTGGCCCTCGCGCGGCGCGGCCACGGTCTGGAGCCGCTCGCGTAGGGCCGACGCGATGAGCTGTAGCAGGCGGCCAGCGCGCGGCTCGTCGATGGCCGGCCACCGGGCCGGCATGGTGATGGCCGGCGCGCCGGCCTCTCGGCCAACGAGTACGGCCGCTGCCTGGCGCAGAAACTCGCCGGCGGGCTGCTGCACCTGCTGCTGCACCTGCGCCAGGCCCAGGGTCGCAATTCCGAGCAGGCTGCCAGCGCCGGCCAGCTCGGCGCCAAAGTCTTCGATGCGCTGGAAGAGCACCGGCTCATCGCTCAGGTCGATCTGGTTCAGCTCGGCCAGGAGGTCCTGCGCCGTGCTCGGCTGGCTCCCGGCCGACGTGCCGAAGAGGTTCAGCCCGGAGGCCAGCAGGCGCAGCAGGTCTGCGAGCTCGGCCAGGTCGGGCGCGTCGGCATCCTGCGCGTCCACCGTCTGCCCCGCCCGCGGCAGATCGTACGGGCCGCCCGCCTTGAGGAAGCGAGGCAGCAGCGGCGCGAGGTCGTCTGGCTGGTATGCGGGAGGGGTGGAGGGAACATCGGCAACCTCCGCGCTGGTTACCGGGATGAGGCCATAGAGCAGCGTCTTGCCGGTGGCGGCGCACACCTCCGGCGGGGCAACGAAGAGCGGCGAGTAGGCCTCGGCCAGCGGCTCGGCGACGAGGCCGGCCGGCCACCCGCGCTGCTGCAGCAGCCGGTCGATCTCGCCATGGCCGGCGCTCGCCGCCGGCCGGCGGCGCTGCGGGTCGGGATCAAGGGTGGCCTCACGCTCGTCGGCGAACGGCACCCAGCCGCGGAAGGCGGTGCCGGCGCGGCGCCAGCCTTCGACTGCACCCTCGATCGTGTTCCCCTGCGCGTCGACGGCCAGGCGGCGGATGACCAGCCCGGCGCTCTCGATGCGCTGCGGATCGAGCCGCGGCTGCAATGCCGGCTGGTCGGGCCAGCCAGCCGGGTCGCATGCCGCCTCGATCAGCGCCAGCTCGAACGTGCGGTGCACCGGCTGGAGCAGCTTGAGCACGCCGTTTGCGTCGCGCGTCTGGGCCAGGTGAGCACCGGCCGCGGCGAGCCCATCGTCACCTCCCAGCTCTTCGAGCAGCGCGCCGATGAAGTCCTGCTCGGTACGCTCGAGAATGGCCGGGCCGGGGCCGGCGCCCGGCATGGCCGCGCCGCGCACCAGCACCGAATGGTCGTGCAGCACGGTTACCATACGTTCCCTGCTCCCGGGGTAGAGGTGGCCAGTTTGAAGGCCGCGGCATACGCACCTGGCTGCGCGGTTACCATACGTTCCCTGCTCCCGGGGTGTAGGTCGTCGCTACCACCGTCGTCGCCAGCAGGACGGGACACTTCACCACCCCGGAGAAGCTCGACATGGCGGCGTTGACCGTGACCTGGCCGGCCGTAATCTCCACCTGGCTGGCCTGCACACGTACCTTGGCCGGCGTCTGGATCGAGACGCCGCTGCTATCGACTGTGATCGTCGCCCCAGCCGCCTTGAGCTCGATCTTGCCTCCGCCGGTGTCGGTCAGCGTCCCGCTCACCTGCCCCGGCGTGGTCAGCGAGATCGTGGCCTGCCCCGGCGACTCCTCGACGATGGCGATGCGCGTGCCAGCCTTGCCAACGATCGTCCAGCGGTCGATCCGGTCGCCGCTGCCGCCCAGCGTCTCTGGCGCCCTGGCGCTGCCGTTCCAGAGCCCGCCGATCACCACCGGGAGGCGAGGATCGCCGTTGACGAACGACACCAGCACCTCATCACCAACGTCCGGCAGCAGGAATGCCCCACGGCCATCGCCGGCGAATGGGACCGCCACGCGGGCCCAGAGGGGGCCATCCTGATCCGAGACGCCGTCGAAGTTGAGCAGCCGCACCTGCACCCGGCTCAGCCCCTCTGGATCGTCGACTGCGACGACGAGTGCAAGGAAGCAGCCGTGGAAGCGCCCCGGCGCGGGGATCTCGAAGAGCGCGGCCGGGGAGATCATCGGCCCCCCCAGTAGGCGCACTCGGCCTCAAAGGCTGTCTCGTAGCCGCGCTCCTGGTCGAAGCGATGGCAAGCAGAGGTGACGTAATACGTGTTGTCGAAGCGCGGGCCGAGCCCGGTGAGGTTGACGGTGGTGCCGACGCGCAGCGCCGGGTTGCCCTCGGCTACGCCCTCGACGCAGACCAGGCGCCGGGCTGCGCGGTCGAAGGCGGCATCGGCAAGTGCCTGCGCCTCGTCGCTCGTCGTCGCCGCCAGGTGGCCAACGTGCTGGCGGCGCTCGCCGAGTGCGCGGCTGAGGAGCTGGGCGCCGGTCTGCCCGGTCCCGGGCCCCAGGTTGGCTCCCCGGCTGGTGCCAGTGACGCGCTGTCCTTGGGCCGGATCCCAGCCGGTGACCGTTACCTCGGTCGCCTGGTGCGCGAGATCGGCCAGAATGCGCGCGGCGCGGAGCTGGCTATGCAGCTGCAGGTCCAGGCTGCCTCGCTGGACGTCCTTGCGCGGCGAGACGTGGAGCTCCTTTCCCACCACCTGGAGATCGCCATCGTACCGCGCCAGCAGGCGGCGCAGGAAGAGCAGATCGCTCTCGTTGAGCTGCGCCTGGGTGCCGATATTCTCCTCGAAGTCGGTGACCACCGGCACCAGGCCAAGCTGAGCGGCCACCTCGCGCGCAACGGCAGCGATGGTCACGTTGGTGCGCACCTTGGTGCGGCGCGCCATGCGCGCCTGCTGGAGAGCATCCTCGGCCAGGACGACCAGCTCCGGCGGCCCCTCCTGCGCAAAGTGCGCTTCCAGGCCGGTGATCGTGCCGCGGAAGATCTCCTGCGGGCTATTCTCGTCGCCACCGTAGACGGCGATCACCGCGCCCAGGCGCAGGATGGCCTCGTCCTCGAAGGCGAGCGCGGCGCCGCCGGAGGGGTCACTGGCCACGTTGCTGACCCGGAGCTCCAGGGCAGCAAGGCCACCCTCGTTTTCGGTCATCTCCATACTCACGATCAGCTCGCTGAGCTTGGGATACTCCTGCTCGTCGATGCGCACAGTCGGCCGCGCGCTATAGACCGCCAGCGAGCTTAGGGGCTGCTCAGACATCGCCACGAACCCACGTGTTTGGCATTAGTCCACCCGCAGCCGCGCCCGCCGCTGCTCGAGCGCGCGCAATTGGCGGCGCAGCTCATCGGCGGTCGGACGCCTGGCCGCCGCCGTCGCCGGCGGCTCGCTTTGCGCCGCCGGCCGCTCCGGCTCGACATTCGCAATGACCTCATCGAAGACCACAGGCATGGTGTTACCTCTCCATGGAGATGCGCCGCCCTTGGCAGGCGCGAGTGCTTGGCAAGGCGCGCGAGCCGCCGGGCATCGTCTTATCCCTCCAGGCGCCGGCGCGGGCTGAGCGTTGCCGTGGCCCCAACGTCCGCGCCGAGACTGGTGGAGCCGGCAATCCGCGCCTGGCCGCCGACCCGAAAGCTTGCGCCCTGATCGGTGGCAAAGGTCACGCCCGGCGCGGGCGGGAGCAGGCGCGAGGGATCGAGCGACGGTAGCGGGCGCGGCGCGCCGCCAACGCGCAGACCGGCGAAGGCACCGGCGGTGGCGGCGACACCGGCCGAAGCACTCCCGCCGAACCGAACGGTCGTGCCCGCGCTCAGGCCGGCGGCCGATCCGCCGCCAAGCGAAGCTCCGGTGCTGAGTGACGCCCCACCACCAATCCCGAGGCCGGCGCCCGCGCTTAGCCCACCACCAATCCCGGCGCCGGCAGACGCCCCGAAGCTTGCTCCAGCACCTACTCCCCCACCGATCCCAGCGCTGATACCGGCACTAACACCGCCACCGATCCCAGCGCTGATACCGGCACTAACACCGCCACCGATCCCAGCGCTGATACCGGCACTGAGGCCACCACCTGCCCCGGCACCGAGACTCAAGCCACCACCAAGGCTCAAGCTGGCACCGGCACTGATTCCGGCCCCGCCGGTGGCGAACGCCGCCGGCCCGCGCAGCTGCACGCCGGCGCCGACCGTGAGTACCGGCCCCGAAGGAAAGCGCAGCGTCTCAAAGCCATTGGCGGCGGCGAGGCTACGGGCGGCGCGCGGGTCGCCGGCCATGGTCGCGGCGCTGGTGGGGCTCTGGTCGGACCCAGCCGGCACCTCCACCGGCTCAGGGGTCAGCTCGGCCTGGGTATCGGCGCGTGACTTTTCGGTCGGCTCGAAGACCTTGTCCTGGCGTGCCAGCGTCAGGTTGATCGAGGCGCGCAGCGGCACTCCATCTGCGGAGAAGAAGTCGATCGTCTCCTTGTACGACTCGACCATGCCCTGGAACTTGTAGGTGCCCCATTCGAACTGGATGATCGGCGGGATCTTCTTCTCGTCCGGCTCCATGAAACGGGCAATCTTCTCGGTGAACGTGCGCACGTCCTGGCCATCGGTGGTCGTGTCGAACACGAGGTCCATGGTCAGCTTGCCCGTGCTCTGAGTAACGTACTGCTTCTTGTCGTTGCCCTTGCCCTTTTCGAGGGTATTGCTCACCGTGTATTGCAGCGAGACTGGGTTGAAATGAACCTCGATCTCCTGCCCTTTGTCCTTGCCGGATTGGGGAATGAACTTGGCGCGCCGTGGCTCGATTAGATCGCTCATCGGACTGCTCGCTTCGGCTCGCTCATTCCAGGCATTAGAAGGCGTCGGGGTTGCTGGCCACCAGCTCCAGTCCCTCGTGCGCCAGATGCAGCTCTTCGATTCCCACCTCGCTCCCCCGCGCGTTGAGGTCAGCCACCTTGAACTTGACCGGCAGCGCGCGATTGAGCTTCCAGACCAGCGCCGGCTCGCCGGAGGTGCCGAGTACGCTGATCATCGCCGAGAGCCGGTACGCGTATTTCCCCTGGCTGGTCACCAGGTCGAACCAGTTCCACAGGTCGCGCGTGCTGGTGATCCCGCGCTTGAGGATGACGGTGGCAAAGGTGACCGGCCCGGCGCGCTGCGCCGCGCCATAGTTGCGGCCGCCTTCCTTGATCACCTTGGGCTCCATTGTGGCCTCGAGCCCGGTGCACTCGGAGAACGCGCCGCTGCACAGGGCCACGTCATCACCGTCGCCGCTCCCGTCAACCGGATCGACGGAGAAGTCCACCTGGAAGTGAAAGACGTGCAGCGGATAGAGGGCATTTTCGAGCACGCTGGCCATCTGGCTACCTATCTCGTCATGGGCTTGGGGTCATGCGGCCGGTGCGAGCAATGACACCTGTCCGCCCTGCTCGAGCGCCAGTGCGACGGTGATCTGCTCGATGGGCAGCGCCGCGCGGAAGCGCACACGCGCCACGACGCGCCCGTTGTCGAGATCGCTCTGGCTCATGGTGCTACGATCGCACGCCACGTCGAAGGCTTCGGCGGGGGTAGCGCCCTGCAGCGCGCCGGTCCGCAGGAGCGCACCGAGCAGCCCGGAGAGACTGTCCCTGAGCCGCATCCAGAGCCGCTCGCTCGAGGCTTCGAAGACCGCCGCCTCCCCGAGCCGGCGCGCCGCGCGCACGATCGCCGAGACCAGCCGGTTGACGCCGGCCGGCCGGTAGCTCTCGTCGAGCGAGGCCGTTACGTCGGACAGCAGGACCAAGCCGGCGGGCGTGCGCCCAAAGAGCGAGACGCGCTCGACGAGGCTGTGGCTTGAGGCCCGTTCATCGCGGGTATCTGGATGAGCGGTATACACCTGATCGCGGCGCAGCAGCGGGAAGAGGTCGTACACGTCACCCAGCTGCGCCCCGGCGGCGCTGCGAAAGGCGCCCTGGGCCAGTACGGTGCGCGCCAGCACGCCGGCAAGCACCCCCTCAGGGCTTTCGAGCTGCTCCGGCAAGCCGCCGCTACCGAGCGTGCGCGCCCACGGATAGGCCAGCTGCACGAAGGCACTGGCCACGCCGGTGAGCTGCGCCGACGGGCGGGCGGTGAGCGGGCCACCATCACGGCGCCCCAGGAAGGCCAGCAGATCGCGCTCGGCGGCGCCGCCGGCCACCGGCAGGGGCACGGCGGCCACCAGCTGCACCTCGCGCAGGCTGCGCGCCAGCAGATCGGCAATCAGGCGGACGGCACTGGCCCAGTCGTCGTAGCCTTGCTCGTCGCAGCGCGGCGCGCGCAGGCCGCGTACGGCTCGATCGGCGGGGGCAGCCGGCTCGGCCGGCGAGCACTCGACCCATTGCTCTGGCCCCGGTGGCGGTGCCGGCAGGGGCACCACCGGCTGGGCATCGACCGCCACCGCATCAGCCAGATCGGGCAGGCAGAGAAACGAGACGTCGGGCAGGCCAAAGAGGTGTCCGGCGCCGTGCCACGTGGTGCGATCGACCGGTGAGGCGTCGAATACCTGGGGATAGCCGGGGAGCAGCTTCGTAAGCGCTGCGATGCGCGTGGCGCGTGCCGTCGTGAGCGGCCATGGATCGCCGGCTCGCACGACGTAACACTTGCGCCCACCCTGGAAGAAGAAAGACCGCACGGCCGCACCCAGGTACGTGCTCACGAGCCGGCTCCCCGCGCTATCGACCGGCCGCTGATCCCAGGCAAAGAGCCGGTCGAAGAGCTCCCAGCTTTCGATTGGCACCGGCACGTCGAGCAGCGGATCGTATGAAGGGGAGGAATCGGGCAGCGGTCCCCAGCCCTGCTCGAAGAGCCAGCGGCGCAGGGAATCGGGCACCGGCGTGCGGCGCCGGCCGATGAATCCGACGAAGCAGGCAATGTCGGCGCGATTCGGCGCGCTGGCTACTACTGGAGGCTGCTCTTCGAACACGATGGCTGCCACGGCCATTGAGGGCACCAAGGTCATCGAGGTTACCGAGGTCATCGAGCACTAGCCTGCTGGCTCGAAGTCGAGCGCCTCGGCTGAGATCACTAGCTCTTCGATGGCCACGTCGCCGCCGCCTTTGGCCGCGAAGGCCGGGCCGGTGTACTTGAGGGGCATCGCGCCGCGAAGCTTCCAGGACTGCACCGCCTGGCCTGCCTCGTCGCGGAGCGTGATGACCACCTCGCGCTTAGCACGCGGCCCGGTGCGGCGCGTGGCGTCGATCCAGGCCCAGAGATCCTGCGAGTTGACAACGCCACGCTTGAGCGTCACGTCCGAGACGGTGTGGGTGCCGGGGACTTTGCGCACGTGGCTCTCTTTCTCGTTCCCGTTGCGGTACTCCGAGACCTTGATCTCCGTGCCCAGCCCGGTGCAGTCGGAGAACCCTCCGAGGATGTCGTCGGGGCTGACCGGACCGTTGATGTTGACGAGGAAGTTGAAGGCGCCATACGGCGTGGTGCGATCAGGCATGGCTTGGTCCTCCTGCGGATCAGTTGGCGGTAGTCAGATGCCGGTTGTCAGTGGTCAGCAGCCAGTGGTCAGTAGTCGGTGGTCGGCTAGGTGCGAGCGTCGGCCGTCTTCTGGCCGATGCGGAAGATGACGAATTCAGCGGGCTTGATCACGGCCACACCGATGAGACAGATGAGGCGCCCGTTATCGAGGTCGTTCTGGGTCATCGTGCTGCGGTCGCAGCGGACGAAGAACGCCTCCTGCGGGCTGGTGCCCAGCAGCGCGCCATTGATCCACTCGTTGTAGAGGAAGGCGCCGATGGTGTCGCGAATGTTGGCCCACAGGCGCTCGCCATTCGGCTCGAACACGGCCCACTGGGTTCCGCGGTCGATCGAGCTCTCGAGGTAGTTGAAGTAGCGCCGCACGTTGACATACTTCCACTCGGGATCAGAGCTGGCCGTCCGAGCGCCCCAGACCCGATAGCCGCGGCCGGGGAAGAAGCGCAGGCAGTTAACGCCCATGGGGTTGAGTACCTCCTGCTGCGCGAAGTTGACGTCGGTCTCGAACCGCAGGGCGCTGCGGATGACCTCATTGGCCGGCGCCTTGAAGACGCCCCGCTCCTCGTCGTTGCGCGCGTAGATGCCGCAGATGAATGACGACGGCGGCTGGGCGATCTCGCGTGGAATGCTGGCGATATCGGGCCGTGCCAGCGGATTGGAGATGATCACCCACGGCCAGTAGAGCGCCGCGTACTTGGAATCGATGACGCTGCGAGCGTTGCGCGCTCCAGAGACGGTGAGCCCCGGCGCGGTATCGAGCACGGCGATACGGTAGGAGCGCGGTCGCTCGGCGTGAGTGATCAGCGCGCCCTGGATACCCTGCGCGTCGGCGTAGGTCGAGTAGCCCGGCGCCGCCACGATCGAGACGTCGTCGAGCTGTTCCAGGACGGCCAGCGCCGCCTCGTACGCCGCCTGGTTTGGCTCGAGGCCGTCGTTCGCGCCGCCCAGCGAGAGCGCACGATTGTCGCCGGTCGGGAAGAGCGCGTCGCGCAGCGCGAACGGCGTGATCGACGCGCCGATCTGCAAGGCAAAGAGGTTCTGCAGATCGTCGATGCGACGCGACGGTTGCGCCTCGAGCACGCGGCCGACCCAGCGCGGGTGGGCACGGTCGAAGCCGAGATCCTCGTAGCTCATGGCATTGCCCTGCCTATCCTCAGCCACGACCGTCAGCGTGAGCAGGTCGGCGCCGCCGGGAGGGGCAGCCGTGGGCGCAAGCCCGGTGAGGTCCAGGGCAGCGTTGTTCTGATCGACCCATGACCCACCGCGCTTGACGTAATAGGCGACCGGCGTACCGGCGGCCCCGGTGACGGCGGCGGCCATGGCGGCGAGCAGCAGCGCCGCGTGGACCGAGCTGGCGCCGGCATCGCGCACCGCCAGGCTGGTGCCAGGGCCGCTGCCCACCGTGCTGATCACCAGCCGGTTGGTCACCGGCGAGAGCATGGCGCGTACCTGTCGCTCCGGCGGATTAGCGCTGGTGGCTGCGGTGAGCAGCGCGTTGATGTCGTCGGCGGTCACGCGGAACAGGTCACCGACGTTGTTATTCGGGTCACCGCTCCCGACGACAGTGGTGGTTGTGGCAAACCCCAGGGCCGGGTGGGCGTTGACCGCCACCGAGGCCAGCGTGCCTCGCCGATCGCTACCGATGGCCAGCTCGTTCCCTGGCGTCAGGCGTGCGTACCCCTCGCGGATCTCCTGGTTGATCAGCGCCACCAGCTCGGCGCGCGGCGTCGAGCCGACCGGCAGCGCAATCGTCTGCAGCGCGCCATCGATGTTGACGGTGAGCTGGTTGTTCGACGCATCGAGGACCACCGGATCAGGCAGGGCCGTGCTGCCGACGGCCTCGGCCGGCTCGCCGCGGAAGGTGATATCCACGTCGTTGCCGCCGATGGTCAGGCGGAGTACGCCATCGTTGGGCAGCGAGAAGGGAGGCGAGCCGCCGAGCACAGCCGCCGGTGTGGCTGGATTCGCTCCGCCGATGCGCAGCAGGCTCCCTTCGGGCGCGTTGTCCATCGTCAGGCGCGTGGCGGGAGTGGCCACCTGGCGCAGCGTGATCCGGCCATTGGCCGCCGCGCCCGGCGTGCGGCTGACGATCCTGGCCCGCTGCGCCGCCGCGCCGTTGGCAATGATGTCGATCGACGAGGTTCCGTCGGTTACACCCGGCAGGTAGACGCGCGAGACATACAGGCGCGACCCGCCCTCATTGAAAAAGTTGCGCACGCCGTGAGCGATGTAGTTGGGACCGAAGGAGAGATCGTCGAGGCCGCCGTAGATCCGCTCGAAGTCGCCAAAGCTGGTAAGGAGCTCGGGTGTGCCGCCGATCGGCCCGCGCAGCGTCGGACCGACGAAGGCGGTGGTGCTGGTACCCACTCCCTCAATGGACTTGGCGCGAAAGCTCGTTTCCTCGACGTAGACGCCAGGCGCTAGATATTCAGGCACGTCCGTTCACCTTCCTCAGTAACCTGCTGGTGGCGAGCGGCGCGCCGCCCGCCGGTTGCTGGCTCCGCTGGCCATTCCACGTGGCCCCGGCTGCCGTCTTCCACCTCCTGCTTGCTCCTGCATGCGTTCCGGCTCATGGCAGCGTGACGACGAGCGGCGTGACGAGCTCGCGGCCAGCGGCGAGCCGGGCCGGCACTACGCTGGACGGCAGCGTGGCACGCCGCGCCTCTAGATCGTCTGGGTCGGGGATCACCGGCGCCGCCGGGTCAAAGATCGTCTCCAGCGTGACGTCGGTCTCACTGGCCAGGACGGGGCCTGGCCCGGCGTCCCACGTGGTGATCGGAATCCCCGGCACCGCGACCAATGCCTCGCCCCGCATGTCGGAAAGGCCGGCCGCCAGCCGCGCTGCATCGCTCGCGCGCACGACGCGGATGAGCGCCCCTGCCAGCGGCCGCGGTGGTGAGCCGCCGGAGGTGCCCGCCACCGTCGCACGGATCACCGCCCAGCCGGCGGCGGTGCGTGCCGCTGGCGCGGGGTACATCGCCACGTCCACGAGCGCAAAGAGCGAGTCCGGCTGCGCCGCGGCCGCCAGCGATGGATCACGCGGCAGCCGCACCGTCACGCGGCGCGCCAGGAAGCGACCGGCCGGATCAGCCACGGTTACCTCGATCGTCACGCTCCCATTCGCCGGAGAGGGCGGCGGCGACGCGAACGCGGTCGTGTGCGCCGCCAGCCCCGGCGCTGCCAGGAGCACGTAGCGGCCGCTGCGATTGCGCGCGAACCGCACTCCAGGCGCGCTCACCACCAGCGGCGCGGCAATCTGCACGCCGGTCGACGCGTCGATGGGCCGCAACGCCCCGAGCACGCGGCGATCGACCGCTTCGCGCGCGCCGGCGGCCGGGGAAAGGGCGAGCAGGGCCATCATGGCGCGCCTCCGGCCGGCACCGCGGCCGACACCGCAGCCGGCAGCACCAGCCCATCGGTCGCCGCGAAGCGAGTGGCGACCACCGGCCGCGCGTCGGGCGCGGTATCGGCGTCGATCCGCACGACGCGCGCGATGTACGAGACGCTCAGGTGGTACGGCGGCTCGAGGGCATCCCAGATCCGCATCATGTCCTCAGTGCTTAGCTCGGCCGGAATGAGCTGCACCACGTCGCCGGGGCTCCAGCCGGCCTCGGGTGTCAGCGAGGAGCGATCGAGCACCGGATGCTGATAGAGCTCCCGCATCGCCCAGCCGAGAATGGCATGCTCGGCCAGCGCGCTGTTGGCCCATACGGTAAGCAGATAGTGCAGATCGACCGAGAGCGGCACGTCGCGATCGAGCCGCCCGTTCGCGCGGGCCGCGTTGCGCAGATGCTCGTTCTGCGTCACGGCGTACAGGTAGAGCGAGAGCGCCGTGCCGAGATCTTCCGTTGCCGTTGCCATCTCACCACTGGAGAGCAGGTGGAAGGTGCAGGGATGATCGGTGCGCAACGGCTCGGGATAGGCATTGCGCAGGTAGGTGATCAGCGAATTGCCCACTGAATGGATGGCAAAGAGGTTGGCCACGGCGTTCCTTACTCTCTCGGCGATGCCGGCGTTGCTCCCAGTCTCTCCGGTGCTCGGGCGAGCTGCCCATCTCTTTCCATGTTCTTATGGCATCCTGGCGGGGTCTACGGCACCACGGTGCCTCGATCGCTGCCCCCGGTCGATGGCCTTCTCGGTGCGTGCGTGCCTCCACGGTGCCTGACCCAGTCCATCAGCCGCTGCATCCGTGATGGTGGCGCCGGTCGTACCCCCATGCGCACCAGGTAGCCCTGGATGAATTGCGTGATCCCTTCGAGATCCTGCACGTAGTGCTCCTCTCCGCTTGGGATGTGAGCAATTCGGCCGCGCCACAGGGCACGCCCGGCTTCTTCGACCGTCTCCTCCAGCCATACTTTGACCACAAAGGAGTGAGAAAGGCGCTCGCGCACCGCTCTGCCACCCTACGCCTGCCGGCGAGGAGGAGGTAGCTCGCGCGCGCACCGGCGCGCGCCACCCCGGCTGCGTGGTGCGCTTCTCCCCCAGCTCATGGCACCTTGCCGGGTAAGTGTGGCGGCCGGCCGTCTGGCGCGGCGTCTATCGGGCGTCTGGCAGCGCGTCTTTTTTAATGAGGCTCGGAGTGGGTGTGGCGTGGCACGGGTCGTGCCTATAGCCAGACGACAGAAGGAGGTGGATACACAATGCAGCTGGAACCTGGTGGCCTGATCGCATGGCTGGTGGTTGGGCTGATTGCCGGCTGGCTGGCCGGCCTGGTGATGCGCGGCGCCGGCTACGGGGTGGTCGGCGACATCGTCGTGGGTATCATTGGCGCCTTTATCGGCGGTCTCATTGCATCGGCGCTAGGCTTGGCGGGCTCGGCCGGCTTCATCGGCAGCATCGTCATCGCGTTCATCGGCGCCGTGGTGCTGATCGCCATTCTGCGCGCGGTCGCCGGTGCTCGCGCCCCGGTCTAGCAGACGACGGCGGTCAGGCGGATTGGGCGGGCAGCATAGCCTGGAGGCGTCGCTCGATGTCGGCCAGCGCCGCGCGCACCTGCCGCAGCTCTGCGAGCAGGTCGGCTACGAGCCGTGCTGGCCCAGCGTAGGGCTCCCAGGCATGCGACGCCCCATCCCGCCTGGCTCCTCCCTGCTGCACGGCCGGGCGGTCCACGCCCAGTCGCAGCGCATGCAGGGTCCACGCTTGCGCTTGAAGCGCCGCCAATGGTGCCGGGGCTTCGTCCGCATCCGGCAGGCCGTGTCCGACCGGCTCGCTGAGCCGGTCGGCGCGGATCTGCTCGTAAAGCTGTACCGTCGATCGCGACGGCTCGACCCCGAGCTCGCCCGCGAGCGCGCTGACGCACCGCGCGTACTGGCGCAGGGCGCCGGTGCGGTCGCCGGCGAGATAGTGTAGGCGCATCAGCCGGCGGTGCGTGCGCTCACGCGCCCGGTCATAGCGCAGGATGCGCTGGCCGTAGCCGAGTCCGGCCTCGTAGCCACCGCGCGCCTCGCAGTAATCCATCAGCTTCTCGAGCAGCGCCAGATACATCTCATTGAGCCGCTCACGCTCGTAGATACACCAATCCTGGTACCAGCCTTCAAGGAGCTCGCCTCGATAGTGCTGGAGTGCATCCTCGATCGCCGCCGCCGTCGGACCGCTAAGCTGATGGCCGGACATTCCCTCCACCTGGGCATATGCCTGCTCGAACGAGGCAACATCTGTCCAGCAGCCGGCCTGCGGGTTGAGCTTCACCCAGTCGGCATCGACGAGCGCGAGGCGCGGGCTGTCGCTTCCAAGCGCTGCCTCGACCGCCGCCTGCAGCTGCCAGAGCGATTGCCGCAGGTACTTGCGCGATTGGGCGCTATCGGCCTCGCTCCACAGCAAGGTGGCTAGCATCTCGCGGTGGTGGGCGCGCTCTGGATGCAGCAGCAGGTAGCAGAGCAGCTCCTGCACCTTATTGGCTTCCATTCCCGGAAGGGGAGTGCCGTTCGACTCGATGGTGAGCCGCCCAAACAAGCGGACCTGTAGGAAGGCCATAGTTGTGCTCCAGTGAAGGGCGCGGCGCATGCGCTAGGCGCCGGGACCCGGCGGCCTCGGGCCGGAGACGGGTGAGCGCACCCAGCGCTGCACGGCGTTGAGGCTCGGCTCATAGGCAAAGTAGCTAAAGTGATCGCACGGCAGCTCCTGCACCGTCAGCCGAGCGTACCGGCCGAGGCGGACCTGCTCCAGGCTACTCAGGCCGATAGCGATGTCGTTCTGCTCGCCAAAGAGGGCATCGAGGCTGCTGTCGAGCACCTTGCTGGCCAGGCGCTCCAGGCGGCTACGCTCGGCCGGATCGAGCGTGTTCGTGCCGGCCAGCACGAGGTACGGTACTCGGGCCGGTGTCTCGAGTGCGTTGAGGCGCTGCTCGAGTGGCGAGTCCGGCCGCAGGTCGGCCAGCCCGGCACTCTGCTGGTAGAGCCAAGAGGTCAGCCAGTTCATGGCACCAAGCGGCGGCAGATCGGCATGGCGGTTGAGCAGCACGGTGGTGAGAAAGACGAGGCCACCGCTGGCCAAGGCGAGAACGCTGCCCCGGTTGGGCGGGCCGGCCAGAACGACCCGGTCGATAAGCTGGTCGCCTCCCTCTAGCTCTACCAGGCACCGCGTCACGAGGCAGCCCATGCTGTGCGCGTAGACGTCGAGCGTGAGCCCATCATCTGGCCCGAAGCCGCCTTCCTGCCGGAGTGCTTCCGCCAGCCGAGCTGCCGTCTCGCCCACGCTGGTGCCAAGGCTCTCATAATCCCAGGTCAGGATGTGGTCGTACGGTACGACGTGCTGCTGGAGATAGGGCACGAGCCCCTGCACCATCCAGCCAGTATCGGAATTGAAGCCGTGCACCAAGAGCGCAACACGCTGCCCTCGCTGCAGCTCCTCACGCTGCACCGTGCGATAAGTGGGCCCGTTTTCTCCCGGCTGGGCGCGGCGCAGGCCCGTGAACGCCGTCGGCACCCCCAGCTTCTGGTAGATGAAGAGCTGGATGGTGCGTCCCACGTCACGCGTAGCCGGCGCGCCCGGGGCGGCCGGCACGGCCGGCGGCGGCAGCCACACAATCTCCACGCTTCCCGGCATCTCGCCCCTGTGGCCAGCGAGCAGATAATCCTCGCCATCGAAGGCGATCGGGATCAGGTCGGCCACCTGATCGGCTGTTGCAGCCTGGGGGAGCGTGAGCCGCAGAGGACTCTGGGGGGTGACGCGCTGCCGCGAGGCCTCGTCGGCGGTAATGGAGAGCACCAGCGCCGTCGGCCCCACCCCGCGCGCCGCCGGCAGGCCGGCCGGCTGGAAGAGCTGCGGAAAGTGCTCGAGTCCAGGCGGCGGTTTGGGCGCACGTGCGTCGCCGGCACTGCGCGCCATCTGCGTCCAGGTGGCAACCGCAGCCGTCCCCTCAAAGCCCGACGGCGTCGCCAGCTCAAGGCCGTAGCCCAGCGGCACCGCTCGGCCGCCCGCCAGCGGTACCGGCTGGAGCGCGCGCACAGTGGTGATGGGGAGCTCGATCGCCGTCCAGTCCTCCTGGGGCGCCGTCTGGCTGGGCCGCGTGTGCCGGGTAGCGCCGCCGAAGAGCGTGGCCTGCAGGAGCTGGTCGAGCGCTGAGCCGGTCGCGAGTCCGCGCGTGGGTAACGGCGGAGGCACGTTAAGCCCCTCCTGCACCAGCGCGCCGAGGTCGGCCGGGGCAGTGGTGACGATCGCCTTCAGGTAGTCCCGGCTGGAGGTCCAGCCTTCCGGCAGATAGAACTCGACTCGCTCCGGCGCGCTCGCCAGGCCGGCCAGGAGCGTGCCGCCGGGGCGAAGCACCTCCTGCTCGCCCAGCGCCGGGTAGAGGCGGGAGATGCTGAAGTCGGGGCTGAGCGTGAAGAGGTGCATGTACACCGGCACGGGTGCCGCGCTCGTCACCTCGACGACGTATCGGTTGCGCTCTTGCTGGTCTGGATAGTAGGTGACGGTGATACTGCCCCCGGGGCCAGTGGCTGCCAGCGGCGGCTCGCCGGCCTGCGGGCCGTTCGGCCCCTCGATGAAGGGGCGCAGCCGCAGCTTGATGGCGCCCGCCAGCTGAGAGCTCGCAGCCTGGTTCGTGAGTGCCAGCACGGCACGGTACCTGGCGATTGCCTCGAGCGCATGGCGCGTGGCCATGGCATCGGCCACACCCTCCTCGTGAATGTCCTCCGGCGCCACGAGGAGCTCCCCGCCGGCGCCGTAGATGCCGAGCCGGCCACCGGCTGCCTGGATGATCAGGTCGGCCGGCTCTCCTGGTCCCGTGGCCAGCTGCAGGTATGGTGACGGCGAGGAGCCGCCAATAGCCTGGCGCACCTGCTCGATCGCGCGGGCATTCTCTGGCCCTTCTGCTGCCTGGAGCGCTACCACCTGCTGCGCGCCGGGGTAGGCCTGGCGGGTGATGGCGGCGCGCGCCAGCGGCGGGATTGCTACCGGCGGCCGGCCGGCGGCGGGATCGCCGAGCACGGTGGCCTGGGCGCTCGTCACCGTCGACTGCGTGACCTCTGCCAGCGCGATTGGCGGCGGCAGCGGCGCAGTGCCTCGCGCATCGATCCGAGCGTCGGGTGCATAGATGGCCAGCTGCGTGCCGGGGCGCAGGCCGAGCGCGAAGCCGGCATTGAGCGTGAGGCTCTGGCCTTCCACGTGCGTGACCGTAATCCCGGGCAGGCGATCGAGCCGCACGCCGCCAAAGACCACCCGCTCCCGGTCGCCCTCGCACTGCGGATTCTGGGTGGGATAGATGGCGCTGACCTGGGCGGCGATCCACTCATGCAGGTCGGCGTACGTCGTATCCGGCTGCAAGCGCTCGCGCAGCGCTTTGATCGTGAAGTAGGTCAGGGCGCCGTGCCAGGCGCCCGCACCGGAGGAGGCGGCAACCGCCTCACAGTACTCATTGGATTCCTCGCCGTCGCGACACCCGGCCAGCAGCACGTAGGGGATTCCCTGGGGAGCCCAGCCACTCGGCCCGGAGGGAGGCGTCTGCAGCGCGCGAGCGGCGCGGGTGCCGAGCATGCCGGCATCAAGCGCCGCGGGCGGCACACGCGTGTCGGCCGGCACGCGGCGCACGCGAGCCGCCCCGGGGCTTTCGATCCGCCGGGTGCCCGACCCCGAATGGCAGCTATCGAGAATGACGGTGATATGGTCACCCTTCTCGGCCGCCAGCCGGTCAAGCAACGCGGCCAGCGTCTTATCTGGAATGTCGAAGACGCCGGGCGTTCGGCCATCCTGCGGCACGATCGTCTCGTCGAGCCCATCGGGCTCGGTGCCGGTCACGTCGCGCATCTGCGAGCCGTGGCCGCTGTAATGAAAGAGGATCTGATCGCCTCGCTCAATCGCCGGGTTATCGATGAGGAAGCTCTGGAAGGCCTGCAGCATGCCGGCACGGGTGGCCTGCCCATCGGTCAGGAGACGAATGCTGGCTTCCGGCACTCCGAGCCGGTCGATCAGCAAGGAGCGCATGGCCTGCACGTCGTTGACGCAGCCGCGTAGTACCGGCACGGCCGCGTACTGATCGATGCCCACGAGCAGCGCCCACAGACGCGGCCCAGCCCCACCGGTGCCCTGGGTGGAACCTGGTGAAAGGACGGGGGGACGAGGAGCTTCACTGGTCATCACATGAACCTTCCGGCGCTCTTTCGAGGGGCGCCGCCTACCTGAGGCTGCGGATCAGGTCAGGGATCTCGCCGTGGGTACGGACGTCCGGCCACGTCGGGCACGTGCTTGCCCCGTATGCTGACACGGCAGTCTGAAAAGCGCGTGAGCGTCGGATGAGCCGGGCGTCATGCGCCAATGAACTTTGCCGGCGATCAGCAGCAGGTGCTGTGCCGGCCCTGGGCCAGCCGATGATCAGCCGATGATGCGCCGGTGGTGAGGGAGACCAGTAAATCAGAAGTAAATCAGAAGGTGATACACAGCCTTTGAGGCCTCTGGTCAGCCGGGCAGCCACCGACGTTTGCACCGACCCAGTAATTCAGAAGGTGATACGCAGCCCTTGAGGCAGCACGCCCAGGAGTTTGAGCACCACCAGTAGCGTTACGATGGCGCACGTGCCGAAGAAGGCGCCATAGTAGCCGGCAGCGAAGCTGCCGCGCCAGAGGTACGTGAGCTGCCCGGCGGCGCGCATGGCGAAAAACGCGGCCATACCGGCCAGCAGCGTGAGCATGACCACCAGCTGATAGGCCAGATAGTCACGGCCGCGCAGCGTGGCGAGTGGGTGATCCGGCGCGGTGTACTCGGGCCATTGAGTGAGCACGTACCACAGCCCGGTGAGCAGCGCACCGAGCAGCGCGCCGAGGTTGGGGCCAGCAACGCTCGCCGTCGCCTGGGGAACGGAGGTCAATCGCGTGTAGCGGGAGAACCAGCGATAGAGCTGCGCCAGCGGCACCATGTTCACAATCATCAGACCGGCCACGCGCACCACCCCGAGAGCGAGCAGCGGTATTCCTTCGATGAGCTGGACGCCGACGATCGCCACCAGCGCAGCGGCGGCCGTCAGCAGCAGGCGGCGCGAATACCACGCCCGAGCCAGATAGCGTACCCGCCAGTCGAGCACGGCCGGGGCAAGCACGTCGTGAAAAATCTCGTAGCGCACCGGCGCACCGCCACTGGCGGCGCCCCCAGGGGGAGAGGCCACGGCGCGGAGCACACGCGTCTCGGAACCGGCCAGGTGCTCGAGCACGGCGGCCACGCGCCGCTCGGGCAGGCCGGCGAAGCTGGCCAGGTCGGACGCCGCGAGTGCGATCTTCGTACCGGACGGCGTGACTAGATAATGGAAGATCGCGGCTGCGTCCTCCTGCTCGCCGGCCGTGAGCCGCGCCATGACACGGTCGAGGTGGCTGCGAACGATCTGCTCAGCGCCGCCCAGCGCCGTCAGCGTTGAGCGGCGGAGCAGGCGCGAGCGGCGGCGCCGTTCCTCCTCCCAGAGCCGCGTGAGAACGAGCTGCAGATAGGGAGCCTCGATCCGCGTCTCCTCGCCGGCTGTCTCTCTCGGAGCACCGGCGCCGCGACCGGCGCCGAGCAAGACCCGATCGACACTTACCTCGTCCACAACGGCATCGGCCAGTCCATCTTCGATCGTAACCTGCTGCATCGGCGGCACGTGCCGGTTATAGACCTCCAGCGGCCGGACGATAGCCTCGCGAGCCGCCGCGGAGCTAAGATGCTCGACTCGCAGGTAGGTATCAAAGAGCTGGGGGATGCGGCGCTCGAAGCGATCGAGCTTGGCGAGCGCATCTTCGCGGATGGAGATGAGAAAGGTAGCCGGGCAGTCCGGCAGATTGATCGCGCGGGCCAGCTGGGCCTCGAACTGGTCGCGGGCAGCCGCGCCGCTGCCTCCGGAGGCATACAGAAAGTACTCCTCGAACTGGTCGAGCATGATGACCAGCGGGCGGCGCAGCCCCTCGGCACATGCGGCCAGCAGGTCCGGCAGCGGCTGCTGAATCTCACCGCGCCGGCCCGGCACTGCAGTGGAGGACGGTGTGCCGCGCACCCGCTCGACCTCGCGGACGACGGCAAGCTTCAGCGGAGCGAGCGGCGGCTCGTGCCAGGCATTGAAGATGACCACTGCGCGCCGCGGCTCCTGGTGCAGGTGGTGAGCGACACCGGCGCTCAGGATCGAGCTCTTACCAACGCCGCTGGGACCATAGAGCACTGTCAGCCGCGACGCGTGGAGATTGGCGGTGATGATCCGGCGATCCGCCTCACGCCCAAAGAAGAAGGGCGCATCCTCCTCGGTGAAAGGGAGGAGCCCCTTATACGGACACCGGTCCAGGCGGTACGACTCCATGGTCTCGCTCCAGCACCCGCTCTAGCTCCTCGACGAAGGCTTTGATCGGCAGGTCGTAGATCGTGACCCCTCGCCGCTCCCACAGCTCCTGCTCGAGCTGCGATGGTCGCTGCTGGATCGACCACGACGGTAGCTCCTCGCGCGCCGTGCGCGGGAGATCGCGCTCGATCTTGCTCAGAATGACACGGAAGTTCCAGTCGCTGAGGCTATATCCAAGGAAGAGAAAGTGGCGCCGGCCGAACAGCTCGGCAAAGATGGCAGGAATAGCTGTCTGCTTGGCCATGCGGACGAGGAACTCGGCGTAGTCGTCTTCGGTGATCACGTAGGCTTCGCGCTGCAGCTCCTGGCGATCGATGGAGCCGTGCATCTTGTAGATGACGGTGGTGGATGAGAGATCGATCTGCAGGCGCTTGGGCGAGACGAACTCTGGCGTGGCCGCGCCATGTCGCCAGTAGGCCACCGCGGCCCCCCATTCCTCGTTGTTGTCGGTCGGATGGATGACCAGATCGAACGCACGGCCCTGCGACCGGAAGGCCTGCTCCAGGAGATCGTCGTAATTGGTGGTGATGAGGAGCATCGGCGCCTCGATGCGGGCCAGCAGGTGGTGGATCGAGGCCGGTGCGAAGTCGGCGGCGAAGACGGTGTGGAGGCGCTGGCGCAAGCGCAGGCGCCCGACCACAATGTTAAAGTACTGCGCCACCTTGGCGAGGTCGGTCGCCGCCTCGTCAGGCGGGAAGCTGACCCGCGCGGCCAGGTAGCGTCCAAGCTCGGCCGCCGTTGGGAGGCACGCCGGCCGATCCCCATCCCAGACCTGATCGCCGCGCTCGCTGAGCGACGCGCCGGCGCCAAGCACCGGGATGACCTGCCCTTGGGCCAGAAGGTCGGCAATCTCCTCATAGGGCGGCGCGAGCGCCGGCATGACCATCTCCTTCCCTGCTCCAGCCTGGTCTGCTCCAGCCTGGTCTGCTCCAGCCTGGTCTGCTCCAGCCTGGTCTGCTCCAGCCTGGTCTGCTCCAGCCTGGTCTGCTCCAGCCTGGTCTGCTCC
>Ga0070741_10006607_pt1 | contig 24790 bp, 23 predicted proteins | sample Coa_R1_4_FD_66440 | JGI IMG/M metagenome (GOLD analysis project Ga0070741, IMG submission 66440) | Surface soil microbial communities from Centralia Pennsylvania, which are recovering from an underground coalmine fire - Coalmine... | ecosystem: Environmental > Terrestrial > Soil > Unclassified ... | reverse complement strand
CGAGCACGAGCAGGCCGGTGAACTGGTGCAGATCGAAGGCGCGCCAGCGGGTGAGCCACGGCTCCAGCACCCGCGTGCGCACAGAGAGGCCAAGCACGACGTCGAAGCAGAGCAAGAGGTAGGCGCACAGGCCACTCGCGCGGGCCAGGTACCAGAAGGCGTGCGGGCCGCCGGCCGCAGCCATGGCCCTCAGGATGCTCGCGAGCACGGCCTACCTCGATCGTCCCCTTCTGGCCGCGGCCACCTGCTGGCACTGCCAGATCTCGCTGCTCGCCTGCAGCAGCCGTGCCGGGCACATCGTTACGAGCCTCGCGTCACGCTGGACGAGCGACCAATCGCGCACTGGAAACCTGCAGCAGCCGTGCCGGGCACATCGTTACGAGCCTCGCGTCCGGAGCCGCGGCCGCGCCGGCTGGGTAAGAAGGGCAGAGGGCACCGGTGGCGCGGGTGTCGGCACCTGGAGTGCCGGCGTGCCGGAGTCGAGCCAACGGCGGCGCTCCTCCAAGCGCCCCTCCAGCCGGTCGCGCCTGGTGCTATCGAAGCCCCCTGGGAAGGCCCAGGGGTCGCGCTGCGTGAGCGGCGCCGGGGCAAATCCCTGGGCCGAGGCACCGCCGACACTGGCGATCGCCTCAGCCGGCGGCGGCCCGTTGGCGATGGCCATCCAGAAGCCGGCCAGCGCCAGAGTGCTGCCGGCGCTGACGAGCAGACGCCCCGGGAGCTTCCTGCGCGCTGTCCGGACCGTCTGCTCGCTCATGGCTCGATTACTACCCTCCTCACCAAGCTAGAAGTGAGACTATGCCTGCCCCTGGCTTGCGCTCCTGGCCGCCGGCGACCGGCTGCCATTGCCTCGCGCCCCGGGCGCGACCTTGGCCGGGAACTGGCGCGCCATCAGCCGATCAATGAGCGCGGCGGCGCGCTGCTTCAGCTGGGCCACCTGATCGGCACTGAGGTTACGCCGGCTAGCCAGCTGATCGATCTTGGCGTTCGCGTCGGCCTTGATCGCATTGGCCACCTTGCTGGGGTCGACGTTATGCGCCTTGGCCACGTCGCTGAGCGACTTGCCCGGCAGCTCCTGCCGTAGCTGGTCGGGCGTGATGCCGATCGCCTGCGCCGCCACGCTCAGCTCGGCCTTCAGCCCCGGCAGGCCGGCCCGCCCGCCGAAGGGAAGGCCGCCTTTATGGCCCTGATGCCTGCCGGGCCCATAGCCGAGCTGCTGCCGCGTCTCCTGGATCGCCTGCTTGAGCTTCTCCGGCGTGACGCCGAGCTTGGCGGCGAGCGTATCGAGGAACTGCTCTATGCGCGCGCCGCGCTGCGCGTGCGCTGCCGGCGTGGGCGTGGGGCCCACCGAGCCGGGGGTTGGGGTGGGAGTCTGCTGCGCGTGTGCGATACCGAATGCGCTGGCGCCAATGAGCACGGCCGCGCCAGCCGCCGCCAGTGATCGCTTGAAGCTAACAAAACGAGTGATCGTCATCGTTGGTGCGGTTCCTTTCCATCCCGGACCACGTGCCGCAAGGTCGAAGCGTTTCACCGCGTGCTCGGAGGCTCTCGTCTGGTCACGCTAGGAGGGCTTGGAACCAAGAAGCAGTGTCGCGCCAGAGTGTTAAAGAGGTGTAAGCGCCGTCCTAACCCGTGGCTAAACGCCGGCAATTCTTACCTGGCTCTTACCTTCGGCGCGCCCTTCCTGCTCTCCCTACCTGGCCGGCCTGGCAGCAATGTTCGGCGGCTCCTCCCGAGCTCCCAAGCTGACTCGCGGCCGGGCGGTGTGCCATACTGCGCCGTATGGCGCAGCCAGAGCCGGAGGCAACGGTGCGGATCCGTGGGTACCGCCCAGAGGACGCGGAACAGGTAAAGGCGATTACCCTTGAGAGCTTTGAAGCAGTGAGCATCGAGGCGGCGATCGACCGGCGCTGGCCGGGGCTGCTTGACGTGCCCTGGGGCGAGCGCAAGTGGCGAGCGATGCAGTCGGAGCTGGCCGAGCATCCGGAGTGGTGCTTCGTGGCCGAGGTCGAGGGCGAGGTGGCCGGCTACGTCACCACCACGATCGACGATGCGCTGGCGGTGGGGCGCATCCCCGACCTTGCTGTCGCCGCCCGCTACCGCGGGCGTGGCCTCGGCCGCCGGCTGCTGGTGCACGCGCTCGACTTCTTCCGCGCTGCCGGGCTCAGGCTAGCCAGGATCGAGACGCTGGCGCATAACGATGCCGGCCGGCACCTCTACCCCAGTCTTGGGTTCGAGGAGGTGGCGCGCCAGATCCACTTCGCCATGCCGCTCTAGCCGGCCGCGGCCAGCGGCCGGTGAAAGGGGGAAAGCAGTCTTCCTAATGCTCACCGAACTGGTCGAGCCCGAGCCGCGGCCAGCGGCCGGCGAAGAGAGCAGGTGGTCGGCCGGCGCGGCGCGACGCTTGCTCCCGCCAGAAAGTGCGGTCGATATGGGCTGGGGCGGAAAGAGGATCAGCCGGCCAGTGCCGCGCGTAGCCGATCGGCGATCACCAGCTCGTCGCCCTCAGCCACGGTAGTGAGATTGAAGGTGAGGGCGCCGGCGTGCTGGCCGGCCAGAATGCTGGGCGAGCCGGCGGCCAGGATACCGGCCACCTGCTCGGCCGTACGGCCGCTCGCCGCATCGATCTGCACGCGCAGGGCTGGCGCGCCGAAGTGCGCATTGGGGATGCTCGTCGCCGTGACGCCGCGAATGCCCTCCAGGCGACGGATCATGGCCTCAACCCGCTGCTGGACGCGGGCGATGCGAGCGCCGTGGTCCATGGTCACCCATTCACGCAGGGCCAGGACGACGGCGATGATCTCTCCGCGGTCGAGCTTGAGGGGGCGGCCAAAGGTGCGGTATGGGCCGCGCTCGAAGCCAATAAAGCCTTGCTGGGCCGCCGAGGCGACGAGATCCTTGCGCCCACAGAGCAGGCCCGAGGAGTGCGGCGCGCCAAAGTACTTGGCGCCAAAGCAGACCAGATCGGCTCCCAGCTTGGTCCAGCCGCGCATCCGCTCCACCGGATAGATCTGGGCAGCGGCGTCGACGATCACGGGCACGCCGTGCTGGTGGGCGATGGCGACCACGTCGGCCAGCGGCAGCGTGCCGTCGTGCCCATCGAGGTGTGCTGGAAAGAGGATGGCGGCCGTCTCGGGGCCCAGGGCCGCGGCCAGCTGGGTCGGCGTCGTGCCACCGGCATCGCCGGCCTCGCGGAGCACCGCGCCCACAATGGTAGGGGCGCGATCGTACTTATAGCGCTGGCGGGCCTGGATCACCACCTCGCGCCGCAGGCCGGTGGTATCGGGGAGGCGCTCCATCTTGGCGCCGTCGTCGCCCGCAATGCAGGCAGCGGCACTCAGCGCCAGCGCGGCGGCGCAGCCCGGCGTGATGTAGGCCGCCTCGCACTCCAGCAGCTGCGCAGCCAGCTCGCCGGTGCGCGTGAGCAAGGCATCCATCTCGACGAAGTAGCGATTAGCGGCCTCCATCGCCGCCTGGATGCGGGGCGAGAGCAAAGCTCCACCGAGGACGGTCTGGTTCCCCCGCGCATTGATTACCGGCGTCAGTCCCAGGCTGGTGTAGACCTCCATCTCGTCTATCCCGGTAGTGCCGGCCGGAGCCGTCGTGCTCTGAGCCGGGGAGATCGTGGTGGCCATTGTCCTGCCTCCGATGCTCGTCTGTGGCGTCTCCCAATAGTACGAGCGCATGCCGTGGCAAGCAAGGCCGGGCACCATTCAGGGACTGTTTCCACCTCCTCGGTGGACATACGTGCCACACGACCACATGGCTACAGGCCCCCATGGCTACAGGCCCCCATGGCTACAGGCCCCCATGGCTACAGGCCCCCATGGCTACAGGCCCCCATGGTACGCTCCTCCCCGATCAAGGAGTCTTTGCACCGTGGTCTCGCCTGCTGCCTCTCCGCTACGCGTCATCCACGTCGGCGTCGGCGGCCGCGGGCGGTGGCCGCTCGACGTCCTCGGCGCCGACCCGCGCTTCGAATCGGTGGCGCTCGTCGACGTCGCGCCCGCCGCGCTCGAAGCGGCCCGCCAGCGCACCGGGCTTCCACCGGCCGCCTGCTTCACCTCGCTCGAGGAGGCGCTACGCGCCATCGACGCCGATGCGCTGGTGATCTGCACCCCCACCGCCACCCATGCCACCTACTGCCGCGCCGGATTTGCGGCCGGCAAGCACGTCCTCGTCGAGAAAGGGATGACGCTTAGCTGGCCAGAGGCTACGGCGCTGGTGGCCGAGGCCCAGGCCGCCGGCGTGTGCTTCTGCGTCAGCCAGAACTACCGCTACATGGCCGAGGTCCAGACTCTGCGCGCGCTGCTGGACGGCGGCGAGTACGGCCGGCCGCATCTCATCGACCTCATCCACCATCGCTACCGGCCCGAGCCGCGCACGCTCAATTATCCCTTCGCCATGGTCTGGGACATGAGCTGCCACCACTTCGATAGCCTGGTCTGCCTCTTTGGCCCCGTCGCGCGCGTCACCGCCGTCACCCACAACGCGCCCTGGTCGGCCTACGCTCACGATGCCGGCGTCTCCGCCGTGCTCGAGCTCGAGCGCGGGCCGGTGTGCACCTACGAGCTCACCCATCAGGCCACCGTCAGCGACTATCGCTTCCTGGTGCAGACCGAGCGCGGCGGCCTCTCCTGGAGGCACGGCCGCTGGCACTTCCTCCCCAAGCCGGATCGCCAGCTGGGCTCCAATCCCGAGCCGGTGCCGCTGGAGAACGTGCCGGTGCCTCGCTCGGAGCAGGGCGTCGTCGACGACTGGTACCGCTACATCACCACCGGCGAGGAGCCGGGCATCTCCGGCCGACGCAACCTGGAGACGCTGGCCGTCTGCGAGATGGTCGTCCGTTCGGCCACGGAACGCCGGCCGGTCGAGCGCGGCGTGCTCGGTGGGGCCGGCACTTGAGCCTCGGCGAGCGAGCCTACGGCCGGAGGCTGCTCACCATCGCCTGTAGCTTCACCTACGCTTATACGCTTACGATGAACGTTGGGGAGCCAGCGCCAGCAGGGAGGCCAGCCGCCCACCTTCACCGGCATCTATCCTTCGCTTACGATGAAGCTTGTGGAGCCAGCCTGTGCGGATCATCGAGCGCGTTGAGGTCTTTCCGGCCGGCATTCCACTCACCCAGACATTCACCTTTGCCTCCGGCTCGGCCGGTGCCGCCGGAGAGCGTGCGCCGCATGTCTTCGTCAAGGTCACCGATAGCCTGGGAGAGACCGGCTGGGGCGAGGCCCGTCCCGTGCCGTCGTGGTCGTACGAGACGCTCGAGTCGGTGACGACGACGCTGCGGCGCTACCTGGCGCCAGTGGTGCTCGGCCTGCCCATCACCGACCGCTGGGGTCTACACCGCTGCCTGCAGCGCACGATTGGCCGTGGCCCCAGCCCGGGCCAGCCGATTGCCAAGGCGGCGCTCGATATGGCCATCCATGATCTGTGCGCCCGTGCCGCCGGACTCTCGCTCCGCGCCTTCCTGGGCGGCAGCGATGCGCGCGACCGGGTGGCGCTGAGCTTTACCGTCACTGCTCACGATCCGGCAGCTGCGCGCGAGGAGGTTGCCGCCGCCCGCGAGCAGGGCTATCGCCACTTCAATTTCAAGGCGGCCGTGGCGCCGGAGACCGACGTTGCCGTTGCCAGGGCCATCCGCGAGGCCGCCGGGCCCCAGGCCTTCGTCTGGGCCGATGCGAACCAGGGGTTTGCGCTCCACCAGGCACGGCTGGTGGCGGAAGGCTTGCTACGCGCCGGCGTCGATGTGCTCGAGCAGCCGCTGCCTGCCGACCAGCTGCCGCTGATGCAGCAGCTTCGCGCGCACTGTGCCCTGCCGCTCGCCGTCGATGAGGCGGCCGTGGGCCCTACCGAGCTCCTCCACTACGTCCGCGCCGGTCTCGTCGACTATCTGGTGATCAAGCTCGCGCGCAATGGCGGCATCTGGCCCACCATCCAGCAGATCGCCATCGCCGAGGCTGCCGGCCTGCCGCTGCTGGTGAGCGGCCTGACGGAAAGCCTGCTGGCCAAGGTCGCCGCCTGCCAGGTAGCCAGCGTGTACGGCTTTGTCGGCCCGGCCGCGCTCAACGGCAGCCAGTTTCTCGACGAAGCCGCACTCTATCCCAGCAAGCCGGCGATCGAGCACGATGGCACCATCCACCTGCCCGCCGCGCCAGGAATCGGCGTTCGGCCCGATGAAGCCGCGCTGGCGGATTTCCTGGTGAAGGAGCTGCTAGCATGAGCTCGCTTTCGGCTGATCCGGCCGGCCTTCCCTCCGCCGCTCCGGCGGAGGGAGCGATCGGCCTGGTGCACGCGCTCGAGCGCCACGTCGATGCTTTTGCCGGCAACCGCCTGCTCTTCCGCTACGTCTACCGGCCCGACACGCCGCCGGTGGAGTCGCCTAAGCCGTACCTGCATCCGCTGCGCACGCTGGCCGGCAACGTGGTCACGCTCTTTCGGCCGCACGACCACGTCTGGCACAAGGGCGTGGCCATGACCTGGGCTCAGCTCTCCGGCCAGAACTTCTGGGGCGGGCCCACCTACGTGCGCGATCGGGGCTACGTGCAGCTGCCCAATAATGGGCGCATCGAGCACCGTGCCTGGATGAGTATGGCGTGCGCAGCCTCGCCCGTCCACCTCGAGGAGCAGCTAGCCTGGGTCACCGCTGCCGGTGAGCCGTGGCTCGACGAGGCGCGCCGGCTCGAGATCGCCGCCATCGCTCCGGAGGAGGGCTACTGGGCGCTCGATTTCGATCTGCGCCTGGCCAATGTGGCCGGCCGGCCGCTCGAGTTTGGCTCGCCCACCACCGAGGGCCGCCCGCTGGCCGGCTACGGTGGGCTCTTCTGGCGCGGGCCGCGCTCGTTTACTGGCGGAACGATCCTAGCCGCCGGTGGCCGCTCGGGCCCAGACGTGATGGGGCAGGCGGCGCCGTGGCTGGCGTTCATCGGCCGGCACGACGGCAGCGGGGATGCCTCAACGCTCGTCTTCGTCGACCATCCGGCCAACCCGCGCTATCCCACCAAATGGTTCGTGCGTACCACCCCCTACGCTTGCGCCAGCTTTGCCTTCGCCTTCGACGAGGTGCTCGTCCTGCCGCCCGGCAAGTCGCTGCGCTTCCGCTACCGGCTGATCGTTGCCGATGGCGCGTGGGCAGCCGAGCGCATTGCCGCCCATGCTGCCCGCTTCGGCGCCGCCGGGGACGCGCCTACACAGCACTAACTGTCAGGACGTACGCCGTCGCTCCTGAAAGCACTCTGCGAGTCCAACCTGGGACCGCGTAGCTCCTGTAATTGTGACGCATCCTCCAAACATGAAACGGCTGCAGATCATGATCGATGAGGACCTCGACCAAGCGCTCGCGCGCCTGGCGACGGAGCAGGGCTGTTCCAAGGCAGCGCTTATTCGCCAGCTCGTGCGGGAGCGCGTACGACCGCTCCCGCCGCTCACGGCCGACCCGATCTTCCGTATGGCGGGCGCAGACGATGTGGAGCCGGCACCGGTTGACGAGGTCGTCTACCGGTGATCTTCGTCGATACCTCCTTCTGGGTCGCCTTACGCAACCGGCGTGATCCGCATCACCATGAGGCATTCGCCTTCGACGGCGCTTTCAGCGCGGCAGGCTTTATCGAGCTACGCGCCTGAGCGGACGCAGCTTGGCAGGCTGGCCACGTTTCATCGTGATGCTGTGATGCTATGATGCAGGCATGCGGACAACGATTGATCTTCCCGAAGACCTGTATCGGTTGGTGCGTTCCATTGCGCGGGACACCTCGCGGAGCCTGAGCGCGACCATCGCCGACCTGATGCGCCGCGGCCTGGGTGAGACGCGACCAGTGACATTGTCGCGCAGCGACCGGACCGGGCTTCCGATCGTTCGTTTGGGAACCATCATCACCTCCGAGGATGTGCGTTCGCTGGAGGATGATGAACCGTGACCGTGCTCCTTGACGCCAACCTGCTGATCGCCCTCGTGGTTGCCGATCATGTGCATCACGATGCCGCCGAGACATGGCTGGCCGGCTCCGACGAGCGGTTTGCTACCTGTCCGATGACCGAAGGGAGCCTCGTGCGGCTCCTGATTCGAGCGGGGCAGGACGGCCCGACGGCGCATGCGGTGGTGACAGGGCTGGCTGAGCACCCGCGCCACGAGTTCTGGGCGGACAGCATTTCCTATCGTGAGGTGCCACTGGGCAGTGTCATCGGCCATCGGCAGGTTACCGACGCGTATCTCGTCCAGCTAGCGCGAGCCCATGGAGCGAGGCTGGCCACGTTCGATCGCGACTTGGCCGGCCTCCATAGTGACATCGTGGAACTGATCCCCGCCGGGTAGCGCTCGAGCGCAGGAGTACGTGCGGCCACGTTATGCGGTAAACAGCCGCGCCGGGCTATCAGCGCTTGCCCGCGTCTTCCCCCAGGCTGGCATAGTGGCGCCGGCCCACGCTCTCCCCACACGCTGTAGCCATCCCGCCAGCCACAGTACCCCCCTCTCCTTCCGCCTCCTACATGGTCATCCCCTTCCACGTGTTCCACGTGGCCGCCGAGAGCGAGAGGTTCGGGGAAGGAGCCAGCCGTTGTCGGTAGTCAGTGGTCAGTCTCTCTGATAACTGACAACCGGCCACCGACTACTGACAACCAGGCTGCTTGTCACAGGCGCTGGGCCGTCTTCGTCCTAGGAGGTGGAGCACGCAAGCAAGCAAACATGCATGGAGGCTAGCGATGCGCGTATTTGTTGCCGGAGCGGGCGGTGCCATCGGACGGCGGCTCGTGCCGCTGCTCGTCGCTGCCGGGCACGAGGTGGTAGCCACGACACGGAGCCCGGCGAAGCTTGCAGCCCTGCGCGCGCTCGGCGCCGAGGCAGTGGCGATGGATGGGCTCGACGCCGCGTCAGTCGGCGAGGCAGTCGCGCGCGCCGAGCCGGATGTCATCGTGCACCAGATGACGGCGCTGGCGGGAGCGGGGAACCTGCGCCGTTTCGACCAGGAGCTTGCCACCACGAATGCGCTCCGCCGGGAGGGGACGGATCACCTGCTCGCGGCGGCCATCGCAGCCGGCGTTCGCCGCTTCGTCGCGCAGAGCTACACTGGATGGACGAATATCCGGACCGGCGGTGCGGTGAAGACGGAGGAGGATCCGCTCGACCCCCATCCACCGGCGGCGCAGGTGCGGACGCTGGAGGCGATCAAGTACCTGGAGCGCGCGGTGCAGTCCGCGCCGCTGGAAGGAATCGCGCTCCGCTACGGCACCTTCTACGGCCCTGGCGCTTCCGACGAGCTTATCGAGCTGGTCCGCCGACGCCGGCTGCCCATCGTCGGCGCCGGCGGCGGCATCTGGTCGTTCATCCACATCGACGACGCTGCCGCCGCCACCGTCGCCGCGCTCACCGCGGGCGCGCCCGGCGTCTATAACGTCGTTGACGATGAGCCGGCGCCCGTGGCCGAGTGGCTTCCCTACCTGGCACGGGTGATCGGCGCGCCGCCGCCGCGCCGGCTGCCGGTCTGGCTGGCCCGTCTGGCGGCCGGCGAGGTCGCGGTGTCGATGATGACACAGATCCGAGGCTCCTCAAACGCCAAGGCTAAGCGGGAGCTTGGCTGGCACCCACGATGGACGAGCTGGCGCGACGGCTTCCGTCACGGCCTTGCAGACGGCAGCCGTGCGGGAAGCGCGGCGGCCGCAGCGGCCTTTGGGAGGAGCGGATGATGGTCACCCAGGATGAGCTCGAGGCGCTCCGCCCGCTGCTCTTCTCCATCGCCTACCGGATGCTGGGTAGCGTCACGGATGCGCAGGACCTGGTGCAGGAGGCGCTCCTCCGCTACCACCACGCCGCTGCTGAGGGTGCCAGGATCGACTCGCCGAAGGCGTACCTGTCGGCGATCGTGACGCGGCTGGCGATCGATCAGCTCCGGTCGGCGCGCGCGCGGCGCGAGGCGTACACCGGCGAGTGGCTGCCCGAGCCGCTACTTACCGGCGACGCCGAAGACCCTGCCGCCCGGGCCGAGGAGGCAGACACCCTCTCGATGGCGTTCCTGCTCGTGCTAGAGCGCCTCAGCCCGGTGGAGCGGGCCGTGTTCCTGCTCCACGACGTGTTCGGCTACGGCTACGACGAGCTTGCCGCGATCGTCGGCAAGAGCGAGGCAAACTGCCGGCAGATCGCGCTGCGCGCGCGCCGGCACGTGGAGTCAAAGCGCCCGCGGTTTGCCGCATCACGGCGCGAGCGCGACGAGCTCGCCGCGCGCTTCTTCGCCGCCGTCCACGACGGCGACGTCGAAGCCCTCGTCCAGCTGCTCGCCGCGAATGTGGTCGCCACCGGCGATGGCGGTGGGAAGGCGCCGCAGTGGGCGACGCCGATCGTCGGCGCCGAGCGCGTCGCGCGCCTGTTCGCCGGTCTCGGCCGCCAGATGCGGGCGCTTGGGGTCTCACTCGAGCAGCGGCAGGTGAACGGGCAGCCGGGCGCCGTTAGCCGCGACCCGCAGGGGCGCGTGATCAACGTCTTCGTCCTCGAGATTGCAGATGGCGCCATCCAGGCAATCCGCTCTGTGATCAATCCCGACAAGCTTCATCACGTTGGCCCGGTCGCGGACATCCGCGCACTGCTGCATACTGGCCGCGCCTCGCGCCGATGATGGGCCCAGCCGATCGGCGGCGTCGCGCCACGCGCACAGCGCTCCTGCCGAATGGCCGCGCCTCGCGCCGATGATGGACCGCCGGCGGCAAGGTCACCGCCAGATCTGTGATCGGCGCAGATCTGACGTCACGTGGCCCTGGGTTCGGCGTGCTCGACCATTAGTCGAGCCGGCGTTACCGCAGCACCGCGCTCCCAAGATCGAATCACGTGGCCCTGGGTTCGGCGTGCTCGACCACCAGGGCGAGGTGCACCGGCACCTGTGCCAGGCGCGCGGTGAGCCTGCCGGCTGACCACTCCCAGAGGAGCTGCGCGCTGCTTGCTGCCTCCGGCGGCTCCACTCGCACGGCGGCCGGTGCGGCTTCGAGCGGCAGCCGCACCTCCACCGGCCCGACCGGCGGCACCTGCTCCACCAGCACGTGGCGCGGCGAGGCCGGCCGCGTAGCGCCGCGGTTGAGCAGGTGCACGATCGTCCGCCCCGGCAGGCGCCGCCAGGTCTGCGCGATCGGCCCCTCGCTCGATACCAGCGGCGCTGCATCCAGCGCACCGAAGAGGTCGCCCAGCAGCCGGCGGAGCGGTGGATAGCGCGTGCGATAGTAGGCGGCGAAGATTGGCCCGTGCACGGCGGCCACTCGGCCACGCCCCACCGCGCGCACCGTGATCGCCGCCGCACCGGTCTGATTGACCTCAGGGTCGGGTCCCACGAGCAGCGGCCGCCAGATCTCGGTGCCACTTCCGCCCGGCATTCCCCGCGCCGGCTGCCACGGGCCAGCCACCGTCACCACCGGCTCACGGGCACCTCCCACGGGTACATGGTGGAACCCTTCTCGTGGCTGCCCTGCCGGCTCCACGCCGGCCAGCGCCGCCAGCGCCGGATGGCGTGCCACCTGCGCGCCGCTGAGCACCAGCCGGCCGCCGGCCTCGACGTACCGCGCCAGCGCTTCTGCCAGGTCATCCGAGATCGGATCCTGCTCGGCCACTACTACCAGCGCGTACTCGTGGAGCCGGGCCATCAGGCGCTCTTCATTGAGCACATCGGCGTGATAGCCCAGATCGAGCAGGGCGTGGAGCGCGCCCTCCATCGGCTGGGTGGCCTGCGCCGTGCCATACAGCGGCTCGTTATGCGCGTAGTAGTGCGTGCTGGAATGCAGCACCACCGCCTGCGGAACCGATTCGCTCCCCTGCGCGATCGCCTGCCGCGCGCGGCAGAAGCGCGCCACCTGTGCCAGCAGCTCGTGCTGCCAGCGGATCAGCCGGCCGCTGCGTGGCGGATGGACGTAGACGCACACCGCGCCGCCATTGGCCAGCACCTCCGAGACCTCCTGGCAGAGATGCGCTGCCGTCTTGAACTGCCAGCCGCCGTGGATCCCCTCGCCGGTGGTAAAGCCCCACGCCATCAGGTCCCACGGCAGCCCGCGCCCCGCCAGCATGCGCGCCTCCACCGCCGCCCGTTCAACGCCCCAGGCGTGGCTGAAGTCGCCACTCAGGAAGTCCACCGGCAGCGAGACTGGGTCGGGGTGCCGTGCCGAGTAGAGCCAGTTGATGCACACCAGGCACTCCGGCTTGCGCGCGTGCACCGCATCGATGTAGGCCCGCGCGTACGCCTCATACGAGCGGCGCCCAAACGCCAGCCACCACTCCCAGCCGGGCTGGCCGGGCGCGCGCGGCGGCTCGGCCAGTCCCGTCTCCTCCCGAAACGCAGCGCGGCAGCGCTCGCAATAGCACGGTGCCGCCACCCAGAGGTCACCATCGATCCAGAACCCATCGACGTCGTAGGTATCGATCACCTCGAGCAGCTGCGGGATCATCAGCTCGGCCAGGTAGCCACTGCGCGGGCAGGCGCGCCCGCCTTCGCGCCGGCCGGCGGCGTTGGCCCGCGCCCAGCTCGGGTGATGCTGGATCGCCGCCTCATCCCAGAGGCCCGAATAGTGCATCACCAGCGGGATGCCCAGCTCGCGCGTCACCTCGCGGTGTATCTGCAGCGCATCGCGCACGATCCCCGGCGATGAATAGCCCGTCTTCGTCGGCCAGCTCGTATACCCCGGATGCCCCTTGCAATCGCACTGCACCCAATCGGGCCCGATCGCCTGCCACGCTTCGCGCAGCATGGCCGGCGTCACCTCGCGGCCCAGCTCGGTATCCTCCGCGTTCGCGTGCAGGTCGTAATGCAGCCCAAAGAACACGTTGCGGTGCCAGTTCGGCGCCCTTGGCATGGGAGGTTCGGCTGAATTTCCCATCACACACCTCTCCTGAGACCTCGTGAGTAACTGCCGCCAGCGCGACTGCATTCACCCGCGGCCGAATTTGCCATCACACGCCCCTCCTGGGACCTCGTGAGCTTCACCGGCTCGCCAGCAGGGCACTGCGACGAGCACAGATGCCCCACTTCCCATCGCGTTACCGCCATTGTCCTGTAGTCGCCCCACGGTCGCTTCCGGCAGTCTCGCGCCGCATTATACTCATGCTGTATCCAAGTTTGCATCCATACCAGATTTGACTCTCTTGGGTCATCCGACTATAATGGCCTCACGTATGACCAGCCGGATAGCCGGAGCCGCGTTGCTTGAGGCTGTTGGCTTTGCTGAGGCGCTCTACGCCGTATGGCGGCCGGGCCCGCCACAGGTACCGGCCTCACGCGGGCAGACGGAGCGCGCCTACGAGCACATCTGGAAGCAGCTGGTGAACCACCAGCTCGAGCCAGGGGACCGCGTGCTGGATGCGGAGATCGCGGCGCAGTTAGGAATGAGCCGGACTCCCGTCCGTGAGGCGATTCAGCGCCTGATCCAGGATGGCTTTCTCGAGCCCATGGCCCGCGGCGTTCGCGTGACCCGGCTAACCGCCCGCGAGGTTGTCGAGCTCTACGACTATCGTACCGCGCTCGAGTCGTTCGCCGCGCGGCGGGCCGCTGGCGTGATCTCCAAAGAGACGTTGCACCGGCTCCGGCACCAGACCAAAGAGCTACAACGGCGCTTTGCCACTTCAGACGCACTCATTGACATCAAGCTCGCCGCCGATTACCTGCGCCACGAGATTCGGCTGCATCAGACCGTGATGGCAGCCACCCCCAACCGCTACATGGCCCAGGCCATGGCCTCCATCCGGGGACGGCTAGCGGTTTTTGGCGTCGCCTCGCTACGCATCCCTGGCCGCATCGCGCAGACCTTTGAGGAGCACAGCGCCATTGTGGAGGCATTGGTCTCGCGCAGCGGTGACGCCGCGGCGTCGGCCATGGAGCGCCACATTCAGCAGGCAAAGCAGCGCGTGCTGGAGGACTTTTTCTGGGTGAAGGAGCCGCTCAGCACGGCGTAATGCGGCCATGGTCCTATCGGCAGCCTTGGTAAGGAGGAGCAGCAATGACTATGCGCGGTGGCAGACCGAAGTGGCGTCAGCTAACCGGTCGAGACGCGTCAGTACTCACCACGCGGCGCAAATGGCTTGGCCTGATGCTCGGCCCCACAGCAGCGGCTGGAGTTGTTGGGGCAATGATCAGCTGTGGCCTCCCCAGCTCTGGTGGGGCGGCAGTTGATATTTCTAAGCGAAAGGCAAAGATCGCCGTCTCGTACCACCTGACGAATGTAACAGAGCAGACCCAGCTCCTCACCGGATTGGTGCAGAAGTTCCGCGACAAGTACCCCAACATCACGGTCGAGGAGGTCACCGACCTGGGACCGCAAATCAATGAGAAAGTGCTGGCCCTGATCGCCGCCGGCTCTCCGCCCGACGTGATGACACTCGGCTACGGCGGTGCGGGCGGCGCAGAGGATCTCGCTGCTCGAGGCGCGCTTTTGAAGCTGGACGACCTGCTCAAGCGCGATAAGGCGTTCAAGTGGGAAGATTTCTGGCCAGGTGTGCGGCTGGCGGGCCAGTTCGAGGGTGCACAGCTCGCCCTGCCCTACGGTGGCATCAACGCCGCGCTGATGTTCTACAACAAAGACCTCATTGGCGCGTCGGGGCGGTCTACCCCGGACCAGCTCTTCGCCAAGAAGAGTTGGAACTGGGACACGCTGGTTGAAGAGGCAACGCGGCTGACAAAGCGTGAGCCATCCGGCGACTTGGTCCAGGCCGGGCTCGGCTATCCGGGGGAACTCTGGACATGGACGATCATCCTGCTACGCTCTTACGGCGCCGACTACCTGAACAAGGACGGCACCAAGGTCGTCATCGACAGCCCGCAGGCAGTGCAGGCGCTACGGGTGGCGCAGGAGCTCAGCCCTCGCCGCCGCACCATGCCGCTGCCGGCCGAGGGGAGTTCCGTCGATCTAGTCAAGGCTGGGAAGGTCGCTCAGGCCATCTACTGGATGAGCGCGGCCTCGTGGTGGCGCCCCCTGTCCTTCGACTGGGATGTGGCACCCACGCCAGCGGGCCCAGCCGGGGCCCCGGCTCGCGGCGGCGTCAACCGTCTTGCCATCTCCCGTGAGACGAAGGAACCAGAGGCTGCGTGGGCATATTGCACCTTCGTCCTCAGCCCGGAGATGGACGCTGAGCTGTCAGCGTCATTCGGCTCTATGCCGCTCCGCCAATCATCGGTCGCCGCGTGGCGCCGGCGCATGAGCGGCCAGAAACCAAAGAACCTGAATCTGATCGAGGAAACGGCCAAGGCACTGAGCCTCGAGCCCATGCGCCGGCCCAACCCTCATCTGGACGACGTGGACAAATTGCTACGGACTGAGATCGCGGCCCTGCTGGTGAATGGCAAACCGCCGGAGCAGGTAGTCAGCGCCATTGCGACGCAGGGCAATATTCTGCTCACGACCAAGTAGGTGAGCCGCGGTGGTCGTGAACATCCTCCTGATCATGGCCGACCAGTTCAACGCCCGTTGCCTGGGCGTTGAGGGCCATCCAGATGTAAAAACGCCTCGCCTCGATGCGCTGGCGCGGGAAGGCGTACGCTTCACGCGCGCCTACGCCCAGAATCCGATCTGTACGCCCTCGCGCGTGTCATGGCTTACCGGCCTCTATCCGCACAACCACGGCTATTATGGCCTGTCAGGCCCCAATGCTCCCTGGCTCCCGCACGCCTTCGCCCACGTTCGCGCCCATGGCTACGTTACCGGCGCTGTTGGCAAGCTCCATTGCCCGTTTGGCTGGCTCGAGCCGCACCTGGACTTTCGCCGCGAAGCGTATGCCTACGGCGATCCATTCCGTAGCAGCGATTATGGCGAGTACCTCCGCGGTGCCGGCCTGCTCGACGATCGGGACGACGACGTGCTCCAGGAGTGGGCCGCCACCGGCGGCCGCGGCCAGGGGCTCGACGCACGTCCTTCCCGGCTCCCCTACGAGCACTGTGTCGACCACTGGACGGCCGCTCAGGCGATCTCCTTCCTTCAACAGCGGCCGAAAGACCGGCCCTTCTTCCTCTGGGTCAGCCTTCCACGACCACACCAGGTATGGACGCCCAGCCGCGAGTTCTGGGAGCTCTACGACGACGAGACGCTCACCCTCCCGCCAAATGCCGGGGATACGCTTACCGGCAAGCCGCCACACGTCCGGGCCATGCTCCGCCAGCGTGAAGGCACGTGGCAGTGGGTCTTCGAGCCGCGCGATTGGCAGCATGGCTTCCGGCGGACGCTGCGCGGCTACCTGGCGTGCGTCACTCAGGTCGATCGCGCTACGGGCGAGGTCCTCGATGCGCTCGACGCGCTCGGGCTCCGCGACGACACGATCGTCGTCTTCTCTGCCGACCACGGCGGCTTCGCCGGCGATCACGGCATCGTCGAAAAGGCGCCGGGGGTCGCCTATGAGGCAACCACGCGCATTCCGTTCATCTGGCGCGCCCCCGGCTGCACCGCCGCCGGCCACGTGGCCGGCGAACTGGTTGAGAGCATCGACTTCCTGCCCACCGTGTGCCGCCTGGCCGGCATTCCCCTGCCCCAGATGTGCGACGGGCGCGATCTCTCGGCTCTCCTACGCGGCGAGCGTCGCCCGGTGCGCGACGCTGCTTTTACCGAGAACGTCTGGACGAAGCGCATCCGCACTGGCCGCTGGTCCTTCGTCCACTACCAGCCCGAGATGTTCCCGGAGCTCGCCGGGGATACCCCACCCGACGTCGGCGAGCTCTACGACATGGAGGCCGACCCGTGGGAGCTCCACAACCTCTACGGCGATACGCAATACCGAGACGTCGTCTGCGACCTGCGCCGCTCTCTGCTGAAGTGGATGATTGGCACGCATCACCCCATCACCGTGCTGCCGATGCCTTCCACTCTCGTTGGAAGCGAGCAGGCCACTACCGTGCCCGCGACCCGGCTTCCGGAGGATGGGCGCATTCCACCGGCGCACCTCGTGCAGCACGTCCGCCAGACGAGGAGCCGTAACTACCTGTAGATTCCTCCATGCCTAAGCCGAGGTGGGCTCCCATCGGCGATCAGGGGACACCCTGGGAGTTCACCTTGGCTTCGGTAGAGGTTCGTAAGCAGACGCCGAGAGGAATGCGCTATTGGCTCCCTGACCCATGGCCTTCGGACCCGCACCTGTGCGTCCCTCCACCGACGTGCTTGCCTTTTGCCTTCCGCTACGTCGCTTTGGTTTCTTGCTAGCCTGGCTGCTCCTGCTCGGGCTGGGCGCTTGCTCGCCGGCGGCCGGCACCACCGTGAGCGCGACGGCTACGCTGGGGCCGGGCGGCCGGCTGATCGTCATCGAATCGCCTCGGCCCAACGCCACCATCGCCCTGGCCGGCCTGGCCGGCGGCGTGGCAGTGAGTGGGCGAGTGACCGTCGCTCCCTTCGAAGCAACGCTCACCGGCCGCGTCTACGATGCGCGCGGCACTCCCCTTGGCCTTGGCCCCATCCATGTGCAGGCCGAGGCCGGCCAGCCCGGCCCATTCGCCGGTACCATTCCCCTCGATGCCGGCGTGGCGCCCGGCCCGGCCACGGTGGAGATCGCCGAGCTCAGCGCGCGCGATGGCTCAGTGGTCGTCAGTGCCAGCGTTCCGATCCGGCTGGCCCGATGAGCCGGCTGCATTGTGTCCAGCATGTGGGGCCATGCTCGACCACTTTGCTGCGCTCATCTCTAGAGCGGAGCAGGAGCAGCGCGGCACCACCTTGCGCGAGGGGATATACGCGGTCGCCGCCACTGAGGCGATGGTCCAATTGGCCCAGACGGCACGTAAGGTGCGTCTGGCCAGCCTCCTCTAGCCGCCAGGCCGGCGCTGTTCCCCAAAACACCACGTTAAAATGGACCGCAACTGGGTGATACTGGAGACCGGCACAGCGGTCGATCCCCACACGGCAGCGGCCGTCGAAGCGTATCGCCGCGACCGCGAGCAGCGACTGCGGACGAACGGCGTGAATGCCTAATGTCTACTGGACCGACGAAGCACGGGTCGCGTTCGAGGCCCTACCGGGCGCCTACCACGGCAGTGTGTCGCGGCCGCCCCGGCCGGGGCGCCGGCGATAGCCGTTCCCCGACCCTGAGCGGCGCGAGAAGGTGCGCCGGAACCAGCGACGCAGGCCCGCCAGCGGGCTGCCGCGCCTGGGCAGCTCGATCACCTGCCCGCGCCAGCGCAGCTCCCGCCCGTAGCCGCCGTAGCCGCCGAAGCTGCCGGCGCGGATGGCCAGGATCAGTCCCCCGACGAAGAGCACGATGCTGATCAGCGAGAGATACCCTGCCACGCGCACCAGGGCCGGATAGCCATAGGCCCACGGGCCGCGCAGCACCCAGGCAAAGAGCATCAGGATGAGCGCGCCGCCGATGAGGCGCTGCACGTCCATTGGTCCGAGCCCATGGAAGGCCGGCAGCCGCCAGCGTGGGCGCTTCGGGCGCCGGCCTTCGCCGGGGAAGCGCTCCATCCCGCGCAGCAGGTCGCGAATCTCGTCTTCGTAGCTCTTTGGCATCTCGGTCCTCGGTTCCGAGCCGCGGGTCGCTCGAGCCGCTCGCGCTTCGAGCCGGCTGCCGGCTCGAGCACGGGCTAGCGGGCCGCGGCCAGCTCCTCCTCGCGCAGGAGCACGTACCGCTCGCGCTGGCGCGGCTCCGGCTCCAGCCCCAGCGCCCGGCGCCACTGCGCCACCAGGTGCCAGCGGGGCACGCCCACATCAATATGATCCCACGGCAGCACCTCATGCACGTCACGCACGCGCGAGGTATAGAAGGCGATATCCAGCCCCGCCAGGCGCATGCCGGTCTCCCACGCCGGCCACGAAAGATGGTCGCTCCAGGCATCGAACCGCGCGCCGCGCCGCCACGCCTCCAGGATCGCCTTGCCCACGCGCCGGTCGCCGCGCGAGAGGATCGACTCAACGTGCGTGCTCTCTGGATCGTGCCACGAGAAGCGCAGCGCGCGATCGCGCATGCCTTCCTGCAGGATGCGGACCTTCTGCAGGATCTCCTCGCGCGTTGCCTGCGCGGCCCACTGGAAGGGCGTGTGCGGCTTCGGCACCATGGTGGAGACACCGACGGTCACGCGGGCGCGCCGGCCGTGGTAGCGGCGGCCAACCTCGAGCACGCGCTGAGCCAGCCGCGCGATGCCGGCCACGTCCTCCGGCGTCTCCGTGGGCAGGCCAATCATGAAGTAGAGCTTGATCGTCTGCCAGCCGCGGCTAAAGGCCAGCTCGGCGGTGCGCAGCGTCTCCGCCTCCGAGACCCCCTTGTGGATCACCTCGCGCATGCGCTCGGTGCCGGCCTCCGGCGCGAACGTCAGCCCAGACCGCTTGCCGCGCTCGATCAGCGCCGCGAGGTCGACATTGAAGGCATCGACCCGCGTGCTGGGGAGCGAGATGGTCAGCGTCTCGTCATCGAAGAGCTCAATCGCCTCCTGCAGGATGAGATCGATGTGCTTCACGTCGGCGCTAGAGAGCGAGAGCAGCGATAGCTCGTTGTAGCCGGTGTGGCGCAGGAGCGTCTCGGCCATGGCGATGATCTGCTCGCGGGGGCGCACGCGCCTGGGTCGGTAGATCATATCCGCCTGGCAGAACCGGCAGCCGCGCCCGCAGCCGCGCATGATCTCGATCGCGGCGCGATCGTGCACCGTCTCCATGAACGGCACCACTGGGCGGGTGGGAAAGGGAAAGTCCACCAGGTCGACCACGCGCTTCTTGATCGGCAGCGCCGGCGCGCCCGGCTGCGGCCGGATGCCGGCCAGCGTCCCGTCGTCGTGGTACTCCACGGTGTAGAACGACGGCACGTAGACGCCTGCCACCTCATGCGCGGCGGCGCGGAGGAACGCCTGCCGGTCGGGCCGGCGGCGCTCGCCCCGCAGCCGGTCGTAGAGCTCCAGGAGCTCGATGATCCCCTCCTCGCCCTCACCGATGAAGAAGAGGTCGACGAAGTCGGCCAGCGGCTCGGGATTGGTGGTATTGCTCCCGCCGGCCAGCACGATGGGATCATCGGGGCCGCGCTCGGCGGCCAGCAGTGGGACGCCGGCCAGGTTGAGGATATTCAAGAGATTAGTGTAATCGAGCTCATAGGCGAGCGAGAAGCCGAGCAGGTCGAAGTCGCGCAGTGGATGCTTGGTCTCCAGGCTGAAGAGCGGCAGCCTGGCGCGGCGGAGCTGGGCCTCCATATCGACCCACGGCGCGAACGCCCGCTCGCAGAGAAAGCGGTCGTCACGGTTGACGATCTCGTAGAGGATCTGGATGCCCAGGTTGGACATCCCGATGTCGTAGATATCGGGATAGATGAGCGCCAGCGAGACGCGTGGGCGGCCGTCGGGCCGCCGGGCCGCCCAATCTTTGGCCACGCTATTGAACTCGCCGCCGGTATAGCGTGCCGGCTTCTGGACACGCGGCAGCAGGTCGTCGAGCACACGCTCGACCTCGTGTGGTGCCATCATCTGAGGCTCGTCGCGGCTGATCGCCTGACCTTCCATGGGTGGATACCCCGCCGGGTGTGCGCTGGAACCGGCCGGGACAGGGCCGGCACGGCTCGTTGCCGCTCCTCTCAAAGTATCGCAGCCCGGCGGAAGCTCGCTGCGGGAGCGGGGAGACCAGCCTGCAGCGCCAGGCAGCCGGCCCGCCCAAAGTATCGCAGCTTCGCGATGATCGCTTCCTCTCCCTTCGCTGCAGAAGAGTCGACGCGTTCTTCCTCTCGTTCTGTATAGTTCACGGCATCACCGGCACCGCATGGAGGCGGTGATGAAGATTGTTCGGCCGTGGGCACGCGTCGATACCTGGGGCAACACTCCGGCGGCGGCTGCCGGCGCCCGAGGGGCGATGCTTCCCCGAGAGGGAGACGACTCGGGCGACGCGGATCGAGCGGCGGCCCCGGCTGCCGGCCCCCGCGGGGCAAGGCCACAGGCGACCGGCTCGATGCCACTCGGCGCCGCTTCCTCTGGGTCGAGCGGAGCGGAGGCAGCCGTGCCAGTCGACGAGCGCTGGAGCGCACTCATCGACGTCGCCCGCCGCCTCTATGCCTCGGCCGATTTCGCCACGCGCGAGGTGCACCCGGCGCTCGCTGCCGCTGAGCACCTCCAGCGCGCCAGGGGAGCGCTCCTGGCCGGCACCCGCTCGTGGGGGCCATTGCTGGCCCGCGCCCTGAATGCCCCCGGCATGCCGGTCTCGCGCACCGTCCGCGAGCGCTTCAGCCGGTGGTACACCGCCCAGCGCGAGCCGGCCGCCGCGGCGCTCCGCGCGCTCTGGGCAGAGGCACCGGTCGTGGCCGGCGATGACGACGCCATCACCGCTCGCCTTTCCGCGTTCCTGGAGTGTCTGCCGGCCAACATCGCCACCGGCACGGCTACGCGCGCGGGCCTGGCCTCGGCACTTCTGGCGGCGCTCGACCCCACGCGCTATCCACCGTATTACGCCGGGCTGGAGCGGGCGTACGCGCTCGCCGGCTTCCCCCGGCCGCCGCGCAGCGCGGAGGCGGGTAGCCTCTACGCACACGCGCTGGCTTTCCTGGATGAGCTGGCGGCGCAGGCCGCCGCCCGCGGGCTTGCGCTCGGCAACCGGCTCATTGCTGCCGCCATCGCGCGCCGGCTGGCACGCTGCGCCGCCGGGCACGATCTGCCCGAGGGCCTCGATCGCGCCGCGCTGGAGCGGCTGGGGCGCCTGGCTGCCTCCACTGGTGTCACTAGTGTCACTGGTGTCACTGGTGTAGGCAGCGCCGGCCGGCGCCGCGCGCCGCCCTATGCCACGCTCGAGGCGCTCGCCAGCGCGCTGCTCTTCGAGCCGGCCGACCTGGCACGCATCGAGCGCCTGCTGGCCGATAAGGGCCAGTGCATCTTCTATGGCCCGCCCGGCACGGGCAAGACGTTCGTCGCGCGCGAGCTGGCCCGCTTTCTGGCCGGCAGCGATGAGCGTGTGGAGGTGGTGCAGCTCCACCCTTCGTACGCGTATGAGGACTTCGTCGAAGGCTATCGGCCGCGGCTGATCGGCGGGCAGCCGGGCTTCGAGCTGGTCGATGGCCCGCTCAAGCGCATCGCGCAGGCCGCGCTGCGTGCGCCGCACGCACGCCATGTGCTGGTGATCGATGAGCTCAATCGCGGCCAGGTGGCCAAGGTCTTCGGTGAGCTCTACTACCTGCTCGAGTACCGCGGCGAGAGCATCGTGCTGCAGTATTCGGGGCTCCCATTCGCCCTGCCGCGCAACCTGTGGATCATCGGCACGATGAATACCGCCGATCGCTCCATTGCCCTGGTCGACCTCGCGCTGCGCCGCCGCTTCTACTTTGTGCCCTTCTTTCCTGATGAGCCACCGGTCGAGGGCCTGCTACGCCGCTGGCTCGCCCGCCACGCGCCGGATCTCTCGTGGCTGGCCGATGTCGTCGACCGCGCGAATGAGCTGCTTCGCGATCGCCACACGGCCATCGGGCCAAGCTATTTCCTCAAGCCCGGCCTCACCGAGGAGTGGGTGGAGCTGATCTGGGAGCACGGCGTGCTCCCCTACCTCGCCGAGCAGCTCTATGGCGAGGAGGAGCGGCTGCGCGAGCTCGCGCTCGATCAGCTGCGCCATCCGCCGGGTGGCCGCGCACGCCCTGCCTCGCGCCGGCCATATGCGGAACGGCCCGCCCAGGTAGCTGAAGCCCGTGCCACCTACCGCACCCGCCGCGCGCCGAGCGGGCGCGGCGGCGAAGTCGGCTGAATGATCCGGCATCCTTCCTTCTCTTGCCTCTCCACCTCCCGGGACGCTCAAGCTCCATGATCACCCGGCACCTCACGCTTACCGAGTATCAACCGAGCCCGCCGGTGCGCCTTTCGCCCGCTCAGCGCGATGCGCTCCAGCGCCTCATTCCGGGGCTCGCCATCACGCCAAGCCCCGGCCGGGCCGGACGCTATTACCTCACGCCGGGCTCGTGGGTCGGCATCGTGCAGCTTGGCTCGATGGTGGTGGAGATCCGGCCCAAGCTGCCGGTCGAGCACGTACTCTTTCTGCTCTCGTACGCCGCCGATCCGCACGCCTGGCGGGCCGGCAGCGAGGAGGCTCCAGCACTGGAGCGCGGCGCCACGCTGGCCGAGGCGGTCGTCTGGCTGTTCGTGCAGCAGGTGCGGCGCGCAGTGCGCCGCGGGCTGCTCCAGGGCTACTGCACCCGTGAGGCGGCGCTCCCCGGTGTGCGCGGCCGGCTGCGGTTCGAAGCCCAGGTGCGCGAGCACTTTGGCCTCTTCCCACCCGCCGAGGTCCGGCACGATGAGCTCACCGAGGATATCGAGCTGAACCGGCTGCTCAAGGCGGCACTGCTGCGCCTGGAGCGGCTGCCGCCGCGCACGCCGGGCTGCCGCCACGCGCTGCGGCGCCTCGCCGCGCGCTTCACGCACGTCTCCACGGTGGAGTACGACCCGCGTGCCGTTCCGGAGGTCGCCTTCACGCGCCTGGAGGCCCATTACCGCCCGGCGGTGCAGCTGGCGCGCCTGATCCTGCGCTCGTCGTCGGTGGAGGCGCGCGCCGGCAGCGTCCCGGCCGTGAGCTTGCTGGTGGACATGAGCCGGGTCTTCGAAGACTTCGTCGTCGTGGCGCTGCGCCAGGCGCTCGGCCTCACGGAGCAGAGCTTTCCGCAGGGCGCGGCCGGGCGCACGCTGGTGCTCGACCGCGCCGGCGCAGTGCGGCTCGAGCCAGACCTCTCGTGGTGGGAGGGCAGCCGCTGCTGCTTTGTGGGGGACGTGAAGTACAAGCGCGCCCGTGAGGGCGAGCACGCCGATCTCTACCAGGTGCTGGCCTATGCCGTTGCTGCCGATCTGCCGTGCGGGCTGCTCGTCTACGCCGCCGGCGAGGCTGACCCGGCCAGCCATGAGGTCGTCTATGCCGGCAAGCTCCTGCAGGTGGTGGCCCTCGACCTTGCCGGCCCGCCGCCGGCGATCCTGGCCCAGATCGAGCTGCTCGCCCAGCGCGTCCGGCGCCTGCGCCGGCTGCCCGGCGATGGGCGTCAATCGACCTCGCGGGCGTAGTAGGTCGATCCGGCAATTCGGCAGGCGCCCAGGGCCAGGAGGCTGCTACGCCCCTGGAGTGCTTCAGTCGACCTCGCGGGCGTAGAGCTCGATCGCCGCGCCGTTGATGCCCGATGATTCGGGCGAGCAGAGGAAGACGAGCGCGGCGGCAAACTCCTCCGGCGTCGCTGCTGCCTGCAGCGCCTCCTCATCCAGAAAGCGCCGTGCCTCCTCGGTGGCGATCGTGCCGGCCACGAGGCAGTTGGCTACGATCCCGCGCGCCTTGTAGTCGCGCGCGATGCCTTTCGTGAGGGTGACGATGGCCGCCTTGCTGGCCCCGAAGAGCGCGCGGCCGTAGGCGGGGTCGAGTGCGCTCCCGCCCGCCACCGTCACCAGGTGTCCTCCACCTTGCTCGAGCATGGCCGGCAGCACCGCCCGGCACAGGTTGTACGTCGTGTAGAGGTTGCCTTCGATCAGCCGGCGCAGGTCGTCCAGGCTCGTCTCGGCAAATGGCCGCTGCAGAAAGCCGGCCTGCACGAGCGTGGTCGCCGCATCGACACGCCCGAACCGCTCGCGCGCCGCGGCCACCACACGCTCGGCCTGTGCCGGATCGAGCCAGTCGGCCGCCACCGCCTGCACCGCCTGGCCTCCCGGGAGCGGCTCGAGCACGGCGCGCAGCCGGTCAAGCCGCCGGCCGGTGGCGGTCACGGCGAACCCGGCCTGGAGAAACGCGCGCAGCACCGCCGGCCCGGTCCGCGCCGTGGCGCCAGCGATGATCACGCTGCGCGGCTCTTGCCGTGTGGCCATGGGATGTGTTCCTTATAGTAGCGCGATGGTAGCGCGCAAGCCCCCTGGTGGCCATGGCCGCCGCACGGCGCCGCCGGCCACCGGCCGGCCCATGC
>Ga0070741_10006606_pt1 | contig 24793 bp, 15 predicted proteins | sample Coa_R1_4_FD_66440 | JGI IMG/M metagenome (GOLD analysis project Ga0070741, IMG submission 66440) | Surface soil microbial communities from Centralia Pennsylvania, which are recovering from an underground coalmine fire - Coalmine... | ecosystem: Environmental > Terrestrial > Soil > Unclassified ... | reverse complement strand
ATTTATTTACAACCTGGGGCTGCTCCTGCTTATGTTTCTGTCGGGAGCGGAAACGCAGCAACTGTTCAGCCGCGACGAACGCCGCGAAGTGGGATGGCTGGCGATCGTCGGCACCGGCATTCCATTCGTTCTCGCGCTGGCTCTGGGTCCATGGCTGGTGCGGCCGGTGCTGGCAGGTCCGCATGGAAACCGCATTTCGCTGATGATCGTGCTGGCGGTGGGAGTCGCGGTGACATCAGTTCCCGTGGTGTCGAAGATCTTTGCGGACCTGAAGATTCTCCACACCCGATTTGCGAGACTCGTGCTCGGAGTGGCAGTGCTGGAAGATATCGTTCTGTGGGTCGCGCTAGCGGTGGCGACGGCGATTGCGAGTCAAACCGTCCTCGATGTGCGCCAAATGTCACGCCACATGGTCACGACGGTTGCGTTTTTTGTCCTGGGGCTGACGATCGTTCCCCGGATCATCAAGCGATTCAATAAAGCGCGGTTCAACGTGCTCGCAAACCAGTCACCGGTAGCATATGCGATTGCCGTTCTGCTGGGATATTGCGTGGTAGCCGGCGCACTCAATGTGAACCTGGTGTTTGCCGCTTTCCTGGCCGGGTTCGCGGTCGTTCATAAGAAGCGCAGGCTGTTCGCGGAGTCGCTCGATGCAATTGGCAAGGTCTCTTTCTCTTTTTTCATTCCGGTGTACTTCGCAATGGTGGGATTAAAGCTGGACCTGATTCGCGGGCTGTCGTGGCAGATGGTCTCGGCATTCGTAATCGGGAGCTGCCTGGCAAAGATCGTCTCGGTATCTCTGGCCGGGCGACTTGCAGGGTTCCGGGGCTTGAGCCTTGTTAATCTGGCAATCACAACGAACGCACGTGGCGGTCCCGGAATCGTGCTGGCCAGCGTGGCCTTCGATGCGGGGATCATCAGCGCAAAGTTCTACACCACGCTGGTACTCGCAGCGGTGTTGACATCGCAAATTGCGGGCGCGTGGCTCGATTACGCGTTGCGCAAGGGGTGGCCGCTGCTTTTGTCGAGTGTGGGCAAAGAAGCATCAGCGGTCGTTGCCGACGAGACTCCGTCAACTACGTGAAGCGACGCCCGGCCCTGGAATCCGTTCTCTCCAAATGATGACGCAGTTTAGAATAGGTTTATTGAACCCACATGTGGGGAGGATGGACCCTGTTGCGCCATGTTCGCGTGTCCGCAGTTTGCGTTTTCTGCTTAGCGCTGTTTCTCTTTGCTGCCAGTCTGTCGGCCCAACAAACGACCGCTCAGAATCCTCCTGCGGGTGATGCTCAGAAATCAGCGAGCACACCTCAAAGCGAAAACGTGCCGGAGGCTCCCAAGCCGGAGAAACCGGACGTGATCACGGTTCCGGGCGCGTCCACGAAAACACCCGCTAACGAGGGTGCACCGCCATCGAAAGAACAACCAAAGCGGATTCTGGGGATGATGCCGAATTATCAGGCGGTGAGCGCGGGAGCGATCCCACCGCCGCCGACGGCGAAGCAATCTTTCAAGATCGCCACGCAAAGCAGCTTCGACTACTCATCTTTTATCTTTACCGGCATCACTTCTTTGTTAGCGGAAGGGACAGATGCTCACCCGCAACTGGGCAAGGGCGTGGCGGGGTTCGGAAGGTATTACTGGCGGGGACAGGTCGATAAGACGACGGGCAATTACCTGGTCCTGTTCGCCCTGCCTACTGTGTTGCATCAGGACGAACGTTACTTTGCCAAAGGCGAAGGGCGATTCTGGAAGCGGCTGGGATATGCCACGTCGCGGGTGCTGATCACGCCCAACTATCAGGGAGACAATACGTTCAATGCTTCCGAGATCCTGGGCCGCGGCATGGCACAGGGGATCTCCACCGCGTACTATCCAGAGGAAGACCGAACAGCAGGAAAAGTGGCCACGCGGTTCGCCTACTCCGTGCTGCGCGACGCGCTCACCAACGCGTTTCATGAGTTCTGGCCGGATATTGCAAGCCACCTCCTGCACCGGCACCCGTAAGCGGAACGTCCTTATCTGCAAGAAAACCAAAACACTGTCTAGGCGTTTGCCCGAATTTCAGTGAGTGCGCTCGGAGATGAAGTGCAAAGGGCTGCACATGGGATGCAACATGCTGCGGAGAGTATATACAGATTTGTATATTTTTCAGTGACATAGAGTCGGCAGTTCAGTTGCATGGATCTGTCCGGCAGCTCTATATACCAGGCGAGCTGGATGGCGAAGACCGAAATTACCTACTCTGCAGGCTAAGCAAGGAGAAGAGAAAATATGAGCGAGAAGTTGGTACAGAAAAGGATGCTGCTGGTGCTGCTGGCGGCCGCAATGGTCATCGCGATGACCTCGTTTGCGAGCGCGTCGGGAGTCACCTGCCGCACCGGCGGTTCTTGTAGTCATCGAAGTTCTCCGGTCAGTCGCTCGTAGATAAGCCTTTACTCCTGTATTACTTCTGTCCGCCCAATTGACAATTGTAGATGGTTGTGGAACTCAGTGGCTTCTTACAGCTACGTTTTTATCTACGGCTAGTCGAACCAATGCACATGCTCCCTTAGTTTCCCGCAGGCAGGCATCCTTAAACGTCGCGATACTTAATTGAACATTGCGACGCGGGCGAGATGAGGATTAAAAAAAAGCCGAAGATGGTAGATGCTTCGGCTAAGTGAGAGGTGTTTGGTTGAGCCGGACCGCCAGACGGCCCGCGAATCAGGCCACTGTTCCCCTGTCGAGCAATCGTGCTTCAATCGCTCTCACATTTCTCTTCCCCCACATAGGTGGTCCTCGCCGGATCGCAGGGCGATGTCGGATTGGCTTCTCTATGTAGGTGCTGCTGCAAAGCAACCCATTGGTCCAGTTTCTGGATGGCCAAACGCTTCGTAGGAAGTTCGACATGCGTATAAACGGAATTGGTCTCTCCGCGTGTCGAATGTCCCATAAGCGCTTTGCGGACATCCTGAATAACTCCCGCTTCCATCAGCCGGCTGTTGAAAGTGTGCCGCAGATCGTGAAAACGTAATGGCCGTGTCAGGGCTCTTGCTACGGCGTTTTCCCAAGCGCCTCTGAACGTGACCACAGTTCTTCCTTTAAAGGTGAACACCGGCCCATTTGTGTGCTGCGGGTCCAGGATCTTGAGCAGGTGTGTAGCCAGCGGGATTTCACGCCGTTCGCCCCCAATGGTTTTCGACCGGGTAACTGACAGCACTCCGCGAGCAAAGTCGATATCTTCCCAGCGTTGGCTCAGCACTTCCCCTCGACGCAGCCCCGCGTATAGAGCAGCGAATATCATTGGGCGGATGTGTTCCGCGGCCACTTCGAGCAGCAGTTGCTCTTCTCTAACGCTAAGAACTGGCCGGCTCACAGGCCGCTCAGCCGGGAGATGCAATCGCGCCAAGGGATTTGCGAGTAGCAGCCCTTCATCCACTGCCCAATACAGGACGTGTCGGAGGACTTTGCAATCATGGTTGACCGTTGCTTGCGTCAGTGTTTTCTTTGCCATCCTCTCGGCTCGATACTCCCGAACCAGCGCCCGGTCGATTCGATCGACGGGTATATCGGCGAAGAACGGCAGAATCTGCTTCAGTCGACCAACATGGTACGGATTCCCTCCGGTTTCGGCGATAAAATGAGCCGCCAAAGCTCCGAACGTTAGGTTAGGATCGGACAGGACCACGTGATGGCGCCTGAGATTTGCCTGCTGTTTTAGGCTCTGCTCGATGGCCTCGGCCTGCCTCCGATTGCTTGTTCCAGTTGACATCTGATGGCGCAAGCCATCAATGTAGAAGTAGCTCCAAAACACATTGCCACGTTTGAAGAGACTCATCCTTTTAATGTCTCCTTTCCATTCTCGTTGCACCCAAATGGGTTTTCTGCGGTGCGATCAAATCGCGCGTTCAGACATGGGGAGCCCTATGCACATGACACGTGCCTGGCGGGACCCGATGAGATCTGATTGTTTCGTACTGGATACATGAATCGGTAACAACCTGGAACTTCAAGACATGCTATGGAACGCCGAAAGCAACCAAGTGGAAGCAAGGTGAACAAAATACCAGCGAAGAGATAGGCTTCGTCGACTACGTCTGGATTCGACGGTCAGGAGAAGGGATTGGAACAGATCGACAGCGGTTCTTAGTCAGAGATGAACGAGTTGAGTCTGCAGCACAGCTCAGGACAGTTGATCTTGTCGTCCTCGATACTTTTTAATGAGCTGTCCTACGACTGTGTTGGTTCTTCAAAAGGCCTTTTTTCTACACTTTTTGATCCCATTAAGCCTCCCGAAGTCAGTCTCATTTACTGTATAGCATCCCAAAGAAGTTGCAAGGTGGGCGGCCTAAACCTCGACACAGGCATTTCTTGGAATCCGCTCTTACGAGTTCACGCTAACCATGCAGCTACAGAGGCTATGCTGACTCTTGCTCTACACAATCTAGGCAGGTCATTAAAAGCAAGGTCATGACCACAACATGGGCGACCATGAGCTCATCGAAGTGAACGTGCCCGCCGCGATAAGATCCGAAAAATGTCTGATCGAATTCCACACGTGTTGCGACAGAAACGGGAGACCAAGCCCTGAGATCGTCACACAGACCAACAAACGCAATCACAACGAGTACCTTTGATGGCGCTCCGAAACACAACGCAATCAATGCAACCACCAGGAGCAAGTACTGCATGGTGAGCCACGACGGGAGTCCCACAATGGATCGAATCAAAGGCTCGTCACACCTTTCGCATACAGGAGAAGGCAGGGCTCCTCTATACATTTGTAACATGATAGTAAATGGCGACCAGCGAACCATACCACGGACGGGCAGATCGGTCGTGATGGATGAGTAAAACATCGTCAGGATGCCAGTCACGACAATGAACAATGACACCAATCTGTTACGCAATATTTGTCACCTAGGAAATACTTCCACCTTCAATAATCATCTAATCCACAGAGACCGGTGAACATCACCATTATACAGGGAGCCACCCCACGATCTTGAATGCCTCCTCGCAGTTTCGATGTAGACCGAATCTCAAGTCGGCGGTCACTCGGCTTTTAAAACCACATCTCTGGAATTCTCTGATCTCATCACAGCCTATACTGATGGTTAGAACACCGAGCCTGTTTCACCCACAATCACACACTGTAAAAACTGCTTGGGAATCTCCGACCCGCCCAGCGACTCCCCGCCGAGAATCCCGGCGACGCGTTCGAAAACTTCCTTGTCACACTCGGCATACCCTTTTGCGGTATCGCGATTCAAAGCCCATTCAAATAAGTTATTGAGGAGTTCTCCATACTCCTCGAGAGCATCGCGACCGCTCGGGTCAATCCGGTTCACCGGATTGTCTTCCGTGTATATGTATTTGTGCAGTGCGAGCGGTCTAAAGATATCCCCAGCACTTGGATCCACACTTTCGAATCTGCCGGTTAGCATATTGTAGTAGCGCGCACGGAGGTAGTAGAGATTGGGGTTGATGTCAAAGCGCTCTCCGCTGTGCAGATATGGGTTTGACGTCGTGCCACTGCTAGCGATCTGCGCCCCAAAAGCATCGAACTGATACGTATCCGTTATGATCCCAGACGAGTTCGCCAGGAATCGCACGTTACCGTGTCCGTCGTACCCGTAAAAGCTCGGTGTCCACACGCCGTTGATCTGCTGATTTTCATCGATACGCTGCAAGCCGTAGGCATAGGTCCGAGTAACTGCGCCATTGACGAGCTCGTCCATTACCTGCGAATAGGCAGTCGGGTTGAGCGTATCAACAAGGAACTTTGTCGTGGATCCTCCCACAGTTTCGGTCACGCGGTTGTTGTCGCCGTCGTAGACCATCGTCACCGATCCGCTGGAGAGCATGAAGTTCTCAAAATCATACGTGTTCGTGGTTCCGCCTGATCTGACAGTGTTCCCATTGTTGTCGTATGTATCGATCGTTAGGCGATCGTTGGCATCGTAGAAGTAATTCATGCTGCCCCCCAAGGAGGGGATTGTCGAATTAAGAGTCAGGCGATTTCCTACTTCATCATATGTGTATGTTTCGGCACCATTGTTGCCTCCCGGATCATTAGCAATCGTTTCAGATAAGAGGCGATAATCGTCGTCGTACCCGTAATTCACATTTCGACCGCTCAGCTCCGCAACTGCGGTACGATTACCGGCCGGTCCCAGGGTGTAGGTAAAGCTGCCGAGCTTTTGATTGGCCGAGCAGGCCGGAGAAGTCGTAGCCTGGCACGTCTGAAGTAACCGGTTCAACGTGTCGAACACATTACCTGTTTGGATCCCTGTCGGGTATGAATATCCAGTCACGTTCCCCGCTGGATCGTAAGCATAGGTTGTGGGAGTTGAAGGCCCTCCCTCAGCGGCGACACGGTTGTCCTTTGCCGACGCTAGGCGGTTAAGTTGATCATACGAATAAGTCATCCATGCGCCATTTGCATTGGATGACGTAATCGTTAGCACATTCCCGTGGGCATCATACGTATATGTCAGCGTACCCTCCGGAGTAACCTTTGTCAGCAACCGATCCCGATTGTCATACGCGTAGGACATTGACCCGCTCGCGTCTGTCATCGTTAATCTCTTGCGTGTGGGCGTGTACGTGAATGCGATCGTCGGCTCGTTGAGCGACGGATCAGGGACCTTTGAACGGAGCAAGTTCAGCGTGTCATACGTGTACGTGGTGGTCTTCCGGTTGAAATCCGTCTTCGTCAGCACATTCCCTACGGCATCATACGTAGTGTTCTCGACTTGGCCCAAGGGCAGAATGCGAACGTTTCTACGATTCAGGGGATCATACTGATGGGACGTAACCCGTCCCTTCGCATCAGTGACGAAGATCAGATTTCCATTGGGATCATACGTGTAATACGTCACCTTCTGCAGCGCATCCTGTACCGATTTCAACCGCCCCACATCGTCGTAAGTATTTGTCGTGATCATCCCCGCCTGGTCTCTTGTCGTTAGAACATGTCCCATGCCGTCGTACGAGTAATGCGTAGTCGTGCTGTCGTTGTAGATGATATCGGTACGACGGCCGCGTGCGTCGTACATGTAACTCGTCGTGTGCTGATTGGCATCCAGAATGCTAGTACGTCGATTGTCATTGTCATATCCGTAGGTCGTAACATTTTGCAAAGCGTCTTGGACACTTGTCAGCCGCCCCGCATCATCGTAATTGTTCGTTGTCTGATTGGTGAGCTCGTCCTTAACCGTTTTCACCCGTCCATCGGCGTCGTATGTATAGTTAATTGTACCGGCGTCGGCCGTACCGTCCGCGTAGGTAACGCTCGAAAGCTGGCCTGCCAAGTCGTATACGTACCGCGTAACATGACCCGACTGGTCGGTATCCGTCACCTTATTTCCACGCCAATCGTACGTGTACTGTCTTGTGGTCTGATCGGGGTAGGTAATTTTCTTCACGCGATTCAGTTGATCGTAGTCATAGTGCGTCGTGTGATTGTTAGCATCGGTTTCCGATTTCTTATTGCCATTATTGTCATAATCATAACTTGTCGTGTGCTGGAGGGCATCCTTAATGGTCTTGAGATTTCCGAGCTCGTCATAAGTAAACTGCGTTTCATTTTGCCGCGGATCGATCCGACTTATTGCGCGATCCATGGCATCATAGGTGATATAGGTGACTTCATTCAAGGCATCGGCAATCTGAATAATATTTCCTTTTGGGTCATACGTGTACCGAGTTACCTTTCCATTCGGATCTGTCTGACTCAGCATATCACCGAGCGAATCATAGGTGGCCGAGAACAGTTGACTGTTTGGGCCATTGAGCAAGTCAGTAACCTGGGTGAGATTGAACTTCCCATCATAGGTGAACGTTTCTGTGTTCATTTGGGCAGCATCGGTCGCGGTCAGAATACCGCCATATTGGTTGTAGATTAGCGTATTCGTGTGCCGCAACGGATCAGTGATCGACTTTATAAACCCGGTGGCGTCATAAGTATAGGTCGTGATCTTCTGCAGCGGATCTTGCATAGTCAGCATGTTCTCGTTGCTGTCGTAGGTGTAAGACGTAACCCGATGCAGGGGGTCCTGGACCGTGAGAGGTTTGCCAAACGTATCATCAGTCTCAAGTATCTGGCCGCCGTCAGGATTCGTGGTTGTGGTCGTGTTCGTGCCCAGGTTGTACGAATAGGTCCATGTATTCTGTTGTGTGGCATCTGTAAACGTTTGGAGGCGTCCATCTGGATAGTACGTCGCAACAGTTACATTACCCACTGGGTCAGATCTTGTGAGCAAGGAGTGATCTGTTTGATAGGTGTAACGCGCTGGAGTATCCAAGCCTGGGTATTGAACGGACTGCAGGTTACCATTGCCATCATACGTGTAAATGTAATTGTTCCCGTTGAGATCCGTAATTTGTTGGATTCTGTTTTGACCGTCGCGCTGAAATGGCACCACGACTCCGCCTACACTGCTTGTAATTCCCGACGGTGTGTACGTTAGCGTGTTCCCATTCAGGTCTCTGATCGATTGTAATTGTCCGGTTGACGCGATTGTGTACTTGCGTCCCGAGGGATCAGTGTAAAAGTAGGTTGCGGGCTGGTACGACTGCCCGCCCGGGAAACACACGACGTCATTTTGGACCTGCACCAGGGCATCACACCCGTCGGACGTGAGCGTACCGTGATATCCAGGGGCAGCCACGTACGTTGGACTGAGCAACCAGGGGAAAAACGGGTCTTGCGCTTGGGGAACAAAATTGAACATGACCCGCTGGTTGTTGAATGTAAACGTCACATTCTTGAAAGCATCGACAGCCAAATTGACACCGGCCGTCAATGACCAGCCGTAGCCAAAATCGCCGACTGTGTTGCGGGCTAGACTGTCGTATGTGCGAGAAATTGAGATGGGAATTCCTGCCAAAGGAATTTTAAAATCTGTGACCGTAACCTTCTCGCGTCCCGGTTTGTTCTCTCCGGTAACGTCGAGGGCGACGACGCTGATCTGGTGCACTCCACCCGACGAAATGGCGTCGAGTTGAAGGGTATATCCGCCGCTCTGGACAACCGTGGCGTCGAACGTGCCGATCGTCCCGGTACCGACCGTGTTTGGATTTAGAACAGTAATGGCATTGGGATTGGACGTCGGCCAATATTCGAGCACACCAGATGTCAGCGTTACGCCAGACGCGACGGTAATCGCGACCTGCTTTTGTACGGTGGCGCCAATCAGCGGCGCTCCGATCCAGCCCTGGTAAACGTAGTTTTCACCGCCGCCTCCACCGCCGGGAATTGTCCACAGTACTGTGGCCACATTAGACAGCGTTCCCATGCCACTAATGTTTGCCGTGGCCTGCGCATTGTCATTGCCACCGTAGGTTCCCGTGTACTGAAATGTCGCCAAGCCGCTGGAATTGGTGGTGGTGTGCAAGATCTGCTGATTTGCGCCACTGATCGCAAGAGCCACTCCCAAGTTTGCGAGAGGCGAGCCCCCCGCATCCGTGGCCTGTACTGTGAGCGTCTCCGCATTACCAATATTTATGCTGGGAGGATTCCATGGCGTGATCACCAAGGAGCCCGTTGGAGGTGCCCCGGATTGGCCGACCGTCATCGTCATGACCAGCTGAATATCGTCACATTCAACATAGTCCAGCTCGAACGGATAAATCCCTGGCGCAGGAAAGTTTATGACTAGAGTGTTCCCTCGTGGAGCGGTATCTCGATTGTAATAGTAAAGGACGGGCAGGTTAGCAAAGGGTGTTGTCGGTCCTGGATCTTGTCCGCCTGTAGGTGGCCCACTGACCAGGGTCGCGCCTCCACCAATTCCCAAAATAATGCCATCATCATCCCACAATGTGATCGTGGCCTGACCGGCACGCGCGACAGTAAAGGTAGATGTAAATACAGCTTGAAAATTGAGCATATCAGCGACGCCAGCTTGAAGACCGTTGCCTTGGGCCACAATGGTTCCGGTGAAATTGCCATTGAAGTCCGTCGTAACGTCGGTAAAGGGATGCGTGCGATCGTTTACGCCTGACGTATTTCCCTGGATGGTTCCCGGCAGCGGATTGAAATCAATGGTCGGAAACTCTTGCGTGAAAGCTGGGGTGGTGTTAGGCGATATGATAAAGGAACACGCGTTGCCGGAATTCGGGAAGAATCGACCGAGAATTGTATTCGTCGTAATCTGCTGAATCGGTGTCAGCCACGTAATGTTCGCAGTGTTGGAGTTATTTCCTGCGTATGTAGCCTGAACGCTATCGGTACCTGCGTTTGCCCCCGTATAGGTGAATGTCGCTACCCCTGATGAATTACTTGTCGAATTGCCGGATGTGGCGTTCGCTCCTGTGACCGTAAATTGTATAGATGCGCCAACGATTGGCGCCCCTGTGTTTGAGTCTGTAGCAACAACGGTCATCGTCTGATTGGTGCCAGTCACATTCGGACCGGCGATCGCAGGACTCAGCGCGAGCGAAATGGGCTCCGGATTAACCGTGACCGTCGTTGTTGAATTGGTGATCAGTTGTGAGTCGTTGCCCGAGAGTTGCAGCACGTAGGTTCCGTAAGTAGAGAACGTCGCCTGCGTAACCGGGCTGTTTGGATTCGTGAACGTCACTGTGCCGGGCCCGCTGATCTTCGACCAACCGATAGTCAGAGTGTTGTTCGGCAAGCCATCGTCGGTTGCGGAACCATCTAACGAGACTGTATTAGTTGGCAATGTAATCTGCTGATTCGGTCCTGCGTCCACAACGGGTGCCTGGTTTTGAGCCTCCTTGAAGGCGACCATCTGCATTACCCAGTTCCCCGTAGCTGACAAGGTGGCTGTTCCGTTGTAGCTCCCAGTTGCTGTTACGATGCGATCTTCGATAATGTCGCCACATTCATTCGTCACGCATGGTATCGTGCCCGGGCCGGCAGCTGTAGTTGTGATCACTCGACCGGTGTAGTTTAGGCCGGCAGCATTGGTGGGCTTGGGAGAGACTCTATTTGCAGCAATCAGCAGATCATTGGGATAGGTCGTCGTGGCGTTACCAGAATTGCTTGTGGTCCCAGCTCCGATAGCGGCAGCCGTCACATCGACAGGATTGCTCGTGTCGACCCCACTGTACTCGGCAATGCGGATGTCTGGATAATTTGGAGTTCCAGAAAAAGTTATTATTACTGAGTTGCTGACCGCTTCGGTAATGTTTTTCGCATAATAGATTGCTTGCGTCATGTTCAGAGAAGCGTTCGTGAAGGTGGTTGGTCCGACAGCCAGAGCGTATGTGTTGCCAGCTGCATCTGTTACGGACGTGACGGAATTGCTTCCTTGCCAACTGACAACGACAGCATTAAGATCGCCGGAACTTTGCTCGATGGGAAACGGAACTGTGACTGAAGTTCCCGTGGCCGACGACGTTGAGTAGTTTCCCTGAAGAAAACGGACTCCAGGCGATTGCTGGTCGGGCACAATCAAGAATGCTGCCCCGGCGCTAGCGATGCCGTTCGCTGTGACGACGATATTTCCCGTAGTCGCGCCAGTCGGCACTGACGTCACAATGGAGGTGTCGCTCCAAGACGACGGTGTTGCGGGAATATTATTGAATGTTACGGAGCTGTTCGGACCTTGCGATGAGCCGAAGTTCACTCCGTTGATCGTGATCTCCTGATTTACGGGAGCCGAATTGATTGACAGCGCGAGAATGACAGGATTGGTTACGCTGAATATAGCCTGGTTGCTGTTCACCCCGCCGACCCTAACAACCACGGCAACTGACCCGTAAGTGCCTACCAAAGACGGTGCCGTTGCCACGATTGATGTGCTACTCCAACTAGTCACAGAAGCTATAATGCTTGCGAATGAAACTGTGCTGCTTCCCTGAGTTGTTCCGAAACCCGTACCAGTGATCGTCACGGAGGTGCCACCTGGACCCGAAGGCGGAGAGATGTTGACGATGTTTGGTGCTGCAAACAGTGATACGGTGATGAGAGCCACGAAGCAAAGTGACCCAATTCCGGCTAACACAGTCTTTTGAAGGGAAGCCATTGCACTCCTCCGCTATTCCGCCCAATACTTAGTGGTGAAATTGGGCAATACCTGCAAACCATTATTCTCGTCGTCGCATGTTGAGTTTGAAGTCGGGTAGTATCCAGGCATTCTGAAGTTTGTCAATCTAAAACTTAATCTCGTTCCGGAATCAGAACAAACCTGTTATGCAGCGTGTAGAAGCAAGGAATCCGCTTCGCCCGCTCGCAACTGAATTGCGAGAAAAGTTTCCAGAAACAGAACACAAGCGGTAGCCTAGCGCCTTGGAGTATTGAACCGCGAAATAGTTAACTCTTTAGGAGCAAATATGCGGGAGGGAGCGCATGCGAGGCGCGGCGTTCGGCACTTCGGGCAAAATACATTGCAGTGATAATGCGCATGCGAGGCAGATTTGTCGGAGGAATAGAACGAAGACGAAGTCAGAATTCTAAAGGTTAGTTGAACAGGATTGATATGGGAACCCCGGCCGAAGTTCTCACAACCACAATGCCAAACGCCATCACTGCCGAGGTGACGTTGCCCGCCCTGTTCCGTATCGATTGGACGGCGAACACGAACACGATTCGGCAGGTGACGGTGCCGTCCTGGAGAGGAACGGCTACCGTGCAGGACTTCAGCCAGAGCCGAATGCGCGGTTACACCGTCACGCCGTCGGATGGTTCCTCGCCAGTACTCTTGCTTACGAACGGAGCTCAGGGAAGCGCGGAATGGACACATGTCGTTCGTATGCGCAATGCGCAACTCGACTTTGTCAACGCCGTGTCTGTGGATCTGAGCGAAGCAAATTGGATAAGGCATCCTGAGGCTGAGCCTCAATTCACTACCCAGGCCGAATACGAAACACAGGCGGCGAATGCGTTGGCATCGTGGAGCGATGCATTCCGCTACAAACGCGAGGATACGGCTCAGAACATCGAAGGTCTCCGGCCCCCTCAGATTGGCGCCATCTACGCGATACAGTCGCATTGGACAATCAACGTGGACCCTGCCACGGTTGTCCTTCCGACCGGTGTCGGAAAGACCGAGACTATGCTGTCCGTTCTGGTCGCGGAGCGCTGCCAACGTTTGCTCGTGGTTGTCCCAACAGACGCGTTACGCACGCAAATCGCGGAAAAATTCCTCTACCTTGGACTTCTCAAAACGCCAGCGTTCAATGTTGTTTTAGAGCACGCGCAGTACCCCGTTGTCGGAGTATTGAACAAGCGGCCCACTGACGCGGCAGAAGTAGACTCCTTCTTCCGCAAATGCAACGTTATCGTCACCACGATGCCGCTCGCCAGCCAGTGCATGACCGACGTGATGCAGCGGATGGCCGAGCTATGCCCATGTCTATTTATTGACGAAGCCCATCATGTGGCGGCGCCGACATGGAAAGCATTCAAGGAGATATTCGCCAGGAATCGCATCGTGCAATTCACAGCGACGCCCTTCCGAAACGACGACGAGCCTATCGGCGGTAAACGCATATTCACCTTCTCCTTACGCCATGCGCAGGAACAAGGCTATTTCAAACAGATTCATTTCAAACCGGTCATGGAATTCGATCCGGCGCGTAAGGACACGGCCATTGCAGATGCCGCGGTCGAACAACTGCGCGCCGATGCTGCACTGGGACACATACTGATGGCACGCGTGAGTAACATCACGAGGGCTGAAGAGGTTTTTAAGTGCTACGAAAAGTATTCAGAATTCAATCCCGTACAGATTCACACAGGCATCAAGTCCAAAAGCCAGCGCGATGAAATACGGAAAAAACTCCTGTCGGGCGAGTCTCGCATTGTGGTTTGCGTGGATATGCTGGGGGAGGGGTTCGATCTGCCGGAGTTGAAGATTGCTGCATTCCACGACATACGCAAAACCCTTGCGATCACGCTACAGCTTGTCGGCAGATTCACTCGCAGTAAACCCAACCTGGGGAATGCAACGATCATTGCCAACATCGCTGATCTGGATGTCAAACACGAGCTCAAGCGGCTGTACCAACATGACAGCGATTGGAACGTGCTCTTGCCGTTGATGAACGAGAGAGTTACCGAAGGCGAATTCAACCTTTGGGAATTTCTAGGTGGTTTTCAAGACCTTCCGGAAGCAATCACCTTGCGCAACGTGCGACCAGCTATGAGCACCGTTGTTTACCGGACTCAATGTGCAGACTGGAATCCTGAGAACTTCGCACAAGGAATCCCTGCCTTCGATTCGCTCGATAAGGTCTATCACACGCTCAATCCTCAGGAGAATACGCTCGTAATCGTCATAACGCGCCGGGTCTCCGTCGAGTGGGCACAGATTGACGAAATTCACAATTGGGATTGGCAGCTTTACGTACTGCATTGGGACCGAGCTCGCGGACTACTGTTCATTCACAATTCCAGCAACGCAGGGTTTTTCAAAGACCTTGCCAAGGCGGTCGCAGGCGAGAACGTAGACCAGATACGTGGCCCGAAGATCTTCCGTTGCTTGGCCGGCGTCAATCGATTAAAACTGCAAAACGTAGGCTTGCTCGAACAACTTGGCCGCCTGATCCGCTACACGATGCGCGCCGGGAGCGATGTCGAACCAGCCCTCTCAGAGGCACAGAAGCAGAAAGCCATCAAAGCAAATCTGTTCGGTCAGGGTTTTGAGGACGGCCACCGCACAAGCATTGGATGTTCCTACAAAGGTCGCATATGGTCATACAGGACCGCCAATTTACTGACATTGACGACATGGTGTCGTGCGGTAGGAGGGCGGCTCCTCGATGAGCATCTTGATCCCGAGGAAGTACTTCGAGGAACCCTGGTCCCTGAACTTGTATCTGAGCGTCCGAAAAAGATGCCGGTAGCCGTGGAGTGGCCGGCGATTCTGTACAAAGAGCCCGAGCAGCTTTTCTCATTCCAAATCAATGGAGAAACCATTTATCGGCACGATGCCGATATTGAACTGTCCGATGCTTCGGAGGACGGCCCGTTACGATTCACCTTGGCATCTGGAACGACGACGGCGACGTTTGAATTGCGGCTTTCAAAGAATCATGGCAATCCAGACTACTCGGTCATTTCCGTTGATGAGGCTCCGGCGACCATCCGCTATCGCGGCGGCTCAATGGGACTCCGGGAATTTTTTGAACAGCGACCCCCAACTTTCTGGTTTGCTGACGGTTCATCGCTTACGGGAATCGAATTTGTCGCTTTACGAACCCAGCCCATACCTTTCCCCAAAGAGCGTGTAAAGCACTGGGACTGGACCGGGACGAGGATTCGCACCGAGTCACAAGGGATTGAAAAAAATCCAGAATCGATTCAATTCCGCGTGATTGCAGAACTTAAGAAGCGGCAATTCTCGCTCGTCTTCGACGATGATGATCATGGTGAATCTGCGGACGTAGTCGGTATTGTCGAACATGACGACCACATAGCCGTTGAGTTTTGGCATTGCAAGTTCGCAATGGCTGATAAGCCCGGCGCCCGCATAAAGGAACTCTACGAACTGTGCGGCCAAGCGCAGATCAGCATTCGATGGCTCGAAAAGCCTCGGGACCTCTTTACACATTTGTTGCGCCGCGAACCTCGCCGCTATGAAGGGAAGGAGGGTACGCGCTATGAGGTTGGAACTGAAAAGGACTTACTTAGAATACGAGAAAAAGCCGACGTGCAGCCTGTGCGCCTTCGGGTTTTCATTGTACAGCCAGGTCTGTCAGTGGCAGAGATATCACAAGAGCAATTGGAACTGCTCGCCGTAACCGAGAACTACCTTAAAGAGACCTTTGCTGTACCTCTAGAAATTATTGGAAGTGAAAAATGAGTAAGACTGATGAGTGAATTTATTTTTGCCTATGGCTCCAACATGTGCACAGGCCGCTTTAGGGTCTATGGCGTCAATCCTGAGGGGCAGGGCCTGCCGGCGCGCCTCCCCGATTATCGCCTGTGCTTCAACAAGAAGAGCACCAAAGACGGTTCCGGCAAGGCTAACGTCGAAGCCGAAGACTCTGAAAGCGTATGGGGCGTTCTGTACAGCATTGCTGACGTAGGCTTGGCACTCCTCGACAAAGGCGAAAAGGGATACATCAGAAAAAAACTACGTGTCATAGCTGAAGGCAAGATCGTCGAGGCTTGGGTCTACATTGCGGCTGTGCCCGACAACGATCCCACACTCAAGCCATACTCCTGGTACAAGAGATTCCTGATTGAGGGCGCAAGGGAACACCGCATCGAGGCCGGCTATATTGCGAAGTTAGAGCAAATCAGTGCGGCTCCAGATAAGAACGAAAAGCGCGACCAGGAAATGCGGGCCATTCCCTGCGCCGTGCAACCAGCAACAGGAGGGCTTGTGGTCGTAATTCTTGTGCACTGGTTAATTAAGACCGGAATGGAAGAAAAGTTCACCGCCAGGTGGAAACAAATGACCATCGGCAAGGAGTCCGGGCTGTTTCGGGAAATCCTGACCAAAATTGATGTCCGGCCCTCCAATCCCAAATTTCACACTTTCAGCGTGGGAGATCCGTTTTACTCCACATTTATCAACATCGGTATGTGGGAGAGCGTTGAAGCGTTCGACAGGGCTGTCGGAAAATACATACCCGAAGCGGAAATCGTTCAGAAGGACGGACGCCAGAAATACACGATTGAGCTGGAAGAATTTGAATTTAAGCTACGAGAGCGGGTCATCCTGGAAGTAGTTGCGGATAGGGGAGGCCAACTACCCGAAGCAGCATTGCAGGAGTAGCGCCCTCATCCGCATGCAATTCTTCGGCGTGCCCTGAGCGTGTTGCGTTTCGCGCCGCAGGGATCGCCGTGCATGCCGTTCTTGTAGTGCTTCACGAACCACCCGATTAGTGTTCTTAGGTCCTGGGGCCGGTAGTCGCTCCGAAACCCCGCGCCTCTTTTTGCGATGTTCGTAGCCAATTCCCGAGGAAGGCCCGAGACTTGTAGGGCGTTGCGTCCGAAATAAAAGAACTTCTTTGAAACGAGAGCGAACTCGTTCCCGCTTCCAAAGTCCTCGCAATCAGTCCGACCCTGAAACCGCGCGTCGGAAAGGTAATCGCTGAAGGGCAATTTCCTGTCCACTCGCATTAAATAAATAATCCGACCATGCCCAGCGCTGTCTCGCCCTTTTCCACCCGTTCCGATGATCCAATCGGCCTCTTCGGCCAATTCGACGACATTCCGGCGGCCTGTTATGCCGCCGAATTTGCAATGAACCAGCGTGCAATAGCCGTCATAAGGATTTGGGGCGAACCCAAGATCGTGATCGACTACATACGAGAACAGCTTTGGTTCCCGCTTCTCTCGCATCTTCAAATCCCAATCCCCTCGACTTCATCGAGATTCACATCATCGTCGCGCCGGTCGTAAAGACCGGTGGTTCGTGACGATTCATGTGCGGCGATCTGCTGCGCGATCTCAAGTTTCCCGCCATTCTTGAGATAAGCGGTGATGCCGGTTGCACGGAACGTGTGATTTCCGATTTTCGTTCTGATGCCCGCCGCTTTCGCGCGCCTGCGAATCATGCGGTAAGTATCGGCCTGGCTCAAGGGGAGGGCGGTGAGCCGTCCCGTCTTCCCTGCTACGGTGCGAAATAGCAAACCCTTAGGATCACTTTCCAACGTAGCATCCTTTATATAAGCCTCGATATAAGCATCCAGATTGTGGTGGGCTGGAACTTCGTGGCGCTTGCCGCCCTTTTCGTACAGGCGCACCCAGCCACGTCTTCCCTGCACGAAATAGTCTTCCACCTTCATCGTTATGACGGCCCCGATACGCGCAAACGAATACGCCATCAACGCAATCAGTGCCCGGTCGCGCAAGCCCATAACCGTACTCGTGTCGATGCTGTCGAGCAGAATACGCGCTTCATCGGCAGTGAGAACCGGGGTCTTGCCCTTTTTGACGACGTGCTTCGGGCCGCGCACTGCATGCGCCGGATTCACCTCGATGATGTGTCCGATGACCAACCAGTCGAACAACATCCGCAAACCTGCGAGATGCTGCTTCACTGTCGGTTTCGAGTGTGTTCGCTGCATATCTTCTATATACGCGGCGACATGGAGAGGCTTTACCTTGGCGAGATCGAATAGACCGCGCCCTTCGCACCAGTCGTTGAATCTGCACGCGGCCTTGTAATAGGCACGGCGCGTGTTCCGGTTGCGGATGTTCGCCGCGAAGAACTCCCAGAAGCGTTCGGAAGATTTGGCATCGGCGAGAAACAGGGCCGGTAGCCTTGCGCTCAGATTTGCCAGTTCGGCAGGACCGGAAAAGGGGATGAGGGCAGGGGCTGTCATTCGACCTGAATCTCCCCAAACAGCCGCATCACAACTTCATCGAGTGTCTTGAGCTTCGTGAAAGCAGAAGGAGGAAGGACGTGATGATTCTTGCGCACAGGTCGCACGCCTTCAGCATTGTGCGTCGCCCGTTTCGGATTCGGATAGCCGGAAATGTCGGGCAGGGGCAGGCCAGGCAAACCGCCGAACCACATGAACGGCCCCAGCTCCAGAGTGTCCTTATTAAGGCCGATCCAGACGACGCATCCGCTGGGCTTTTCGGCGAGCGCGCGGCCGACAGAGACTTTGCCGGCAGCTTGCGTCTTAAGTTGCACATGTCGGACGACAGGTCCACGGCTCATCACGACATCGTACCCATGCGCGTCGAATTCGGGCCGCAGGATCTCCACGTCTGTAACACCACGGCGCCAGAGTGTCCGCAGAACGTCGCCGACGAATACATGCTCGACGATGCGCTCCCGCAAAGTGGAATGAGTGAAGTGACGATCTTCCGCCCCCATGATGCCTCCCGTTATCGTGAATGATAACGTCCTTTATCATTCACGATCCAGACGGACTCGAGTGTCGCCTTGTAAGTGCCTGAATCTGAAATCTGGCACACAAGTAGCGCACAGCTAGGTTTGAATAGTCAGGCTTCCCACGCGGACGACAGAGAGTCCGACTGATCGGCCGTCAGTCGAGTTACGTGCTTTCGGCCGTGTCAAAAAAATCAGATTGTTGAGCGCTGAGGATCTGACCGTCTACAGAATCGACTACGTTTGTAGCGGAAACACCAGGTGGTCGCGCGAGCGCCCGGGAGCCATTGATCCTGAAAAAATATTGGTCGGGGACAGAGGATTTGAACCTCCGACCCCCTGGTCCCGAACCAGGAGGTTTATTGAATGGCATTGATCTGTAATGATCGTTGGAGAATCCCTATCTACAATTTTATCTACATAAATAAATGATGAGAGCGCTATGCTGGGTAAGTTGTTAGATACGTTGAACTTGCAAGCAACTGCGTCGGGCGTCACCTGCCGCACCGGAAACGGCTGCCTGAATGGCACCGATTCCTTTGATTGGACAACGAATTACGGGCCTCCGTTCAGCTCCATTCCTCAAGACTCAATTGCCAACTCCAACGGCGGCAACACGGCGCAAGTACACTTCGCTGGCGGAGCGAACGGTGAGCGTCGCGACGAAGGTAACGGCTGGGGCGGAAACTTTGCGCCTGGTGACGAACTGCTCTGGACCGCGGGCGAGAACGGGCCTCTCACGTTCACGTTTGGCAATGCAGTGTCAGGAGTCGGCGCGAATATCCAAGCCGATTTCTTCGGCGCGTTCACCGCGCTGATTCAGGCATTCGATGCCAACGGAAACCTGATTGACAGCTTCTCGGAGGATGGCAACAGCAACTCGAACAACGACGGCTCGGCGATTTTCATCGGGTTGGCGAATGACCCGGGCATCAAGAGCGTAACATTCAGCCTCACCTCTTGCGCTCTGGAGTGCGGTGACTTCGCCATCAACCAGATGGACATCACGACTGGTGGCGGTGGCCAGGTTCCGGAGCCGGCATCACTGGTCCTGATGGGAAGCGGCTTGTTCGGGCTGGCGGGCATTGCCCGCAAGCGGCTGGGAAAGCGCTCCTAAGCTAGCTTCGCAACGCAACTCAAAGGCCGGGCATAAAGCCCGGCCTTTGTTCTTTTGGGGGGCCGGACACGGGGTTCGATTCTATAAACGAGGAGAACCGTATGAAGAACGGCTTCGCACAACACATGCTGCCGGTTTTGCTGGGTGTAGTCCTGACGATCCTGATGACGCCGCGACTTGCGAATGCGAATGGGGTCACTTGCCGATTCGGCGGCTACTGCCTGAACCCAATCGCTTATTTTGACTGGCAGCACAATTTTGGGCCGCCCTTGAGCGATATCCCGAACGATTCGTTCATTGAGTCTGGCCACGGGTTTGTGGAGACGGGGATGGTGCATTTCGAAGGAGGCGGCGACGGCCAGCGAAGGAATGAGGGGAACGGTTGGCAGGGGAACTTTACGCGCTTCGAGCATCTGCTCTGGACGAATGGTCAGGGGCCACTGACGTTTTCGTTTTTGGACCCATGATTGGGATCGGCGCACAAATTCAGGCCCATTCCGAGGGCCCGTTTACAGCACTGATTCAGGCCTTCGACGGCGGGGGAAACTTAATCGACAGCTTTTCGGAAACGGGAAATAGCAACGGCAACGAGGATGGTTCGGCCATTTACATCGGGCTGGATAATGAATTTGAAACATTTTTTCAAGTGACATTCAGTCTGACGGACGCGACTGGCGACCTAAATGACTTTGCCATTAACCAACTGGATATCGCTCCGTGGGGCGACGCGCCGGGGCCTGCGGAGCCGATGTCCCTGGTCCTGATGGGAAGCGGGTTGTTCAGCGTGGCGGCCGTCGGGCGCAAGCGGCTGGGGAGGCGCTCGTAGCTGGTTCGTCGTTCACTTGGACGTAACGTTTGCGGGAGCCAGAATGGCGCGATGCAATTGGTGTGGCAGCGGCTAAAGCCGGTCCCTATTGTGCAGTCGTGCGATACGGCTGAAGCCGTATCCTGATACGAAACTTTCGCATAAGATCCAAACTTTGCGCGATCTCCACGCCTTGCGCAAGCTCCAAGCCTTGCACAAGCTCCAATTCAATCGCGACCAGCCTAAGCGCCATCTACTGAAATCGAAAAAAAAGCCAGGGCGTGCGCCCTGGCTTGATTTGCATGTGGAAGCTACTTCTGCTGGAGCTACTTCTGGAAACGGCGACGAATGGTGCCGGCAGCAGCGATGAGACCGCTACCCAGCATGATCAGGGAAGCCGGTTCAGGAACACCGCCACCGCCCGGATTGCCGAGAACATCGAAGGCATAGCGGGTGGATCCGGGAGCCTGATTCCAAGTCTGGCCACCGTCGAAAGTGAAATCAACCAGACCCGTGTCACCGATGGAGTTCCAGTTCCAGGCATCCCAAGTGGGATCGGGAGCGGAAACTTCAAGGAAGTAGTTGGTGCCGGCGGTGAGGTTAATGCCGCTGATACCGGTGACGGTGGCGACGGCACAGCAAGTGCCAAAGTTCGGCAGATTGGTGACGTCCCAGGATCCCAACATGGCAGCGGGGATACCGGCGTTGTCCGTCCAAAGGCTAATCGTGGCACCGTTGGTTCCGGTGACAAAGCCGATGGCCGCGTCGATTTGCGAGACGCTGCCGCTGAAACCGGCGGTGAACTCGTTGGCCTGGATAATCCAGCCGACCGGGGAATTCGGTCCGCCGATGGTGCCGCCCGTGCAGCAGTTGTAGTCGTTGTTTGTGCCGAAATTGCTAAAGAACGTATCGGCCGAAGCAGGGAGGCTGCTCACCCCTAAGATAAGGATCAGGGTTATCAGCAACCAGGGGGTTCGCTTCATAGGTTCTCTCCTTGTTGCTCGCTGAAGGTATAAACCAGCTTATGGGGCCCAGGGGGCAATCGGAGCGCCAAAGTTGCCGGTTGAAATGCGGATTTTCTGCCGCATTTGCTTGAAGATAGCGGCTGCGGGAAAGTCGACCAACGCGACAACTGAAAACAGTTGCAGCATGTGCGCAAGCGCTCGGGCTGACCACTCCTGTCCCACAACGGACGCGGCGTGTCTGAAGTTCTATGTACGCTACGAAACAAGTGGGCGGAGTGGTGCTGAAGGATAGTGGCAACCAGGCCATCTGTTTCAATCGAGGGGAAGCGAAAGTGTGTCGTAGAACGAGGTATTCTCAAGAGCCACAATCCCATCTCGTGATACGATACTTCCGATTGTGGGGAGCCCTGTAACGGAACAGTTACAGTCGTCAGCGGCGAGCCATGTCCGGTCGTTTGCTGATTACGTTGTCAGGTAACGCCGAAGCTGTCGCCACAATCTAAAGTTCACCGCCTCAGGTGAACCGAGCTGGCAGTCCCGTCCCGCTGTTTGCTGTTTGATTCACGCGGTAGAAGCCATGAGAGCGGGGGTTGTCATGGACATTCATCCGGATCTTCACGCCGAAGCGAAATCCAAAGGCTGGAATCGTAAACAGTGGGTCAGCCTGGTGCCCTATGGCCTGAACGAGGGGCATCCCAATGCGTACAAAGACATCCTCAAGTTCATCGGGGAAAATAGCGACAATCTTCCTTACGCGATGCGCATTTTGCGCAATGGCTGCTGTGACGGCTGCTCGCTGGGAACGACCGGGTTGCGCGACTGGACGATGAAAGGCGTGCATCTGTGCAACGTTCGCCTGGAATTGATGCGGCTGAACACGATGCCGGCGATGGATTACCGCCTGCTGGAAGATGTGGAAACGCTGCGCGGGCAGAATGAAAAACAATTGCGGCGGCTGGGGCGGTTGCCGGTGCCGATGGTACGCCGTAAGGGGGAAAAAGGATTCCGCAGGGTTTCGTGGGATGAAGCCACCACGCTGATCGCGGACGAACTGCGCAAGATCAATCCTACAAAGGTGGCGTGGTACATGACGTCGCGCGGATTGACGAACGAGGCGTACTACGCTCATCAGAAAGTGGCGCGATTCGTGGGAACGAATCACGTGGACACGAGCGCGCGCATCTGTCACGCACCTTCTACGGCGGGACTGATGGCGACGGTAGGATGCGCGGCGACGACGTGCTCTTACTCGGACTGGATTGGGGCCGACCTGGTGGTGCTGGTGGGAACGAACCTGGCGAACAACCAGCCCGTGGCCACCAAGTACCTGCATTATGCGAAGAAGGCGGGGACGAAGGTGTTCCTCGTGAATCCCTATCTCGAGCCTGGGCTGGACCGGTACTGGGTGCCGTCGGTGGTGGAGAGCGCGCTGTTTGGAACCAAGATCGCCGACGACTTTTTCCAGATCCACGCGGGCGGAGACATCCCGTTCTTCTATGGCGTGCTGAAACACCTGATCGAAAACAACTGGGTGGACCGCGAATTCATCCGGGCGCGTACGGTGGGTTGGGAAGAACTGGAAGCCAAACTGAAGAGCCTGCCGTGGGAAGCGCTGGAGCGCAGCTCGGGACAGACCAAAGCCGACATGTTCCGCTTCGCTGAGGCGTTCGGCAAAGCGCGGCACGCGATTGTCACGTGGAGTATGGGCATCACGCAGCATGCCTATGGCACCGAGAACGTACGCGCGCTGGTGAATCTACAGCTTTCGCGCGGCAACGTGGGACGCCCGCACACGGGGCTGATGCCCATGCGCGGACATAGCGGAGTGCAGGGAGGCGCGGAGATGGGTGGCATGCCAAGCGCGTACGTGATGGGCGTGCCGGTCAGCGAGGAGAACGCGAAAAAACTGTCTGCTCCCGATGTGTGGGGATTTGAGCCGCCATCGTGGAAAGGTCTGAGCGCTGCGCACATGGTTCTGGCAGCGGAGCGGGGCGAGATCGAGGCGCTGTGGCAAACCGGCGGGAACTTCAAGCAGACGCTACCCGAACCCGAACTGGTGGAGCGGGCGCTGGGTCGAATCAAATTGCGGGTGCACCAGGACATCGTGGTGAATCCGACGATGTTCATCGATCCGAACGAAACGGTGGTGATCCTGCCGTCGCGGACGCGTTACGAACAACGCGGTGGGGGAACCGAGACGAGCACGGAGCGGCGCATCATCTACAGCCCCGAGATTCGAGGACCGAGGCCGGGCGAAGCGAAAGACGAATGGGAGATCCCGGTGCTGGTGGCGCGCAAGCTGGACGAAGGACGGGCCTTGAAGATTTTTGCGTGGAAAGACACGCAAGACATTCGCAATGAGATTGACCGGGTTTGCCCGACGTATAAGGGAATTGCGCAGCTCCGCAAGAAGGGCGACAACTTCCAGTACGGGGGACGGCGTCTGCTAGCCGACAAATTCCTGACGGCGGACGGCAAAGGACACTTCAGCGTGGTTGGATTGCCGGAAGAACGAGTGCCGGAGGGCCAATTTCTGCTGGCCACGCGGCGCGGCAAGCAGTTCAACAGCATCCTATGGAACGATAAAGATCCGATCACGGGAGCGCACCGGGACGACGTCCTCATGTCGCAAGAGGACGCCGAGCGACTAGGTCTGCAAAACGGGGATGCAATCACGTTGCGCAATCACCTGGGCGAGTTCAAAGGGCGGGTGAGAATCGACAAGATCAAACCCGGCTGCCTGCAGGCGCACTGGCCTGAGGTGAACACGATCATCCCGGCTGGGCGACTGGACCCGAGCGGAGTGCCCGATTACAACGTGACAGTCGAGGTCGTGGGAGGCAAGTGCCTGGCAGAACCGGCTACCGCGGCCGCCGATTAGGAGACGCAATGCTGCACAAAGCCCGCAGCATCGATGTGACGCACGTCGTGGAGTGGCGCGACGGAGAGACGCGCCGGGTGCAGGATTATCTGGTCGCCGAGGAACCGCTTGAGATTCGCGTCGGGGAGCGGGCCCTCAGCGTCACCATGCGCACGCCGGGCCACGATCTTGAACTGGCGGCAGGATTTCTGTTCAGCGAAGGGTTGATCCAGAAAAAGGAGCAACTGCGCTCGCTGGAATTCGGGAAGACCAAGAGCCGCGAGGCCAGCGGGAACA
>Ga0070741_10006605_pt1 | contig 24793 bp, 30 predicted proteins | sample Coa_R1_4_FD_66440 | JGI IMG/M metagenome (GOLD analysis project Ga0070741, IMG submission 66440) | Surface soil microbial communities from Centralia Pennsylvania, which are recovering from an underground coalmine fire - Coalmine... | ecosystem: Environmental > Terrestrial > Soil > Unclassified ... | reverse complement strand
AGCCGCAGTTTTGGACTGTTGCACGTCGCCTAACAGGGGACGGAGAAAAAAAGCGGGACGAAGGCCCTGTCCGGTGGGCAGTCCTTCACCCCACTCCCCATAGTCGGGGGAGATATTCGTCCATTGCATCACACGCCGTCCCCTATGCAAGCCGTTCTGTGGAAGGTTCTCAGAAATCTCGGACAAAATATCACTTTCTATGTAATTCGACACTCACCCTTGCCTATTGAAAAAACCGTGTGCGGGTGCTTTCACTTTCCCTGACGCACACTCGTCACCGGGGGCAGGACGCCTTTAAATACTGCGCCGTAGATGTCCCATGCGGTAAGGAACAACCCGCACACGATCGGCCCAACAATAAAGCCAATCAGGCCGAAGAGATACAGTCCTCCTAACGTGCCCACCAGGATCAGCAAGTCCGGCATTTTTGCGTCCCTCCCGACCAGGATCGGACGCAACACATTATCGATGGTCCCGACGACGGCGGCGCACCATATGCCCAGTAAGGTCCCCGCCACTACCTGGCCCGTCACAAGAAGGTAAATGACCGCCGGCATCCACACGAGCGCCGCCCCGATGCCGGGCACGATCGAGAGGACGACCATAAGGGTCCCCCAGAAGGCCGGGCCGTCGATGCCCGCGGCCCATAATCCGACGCCCGCGAGCGTGCCCTGGATCACCCCAATGACGAGCGTGCCTTTGATCGTGGCGCGCGTGATGGAGAGGAATCGTTGTACCATCAACGCCTCGTCTTCGTTGCTAAGCGGCATATAATAGAGGAGCTTCTCGAGGATCGTGCTGCCATCCCGTAGGAAGAAAAACATGCTGTAGAGCATAATGAAGAGGTTCAACAGGAAAACGGCCGTCCCCGCTGTCATACGCGTGGCGCTCGCCACGAGGAAACCGCCCGCGGCTTTCGCCGCCGTGCCGACACTCGCCACGATGTGCTCCTGGCTCGGCACCTGATCCGCGACCGCGGGAAACCGCCGCACCAGCCAGGTGTGTGCGTCGAACGCGCTCGCGGCGCCGAAGTGCTGCTGGACCCACGGGAGGGCCTGCTCACTGACGTTGAGCGCTTGTTGTACCGCCACGCCGAGGAAGGCACCGAGCGGCCCGACGATGAGCAGGAAGAGCATGAGCACCGTGGCCGCCGCACCCCAGGATGTCCGGCCGCGGAAAAGGCGGGTCAGCCAACGGTAGAGCGGATGGCATAAGCCCGCGAGGATCGCCCCGAGAAGGAGTGCCTGCAAAAACGGCCACGTCACGGCGATGAAGAGGGCCGACATGGCCACCACCAGCAGGAGCACAAAGGCGGTATGAAAATTCCTCTGGTTGAGGTTCGCAGGTTCCATACGCGGGTTCCGTCACACAGTGCAGATGAAGACGAGTACGATAATCACGTGATAGCTAAGCCCCTTAATACTTATACGTTTGGATGAGGGAATCGAGGGAGTTCTGTTCATTATATACCCGGAGTTTCTTGAGGGTAGCGAAGTCATGCGCAAACGGGTTCAAGGCGGGGGAATCCGGCGGCAGAAAGAGCAGCGTGGCACCGGTGATAGTGAGGAGCGCACGGGGGGCGCGCTTTGTGAACGGGCATACGGTCCATGACCATGACAGGGGTCTCCCTCGAAAATAGCGGCTTCTCTCGGCTGTGCCGCAAGGCATTGGAGTAGCTCTCTGACGACACAACTCATTTTCATTATTCGTTGTGAACCGAGGTTCATGAGCCACTGGTGCAAGAGCGGACAGCGTTCGTCTTCGAGCTACACATTGAAGAGAGTCGTATTGCAGGGGCCTTCAAAGAGGAGCGGCGCAGGAAAGGTCTTCCCCATCCGGGCGGCACTTCCCTCTATGATACGACGCGCCCTGCGTCTAGGCTGAGGCTAAGGAGGCTCACGTATGCATAAGGAATCTTTCGGATTGATACTCGGTACCGCTGTGCTCGGCGGCCTCATCGGGGCGCTGGTGACGCACGGCCTCACTGCCACTATCGTGTCCGCCCAGGCCGCCACAGCAGAGAAGGTCGTGCGGGCGGAGAAGATTGAAGTGGTGGACCAGGCCGGCAAGGTGCGGATGCAGATCGGTGTGACTGACCAGGGGGACCCGAGTATCACGCTCTTAGATGACGCCCACCGACCTCTGATCCAAATAGCGGCGGGGCGCGCCGGCGCCGGCCTCCTTATGGGGAACTCGGAGCAACCGACGTTGGCCGTCTTGGGGGTCGACGACCGGGGGGCGCCGAATCTTATCTTGAACAACCCCAATGGGAAGAAGCATGCCAGTTTGGGCGTACAAGCCACCACCGGCGAAGCGTTTCTGCAATTGTTTACCCAGGATGGGACTCCCCGGGTGTCTCTGATCGCGCGTGCGGACAAGGGCGAAATCGTGACCTCGCCACCAGCGACGCCCTAAGGCGCCCGCGCGTGAGCTCTATCTCTGGGCGGTGACGCATCCTGCCATGCCTGCCGCGCGTTGGTCCCGTGCCTCGCCTAGTAGAAGAAGGCGGGAGCTGAGAAGAAGGGGCTATACGCAGGTCAAGATGACCGCGCAAAAGAGAGTGACAAAAACTGTGTCCGATAATCGGGTCGTATGTCGTGTTCGTCAGTTAGGAACGGTGGAGCATTTATGTAACTAATTGTTATCCTCTGCAACGGCTCGGGTCTGGCTGCACTTGCCCCAGAGGTGACCGCCCGGCCACCTCACCCGGCGACGTGCGATTAGGCCCGGAGAGGTACGGCCGTGCGTTTCGCCTTTCCTGTGGGCGAGGCCGAGATGAACGCTACCCTTCCTCTTTCTGCTCGACTCTCTCGATCTTCTCCTCAGCTTCTTCGCGCTCCCCTCGGTCGGCAACCGGCGCTGGTTGCTGCGTCGCGGCTGCCGGCTCGTAGCTCAGCGCGACATAGACGGGGAAGTGGTCGGAGCCAAAGGCGGCGAGCCGCCGGAGCTTGAGCAGCTTAAAGTGATGGGAGTGGAAGACGTAGTCGAGCGGCCACCGCAACAGCGGGTTGTTAGCGTCGAAGGTGTTGTACATGCCGCGGCCGACACGGGGGTCGAGGAGCCCGCTGATCTTTTGGAACAGCGTGGTCGGATACGACCACGCGACGTCGTTTAAATCGCCGACGACCAGGGCCGGCTCGTTCGCCTCTTTCACGGCCCGTCCGACAATCAGGAGTTCCGCGTCCCGCTCGGTCGTATCCTGGTCCGTCGGCGGGTGCGGGGGCCGGGGGTGCAGGCAGTGTAAGCGGAGACGGTCCCCCGAGCGCAACTCGACGCCAGTGTGGATCGATGGGACGTCGTCCTCTACGAGGAATTTGAGCTCGGGGCCGATCAGCTTGAGCCGGGAGTACAACAGCATCCCGTAGCAATTGTCCAGCGGGCAGGTGATCGCATAGGGGTACGTTTCACTTAGGGCGCCGAGCTGCTCGGTCCACCACTGGTCCGTTTCCACGGCGCGCACGATATCCGGGTCTGCCGCGCGCACGATCGCCAGGTATTTGCCCACATTGCGGTTGTCCCGTAACACGTTCGAGATCAGGAGGCTAAAGCTCGCCGCGGGGCCATCCCCGTTGCTGGTCAGCACCTGCCGGGGGGCCAAGATCGTGTACGGGAACATCCGGTAGCCTTGGTACAACACGCAGAGCGCCAAGAGCACGAGGAGTTCATCTGCGGTCCCGCGTTCCCCACCCCGAGAGAGAGGCTGACGCTGAGGAGGCCGCCCAGGGCGACTTGCGCCCGCGGGAAATCGAACATCAGCGGTACGCTGGCGGGGGACGGGAAAGGGGTCAAAGTTAGTTGGTTTTCTGTGGCTCATATACCCCCACTGGCAGGATTCTGCAGCATAGGAAGAAAAGAGAGCTGAACTCATGGAGCGCTCCTTCAGGCTCAAGCTCATCTTACAACACCCTTTCGGTACGCCGGACTCACTCCGTGTTCCCCGCGGCCACCCCGCACGGGCGGCCTGAGTATGCCCGCCGGCGGGTACATCGTTAGTTGGAGTCGGGGTAGTAGCCGTACGCCGACCGGCAGCGATAGTATGCCTGGCGACCGCGCACAGGGAAAGTTCGAGGAGAACTAGGCGACACCTATCTGACACACCCATCCCGTCCGTTTGGCCGGTCAAAATGGCGGGTCAGAACCGACCATCCCCAACTACGTCCGATAATAGCTAATTATGACGCGCGCCCGCACGCCAAACCGCAAGGATTCCGCGGGGCCCCACACTGTTTGTGAATTATCCCAAAACCCCGCGCCAATGCGGCCTGTTTGCGCCCCTGTTTGCGGCTGTTTTCGCGATGGCAAAACACGGAGCACGGAAATGTTTAGCGAACTTTGGGCGGGCGGGAGAGTGGATCTTTAAGGGCTATCTTCGTGGGGCACAAGGAATGTTAACGGTGATGCCGCGCGATCTGGTACAGTTCATCTTTATGGATGTGAATATACTGCTCCACGTGGCGCATGTCTTCTTCATCGCCGGGGAGGAGAAAATGGACCTCGTCGATTAAGCCTTGTTCAAACCGTCCGACATCAACGCTGTTCATATAGCCCGTATCAGCCTCCGCAAGAATGCGCGCGAGGGTTTCTCGAATATCACGCTCTCGGGAGTAGTCGCTGGTGAACGCTTTTGACATACAGACACCCGTGTCTCTAAAAGAACCCTATAGTTCCGTTATAAATGGGAAGCAAGGGGTTAAACACATTAACAAATCCTAGCACGTGAACGGGGATGTGGGTCAATCTAGGAGCATACATTTCCATATACGCATACTGCGGGAGCTTGTTCGGGAGTGGGGCGGGTTTTCTTTTGACGTAGATGTCATCAACATCAAATATCACCAGCGGCTTGCTTCCCTGATATGACGGAACCATAGTGATGTAAAATCCGTACGCTGCTGTTCCCATCATAGCGGTGTTAATCAGCAATCCTTGTGCCAGTATTTGCGGGATAATTGCTACCGCCTGTGCGTAGTTTCCTTTTGCAATAACATGACACCCTCGTATCAGCGCCACCCTGCCCCCTTATTTTTTGTTCTTGTCGGAATTTTTTCCCTTTCTTCTAGTAGTCAGTCTGTGAGATTGCAACAGAACCCTAAAACGTGACTATACTCCGCCATGAGGGTTCATGCCGCCCTCCGCTCTAAGTACCCTCGCTTCTCAAGCCATTCTCGCAACGCCTCATCAACCAAGGCTTGAAGTTTGCGAGGACCGGTTCTTTTGGCTTTTCCCTTCGCAAGCGCATTCATCACCCCTTCGTACACGTCAGGAGATATACGAGCGAAAATCGGCTCTACTGCTTGCTTGTTCTCTTCCTTCTTTGCCTGTTTTCTTTCGGTATTTCCCGATTGTTCGATATTTTGCTTTTTTGATAGCAAAATATCACCCTTAGCAAATGCTAACGCCTCTTCACGTTTGGGAACTATTAACTGCCGTCTCGGCATATTTCTCGACCTCCAGAAAAAGTGCGGTCATTTCTTCTTTTGCTACTTCTGCTTTTTTCCCCATCCGCCACACAAAGGACCGTTGGCCAGGAGCATCGGCATACACTTGGCGAAGATGAAGCGCATGTTGAGCAACTGGAATGCCGATACTCTGCGCTTGTTCGGTGAGCTCTTTTCCAAGAACCGTATGAGGCTGGAGCTTATTGATGACGAACAATCCTTGAGGGAGTCCCCCATGAGTCCCGGCAAACTTCCGTTGCACGCGCGCTTGTTCGATGAGTTTGACAGCATCGCCGGTGGCGTCTGTGTCCAAGCGACTCGCACCACAGGGGACAATGGCCACATCGGCGAACATCAGCAAAATCCGGCTTTGTTCTTCTAACCCTGCCGGGCCATCCGCAATGAGGACATCACAGTCCTCGTAGAGCTCTGGGAGTAGCTTGTAAATTTCATCTGCGCTCTTGGCTTGCACGGCTTTCACTCCCGGCTCCGCCTCGCTCAGCCACGAAGAAGAAGACGCTTGCCGGTCAGAATCGACCAGGACGACCTTTTTCCCTTGTTCATGGAACCACGCCGCTAAGTGCGCAGCCAACGTCGATTTTCCCACTCCACCCTTTGAATTGACCGTAGCAACGATCATAATTCCATCCTCCTGCTCATTTGATAGCAAAATATCAATTAAGTTTGCAAGAGGGATATCAAGAAATAATCAGCGCAGGCTATTAAGAAAGCAAATTTTTGTACGCATTTTGCTTTTCATTTCAAAAATTTGACAAATTTCAAAATGAGGCGTAAATTTTTCTCAAGGAGTCGATATGGAACTCGAACATATGCCATCAGGAACGATCCGGGACGAATTTACCGAGACGGTGAATAAAGTCGCCTATCAAGGACGGCGTATCATTATCGACCGTCACAGAAAGCCGGTGGCAGCGATCGTGCCCATGTCCGACCTCGAATTATTACTGAAGCTCAAGGATGAAGAGGGTAAGAAGAAACGAACGGTGAAATAGTCGGTAGGAACGCTAACTCCAAAAACTAAAATGCCCCTGAGTTGCGAGCTCAGAGGCATGTAGCTTGTTCACGCGGGGAATGACTTCGCGTGGTGGGCATCTCTAATAACCCCACCATACCGAAAACATCCCGTGTGAGTCAATCGGTGAAGTGTTGCCTGCCTTCAGGAGGAGGACGGTATGGGGAGCAGTACGCTCGCGTTGGACACAATTTTAAGTGCGACGGAGTTCTTTTCCGCGAAGTGGTCCCAAGGCATTGAAAGTAACAAAGCGGGGAGGGTGCTCCGTTTTCTGCTCTGCCGGCTGTACGACGAAGGCAGAGGGAACCTCGTTAATGCACGCCTCACGCTAGCGCAGACGACACTCAGCCAGAAGCTCGGCATTAGCCGGCAATGGATCGGGGAACTCGTCAGTCGCTTAGAAAGGGCAGGGTGGCTGGAGCATTCGTCATCGAAGCTGCCGGACGGCACGAACAGCAGCTCCGTGTGGCGGGTCGGGCGGCAACTCAAGCGGCTCCTCGTCATGCTGAGCAAGAGCAAACGCCGCTGCGGACCACAATCCAAGCCTGCCAAGTGCAACTGGCACTTCTCTCCTAGAGAACTAGAAAAGAAAATGCTCTCTCTCCTTGACAAAGAAAAAGAGCCGCCACGGCCAGAGGTCATAGCCAGGATCCCGATGCTCAAGCGGTGGCTCGCACGGGGCAAAAAGAAGATAAAGGGAGAAGAATGACCCAGACTGCGTCCTTCACCACGCAGAGGCAGGAGGAAAGCAGAAAGGGCCTTGTTCTTCAGCCTCCTCTCGCCAAGAACCCGATTGTGTACAAGTCGCCAGCAGGAAGATAGTACTAACGACGTTTGCCTCCTAGCACGCACTCAGATATCCCTCCCGAGCCTAGACATGGACAACAGTACCTGGACCTTATGGTATCTCATCGTCGGCGGCTTGCTCATCCTCATGGCGCTGGCGAGCTCTATCGTGCGCCGTCTCCCGCTGACTACCGCCCTGCTCTACCTCGGAGTCGGTGCCGCTCTCGGGCCAGCCGGCGGGGGGCTTATCATGGTCGATCCCGTGCGCCACGCCGCCGTGGTGGAACGGGTCACCGAAATCGCGGTGCTTGTCTCCCTGTTCACCGCCGGGCTGAAGCTGCGCCTGCCCCTCGCGGACCCGCTGTGGCGGCTCCCGCTGCGGCTGGCGACCACGTCGATGGTGCTCACCGTCGGCGGCCTCACGCTCGTAGGCGTGCTCGGGTTGGGCCTCCCACTGGGTGCGGCGGTGCTCCTCGGGGCGATCCTGGCACCGACCGACCCAGTCCTCGCCTCCGATGTGCAAGTAGAGCATGCCTGGGACCGCGACCGCGTCCGCTTCGGTCTCACAGGCGAGGCCGGCCTCAACGATGGGACGGCCTTCCCCTTCGTGTTGCTGGGCTTGGGGCTATTGGGACTCCATAATCTCGGGGCGTACGGCTGGCGGTGGTTGGTGCTCGACGTGGGGTGGGCCGTCCTCGCAGGGCTCGGCATGGGTGGCCTCTGCGGCACAGCGGTCGCTTCCCTGGTGCTCTACTTGCGGCGTGAGCATAAGGAAGCGGTCGGGCTCGATGACTTCCTGGCACTGGGCCTCATTGCCCTGGCTTATGGCATGGCGCTGTTAGTGCAGGCGTACGGCTTCCTGGCCGTATTCGCGGCCGGGCTGGCGCTGCGGCGGGTCGAGCGGGAATCCACCGGGGAGCAGCCCGCGGCGGACGTCACGACCGCAGTGCGCGCCGGCGAGGCAGCGGAGGTAGCCACCGACCCAGAAAAGGCGCCGGCGTACATGGCGCAGGCGGTGCTCGCCTTCAACGAGCAGTTGGAGCGGCTCGGAGAAGTCGGAGTCGTGCTCCTCCTGGGCGCGATGCTCTTCCCGCACGGGCTGTCGGTGGCCGCGCTGGGCGTTGGGCCGCTGCTCTTCTGCGTGATCCGGCCGCTGGCCGTGTGGGGGGGGCTGCGCGGCTCCCCCACAGCGCGCCTGCCGCGCCTCCTGCTCAGTTGGTTCGGGATCCGCGGCATCGGCTCGCTCTACTACCTCACGTACGCCGTCGGGCAGGGACTGGAGCCGGAGCTGGCCCGGCTGCTCACGACCCTGACGCTGAGTACCGTGGCGGCGTCGGTCGTCGTGTACGGCCTCTCGGTGACCCCGTTGATGCAACAGTACGGGGCCCGGATGGCGCGGCGCGTGCGCACCGCCCGCGCAGGGCGAGCAAAGCGATTCGGCGCCGGGCCTGCCTCCTAACTGCCCTCACGCTGAGGGGAGGTGAAGAGAGTTGTCGTTCCCCATTCTTTGTAGAACAAATTGTCACCCCAAAGAGTTTGTCCCCTTCGAGTTCGCTGCGGGATACCCCTCTTCATAGGAGGCGTTGCCCACGTGCCCGCACGATGCCGACAGGTCGTTCCTTCAGCCCAACTCTTCCAACAACGCCTGGGCCTCTTGCAAGTCCTTGGTGTCAAAGCCTTCGGTGACCCAATGGTAAATCTTAGATAACAGAGTGTGTTCTTCGTGGCGTTTCCCCTGTTGTTGCCACAGGTGAGCGACGCTCGTTGAGGCGCGGAGTTCGAGGGATTTGGCTTGCTGCTTTCGCGCAATGTCGATGGCTTTGAGGAAACAGGCCTCGGGCTCCGCCTCGACGTGAGGGTACGACTAGTAATATCCACGTCATGCTCGCGCGCAAACGCTCATCTGTAACCTATCGGATAACTATGGCTTTCATGCGGAAAGCTACGGGCAAAGCATGACCGGTCTCCCACTACCCGTGTGAGGTTTGTCTGCGGTGCTGATGGAGCGAGACCAGAGCGAACACACTCCCGCCGATCAGCGCAATGCCTGCCGCACACAGGTAGGTGACGGTAAAATTCGTCTGCTCCAGCACGAGGCCGAGCCCAATCGCGCTCAGTCCGACGCCGATGTCAAAGGCGCCCATCAAGGTGGCAAGCGCCGGGCCGCGATCATGCTGCGTGGAGCGGTCAACCACTAAGGCCATCACGGCGGGATGCACGCTGCCAAATCCCAGCCCTTGCAGCACGGCGGCCCACAGGAGGCCCCACCACGTGGTGGTATACGCCAGGAGGGTCATCGCCACGACGAGGCACGCCATGCCCGGAACAATGACCTGCACCCGGCCAAAGCGATCCGCCATCCTCCCGGCGATGGGGCGGGAGGCCACGACTATGAGCGCGTAGACGGTAAAATAGAATCCCGGGTTCCCGAGATTGTGGGCTTGCACGAACAACGGGAGGAAAGAGATCACCGCCCCGAACGTCATCGTCATGCACATGGCGACGAACCCGGGAAGCAGGGCAGCCGTACTGAACAACGGGGGACGGGCAGCGTTGTGAGCGCGCTCTCGGGGTGTTTCCCGTATGGCCTGGACGCAGAGCAGACTGCCGAGTCCCAACACGGCACAGAGGCAAAACAACCCCGGAAAGCCGCTGCGGGGCAGGAGCGCGGCACCGAGCGCCGGCCCGAACGCCATAGCAAGATTCATCGACATGCCGTAGTAGCCCATCCCTTCCGCTCGCCGCGCCGGCGGGCAGAGATCGGCTGCCATGACACTGCCCGCGGTGGTATAGATGGCCACGCCGATGCCGTGAAAAAAGCGCAGCGCCACCATCAGGGCGACCGCGTGCGCCTGGGTGTAGAGCGCCGGCGCGAGACCAAAGATGCAGGCCCCAATACTGAGCCCGGTCTTGCGGCTCCAGAGATCCACGATGCGGCCCGAACTCGGCCGGGCCAGCACGGAGGAGACGGCGAAGGCGCCCATGATGAGCCCGACCTGAGAGTTGGCGCCGTGCAACTCCTGGACCACGAACAGGGGCAAGACGGCAAAGAGCAGGAACATACTCAAGGAGAACAGAAAACTGCTCACACAGAGCAAGACAAAATCCCGCGAGAACAGCCGAGCAGGGGCGGCGTTGGATAAGAAGGACGGTACGGGAGCGGCTACCAAAGGAGCGGAGGGTGGCATGGCGGGAGACGCTATCCAGATTGGGGTGGTGAGACAAGGGCGATGCCGGCGGCGGGGTTCGTGAAGGAAAAGACGCTGCTCAATGCAGGAGGAACCTCTGACCCAGCGGCTAGCTGAGTCCTCAGATCGGGCGTAGGATCGCGCGCATAGTGAGCCAGCACCCGCCACCGCCACTCAAGGCGGAAGAGCCCGTGCCACCGGAGGCGCCGGAACCCCGCTGGCCGGCGCTCATTGCCATCCTGGCAGGCGGCGGCCTCTATATGGCCTTGCCCCCGGCGCTGACGCTCGGGCCGCGCTGGCTCTTCCCCGGGATCGTGCTAGCCTTGCTCATTCCCACTATCGTTTCGCATCACCGAGGGCATCATCAGGTGAATGCCATCCTCGGCGTGGCCGTCGTCGGGGTGCTCACCGTGGGCATGGGGGTCTCAGTATTTCTGCTGGTGCAGGCGTTGCCCGCGCACAAAGAAGCCCCCGAAGACCTCTTGCGCTCCGCCGCCGCGCTGTGGATCACGAACATCTTAGTGTTTGCGCTGTGGTACTGGCGGCTTGATGCCGGCGGCCCCCATCAACGCGATAAACGCGCGGGCCACCCCGATGGTGCCTTCCTTTTCCCGCAGATGACCCTGAGCACGAGAGGGGTCAGTGAAGCTCAACAGCAGGACTGGTCGCCCAATTTCGTAGATTATTTGTTTCTCGCCTTTACGACCAGCACGGCCTTGTCGCCGACAGATACGCCCGTATTGAGGCGGTGGGCGAAAGTATTGATGATGTTACAATCCGTAATTTCGCTACTCATCCTCGTGTTACTCGCCGCACGTGCCGTCAATATCCTGTAACCGATGCGTGAGACTACAGCGCTGAAAACATACCGGGGTGCACTCTGCCGTCTACTATGGCTTGTTCAAGAATAGGCATGGGTAGCCGCGAAAGGTCATAGAGCGTTGTCCATGAAGGGGGTAAATTTTGCACACGTGCAAAATTTGAAAGCACAGGGTTGTGAGCAATGGACATCAGACGGCAGGCAGTGTTGTGGGTGAATGGCAGTTGGTTTGCCGTCATCGCCATGAACTGTCCATGGTCGAGTGCTTCCTTTGCCTGAATGAGTAATTGCCCCGCCACCCAGGGCCAGGGAGGGATTAAGCTTTGCCCCACCGGGCCGCTGCGGCCTGCTTGGCGATTGCAGTTCTCTTCTTCGGTGACAGCTTGGCGGCTTGGGCTTTGCGCGCTTTCCGTTTGCCCAGTTTTTCGAGGGCCGCCGCCGCGGCGCTCGTGCGCGGGGGGGCCTTTTTAGAGGGCTGGCTTGCGGAGGTGAACGACCGGACGATATCAAAGGCAACCTCGTTCATGGAGCGAGATTCTTCCTTGCTTGAGCGTTTTGGCATGGGAGTAGTCTATACGCCTACCATCAGCGAGGGCAAGCTTGGCACTATGACGGTGCTCATCTTTCAACCTCCCTGTACGGTGCGGTGAGGTTGGCGGCTAGTAGCGCTGTCTCCAACTGGAGACAAAAAGGGAAAGACCGTCCCGCAATCCCCTTAATTTGTTCCGTTCTTTTTTCGGCGGCGTTTGGGCTTAGCGCTTGAAGAGGCTTCGCGGGCCTGTCGGAACTTGGCGACGGCGACCAGGTTCTCACACCGTCGACTACAATATTTTTGGAACGAACGGATCGCCAGGAAAAAACGTGCGCACTCCTCTCGCTCACACACTCGGAGTTCCTTGCCGACGCGAATCAGGAATTGCGCCAACGCGACACTAAACATTTCGGAGGCGGTGTCTCCTTTCGTCTCCATCCACATGCCCTGCCTGGGGGACCAGGCGAGACTATGCCCAAACGGCGCGGGGAATTGAATCCTCTGTGTCGTTCGTAACTCCCGAAGCTGTTGGCGAAGTTGATTCTGCAACACCAGCATTTCTCCCTCGTGGAAAGGATTGACCCAAGCCTCAGGGTTGTCCTTTGCTGGAAGCGGGCGGGCGACGAGGTGGCCCTTCATACGCACCTCGTTGTGAATGGAGTTCGCTACGCAAAACGCATACGCCTCCCAGCGTGCAGACTCGGGTGCACCGACAATCGATAGGTCACGTTGCGCAAAATCCACGAGCCATACGAGTTGTGTCTCTGGCGAATCTTGGCCGACCTTGGACATGCCTTGAGTAAGACGTTTCATCGCCTCTTGGACGCGAGCAAGGGGCGTTTCTTTGCCGTGGTGTGTGTCTTTCACTTTTTACCTCTGTTGAAGCCTGTCATGCCGAACCGCCTACAGGGACCTTACCGTCGTGTCTTTGTCATGACGATAAGCAAAATATGAGGATAAAGACATGATGTCAATATGCAACTCTGTCTATTATCATCTAATTATCCGTATCTTGATTAAAATATCGCGCAAGTGTACAAAGGTAACACAAAGTAAACATGAAAGGAGAAGGTGCGTGACGCGAATCTTGACCTTAAGCCAGACCTCGGAAGCATTACAGGTCAGTAACTACATTACCCGGATGTTGTTCACCAACGGTGATATCAAGGCCCGGCGCGTTGGCCGGCGCGGCCAGTGGCGGACGACGGAGGAGGCAATTCAGGAATATCTACAGGAAGGTGGCAAAAGTGGGGAATCGCGCAAGCCCGAACCGGCAATGGTGTAACCGATTTAAAAGCGCAAAAGGCTCGAAGATTGTCGTGTCCCCGCCAAGAGATACCGACAATCTTCGAGCCCAAAGCGTTTCGCTGAACTACCGCGCGTCCCTCTCCAGAGTCGACACGGCATCCTCATTTCTACGCCCTTCTCCGGGGGTGTCGCAAGGGGCTTTCCTCGTCTCTGCGCCGGTCGTGCGAAACTCAACAAATTTATGGGTTTAGAAACGGCGATGCCCACGAGATCCCAACCCGCAGGCAATCGCGAACCGCAACCAACCAGAGGAACTTGCTGTGATTACCTTATCAGAAACCGCAGACAATCGCAACGATATACACACTCCTAGTGATAATTCTTCTTCGAACCACACGGGGAATGGACGAGGCGACAGCGACGGGCACGCCGAACAGCAGAAGTTGCTCCGCTTGGCGCGGCAGCTCAGAGAGCGCTTTTTTATTCGCACAGACGCCTATCTCCGTGAAAGACCGGGAAAGGAACCATTCTGTGAAAAGCAGGAGGTCACGGAGGTTGTTCTGCTCCGGCACTTGCGGGGAGCGGTGCGGATCGGGCCGTATACCGCGGACACACACAACCTCGCGAAGTTGGGGTGTATCGATATTGACCACACCGGGCACGACAAGCCACTCACGCCAGAGCAAGTAAAGGAGTTAAAAGCTCTCGGCTTTGCGTTGGTCCACGTCGCCAAGCAGCACGGTATTTCCCTCTACTTAGAAATATCGAAACGAGGAGGCTGGCACGGGTGGCTGTTTGTTGCGCAACCAGTGCCTGCCGCGACCATTGGGGCTGTCCTTCGCATCCTTCTCAAGGAGTGCGGCTACGAGATCCCTGCAAATAAAAAGGCGGGCGGCCCGCAGGACGCGATCGAGATTTTTCCGGGCCCTGGGGAGGTAGCAAAGGATAGGTACGGGCTTGGCATCTTCATGCCCTATTGCAACATGGGGCAGGGCGAGCGCACTAGCTTCATCGAACTCATTGCCGAAGATAGCTACGCCCCGCTCTCGCCTGAGGAATTCCTCTCCACGGTGCAACTCGTTGAGCCGCAAGTATTGCAGAGCCTTGTTCACGCTCAGAAAGACGAGCAACAAGGCAAGAAAACACACGCACGAGGACAATACCGAGAAGAGCCACAAGGGTCTTGTATTCCGATACTGACAGAGAAGTGTGAGGTTTTTAGAAATGATCTAGACATCCAGCAGGAGAGCGGCCTGACCGAGGGGAGGTGGTTTTCCTGGATGAGTACCCTCACTTCAGCAGGGTATGCGCATGAGGCGGAAACGGTTTCCCGCCTGTCGACTAAACATGATGCGAGGCGCAATCGTAGCTCACAGCGCCTCGCACTACTCAAGAAAGAGTTTGCTGCAGGAACGATTAAACCGCCTCATCGGTGTACAACCTTCGGCTGTGACGAGAACCAGATCCGCCAGTGTTTTAAGGGAGCGGTGAAGAGGCGAGACGGTGAGATCACCAATAGCCCGACGTCGCACCTGGTGGAGCGAAACGGATTTAGCGGAACACAGGGGAGGACAGAGGAACCACGTCCATTACGGCGTCAGTTACAAAAAGAAGACCCCTTTCCAGTCGAAGCACTCCTAAAACTTGCGGATCCGGCACGTAGCGTACATAGAATAATCCGGGCGCCGTTAGCGCTTTGTTGCCAAAGCGTTCTTGCTGCAACGAGTCTTGCCGTACAAGGCCACGCCAACATTCATATTGACGGGCGTGTTTATCCACTTTCCTTATATTGTCTCACGATTGCGCTCTCTGGTGATCGAAAGACTGCAACCGACAGCGTTGTCTCGCGACCACACCGCGAGTACGAGCGGCAGATCGAAGAGGAATACGAGAAAGAATTACGAAATTACGAGAACGACCTGGCGGCGTTCAAAAAAGCCCGCGAGGAAGCGCTCAAGAAGGCGAAAACACGGGAGGAGAAGCGGAAAGCCTTGGAGGAGGTGGGGGACGCTCCGGTAGAGCCGCGCTGGCCGTTTCTGATGGTCGAAGAGCCAACGTATGAAGGGATTGTGAAACTTCTCATACACGGCCATCCGAGTATTGGCCTGTTCGCTGACGAGGCAGCCCGATTTATCGGCGGCCACGGGATGAATGAAGACAACCGGCTCAAAACAGCCGCTGGACTATCTGACTATTGGGACGGAAAGCGGACGACACGGGCGCGGGGCGGGGAGGGGGCGACGGCACTGAACGGACGACGGGTCGCTTTGCACTTGATGATGCAGCCGCAGGTGGCACAGAAGATTTTAAGCGACCCGCTACTTATCGACCAAGGCCTCATGAGCCGTTGTCTTATTGCTTACCCTGAGACGCTGGCGGGAACTCGCGAATATCAAGAAGAAGATATTCAACAAGATAAGGATCTCCTAGCGTATTCCGCTCGAATTAAAATCATCCTCAACACCCCATTGCCATTTGCAAACGAGAAAAAGAACGAACTCGCTCCGAGAGCTCTCGTTCTCAATGCAGAAGCCAAGCATCTGTGGATCGCATTCCATAACGCGATTGAAAAACAGCTCGCACCCGGTCAGCCATTTTCGGCGATTCATGGGTTCGCAAGCAAAGCTGCAGAGCATGCGCTACGGATTAGTGGAGTTCTTACCCTCTACAGCAATATTACCGCGGGAGAAATTTCCTCAGAAAGCATGCGGGCAGGGATCAATCTCACTCAGTATTATTTGGCTGAAGCTTTGCGGCTTTTACACTCCACCCAAATCGACTCCGACATTCTGCTTGCTGAAAAGCTCCTGGCCTGGGCTCAACAGCGAGACCCATACCTTCCCTTGGTCGATATCTACCAACGAGGGCTCAACCAAATTAGTGACGCTGCGACGGCGCGGCGACTGGTCAAGATCCTTGAGGATCACGGATGGTTTGTTCGGGTTCCTGACGGAAAAACTATCAACGGACAGTTCCGTCGCGAAGTTTGGGAGGTGAAAAAATGAGATTTTTTGATACCGATGCGGAATTGCAAAAAATCCGCGGGGAAACATCTCCAACTGCTGATGCTCCGAAGGATACAACTTCTGTAGGTGAGATTAGCAGTCACCACCTACAGCAAAAGCCTATTGAAAATAATGACATTAGCCACTTTAGATACTTTAGGTATCAAGAAGAAGATTATTCAATCTCTCCCCCCTCTAAGGAAGGTGAAAAAATAAACTTAGAAAAGGCCCCCCCACCTAATCCGCCTAATCCACCTAAAGTAGAGATTCTTTCCCCCGCTGTCAGCGAGCGAGAAACCGCCGCAGATTGGTTGCTTGCCAAGCTGTTCAGGATGGACGGTATTGCGCCCGTGCGTGTGGGGTCGACCGTCCAGGAGTGGTGCAACCAATTTCCTGCCCAGGAGTGGAACGACCAGATACAGCGGTTAATGGCGGCGATGCGCTATCTCCGCGTGATTGCGTTCAGCGATGAAACCGGCCGTGCGTGGTGGCGCTTACCAAAGGATGAGTTTGAGGTTCGCTGCTACGGCTTGATCGAGACTGAACCGAGGGAGGGAGCAAGAAGAAAATTACACGAGGCGCACGAAGATAACGAGTTTTAGTGGGTGCGAAATGGAACAGACAATCGATACAGACGGTCAAGACGCCTTAGAGTGGCTCATCCACATTGGCGGCGTGGATATCCGCCAACTCGATATGAGCAGACCGGGCGCGGAGCGACTGTTGGAGGTCTTTATCGAAGGCAAAAGGGAGCTCGAAGAACAAGAGGAGCGTCTAAAGAACGAGCGTGCGTTTGCGCCTCCGGCGCCGAGACGGCGGCTAGGTTTTACGGGAATGGTTTTCATCAGGGCGCGCCAGAACTGCACTGCGGGCGCAAATGAAGCAGAACGGGCAGAAAAGACGCCATCAAAACAAAACGCCCGTTCCTGGTGACACAGGCCGGGCGTCAAAGAAAGGGAAAAACAGATGAGACGATGTACCCTGTGCGAACGTAATTGTCGAGACCAGGACCGGGAATGGATAATAGCCTTGCACACAACTAACAGTTGGTTTGCCATCTACGCAGCCAAAAACGGCGAGGAATCTGCGGTGCCTCTGGTCGGATGGGCGGTTGTAGAATCATGCAATGGCCGCCCGCATCGTCGCTGTGTCATCGGTGTCGCTGACATCGATATATGTGGCGCCATCCTCCTATGTGAAGAACGACCGGGATTTCGCAGGTATGTGAAGGCGAATCGGATAGAGGACATCGAATTAGAGTCCGACCGTCAAGCCGCGTAGATGAGGTGAGCGCGATGCACATGAGCTTTGGAAAATTCCGCGGGTACCGCCTAGATGAACTCCCTGACTGGTATCTCGAATGGATTCTCAATCAGGGGTGGTTAAAGGAACCACTGTTGAGCGCATGTCGTGCGGAAGTTCTTCGACGTGAGGGCCATCCTACGACAACGACAACGGAGGATGAGACCACGACCATCGCGGCACAAATCATCGCGGCAGGCTATCGGAAGCTCTCTCTAGAACGCCACCCAGACAAAGAAGGCGGAAGTCATCGCCTCATGGTTTCCTTGAACAAGGCGCATGAGTGGTTACGAGAGCGGGTGAACTCGTAGAAGGTGTCAATCTGTGAAAATGCCGTTCGGCCGCTATAGAGAGCACGAACTTTCAGCGTTACCAGCGGATTATTTGACGTGGTTGGCGGGTATCGAGTTGCGCGAGCCGCTCGCCTCTGCCGTTCATGCGTAAATCCAGCGCCGCACTGAGGAGGCCGGAGAAACTCTCGTCGCCCCTCCACCGCTTCCTTCACGGCCAAAACAAGGCGCCGCTTCCTCTGGAGGCCGGAGGAGAAAGCAGAGCGCAAAAGGTGAAGGCGCCTGGACCATGGGCGGCGACCCGCAAGATTTAATCAGAGGCGATTTTCCGGTTTCCTCGCGCCGGCGGTAAAGAAAAATCTATGAATCGTACAGAAAATATAGAAAAAACCGATCCGGGGTGCTGCATCTTTCTGAACAACGTGTTATGATACGAACACTTGCAATGAACCCGACGATCATTGACATTCCGTCGCTACGCGACGACCGCCTCGCCGAAACGATTCCCGTCAAAACATGGGGAGGCGGGCCTGTCGACGACCCCACGAAAACTTTCGTCACCTTCCGAACCCGTGCGCTCGATAGCAACTTCAAAGGTGCAACATTAGGCTTCTTCACGGAGGATTGGCGGTTTGCCGCAGTCTGGCGCGAACCATCCCGCTATGCTCGCTACTTTCTGGAATGTGGCCTTGCTGCGGTCTGCGAGATTGACTGTTCGGTGTGGCGTGACGCGAGTCGCGAAGAGCAGAAGGCAGCCATTTTTCGGACGCGCATGGTGAGCAGGGTGTTTCAGGGCCACGGGCTGAAAGTCACTCCGAATTTGAGCTGGGCAGATGAGGAAAGTTTTCATTTTTGCTTCAAAGGTATCCCTCGCGGCTGCCCAGTCGCTGCCTTGGAGTGCGTCACGCCCGGCGGCAATCCGGAGGACCGTCAACGCTTCATCGCCGGCCTGACTGAGGCTGTAAATCAGGTCAACCCGCGAACGATTTTGATTTATGGCGGTAGCAGTCATCAGCGCTGGCTTACTCCTGCTCTTCCCGAAGGCCCGCGTTACGTGCTGTTGGACTCCTTTTCGAGAGCACGGGCGCAGTTTCTCAAACGGGAAGCGCAAAAAAACCAACTCTCACTCTTTGTGAAGGAGGCTGCATAATGGGCGGTAGAGGCAGTGCCAGCGGGCGCGTAGTGAGCGGCGCGACGATTTCAGTCCCCGACCGACGCCCGGGGCGGGGAAATGGACGGCCGCCGAAACGACCACGTACGGAGGGGATAGCAAGTGGGACCGAGCAACCACAATTGTTTACGCCACAGACGCAAAACGCCGGAGGTAACAACGAGTGAATAAAGTTGAACAGGCACAGCATGCATTAACTGACGCCAGAACGGGACTCAGAACCGCAGAGCACGAAGAAATTATCGCGTTGGACGCGCGCGACCGCTTGCGTGGGTTATTGGCAGCCACGCTCGAAGTCAAAGAGCATATCAGGTTAAAGGCCGAGCTTGAAAAAGCAGAGTCACGCATCGAGATTTCTCACAGGCAGTATGAAGCCGCGAAAAAGCTTCACGACGAGGCAGAGACAGCGTTCCGAAGAGAGCGCGACTTAGCGGAACAACGGGCGTACCGATTACGGAATGTTCTCCCAGTCGAGATTCGGCAGCAGGAGGTGATGGTGGAGGGAGAACTCATGCGGGTCAAATCCGCGCAGGGCAAGGTGATCACCACATTAGAGGCAATAGAGCGAGCGGAACACGCCGGTCTAGTGCGGCGCGTGAAAGAGTTGCGCGACATCCTGCGCGAGGCGCAAAACGCTCTCCTCAAAGCCCAACAGAGCCTGGCTCTCGAAGAGGAGCGATTGCAGATGAAGCGTGCCCATATCGAAAATTTAATGGCCGCTCAAACTGCGGCGGCGTAAGGAGAACCCAATGAGAAGTAAAGAGCAAATTTATTCAGAAATCGAGTTGCGGGCAGAGGCCTTGCAGAAAAGTGACGGCATCACCAAAGCCGATGCCGTCGTAAAGGCGTTGCATGAGAGCCCAGAGTTGTACGCGGAGTATTGCCGTGCTCCTCATGCTGACCCGCAACCAGCGCCGCCGGCGAGGGAAACGGTTGCGCTCTTCGTAAAAAATCAGCTTGAACGTCGCGCTGTCGAAATTCAAAAAGCGCGCAATCTCTCAGCCAGCGATGCGTTCTTCGAAGCCGTAAGCGAGAATGAAAGGCTCGTAACAGCCTCGCGCAAATTCGCCGGCCGGTACATGGATGAGATCGTGCCACCTCCGGTGCATAAAACCCCCGTGCAAAAGGTAATTCCGGCCCCGGTGGCGGTACGGAAAGCCCAACCGCCAGTGAAACAGACAGTGCCGGTTACGGTAAAGAAGGCACGAACGTTTAACGAAGTGTATTACGGCCGGGCATAACTACGTGGGTTGCCTTCGCGATCCCCCCCGCCCCTTCCAGGCGGTCTCGTATCGCAAGGCGTAAAATCTTTAGGGACGTGGGGACTAAAAAGATTGCCCGAAAATCTGAGCTAACACCGTGGCAACACCGAAAAAGTTAGGGTCCCCCGTGATTTTGCATCCCCCACCCCTGGAGGCCGCCTAAGTGCCGCGAACGTGTACCGTTTGTAGTCATGCTGAGCGACAAGCCATTGACATCGCACTCGTCGCCGGTGAACCGTATCGAAGCATAGCGAAGCGTTTCGCAACGTCTCCTGAGGCCATGTGGCGACACAAGGAGACACATCTCCCTACTCACCTCTCCAGGGCAGAAGAAGCTAGGGAAGCCACACAAGCGGACAGCCTCCTTGATCAACTCTTGCACCTGAACCGGGAAACCATGGCCATTCTCAAGGAAGCCCGCGAGGGAGAGACGAAAGATAACGAGATTGCTCTCAAGGCGATCGGCAGAGCGGAAAAGCAAATCGAGCTACAGGCCCGGTTGCTGGGAGAGCTGAAGGATACCGCTACGGTGAACGTCCTTATTCTTCCGGAATGGCAGCAACTCCGCACGATCGTGCTCGACGCCTTAGCCGACCACCCACAGGCCAGAACGGCCGTTGCTGAGGCATTACGGAGGATTTCTACGTGAACATGGCCGATGACTTAGCCACCGCGTTAGATCCATCTCTCCTCATGGAACGAGCAGGTCAGATCCCGGACGATTGGCAACGACAGGTCCTCAGGAGTGAGAGCAAGCGGCTGCTGCTCCTCTGCAGTCGTCAGGTAGGAAAGAGTCAGACAAGCGCGTGTCTGACTTTACATACCGCGATTTACCAGGCCCCCGCCTTAGTACTGCTCCTCTCGCCCTCATTGCGGCAATCACAAGAGCTGTTCCGCAAGGTCTTGGACGTGTACGGATTACTCGACCACACCGTGCCAGCGGACCAAGAAAGCGCCTTGCGGCTCGAGCTCACGAACGGAAGCCGGATTGTCAGCTTGCCAGGCAGAGAGGAAACTGTTCGGGGATTCTCCGGTGCCAAACTGTTGGTGATTGACGAAGCCAGTAGGGTCGCTGACAGCTTGTATTACTCGGTCCGGCCGATGCTTGCCGTGAGTGGTGGCCGTATCGTTTGCCTGACCACACCGTTTGGGAAAAGAGGCTTTTTCCACAAAGAATGGACGGAGGGCCAGGGCTGGGAAAGGGTCAAGATCACTGCGGACCAATGCCCACGGATTAGTAAGGAATTCCTCGCGGAGGAACAAGCCACCATGCCCGCGAATGTGTTTGCGTCGGAATACATGTGTGAGTTCTGCGATACGGAAGATAGCGTATTTGCCTACGCTGATGTCATGAACGCAATGGATAATACCGTGTTGCCGCTTTTTGACGCGGAAACGGGCCTAGAACGTGCGCAGACAGAGAGGCAACACTCGCCCTTTGCCCTCGACCCTTCGGCTTTTCTGGGGCGAATATGAAGAAATTCTTTGCCGGGCTCGATCTGGGCCAAAGTGCCGACTTTACCGCGTTAGCCATCGCCGAGCGCATCATAACAAGTGATAAGCTTCGCTATGAGGTCCGGCATCTCGAACGGTTCCCGTTAGGCACTCCATATCCAGACATAGTGGTGAAGATGAAGGCGCTCGTAAGCACACCGGCGCTGGCGGACAACGTTACACTGGCCATTGATGCCACCGGAGTTGGTGCACCTGTGGTTGATATGTTTACCGTAGCGCAACTCCCATGCCCGTGGTACGCAATTCATATTCACGGGGGCGACAAAGTCACCCGTGAGGGGCGGCATTATCGAGTACCTAAGCGAGACTTGGTCTCTGTTGTCCAGGTTCTTCTCCAAAGCGAGCGCCTCAAAATCGGCGCGACGCTGCCAGCGGCGAAGACGCTCATCGCGGAGCTGTTAAATTTCAGAATAAAAATCGACCCACAGACAGCGCACGATAGTTATGCTGCATGGCGTGAGGGTATCCACGATGACCTCGTACTCGCCACAGCGCTGGCCACCTGGACGGCGGAAAATGTCACTGAGAGCGCTCCGCCCTGGGGCTTAGACCTCAGTGGGTTTGCGAAGACTAGCGCGTGGCGACCTCAGTGATCCGCGGGTTGCGCGACGCGCTGCGAACAGTGCGGACACTCAAAACCCCGCAGAAAGTGATACGATAGCATGGCGATTAGTATTGTGGGCACGACCTTTACGCAAACCTCCGGGGCAAGTAGTGCAACTGTTACCCCCGACGCAGGCATTGCGACCGGCGATGTGGTCTTCCTCTGGCTCGTGGCGTTTTCGCAGACGGGGGCGACCTTCACCACCACGCCACCGACTGGAGGTGACTATCCCCTGATGACCAGTTATCGCGGTGAGTCCACGTCCTATACGTATACGTACCGTCTGTATTGCGTGAACGTCACCGGCGCGCCGCCGTCCTCGTTCGACTTTACCTTCAGCCGGTCGGACATCTATGCGGATGTGTCCTGCGTTGTTGTGCGAGGGCACAAGTCGATTACGGGGTCTCCCTTCTTTGCTGAGTCGATTTCTCCCTGCCCGGTGGTCGAGGCGGGGCGCATCGACCAGTCGAGTTCCGGCTTCCCGAGTAATGTCCTCACCCCTGATTACAATCAGGTCGTGCGGTTCGGCGACATTGTCACGTCTACCGACGGGTGCCTCATGCTCGTCTTCGTCGAAGCGGAGAATGCGTTCAATGCCAGTTCCCTCTCATTCTCGATGGTCGGCGGGCTCTCGAATCTGTGGAGCCGACAGCGGACCTGGACCCAGTTTTCACAGGCGGAAATCCTGTCCGAAGGATGGTCGGTCAATCTGGGTGCGGCGGGGGCAACGTCGTTCACCGACGGTTTCATTGCGCCAGACACCATCACGAGCTGTACGATGACGTACGTGGTTCTCGCACCGGATGATGCAGTCGAGCCCTATGCGAACCAATGGTACACCTTTCCACAAGTCGCAACCAATCAGGCGACACTGGTGATTGACGAGGCGACGAGTTTTGCCTATCGCTGCTATTTCCCGCTGAGTGGAACCCCTACATTTCAGATTGATAAAATTAACCGCCCCACCAAAGCGATTGTCCGCTCCTACACCTCCACGGCTGAATTCAGTTCAGTGCATCCCATCGTCGAACAAGATGCGGATCATCTCTATGTCGTGTCGACCCCGATCTTCGCCGCGCCTTCAAGTAGTATCCTGAAAATTGATAAAGCGACGCTGAGCCTTGTGGGGACCATGACGACGAGCCTCAGTTCCTGGCACGCGGATACCATCAAAATCGGGAAGGGATGGAGTGCTGGCAAACTGTGGGGTATTAATTTTTGGCCGGGCAATCCCGTGGATGGCTACATCGTGACGTGGGATCTCACCACGCTCGCTGAAGTAGACACCATCAAAGTGGAAGAAACGAGCGGGGGACTGGGCGGAGACCCGCACATCAACCAAATTGCGCAGCTCGCCATTTCCAATGCCGGGGATATCTACTATGCGGGCCACAGTCCCGGTGGCGCTCCCCATTTCTTTCGCTGCCGCATCATGGTGATGGGCTCGTCGCTCACCTCGTCGGTCTTCTATGACTTTGACGGAGACTCGTCTGACCCGGTGCGACCCATTGTCGACTTGGGGCGTTCGTTTGAGGGCTCACTCCTCTACGACAGCGCAGACGACACCATTGTGCTCTTTAGTGGGTGGATCGACGGGTATAGTGAAGAGTCTGCAATGAGCCGGCTTGTGAAGCTCACCACGGGCGGCGCAAATGTTGCCCTGCCATACCGCCGACCTGAACCCATTCCCGACCTTTGCAGGGCAGCGGTCGTTTCTTGTCGGATTGCGGAGCCAATCACTTGGGCTCTCTGCGAACTCGCTCATTGTGCAACTCAACGCGGATGACCTCACGGTGATTCGGGGGTTTCGACTCCCCGGCGTCTACACAGAGCCCCTCTCGCCGCTCTGCGATCCTGAAGGGAGGATATGGGTACACTCAATGACGGATGTGGATGGGAATAACGGCACGTATCTGCACGCCTTCGGGCGGCCGGTGGTGCTGGACGAAAAAACCTGGGGGCGTGGCTTCGCCCACGGCTTTGGCAGAGGCTGGGCATCTTAGGCCCTCCAAATTGTGTACGTCCGGGCGTCCACGGGGCGGGCGGTGCTGGCAAGCATCAGTTGTTAGCTTTGTTCTCGCTATAAGCCTTTCAAAATCTCTTGGCGCTTTTGCTCGTACTCTCTCGGGGTGAGCAATCCCTTCTCTTGGAGAGATTGTAACTCCTTGAGACGGTCTTCCGTGGTCCGATTAGGAACGAGAGGACTTGAGGGAGAACCTCCTTGTGGCTCAAGGAATTGAACGGCGAGTCCAGAGGCATAGACATCCCCGTCGTGCTCCGTTTGATACGTGACATTGATGACGGCATCCACCTTGCTCCCATACTGTCTCCAGGCCTGCTCCCGGAGAAACCTATTCATCGTTTCAATGTGGGCAGTGGGGGTTCGCCCTCCGACCGCCCGTTCAATCGGACTGCGAAACATGGCATCGTTCAGAGCAGCGCCGAGGTTGATCATGCCGGTAGTGTTCACATGGACCTCCCCGAGAGGAGTGAAAGGCTGAGAGAGCGATCCGGCTGTGACGATAACCGCGCTCGGCAGTTTGAAGCGAGCTGCGCCCGAAGATGGTGCAAGTTGCCCTTGTTGAGCAACGGCAAAATT
>Ga0070741_10006604_pt1 | contig 24795 bp, 20 predicted proteins | sample Coa_R1_4_FD_66440 | JGI IMG/M metagenome (GOLD analysis project Ga0070741, IMG submission 66440) | Surface soil microbial communities from Centralia Pennsylvania, which are recovering from an underground coalmine fire - Coalmine... | ecosystem: Environmental > Terrestrial > Soil > Unclassified ... | reverse complement strand
GATCGTCGAGATGCTGCCGACGCTGATCCCGCAGGAGGACGAGGACGCGGCCAAGGAGCTGGCGAAGGCGTTCTCGCGGCGCGGCATCACGCTCCACCTCGCCAAGCAGTGCACGCGGGTCGACGACCACGGCTCGCACCTCGTCGCCCACTTCGGCGAAGGCGAGACGGTGGAGGCCGACCTGATGCTCGTCTCCGTCGGCCGCGCCGCGCTCGTGGACGGGATCGGGCTCGAGGCGCTCGGCGTCGAGTTCGACCGCAGCGGCATCAGGACGGACGACCACCGGCGGACGAACGTGCCGCACGTCTACGCGATCGGCGACTGCGCAGGCTACTGGCAGCTCGCCCACACGGCGTTCCGCGAGGGCGAGGTGGCGGCGGAGAACGCGTGCGGGCACGAGGCGGTGATCGGCGACCCGGCCGTGCCGCGGCCGATCTACACGGATCCGGAGATCGCCGGGGTCGGCCTCACCGAGTCCCAGGCGAGGGAGCGCTACGGCGAGGACGAGATCGCCGTCGGCCGCGCGCCGTGGGTCGCGATCGCGCGCGCCGTGATGTCGGGTGACACGACGGGCTGGGTGAAGACGATCCACGAGCGTCGCTACGGCGAGCTGCTGGGCGTCGTCATCGTCGGGCCGCACGCCACCGACCTGATCGAGGCGGCCGTCGTCGCGCTCGACGCGGAGGCGACCGTCGAGACGGTCGCCGACGGGATCGCGCCGCATCCGACCTTCTCGGAGGCGCTCAAGGAAGCCGGCCTCGTCGCGCTCGAGCGGGCCATCCACCTGCCGCCGCGGCGGCGGACGCGAGCGGCGGCGTAGGCTGCTGCCATGGCCGACGTCTTCTCCCGGCGCAACGCCCTCCTCGGCTGGATCGTGTGGTCGCTCGCCAAGCGACGCCTGCGCCGTCGCCTGCGCGCCGAGGGCGAGGCGCCGCGCCGCCGACGCGTCGTGCGGGCCGCCTCGGCCGTCGCCGTGCTGATCGCCCTCGCCGCCGTCTGGGCGAGACGGCCGGGGCGGGGAGGCGGCGAGCAGGCGTGACGGTTCGCCGCGCGCTGCCCGCGGGGCTCGTCCGCCCCGCGCTCGACGGCATCGTCCCCTACGAGCCGGGCACGCCTGTCGAGGAGGTGCAGCGCGAGCTGGGGCTGGAGCGCGTTGTCAAGCTCGCCTCCAACGAGGGCCCCTACGGCCCGTTCCCGGCGGCGCTCGAGGCGCTCGCGCGCTGCGCGCCGGAGCTGAACCGCTACCCGGACGGCGGCTGCTGGCGGCTGCGGCAGGCGCTCGCAGAGCGGCACGACGTCCGCTTCGAGGAGATCGCCGTCTGCGCGGGCGCGGACGCCGTGATCGGCTACGTCTGCCAGGCCCTCCTCGACCCCGGCGACGAGGTGGTGACGGGCTGGCCGTCCTTCATCAGCTACGTGCTCGACCCGCTCAAGGAGGGCGCGACGCCCGTGCGCGTGCCGCTGCGCGAGCACCGCTTCGACCTCGACGCGATGCTGGACGCGGTGACGCCGCGCACGAAGCTCGCCTTCGTCGCCACGCCGAACAACCCGACCGGCACGATGACGACGCGCGCCGAGCTCGACCGCTGGTTCGAGCGCGTCCCCGAGCACGTCGTGACCGTCGTCGACCAGGCGTACTTCGAGTACGTGGAGCATCCGGACTACCCGGACGCGATCGCCGAGTACGCGCGCGCCGGCCGCAACGTGCTCGTGCTGCGCACGTTCGCGAAGATGTTCGGCCTGGCCGGGCTGCGCGTCGGCTACGGCGTCGGCCCGGAGCCGCTGGTGACGGCGATCGGCAAGGTGCGCCGGGCGTTCGACGTCACGAGCGCCGCCCAGGAGGCGGCGCTCGCGAGCCTCGACGACGCTGCCGAGGTCGAGCGCAGGCGCGCCGTCAACCGCGAGTCGATGCGGCTGCTGGAGGCCGTGCTGCGCGACCACGGGCTCGACCCGGTAGGGCCCGCGGTGGCCAACTTCCTCTTCGTCGAGACGGGCGCGGATGCCGCCGCGCTCGACGAGGCGCTGCTCCGGCGCGGCGTGATCGTGCGGCCGATGGGCCCCTTCGGCGCCCCCGGCGCGCTGCGCATCACGGCGGGGACGCCGGACGAGATCGCCTTCCTCGCGGAGCAGCTCGCCGCCGTCACCGCCGCCGCGACGACCTGACGGGCACGCCGTGAGGCCTCCGGAGCCTCGGGTATCCTGCCGCGACGGGCGCCCCGCGCCCCTTCGCCCATGCGGACGACGCTGAAGAGTCGACTCGGCCGGGGTGCCGCCGCGAACGGAAACGGCCGCGGCGGGCTTCCGCCCGCGCCGCTGCCGCCGGTCACGATCTACCGGCAGCCGCCGTCCGAGCCGCGCCCGCGCCGCTCGCTCGCGCTCGCGATCCTGGGCTGGACGGCGGTGGTCGTCGCCATGCTCGCCGCCGGCATCGGCGGCGGCGCCTACCTCTACCTGCACGAGTCCGTGGCCGCCGTGGCGCCGAAGTCGCAGGACGTGAAGATCGCGTCGAAGCGGCTGAAGACGCCGCTGCCGGGCGAGCCCGCGACCGCGCTCGTGATCGGCTACGACTTCCGCGCGAGCGACGCGAAGGGCACCCCGTCCCGTTCCGACACGCTCATGCTCGTCCGCGCCGACCCGCGCCTGAAGACGATCTCGCTGCTGTCGCTGCCGCGCGACATGCAGGCCCAGATCCGCTGCCCGGGGAAGACGCCGTTCACGGGCAAGATCAACTCCGCCTACACCTACTGCGGCGCGCGCGGCACGTTGCTCACGGTGCAGGGGCTGACAGGGCTCGACGTCAACTACCTGATCACCGTCAACTTCCGCGGCTTCAAGCAGATCGTCGACCGGCTCGGCGGGGTGTACATGGACGTCGACCGCCGCTACCTGAACACGCACGGCGGGCCGTACGGCTACGCGACGATCAACCTGCAGCCCGGCTACCAGCTCCTCTCCGGGCAGCAGGCGCTCGACTTCGTCCGCTACCGCCACACCGACTCCGACCTGTACCGGGTGGCGCGGCAGCAGCTGTTCGTGAAGGCGCTGCGCGACCGGATCGAGTCGGCGTTCTCGCCCTTCAAGCTGCCCAAGGTCGTCAACGCGATCACCCACAACGTCGAGGTGGCGCAGGGCGGCGGGCACGACGTGGCGGCGAAGACCGTGCTCTCCTACGCGCTCTTCGCCTACGGGCTGCCGCGCGGCCACGTCTTCCAGGCGCGCATCGAGGGCCTCGAGGGCTACGCCGACCTGACCACGTCGCAGCAGAACATCCAGACCGCGATCCAGACGTTCCTGCATCCGGACATCGACTCGCCGGACAAGGCGACCGCGGTCGCGCTCGGCATCCGGCCGAGGGCGAAGGCGCCGCCGCCGACCCAGACGACGGTCACCGTGCTCAACGGGAACGGCGTGCCGGGCTCCGCGACCGCGGCGGGGTCGCTGCTCCACCAGCGCGGCTACCAGATCCTGACGCCGCCGAACGGCGTCGCGGCCAACGCGCCCTCGTTCGGCTACTTCCGCTCCAGGCTCTACTACGACTCGCGCCAGCGCGGCGCGCGGCTCGCGGCAGCGCGGCTGGCGCGGCTCGTCGGCTCCGCCGACGTGCAGCGGATCACCCGCCCGATCCGGGCGCTCGGCAACGGCGCGATGGTCGTCGCGGTGGTGGGGCAGACGTTCCACGGCACGCTCGCCCCGGCACCGGTCGACCAGACGCCGAAGCGGACGACGGCCAACGTCACGCAGGGAGCGAGCGCGGCGCTCGAGCTCCTGCGCGAGAAGCAGCGCAAGGTGCCGTTCCGGCTGATGGTGCCGACGGTGATCGAGAGCTCCTCCTGGATCGACCGCGAGAAGCCGATCCGCCTCTACTGGATGGACGCGCGTCACCGCCGGCACAAGACGGTGCGGCTCGTGTACCGCTTCGGCGGCGGCAACCGCTACTGGGGCGTGCAGGAAACGGATTGGAACGACGCCCCGATCTTGGGCGACCGCAACCTGACGCGGCGGATCAAGGGCCGGGTCTACTCGCTCTACTACAACGGCCCGCACCTGCACATGGTCGTGCTGCACCGCGGCACGGCGAGCTACTGGGTCGTCAACAGCCTGCTCGACGAGCTCTCGAACGAGACGATGCTCGCGATCGCGAAGGGCCTGCGACCGATCGACGCGGTCGAGTGAGCTCGATCGCCGTCTTCGGCGCCGGCTACGTCGGCCTCGTCACGGGCGCGTGCCTCGCCGAGCTCGGCCACCACGTCGTCGTGCGCGACGTGCTGTCCGGCCGGATCGCCGACCTGCAGGCGGGCCGGGTGCCCATCTACGAGCCGGGCCTGGACGAGCTGCTGCGGCGCAACCGCGAGCGGCTGCGCTTCACGACCGAGGTCGCCGAGGCGATCGAGGGCTGCGAGTTCGTGTACGTGGCGGTCGGCACTCCCCCCACGTACTCCGGCGACGCCGACCTGTCGGCCGTCTGGACGGTCGTCGACGAGCTGCCGCAGGTCGAGCGCCGGATCGTGGTCGTGATGAAGAGCACCGTCCCGGTCGGGACTGGCGAGAAGGTGCGGCACCGCCTCGACGCGCGCGGGCTCGGCCACGTCGGCTACGTCTCGAACCCGGAGTTCACCGCGGAGGGCACCGCGGTGCGCGACTTCCTGCAGCCGGACCGGATCGTGATCGGCGCCTTCCGGGACGAGGACGGCGACGCCGTGGAGCAGCTGCACCGGGGCATCGAGGCGCCCGTCGTCCGCTGCGACGTCGCGTCGGCCGAGATGGTCAAGCTCGCCGCCAACGCGGCGCTGATGACCCGCATCTCGTTCATCAACGAGATCGCCAACGTCTGCGAGGCGACCGGGGCGGACGTGGTCAAGGTCGCCGAGGGAGTCGGCCTCGACCGCCGTATCGGCCCCAGCTTCCTGCGGGCAGGGATCGGCTACGGCGGCTCCTGCTTCCCCAAGGACTCGCTCGCGCTGAAGCAGCTCGCGGCGAACTCGGGCTACCACTTCCAGCTCCTCAACGCCGTGATCGAGGTGAACGAGCTGCAGAAGCGGCGCGTGCTGGCGAAGCTGCAGCGCCACCTCGGCAGCCTGCGCGGCAAGACGGTGGCGCTGCTGGGACTCGCCTTCAAGCCGAACACGGACGACATGCGCGAGGCGCCGTCGCTCGTGCTGGCGGGACGGCTGCTGTCCGAGGGGGCGCACGTGCGCGCCTGGGATCCCGTCGCCAGCGCGGACGGCCTGCGCGGCGTCGCCCAGACGGCGACGATCGAGCAGGCCCTGGCGGGCGCGGACGCGGCCGTGGTCGTGACCGAGTGGCCGCAGCTCGCCCAGGTCGACTGGGCCGCGGCGGCGCAGGCGATGCGCACTCCCGTGCTCGTGGACGGCCGCAACATGCTCGATCCGGAGGCGATGCGGGCGGCCGGGTTCACCTACGAGGCCATCGGCCGTGGCCTCGACGGCGCAGGCCCCGCCTGATGGAGGCGATCATCCTGGCGGGAGGCCGGGCCGAGCGCCTGGGCGACGCCGCGGCCGGGAAGCCGAAGTCGCTCGTGCCGGTGGCGGGACGGCCGCTCGCCGCGTACCAGATCGGGCGCCTGCGTGCCGCCGGAGTGGGGCGGGTGATCGTCAGCTGCGCGCTCGGGCAGGAGCAGCTGTTCGCGGCCGAGCTGGGGCAGCTGGGCGTGGAGCTCGTCACGGCGCCGGAGCGGGAGCGGCTCGGGCGGGGCGGCGGCATCCGCTTCGCCGCACGACGACGGCGGGAAAGCGGCGACGTGTACGCGCTCAACGGCGACGAGCTGCTCGACGTCGACCTCGTCGGCCTGCTCGAGCGTCACCGGGCGACGGGGGCGGCGGCCACGATCGCCGTCGCGCAGCCGCCCTCCGCGTTCGGCGTCGTCGACGTCGACGACGACGACATCGTGCACGGCTTTCGCGAGGCGGGCCGGATCCCGTACTGGGTCAACTGCGGCGTCTACGTGCTCTCCGAGGAGGCGCTCGCGCGCTTCCCCGAGCGCGGCGACCACGAGACGACCGCTTTTCCCGAGCTGGCGGCCGAGGGCCGGCTGCGCGCCTTCCGCCACCAGGGGCTCTGGCTGACGGTGAACACGCCCAAGGACCTCCGCCGCGCGGAGGAGTACGTGTCGGCGCACCCGGAGTGGCTCGCGTGACGACGCCGTTCGCCTTCGAGCCACGCCGCGTCGACAAGCCGTGGGGGCACGAGCTCGTGTTCGCGCTCACCGAGAGCTACTGCGGCAAGGTGCTCGTCGTGCGCGCCGGGCACGCGCTCAGCCTCCAGTACCACGAGGTGAAGGACGAGGCCTGGTACGTCGAGTCCGGCCGCGCGCGCCTCGAGCTGGGCACGGTCGGGGAGCCGGCGACGCGCCACACGGTCGAGATCGCGGCCGGCGACGCCTTCCGCTTCCGCCCGGGGACGATCCACCGTGTCACCGCAATCGAGGACACGACGATCCTCGAGGTCTCGACGCCGCATCTCGACGACGTCGTCCGGCTCGAGGACCTGTACGGGCGCGAGGGCACCTCGAATCCCTGAAGCTGCCGTGTGCGGCGCTCCCGGCCTCTCGTGGCGCAGCGCACGAGCGTAGGCGGGACCGTCAACTGATCGAGGGATAGTGCCGATACAGGCCGCGTGCGCGCGTGGCTCGTCGCTCTCGTCGTAGGGCTCGTCGCTTCGGCGGCGGCCGCGCTCCGCGCGCCCGCCGGCATCCCGCTCGACCTCGCCTCGCTCGCGATCGGCGCGGGCTGCGTCGGGGCGGTGGCGCTCGGGGTGCGGCGCAACCGGCCTTCGGACCGGCGCGGCTGGCGGCTCGTCGGCGCCTCGGTGGGCCTGCTCGCGCTCGGGCCGTCGCTGGTCGCGCTCGCGCGCTGGCTGCCGGAGCTCGACATGGGCTTCCCCTCGCCCGCCGACCTGGCGCTCCTGACCGCCGCGCCGCTGCTCGGCGTCGGCATGCTGCTCGCGCTCGGGCCGCTCGACCTGCGGCGCGACCGCGCGGTCGTGATCGACGCGCTCGCCGTGACGGCGGCGGTGGCCCTCGCCGCGTGGGTGCTCGTCGCCGAGCCGAGCATCGACTTCGTCACCGCGAGCCCCCAGCGGGGCGTGGGCATCGCGTACCTGTTCGGCGGGCTGGCGGTGCTCTGCGTCGCGAGCTGCGCGACGCTGCTCGCGTGGACGCCCGACATCGCCGGCGCCTGTCTCGCGGTGGCGGGGATGCTCGAGCTCGCGCTCGTGCCGCGCTCTGCCCTGGCGGGCGAGGCGGCGCAGGCGCAGGGGGGCGGAGCGCGCTTCGCCGCGCTCGTCGCCCTCGTGCTCGTGGCGGCGGGCGCGCTGCATCCGTCGATGACCGGCCCGGAGGAGTCCGCCCGGCGCGTCGAGCTCGCCATCCCGCGCCGCCGGCTGACGGTGCTCGTCGGCGCCGGCTTCGTTCCCGCCGCGATGCTCGCGCTCGAGGCGGTGCGCTCCGGACGGCTGACCCTGCTCGCGACGGTCGCGGCGTCCGTCGTCCTCCTGCTCCTGCTGGTGACGCGGTTGGGCGACCTGCTGGCAGGCAGGGAGCGGGCGGTGGCGCGCGAGCGCATCCTCGGCGCCGGCGCCGGCCGGCTCGCCGCCGCGCGCTCGCGCGAGGAGATCGAGCGGGTCGCGACCGAGACGGTCGTCGGGCTCGCCGGGGAAGGCGCCTGCGTTGTGCTCGGCAACCGCACCGTCCCGTTCACCGCCGCCGACGGCCGCCGCTTCATGATCGTCGTGGAAGAGCGGCGCGTGGGCGAGATCGCGATCCCGGCCGGCCGCTACCTCTCGGCCGACGCGCTGCGCAGCGTGCAGACGCTCGCCTCGCAGGTGGCGCTCGCGGTGGACGGGGTGAGCCGCATCGAGGAGCGTGCCGCGGGAGAGAGCGAGGCGCGCTTCCGCTCGCTGGTGCAGAACTCCTCCGACCTGATCGCGCTGCTCGCGCCCGACCGGACGTTCACGTACCTGGCGCCGTCGGTACGCTCGGTGCTCGGCTTCGAGCCGGACGAGCTGATCGGGAAGGCCCTGCACGAGCTGCTGCACGACGAGGAGCGGGCGTCCGTGGAGGCGACGGTCGCGGCGGAGCTGCGCTCGCCGCGGACGTGCACGATCGAGTTTCGCGCCCGCCGCAAGGACGGCAGCTGGTGCCGTCTCGAAGCAGTGGTCAGCAACCTCGTCGACGACCCGAGCGTCGCCGGCCTGCTCCTCACCGGCCACGACGTGACGCAGCGGCGCGAGCTGGAGGAACAGCTCGCGCACCAGGCGTTCCACGACCCCCTGACGGCGCTCGCGAACCGCGCGCTCTTCCTCGACCGTGTCGCGAACGCGATCGACCGCTCCAAGCGCACCTTCCTGCGGGTCGCGGTGCTGTTCGTCGACCTCGACGACTTCAAGACCGTCAACGACAGCCTCGGCCACGCGGCGGGAGACGAGCTGCTCGTCGACGTCGCCGGGCGCCTGCGCGAGGCGGTGCGCGACGCGGACGCGGTCGCGCGGCTCGGCGGCGACGAGTTCGCCATCCTGCTCGAGGGTGTCGACGCGACGACGGCCGAGGCGATCGCCGCGCGCGTGCTCGACACGCTCGCCGAGCCCGTCGTGATCGAGGGCAGCGAGATCTTCCCGCGCGCGAGCATCGGCATCGCGCTCGGCGGCGCCACCTCGCAGGCGACGAGCCTGCTGCGCGAGGCGGACGCGGCCATGTACGACGCCAAGAGCGCCGGCAAGGGCCGCTTCTCCGTCTTCCGCCCGGCGCTGCACGAGGCCGCCAACCAGGCGCTCGCGCTCAAGGCCGACCTGATCCGTGCCATCGGCGGCGACGAGCTGCAGGTGCTGTACCAGCCGATCGTCCGCCTCGTCGACGGCTCGATCTCGGGCTTCGAGGCGCTCACCCGCTGGCCGCACGCGGAGCGCGGGACGGTCTCGCCGGCCGAGTTCATCCCGCTCGCCGAGGAGACGGGAGTGATCGTCGACCTCGGCCGGCTCGTGCTGCGCCGCGCCTGCGCCGCGCTGGCCCGGCTGCGCCGCGAGGTGCCGGGCGCCGAGCGCCTCTACGTGACCGTGAACGTGTCCTCGCGGCAGCTGCACGGGACGTCGATCGTGGAGGACGTGCGGTCGGCGCTGCGCAACGCGCGCCTCGAGCCTGCCGCGCTCACGCTCGAGCTGACGGAGAGCGCCCTCGTTCACGACGTCGAGGACTCGGTCGGGCGCCTGCAGGAGCTCAAGGACCTCGGTGTGCGGATCGCGATCGACGACTTCGGCACGGGCTTCTCCTCGCTCGCCTACCTGCAGCGCTTCCCCGTCGACGTGCTCAAGATCGCGCGCGAGTTCGTGCACGAGGTCGGCGTCGGCGCGGGCGAGGCGCGCGTGGCGAGCGCGGTCGTGCGCCTCGGCTCGACGCTCTCGCTCGACATCGTCGCCGAGGGGATCGAGACGCCCGCCCAGCGGGACGAGCTGCTCGTGCTCGGCTGCGACTTCGGCCAGGGCTACCTGTTCGCGCGGCCGCTGACCTTCGAGGACCTCGCCGCCGCCGTCGGCGGCAGCGCGCATCCCGTCGCCGCCACCGGCTGAGCTCGCCCTCTCGAGGCGCCGCGGCGGCGCGAGCGCCGCCGACTACGCTACGGCGACACGAGACGACGAGAGAGGAACGATGGCGACGACCGAGAGATACGACGTCAAGGACCTGGCGCTCGCGGCCGAGGGGGTGCGCCGGATCGAGTGGGCCGACCGGCAGATGCCCGTCCTGGCCGCGATCCGGGAGCGCTTCGAGGCCGAGCAGCCGCTCTCCGGCTACCGCGTGTCCGCGTGCCTGCACGTGACGACGGAGACGGCGAACCTGATGCGCACGCTGCAGGCGGGCGGAGCCGACGTCGTGCTCTGCGCCTCCAACCCGCTCTCCACCCAGGACGACGTGGCCGCCGCCCTCGTCGAGCGGTACGGGATCTCCGTCTTCGCGATCAAGGGCGAGGACAACGACACCTACTACCAGCACATCGAGGCGGCTGTCGACCACCGGCCCCACATCACCATGGACGACGGGGCCGACGTGATCGGGGTGCTGCACTCGCACCGGCGGGAGCAGCTCGGCGACGTGCTCGCCGGCACCGAGGAGACGACCACCGGCGTGATCCGGCTGAAGGCGCTCGAGCGGGACGGCAAGCTCGGCTTCCCCGTCGTGGCGGTGAACGAGGCCCGCACGAAGCACCTGTTCGACAACCGCTACGGCACGGGGCAGTCGACGATCGACGGCATCGTGCGGGCGACGAACGTCCTGCTCGCGGGCAAGCGCTTCGTCGTCGCCGGCTACGGCTGGGTCGGGCGCGGCGTGGCGATGCGGGCGCGGGGCATGGGGGCGCACGTGATCGTCACCGAGGTCGACCCGATGCGCGCGCTCGAGGCCGTCATGGACGGCTTCGAGGTGCTGCCGATGGAGCGGGCCGCGGCCGTCGGCGACCTCTTCTGCACTGCGACGGGCGACAAGCACGTGATCGCGCGGGCGCACCTGGAGCGGATGAAGGACGGCGCCATCCTCGCCAACACGGGGCATTTCAACGTCGAGATCGACATTCCCGCGCTGCGCGAGCTCGCCGTCGAGACGAGGGAGGCGCGCGCGTTCGTGGACGAGTTCACGCTCGCCGACGGCCGTCGCCTCTACCTCGTCGGCGAGGGCAGGCTCGTCAACCTCGCCGCCGCGGAGGGGCATCCGGCGCTCGTGATGGACATGTCCTTCGCCAACCAGGCGCTGGCCGCCGAGTACGTCGTGCAGCACGCCGCCCTGCTCGAGCGAAAGGTCTACGTCGTGCCGAAGGAGATCGACGACGAGATCGCGCGGCTCAAGCTGGAGACGATGGGGATCGAGATCGACCGCCTGACCGAGGAGCAGGCCCGCTACCTCGAGAGCTGGGACGAGGGCACGTGAGCGGGCCGGGACGCAGCCGCCTCGGCGGGGCCGTGTAGGGGCGAGGCTTGTCCCGACCGCAGGCCGTGCACGGCGACGCCTGGGCGAGCCGAGGCTCGCCCCTGCGGCCGGAGCGGATCGTCCGCCTGGAGGAGGACGCCGTCGTCGTGCTCGACCAGCGCCGGCTCCCGGCGGAGGAGGTCGAGCTCCGCTGCCGCGACGCGGGCGAGCTGGCGGAGGCGATCCGCACGCTCGTGGTGCGCGGGGCGCCCGCGATCGGCGTCGCCGCAGCCTACGGGCTGGCGCTCGCCGCCGCGCGCGGCGACGACGTGGACGAGGCGTACGCGACGCTGCTCGCCTCGCGCCCGACTGCGGTCAACCTCCGCTGGGCGCTCGACGAGCTGCGCCCCGACCCCACCCCCGAGCGCGCGCGCGAGCTGCACGAGCGCGAGATCGAGCGCTGCCGGCGGATGGGGGAGCACGCCGCAGCGCTCTTCGCCGCGGGGAGCCGCGTGCTCACCCACTGCAACGCCGGCGGCCTCGCCACCGCGGGCTACGGCACCGCGGTCGGCGCCATTCGCGCGGCATGGGAGCGGGGCCTCGTGGAGCGCGTCTGGGTGGACGAGACGCGCCCGCTGCTGCAGGGCTCGCGCCTCACGGCCTGGGAGCTCGAGCAGCTGGGCATCCCGCACGCCGTGATCGCCGACGCGGCTGCCGCCGCGCTGATGGCGCGCGGCGAGGTCGACTGCGTCGTCACGGGAGCGGACCGGATCGCGGCCAACGGCGACACCGCGAACAAGATCGGCACGTACGGGCTCGCCGTGCTCGCCCGCCACCACGGCATCCCGCTCTACGTCGTCGCGCCGACGTCCACGCTCGACCGCTCCACGCCCAGCGGCGACGGCATCCCGATCGAGGAGCGAGACGGGGCGGAGGTGACGACGCGCTTCGCCGCGCGCAACCCTGCCTTCGACGTCACGCCGGCGGAGCTGATCGCCGCGATCGTCACGGAGCGCGGCGTCCACCGTCAGCCCTACGCCGAGTCCCTGCGACCATGAGCAACGCCCGGCTTCGGCTCGCATGCGTGGAGGAAACCGTGCCTCCCCCACGAGCCCCCTGCGTCCGGAAGACGTCGGGAGCCTTGCCGTTCGCCGCGCCGCTCCCTGCTCGCCGTCCGACCGAGGTCGCCCGATGAGCCTCCTCGAGCGGGTGGACGGCGAGACGGCGGCCGTGCTCGAGCGGTACGGCTTCGACGCGGAGCTGTTCGAGCGGTTGCGCGAGCGGGTCGCGTCGGGGTCGCTGTCGCCGCAGTCGAACGTGATCGGGCGCGACGTCGAGCCGCCGCGGGCGACCGACCTGACGCCGCTGCCGGAGCCGGGCAGCGAGGCGTGGCGGCAGGCGCGCGCGGCCGGTCTCGAGGCGCTGCGCGCGGGCCGCGTGGCGCAGGTCGTGCTCGCGGGCGGAATGGCGACGAGGTTCGGCGGCACGGTGAAGGGCGTCGTCGAGGCGGTGCGCGGGCGCAGCTTCCTCGAATGGAAGCTGGGCGAGACCGCCGAGCTGGCGCGCGCGCTCGACGCCGAGATCCCGATCGCGGTGATGACGAGCTTCGCCACCGACGCGGCGACGCGCGCGCACGTGGCCGAGCGCGGCCTGCCGGAGCCGCTCTGGTTCTCGCAGTCCGTCTCGCTGCGCCTCGAGCGCGGCGGCGAGCTGTTCCGCGACGCCGACGGCCGTCCGTCCCCGTACGCGCCCGGCCACGGCGACCTCGTCGAGCGCATCGGCAGCTCGGGGACCCTGGCCGCGCTGCGCGCCCGCGGCGTCGAGGTCGTCTGCGTCTCCAACGTCGACAACCTCGGCGCGCGGATCGACCCCGTCGTCGTCGGCGCGCACCTGCTCGCGGCGCACCCGGTCACCGTCGAGGTGGCCGAGAAGCAGGGCGACATGGGCGGCGCGCCGGCGCGCGTGGACGGGAGAGTCGTGCTCGTGGAGGCGTTCCGCTTTCCGCCCGGCTTCGACCAAAACGCGATTCCCGTCTTCAACACGAACACGGCCCTGCTCGACGTGTCGGTGCTCGAGCGCTCCTACGAGCTCAGCTGGCTGTACGTGGAGAAGGAGGTCGACGGCCGGACGGCGGTGCAGCTCGAGCGGCTCTACCACGAGATCACGGAACACGTGCCGGCCACCTACCTCGTCGTGCCGCGCGCGGGCCCGCGCGGCCGTTTCTTCCCGATCAAGACACCCGAGGACCTGGAGAGGTCGCGGGAGGCGCTGACGGAGATGCTGGAGACGTCGGTGCTCGACTGACGCGCAGAGCCGGCACGCTTCCGGCGCAGAGGCGTCGCAGCTTTGCCCCTAGCGTGACGGCGTGGGCCTCGCCGACCTGCTCCTGCCGCGCCGGTGCCCCGTCTGCGGGTGTGCCGGCGTGCCGCTCTGCGAGCCCTGCCTGCGCGCGCTCGTGCGGCTGGCGCCGCCGCTCTGCGACCGCTGCGGCGCGCCCGGCGCCTGGCCGCTCCGCCGCTGCGCCGAATGCGCCGGGCGCCGGCTCGCCTTCGCCCGCGCTCGGGCCGCGATCGTCTACGACGAGCGCGCCCGGGCGCTCGTCCGCACGTGGAAGGAGCAGGGGAGACGCGACCTGGCGGCGGTCGCGGCCCGGCTCGTGGCCGAGGTCGTGCCCCGTCCTGACGCCGAGGCGCTCGTCCCGGTCCCGCCGGACCGCGACCGCGTGCTCGAGCGGGGTCACGCTCCGCCCGAGCGGCTCGCGCACGAGCTCGGCCGCCTCTGGCAGCTTCCCGTGCGTCCGCTGCTTCGCCGCGTGCGGGAGGTCCGTCCGCAGCGTGGGCTCTCGCTCGCCGAGCGGCGGCGCAACGTCGCGGGGGCGTTCGCGGCGGGCGGAGAGGCGCCCGGCCGAGCGTGCCTCGTCGACGACGTCTACACGACCGGGGCCACGGCGGCCGCCTGCGCGGCGGCGCTGCGTCTGGCGGGAGCGAGGCGCGTGGAGGTCGTCTGCCTCGCTCGTGCCGTTCGCTAGAGTCGGAGGCCGAGCGAAAGGGGAGGCCATGCAGATCCAGGTGAAGGCTCGGCAGGGTCACGTCAACGACTCGGTGCGACGCTACGCGGAGGACAAGCTCGGCAGGCTCGGCCGGCGTGTCCACGACCTCACGGTGGTCGAGCTGGTGCTCTCCCGCGAGCGCAACCCGTCCATCGCCGACGATCACACGGCCGAAGCGATCGTGCACACGAAGGGCCCCAACATCGTCGTCCGCGCGCAGGCGCTGACGTGGGAGGCCGCGATCGACCGCCTGATCGACAGGCTCGAGCGCCAGATCGAGCGCCAGCGCGACATGCGCACGCACGAGCGCCGCCGCCGCGCCGCGCGCGAGCAGCCGGCTGCCCCGCCCGAGCTCGAGGTCACCGAGAGCGTGGCCGAGATCGCCGCCGAAGAGCCGGCCGCCTGAGCCCGCTGCCGCACGACCCGGGTCCGCACTGGGGCGAGGTCGGCATCCACGGCCTGCACCGCCCGCGGACGTGGGACGAGGTGCGGCTCGCGCGCGCCCCGGCGGTGCCGGGCGGCGAGCTTGCCTTCGTCGCCCTGCCGGACGGCTCGGTGCTGGTCGAGCGCGGCCCGGACGGCGCCGACCCGGCCGCGCTCGCCGGCGCGCTCGAGCTCGATCCTCCCTTCCGGGCGGAGGCCGTGCACCGCGGCGGGAGCACGTGGGCGGTGGCGGCAAGGCGGATCGAGGTGGCGCGGCTGCCTTCCGCCCAGCAGGGCGACGAGGTCGAGCTCGCCTGGGACGGCCGCGAGCGGAGCGCCTGGCGCGACGGCCGCCCGGTGCTCGTCGGGCTGCCGGAGCTCGAGCGCCTGGCCGCCGAGCGCTACGAGACGTGGGTGGCGCGCGCGCGGCGCCTGCGCGGGTCGCTGTGGGAGGTGGAGGTCGAGCCCCTGTAGGGACGAGGCCGTCTCGCCCTCTGCCCGCGCGGCGCCTACGACCCGATGCAGGCGGCGCAGGCCCAGCTCAGCGAGGTCGCCCGCGCCCAGGCGAGGCCGTGCTCGTCGAGCGCCGCCAGGATCGGGTGCTTCGCCGAGCCGCGCAGCAGCGGCGTGTCGGCGCCCGAGACGAGGTCGCGCAGCGAGAAGGACTGGCCGACTCGGTAGAGGAGCGCGTTCCTGGCCGCGTCCAGCACGATGGCGTTCGCCGGCAGCTGCAGCGTCTGGGTGGCGGCGCCGCGGTGCACCTCCACCTTCGCTCCCGCGGTCTGGACGAGCAGCCCTGCGGCGGCGAGCCCGATCCAGCGCACGTTTCCCGGCGAGAAGGCGAGCCGCTGCACCTCGCCGCCGGCGGCGTCGAGCACGACCACCTCACCGTTCGCGAGCAGCGCCGCGACCGTCCATCCGTACGGCCCGGCGCCGGAGGTGAGGGCTCGCACCGGCGCGGGAGCGGTCCAGCGGAAGGCGGCCGTGCCGTTGTCGCGCAGCAGCGTGATCTCGTTGTCGATCGCATACGGAACCGCATCCGGCGTCCCCTGGCCGACGACGATCGGCGCCGGGTCCGAGGTGTCGCGCTCGACGAAGGCGATCCGGCGCGGCGTCCGCTTCGATTTCGTCGCCGTCCACAGCTGCCAGTCGGTCAGGTTGCCGCCCGCGTAGGTGACCCAGACGACGCGGCTCGTGGCCACGCCGATGCTGCCGATCCCCGCGAGCACGGGCAGGTCGCCGCACCGCTTCCGCGGCCCGAAGCGCACCAGCGTGCGCGCGTCCGCGTTCCAGAGCTCGACGTGGTCGCAGTCGCGCGCGGTGCGGCCGACGGCGAACGCCACCGAGGCACCGGTGAGGCCGAGCGAGACGACGGGGCCCGGCCGGGACAGCGTGCGCGTGGGGTGCTGCTGCGCCGAGGCCGGCGCCGCGCCGCCGAGGAGGACGGCGAGCGCGAGCGCGGAAGCGAGCGTCGTGCGCACCGCCGGGAGGGTACGTGCAATGTGTGAGGAATCGCGAAAGCGCCCGGTAAGCGTTCGTTCAAGCGGCGCGCGGGCGCAGGTACGCTAGCCCCATGCCAGGCGAGATCGGGGGACGCTTCGAGAAGCTGCTGCGCGTCGGCGAGGGCCGGCGGCTGAAGCGGCTGCAGGAGCAGGTCGCCTACATCGCCACCCTCGAGCCCGACTTCCAGCGGCTCTCGGACGCGGAGCTGCAGGCGAAGACGCGAGAGTTCCGGCAGCGCCTGGAGCGGGGCGAGTCGCTGGACGACCTCCTCTTCGAGGCGTTCGCGGCGGTGCGCGAGGCGCGCTGGCGCGAGTCGCAGCAGCGGATGTTCGACGTGCAGATGATGGGCGGCATCGTGCTGCACGAGGGCGACATCGCCGAGATGAAGACCGGCGAGGGCAAGACGTTCGTGGCCAGCCTGGCGCTCTACCTGAACGCGCTCGAAGGCCGCGGCGTGCACCTCGTCACCGTCAACGACTACCTGGCCAAGCGCGACGCCGAGTGGAACCGCGGCGTCTACGAGCGCCTCGGCATGACGGTCGGCTACATCCAGAACCTGATGCCGTTCGCCGAGCGGCGCCAGGCGTACGAGGCGGACATCACCTACGGCACGAACTCCGAGTTCGGCTTCGACTACCTGCGCGACAACATGGCCGTCTCGCTCGAGGGCGTCGTCCAGCGCAGCCACGCCTACGCGATCGTGGACGAGGTCGACTCGATCCTGATCGACGAGGCGCGCACGCCGCTGATCATCTCGGGCGAGCCCGAGACGGCGGCGAAGACGTACTACGACTTCGCCCGCGTCGTGCGCGAGCTCGTCGGGCAGCCGGCGACCCGCAAGGCGATGAAGGGCGAGGACGAGACGGAGCTGTCGGGCGCGGACTACCTCTACGACGAGAAGCACAAGACGGTCTCGCCCTCGCAGGCGGCGATCGAGAAGGTGGAGCGCGCGCTGCGCATCGACAACCTCTACGACCCGCGCAACGTCCAGCTCGTCAACCACCTGATCCAGGCGCTGAAGGCGCAGTCGCTGTACAAGCGGGACGTCGACTACGTCGTCCAGGACGGCGAGGTGAAGATCGTCGACGAGTTCACCGGCCGGATCATGGAGGGCCGCCGCTGGAGCGAGGGCCTGCACCAGGCGATCGAGGCGAAGGAGGGCGTGCGCATCCGCGAGGAGAACGTCACGCTCGCGACGATCACGCTGCAGAACTACTTCCGCCTCTACGAGAAGCTCGCCGGCATGACGGGCACCGCGAAGACGGAGGAGAAGGAGTTCGTCGAGATCTACGGGCTGCACGTGGTCGAGATCCCGACGAACGTGCCGGTGCAGCGCCGCGACGAGAACGACCTCATCTTCAAGACGAAAGACGCGAAGTTCGCCGCCGTCGTCGAGGACATCGTCGAGCGCCACGAGAAGGGGCAGCCGGTGCTCGTGGGCACGATCGCCGTGGAGACGTCCGAGTACCTGTCCCAGCTGCTCGAGCGGCGGGGCGTCCCGCACAACGTCCTCAACGCGAAGGAGCACGAGCGGGAGGGCGAGATCATCAAGGACGCCGGCCAGCGGGGCGCGGTCACGATCGCCACGAACATGGCCGGCCGCGGCGTCGACATCAAGCTCGGCGAGGGCGTCGTCGACCTCGGCGGTCTGTACGTGCTCGGCACCGAGCGCCACGAGGCGCGCCGCATCGACAACCAGCTGCGCGGCCGCTCCGGCCGCCAGGGCGATCCGGGCGAGTCGCGCTTCTACCTGTCGGCGCAGGACGACCTCGTACGGCTGTTCGCCGGCGACCGGATCCACTCGATCATGCAGCGTTTCAAGATCCCGGACGACGAGCCCATCCAGGCGTCGATCCTGTCCCGCCAGATCGAGGGCGCGCAGAAGAAGGTGGAGGAGCAGAACTTCGTCGCGCGCAAGAACGTCCTCAAGTACGACGACGTGATGAACGCGCAGCGCCTCGTCATCTACGAGCAGCGCCGGCGCGTGCTCGAGGGCGACGACCTCTCCGACGAGATCCGCGAGTGGGTGCGCGAGGTGGTCGAGGCGAACGTGGCCGCCTTCACGGACGCCGAGTATCCGGAGGAGTGGGACCTCGCCGGGCTCGTGGGGCAGATGCAGGCGCTCTACGGCACCGACATCACGGTGGAGGAGCTGCGCGAGGAGGTCGAGCTGTCGCGCGAGGCGCTCGTGGAGGAGTTCGTCGAGGACGCGCTCGACGTCTACGCGGAGCGCGAGCAGAGCTTCGGGGCGAATCCGGACACGGGCCTGCCGTTGATGCGCGAGATCGAGCGCTTCGTCGTGCTGCAGGTGGTGGACACCCGCTGGCGCGAGCACCTGGAGAACATGGACTACCTGCGCGAGGGCATCCACCTGCGCGCGATGGCGCAGAAGGACCCGCTCGTCGAGTACCGCGCCGAGGGCCACCGCATGTTCGAGGAGCTCGGCCGGCTGATCCGCGAGGAGGTCGTGCTGACGCTCTTCCACGTCGAGCTCGCGCCCGAGGAGGCGGCCGAGCTGCAGCCCGTGGAGGCGCCCTCGAACCTCTCCTACGCCCACGAGACGGCCGCGGGGGCGGAGGCGATCGCCGCCGCCGGCCTCGCCGAGGGCGCCGCGCTCGCCACGGCGACCGCCCTGGCCGACCCGCCCGCGCCGCGCCCGGTCGTCAACGAGCACCGCGACATCGGCCGCAACGACCCCTGCTGGTGCGGCTCCGGCAAGAAGTTCAAGCGTTGCCACGGAGCGTAGGCGCGGGGAAGCCCCTCGCTCCCCCGGGAGCTCCGTCCCGCGACGCCGCGGCCTCCACGGCCGGGGCGGCTCTCTCGCCCGCGACGTCCGGCCTCCTGCCGCGCGTGGCCGCGCCGACAGCGGCGCTGCTCGCGCTCGTGGCCGCGTGCGCCGCCGTCTTCGCGGCGCTCGCGCTCGACGTCACGCACGATGGGCCGCTCGGGCGCGCCGACCTGCGGATCGCGCGCTGGAACGCGCTGCACATGCCCTCGCCGGTCGAGCGCGTGGCGGAGGTGGTCACCTACCTCGGCTGGTTTCCCGTGGTCGGCGCGTTCGCCCTCGCCGCCGCCGCCTGGCTCGTCCGCCGAGGGCGCGCCCGGGACGCCGCGGCGCTGCTCGCCGCCGCCGCCGTCACCAGCATCGCCACGCGAGTGCTGAAGACGGCGTTCGACCGGCCGCGGCCGCACGTCGGCAGCCCGGTGGAGCTGCCCGGCTCGCCCGCGTTCCCGAGCGGGCACACGTCCGGGTCGTTCGCCGTGCTCGTGCTCGCCGCGCTGCTGCTCAGCGAGCGAGCCGAGCCGCGCGTGCGCCTGCTCGCGGTCGGCGCCGCGCTCGCCGCAGCTGTCGTCGTCGCGGCGACGCGCGTCATGCTCGACGCGCACTACCTCACCGACGTCGTCGCGGGCGCCTGCCTCGGCCTCGCCGTCGTCGGGCTCGCGCTCGCGGCGCGCCGGGCGGCCGGCTCGATCCGGGCCTGACCCGTGCCGCTCTGGCGACTCCGGCCCGGGCGCCCGCTACCATCCAGCCTCGTGGCCGAGACCGCCGCCAGCCAGACGCTCGACGAGCAGCTCGAGGAGCTCGGGGCCCAGCTCGACTGGGTCCGTGAGTACCTTTGACCCCGACGCGCTGACCGCCCGCCAGGCCGAGCTCGAGCAGGCGATGGGCGCGCCCGGGTTCTGGGACGACCAGGCCACGGCCGCGCGCGTCTCCACCGAGCACGCGCGCGTGACGCGCACGCTGGAGCGCTACCGGCGCCTCAAGTCCGACTACGACACCGCGGTCGAGTTCACCCAGCAGGACGGCTGGGAGGACGACGACGAAGCCCGCGAGTTCCTCCAGCCGCTCGAGCGCGAGCTCGAGCGGCTGATCGAGGATGCCCTGTTCACGGGCCAGTACGACGCCGGCGACGCGGTGCTCACGGTCAACGCGGGCACCGGCGGCACCGACGCGCAGGACTGGGCCGAGATGCTGCTGCGCATGTACCAGCGCTGGGCGGCCGACCGCGGCTACCAGCTGGAGCTGATCGAGGCGAGCCCCGGGGAGGAGGCGGGCCTGAAGTCGGCCACGGCGACCGTGAAGGGCGAGAACGCCTACGGCGTGCTCAAGGCCGAGCGCGGGGTGCACCGCCTCGTGCGCCTGTCGCCGTTCGACGCAGCGCACCGGCGCCACACCGCCTTCGCCCAGGTCGTCGTCGCGCCGCTCCTGCCCGACGACGGCGAGATCGAGATCGACGAGAACGACCTGCGCGTCGACACCTACCGCGCGAGCGGCGCGGGTGGTCAGCACGTGAACAAGACGGACTCGGCCGTGCGCATCACGCATCTGCCGACGGGGATCGTCGTGCAGTGCCAGAACGAGCGCTCGCAGATCTCCAATCGGCAGACTGCCATGCGGATCCTCCGCTCCCGGCTGGCCGAGCTGCAGGAGGAGCAGCGGGAGGCGGAGCTGGCGCGCGAGCGTGGCGCTGCGCAGGACATCGGCTTCGGGAGTCAAATCCGCTCCTACGTGCTCCACCCCTACCAGCTCGTGAAGGACCACCGCACCGACTACGAGGTCGGCAACGCCCAGGCGGTGCTCGACGGCGCGCTCGACGGCTTCATCCGCGAGTACCTACTGGCGAAGGCGGCCGGGAGGGCCGTGTAGTCCCTTCCGGGGACAGACGCGGAGCGGAGAGCGGCCGAGAATTGTCCGTTAGACTGACGCCACCCAGAGAGCCGGAACGGCCCGCGTCGCGGGACTCTCCTCATGAGCCGGTATCGGAGGACACTTCTCACGTGACACTCGACGCCGCACCTGCGCTGACCGAGCCCGAGGTGGCAGCGCGTCCCGTCGCCTCGCCGGGCGCCGCCATGATCGTGTTCGAAGGGGTGCGCAAGGTGTACGAGCCGAGCGTCGTCGCCCTCGACGCGGTCTCCTTCACGATCGAGAAGGGCGAGTTCGTGTTCGTCGTGGGCGCCTCGGGCTCGGGCAAGTCGACGATCATCCGCCTGCTCTTGAAGGAGATCGAGCCGACGGCCGGCCGCATCATCGTCGGCGGCCGCGACCTCACCCGGCTGAAGCGCTCCAAGGTGCCGCTCCTGCGGCGCAACGTCGGCTGCGTGTTCCAGGACTTCAAGCTGCTGCCGAACCGCACCGCGGCCGAGAACGTCGCCTACGCGCTCAAGGTGCAGGGCGAGTCGAACGCCGAGATCCGCCGCAAGGTGCCCGAGGTGCTCAACCTCGTCGGGCTCGCGCACAAGATGCACTCGCGGCCCGACGAGCTCTCCGGCGGCGAGCAGCAGCGCGTGTCGATCGCGCGCGCGGTCGTGAACCACCCGCCGCTCCTCGTCTGCGACGAGCCGACCGGGAACCTCGACCCGGACACGTCGGTCGGGATCATGCAGCTCCTCTACACGATCAATCGCGCCGGCACGACGATCCTGATGGTCACGCACGACCGCGAGATGGTCGACAAGATGCGGCGCCGCGTGATCGCGCTCGACCACGGCCGGCTCGCCCGCGACGAGCGGCGCGGCGGCTACGAGTCCGAATGAAGGTGCGCGGGTGAGGCTGCTCGTGTCGCCCTCGCGGGCTCGCGCGTGCCGGTCGGGAGCCGGCGGCGGGGGGCGCGCGTGACCCGGCTGCGTCTCGTCGTCTCCGAGGCCGTGCGCTCGATGGGGGCCAACCTGTCGACGACGGTCGCCGCCACGACGACGGTGCTGATCGGGATGTTCCTGCTCGGCCTCTTCATCGCGCTCGGCACCTGGGTGATCTCCTGGTCCGACCACGTCAAGCGGCAGCTGCAGGTGAAGGTCTTCTTCACCGAGAACGTGACCGCCCAGCAGGTGCGCGCGGTGTCGCTCTACCTGGCCGACCGGCAGGCGGCCGGCGCCGTCAAGGACTACCGCTTCGTCTCCAAGGACGAGGCGCTGAAGCGGATGCGCCGGTCGTTCCCGGACCTCGTCGACAGCATCTCCTCCAACCCGCTCCCCGCGTCGTACGAGGTCACGCCGCGCCACGCCGAGCAGGTGAAGGCGGTCGCCGACGGCATCCGCGCGCAGCGCTTCAAGGGCGTCGAGGAGGTGCAGGACGGCAAGAAGACGTCGAAGCGGATCCTCCAGTTCGCACGCGTGATCGAGGTCGTGTTCCTGATCGCGGTGGTGGTTCTGCTCGCTGCCTCGACGCTGCTGATCGCGAACACGATCCGGCTCTCGATCTTCTCGCGCCGGCGCGAGATCGAGGTGATGAAGCTCGTCGGCGCCACCAACTGGTTCGTGCGCGGCCCGTTCATGCTGGAGGGGTTGTTCTGCGGGGTGCTCGGCGCGCTCGGCGCGATCGTGCTGCTGCTGCTCGGCAAGGAGATCGTCATCCCCACGATCCTGAGCCACGTCGACACGTCGTCGGACGTGCGCGCGTGGGCGTTCAGCGTCAACGCGCTCATCCTGCTCGGCGTCGGCCTCGCAGTCGGCGCGCTGGGATCGGGGCTGACGATGCGCCGCTTCCTGCGGGTGTAGGCGGCCCGCGGACGGCCCGCGCCTTCGCGTGCGCGAGCTGGCGCGCCTGCTCGTGCCGCGGGGCCCGACGCCCTCGACCCCGACTGCGAGCGCGCGCTCGTCCTCCGGTCCGACGAGGTCGTCCCGGGCGGCTGGGCGGGCGGCTACGGTCTAGCCATGGCCGCACGTCGCGAGCGGGGCCGAAGGGCGCGCAGGCAGCCGCGCGGGGAGCCGCCCCGCCGTAGCGCGGGAGCTGTGCGCGCGGCCGTGCGGCGAGCCGAGCGTGGCATCGAGATCGTCCTGCCGGAGCGGCGCGTCGAGCCGGAGAGCGTGGTCGCCCACCTGGGGCCGACCAACTCCGGCAAGACCCACCACGCCCTCCAGTTCCTCGCCGACCAGGGCGAGGGGGTCTACGCCGGACCGCTGCGCATGCTCGCGCAGGAGGCGCACCGGCGTCTCTCGGCGCAGGTTGGGGAGGAGCGGGTCGGGCTCGTGACGGGGGAGGAGCGCGTCAACGAGCACGCGCCGATCCTCTGCTGCACGGTCGAGATGGCGCCCTCGCGCGGCACCGTGCTCGTGCTCGACGAGGTGCAGTGGGCCGACGACGAGGAGCGCGGCTCGGCGTGGACACGGCTGCTGCTCGCGGGCGAGTACCGCCACGTCCTCCTGCTCGGCGCGCTCGATGCCGAGCCGCTCGTCCGGCACGCGTTCCCCGAGGCCGACGTGCGGGTGTTCGAGCGCAAGCTGCCGCTCGAATGGACCGGGGAGGTCTCCCTGCGCTCCCTGCGGCCCGGCACCGTCGTGGTCGCGTTCAGCCGCAAGGCCGTGCTCGCGCTCGCGGGCGAGGTGAACCGCCTGCACCCCGGGCGCGTGGCGGTGCTCTACGGGGCGATGCCGCTCGCGTCCCGGCGCGAGGAGGTCGACCGCTTCCTGTCCGGCGCCGCGGACGTCTGCGTCGCCACGGACGTGCTCGGGCATGGCGTCAACTTGCCCTGCGAGACGCTGCTGTTCGCGGAGACGGCCAAGTTCGACGGGCAGGAGCGCCGCGACCTGCTGCCCTGGGAGCTGGCGCAGATCGCGGGCCGGGCCGGCCGCTTCGGCCTCGTCGAGCGCGGGCACGTGGGCGTGCTCACCGGCGTGCCGTGGGCGCAGGCCGACCCCGGTCTCGTCGAGTCGGCGCTCGAGCCGCACGTCGTCCTCCCCGGCGGGCATCGCGGCTACCGCGTCGTGGACGAGGCGCGGATCCGGCCGCGGCTCGCCGACCTCGGCATCGACGACCCGCGCCACCTGGACGCGGCCCTGGCCGCCTGGCACCGGGTCGCGACGCGCCAGTGGGAGCACGAGAGCTGGCTCGCGGTCGAGTCGCTCGCGCCGATCCGGACGCGCCTGGCGGTCGTGCAGCGCCGGCTGCAGGAACGCCGGCGCCGGCTCTCGCTGGACGACACGTGGAGGCTCGTCAACGCACCGGTGGACGAGGACGACGCGGAGCTGCTGGCCGTGCTCGCGCTCGCCGTGGCAGGCGACCCCGCACAGCGGCCTGTGTTGTCCTTGCTGCTGGACGCCGACCGTCTGCGTGACTGCTCGCTCGAGGACGCCGAGCAGGCGGGTCGCACGGCCAGCATCCTGCGCTGGTTCGCGCTCCAGTACCCGGGCGTGGGCGGCGTGACGATCGAGCGGGCGGCCGCGCTGGAGGAGGCGGCGGCGGCGCGTGTGGTGGCGCGGCTGCGGCGCGAGGTGGCCGACCCCACGATCGGCCGCTGCCGGTCGTGCGGGCGCAGCTGCACGCCCTGGTTCCCGCTCTGCGACCGCTGCTACCGCGGCGTGCGCGCGGTGCGCTGAGCGCTGCCCACTCGGCCAGGGCGCCTTGCCGGCGGTTGGCACCGGCGGCCGCTCGGCCAGCCGACACAGCTCGTCGAGCGCCTCCTCGCCATGGCCGGACACGCTCCCCGGACGGGTAGCGCACGCGGCCTAGAATCGCAGGCGTGGCGAGGGGGACCGGCACCAGGACGATCGCGGAGAACCGTCGCGCGCGGCACGACTACGAGCTGCTCGAGCGGGTCGAGGCAGGCATCGTGCTCACCGGTACCGAGGTGAAGTCGCTGCGCGAGGGGCACGTGCAGCTCGGAGGCGCCTACGGCGACGTGCGCGACGGGGAGCTGTGGCTCGTCGGGGCCTCGATCGCGGAGTACGCGCAGGGCCGCGTCGGCGCCCACGCGCCCGACCGCGACCGCAAGCTGCTGCTGCACCGCCGCGAGCTCGACGCCCTGGCCGGGAAGGTGCGCGAGAAGGGGCTCACGCTCGTGCCGACGCGGCTCTACTTCAAGGACGGCCGCGCGAAGGTCGAGCTGGCGCTCGCCCGCGGCCGCGAGCGGGCGGACAAGCGCCGCGCGATCGCCGAGCGCGACGCGCAGCGGCAGATCGAGCGCGCGCTGAAAGCGCG
>Ga0070741_10006603_pt1 | contig 24800 bp, 21 predicted proteins | sample Coa_R1_4_FD_66440 | JGI IMG/M metagenome (GOLD analysis project Ga0070741, IMG submission 66440) | Surface soil microbial communities from Centralia Pennsylvania, which are recovering from an underground coalmine fire - Coalmine... | ecosystem: Environmental > Terrestrial > Soil > Unclassified ... | reverse complement strand
GGGGGCACGCTTTATCCTGGGCCTATGGACCTTGTCATCCCCGATGGGGGCTTCTGGCCGGCGCCCGAAGTCCCGCAGCCGAACATCTACCCGATGGAATGGCACGTCGACACCCAGAAGCTCGCCGACATCTACGAGAAGTCGAAGCGAGCCGTGTGGAACCCCGCTGACCTGCCGTGGGACGGCATTCGTGCCGAGGATTTCACCGACGAGCAGCGCCTGGGCATCATGTACTGGTTCGCCGTGCTGGCCAACTTCGACGCGTCCGGCCCGGCGGTCTTCGCCCGCGCGACGATCCACGCCTTCGAGCAGCACGAGGAGGACCCGGTCCGCAAGTGCTTCTTCTCGATCACCCGAGACGAGATGAACCACGAGGAGTGCTGCCAGCGCACGATCGCCAAGCTCTGGCCCGGCGGCCCGCTGGACTGGACGCCGCGCACCGACCTGGAGAAGGCCGCCCATAACAACATCGGCTGGCTGTATCACAACGGCGGACGGTACTGGAACGGTTACAACACGGCCGTCGGCAAGTACTCGCTCGCGGTGCTGTTCACCAGCTTCATGATGGGCGAGATGGCGGCGTCGACGCTGTTCCGCGGGATGGCGTCCGGCACCCAGCACCCGGTGTTCGGCGAGATGTTCAAGCGGATCGGCCGCGACGAGTCCCGGCACCTCCAGATCTGCATGACGATACTGGAGAACGAGTGGCCGGGCCTGACCGAGGAGGTCAAGGGCCAGATCACCCGCCAGCTCCGGGCCGGCTTCGTGTTCTTGTCGATGATCTTGTGGGAGCCGCCGGAGGGTTTCTGGGACCTGCCGCCGTACTTCCTGCCGAACCACCGCGTGCTGATGGCGCACGCCCGCGACGCAGGCCTCGGCGTGCTGTCGTTCGACGAGCAGGCGGACAACTGGAAGGTAGCGATGGCCCGGGTGCGCGCGATCGTGCAGCGCTGGGGCATCGAGTTCCCCGCCATCCCCGAGCTCGACATCGAGGGCGTCGACGTCGCCGCCGACATCAACGCCGAGGACATCATCCCGGTCTTCTAGCCGAGGGGTAGTTGTAACGCCGCGCTCCTGGGAAGCGATGACTTAAGTAGAGGCGGCTGACGCGGGTACCCCCGAGCCCACGTCAGCCCCTCTTCTCTGTGTCTGCGCTAATGCAGCAGCGGGCCGATCAGGTCCTTGATCTGATCGACCTTCGCGAGCAGCGTCGCGGTCCCGGCGACGGCGCCGCTCAGCCTGCCGAGAATCAGGCGGATGCTGTCAGCGCTGGGGCGCCGTCGCTTGGACTCCTCGCGGAACCGGTCGATGTCCTCGCTGATGTCGTCTGCTTGCGCGGGCAGCAGCGTTTTCGCCTCGGTCTCCAGCTCGCTGAGCAGCGCGTCGATGCGTACCGCGGCCGGCGCCTGGCCGATGTTCTGGACAGCGCGGGCGTTCCGGCCGGCCGCCACCGGCCCGGAGACGTTGCCGCCTGCTATGTACACGCCGGAGTTCTCGATGCGTTCGTTCACGATGCCTTCTTTCGCTCTAGCGCGCGGCTGAGGCCGGTGCCGGGGTGGGGGCCGGGGCGGTCTGCGCGAGGCTGTTCGGGCCGGCCGCCACCGGTCCGGTGACCGTCCCACCCGAGATCACCACCCCGCTATTGATCACCTGGGTCATGCTGCTCCGGTACGCGCCGGTGTCGGCGCCCTGGGTCTTCAGGTAGTCGAGTACCGTCTCGTTCACCAGCCGTTCGGTGATCCTGGTGTACTTCGCCGCGTCCAGCTTCTGGATGTAGGTATGGGCTTCCGGCGCGGCGCCCAGCTCGCGGATGCTGATCCGCGCGCCGACGTCACCGAACAGGTAGTCTTCCGACGCGGTCGCCTCGTCGGTGAAGATCCTGTGCTCGACATACATCCGCAGCAACGTCCCGAGCGCGCCGAGGGGCGCGTGCACCACGTCGCCGAATACGTTTCGCATGGTGTGCAGCAGCACCTTGGTGAGGAACTGCCCGGAGGTGACCTTCGGCAGCAGGTCGACGACGTGATAGGCCCAGGCGATCGGTGCGAGCGTGGTCGGCACGTACTCCAGGTAGAACATGCGGCCCTCGACCGCGACATAGACGAACGCCGATACGACGATCTCCTGGCAGGAACGGCTGATGACTTCCTGGCCGTCGATGAGCACCGGCTGGCCCTCGTCGGTGACCGAAGCCTGGAGGTAATACCGCAGGCCGGCCTGCGGATGCCGGATCAGCGCGTCGACCGCCGCCCCGCTCGCCTGCGAGTACGGTATCTTCCGGCCCGGGTCGATCAGCGGGCTCTCCCAGCGGCGGCGGCCCTCGCCGACGACGTGATCGCGCACGGTCAGCGCGGATACCCGCTCGTTCTCCGGCAGCGCGGGGTCGTCGAGCTTGAGCAGCCGCTCCCGCAGGCAGTGGTGCAGCTCAACCGGATCGATGCACACCTGGTCGTCCCGCGCCGGCCGGGGCCAGCCGCTGCCATGGTCGCTGTCCGCCCGGTCCAGCTCGATGGCGATCGACCAGGCCCGGCCTCTGGTGCCGGCCCCGACGAACGGATTCTCCCCGCCGTACAGGGTGACATTGCCTCGCTGCGCCGCCCCGATCTCCGCGATGCGCGCCTCGGCATGCGGATCCGCCGCGGTGAAGTGACCGGCGGGCGCGCCGGGCCGCAGCCGGTCGGACAGCGTCGAGAACATCGAATGGTGGTAGATGGCCGCCGTCGCCGCCAGCAGGACCAGCAGGGCGATCGTCGCCACGATGGCGCTGCCGCCAGTAGCCACCGGACCGAGGTGCGGCATCGTCCGGCCCGCGCTGTTCAGCACGTTGAAGATGAACCACAACACGAGGACCAGGACGAGCACGAGCGCCACTGCGGCGCCGATCAGGAACATCCTGCCCATCGACCGGCGGGTCCAGCGCACACGCGGCAGCATGCGGCTGATCGCGAACGCGACGGCCAGGATGGCGATCGTGGGGAGCGTCGCCAGCACCAGCCCGGCCAGCAGCAGCAGGCTCAGTATGACGTCGCGGCCGAGCTGCATCCGCCTGGCGTTCAGGCAGTGCCGGACGATCGGCACCAGGTCGATACCTGGCGACGACGCGACCGCCCGGTGCGAGCCGATCAGCTCGCTGATCACCGTGGTGGCGAACGCGTTGTTCAGGTACGCGGCCGCGCACAGGTAGCGGGTCTCGTCGTTCAGCGGCCGATCAGGATCCGGCACCGCGCTCGGGTCGGGATGGCCGAAGAAACGGTCTTGCTGGCTGGCCGGGCGGTCCTCCTGAAGCACCGTGACCGAGCCGGCCGGGGCTCCGCACGTGCCGCAGAAGGCGTGATCCTCGGACATCGCGGACTGGCAATTGGCGCATTGCAGCGGAATCATCGGCTTCTCCCGTCAGCAAGCCTGATAGGACGCGTGATAACTGGACGGCTGCTGGTCGATCAGGTAGCTGCCGTTGCCATCCGGGCTCAGGAACAGGGTGATCGCCCAGTCGGTGCAGGACTGTGTCTGGTCCACGCTGTCCGCGGGATCCTGGTGGCTGGTGAACGTGACGTCGGCCGCCAGGTCGCCGTCGCCGGCCGTGGAAATGCCGGTGAGGGTCTCGGCGGAATCCGCGGTGGTCCGGTACCCGCTGGCGAATTGTGCCTGCGTGAGGCCCTCCTGGAGCGGCGGGCTGAGCAGTGCGCGGTACGACTGGTAATCGTGGCTGTTGATCGCGCCGAAGTACTGGTTGAGGAACGCCGCGACCGGCTGGGCGTCCGAATCCTGGGTGACGTCCTGGGACAACGTCACCGTCCCGACGGTCTGCGGAACCGGCTGCGGCGGGGTGGTTGACAGCGCGGCAGACGGGGATACCCCATCCGGGCTGCTGGCCGGAGCCGTAGTGACGGCCGCGGTCGTGTGTTCGGCCGCGGCCGGAGCCAGCCGTAGCGAGGCGCCGTGGTTCCCCAGGTGCGAGGCAAGCAGCCAGCCACCGGTTCCGGCGCCCGTCAGCACCGCCGCGACGGCGACCATCGCGGCCGTCCGGCGGGGCCTGCGCGGCGGCCGGCCGGCGCGCCTGGCCGGCTGGCGCGGTGCCTCGCGCGGCGGCTGGGGCGGTGGCTGGGGCGGTGGCAGGCGGGTGCCGCACCCGGTGCAGAATTGCTTTCCCGGGCTAACCGGGCGACCGCACGTCGTGCAGAAGGCGTCCATTGTCGATATGCCCCCCCAGGCCGTATCAGCTCCCTCAATTCCGTTGCGCAATGGCGGAACTGTCGCATCCAGAAGTGCCGAGCGCCATTGCCGTGGCGGTCATAGTTATGTCACGCCGCGCGACCAAGGGGGCATTGGCTGGATATCTCTGCCAGGTGACGGCAGGTCGGCTACGCCGTGCACTCCGTTGCGGGTAGCGTTCGGAGTATGAGGACGACGAACTCGACGCCGTTTGGCCAGATGGTGACGGCGATGATCACCCCCATGACTCCGGACGGGGCAGTCGACTTCGACGGGGCCGCGCGCCTCGCCGACTACCTCGTCACCGACATGCGCAACGACGGCCTGGTGATCAACGGCACCACCGGCGAGGCCCCGACGACCACCGCCGCCGAGCAGGAGCAACTGCTCCGGGTGGTGGTGGACACCGTGGGCTCGCGGGCGAAGGTGGTGGCCGGGGTCGGCACCAACGCGACCGCGCACACCATAGAACTCGCCAAGCAGGCCGAACGGGCCGGGGTGCATGGCCTGCTGGTCGTGGCTCCTTACTACAACAAGCCCCCGCAGGCGGCGCTCGCCGCGCACTTCACCGCGGTCGCCGACTCGTCCGGCCTGCCCGTGCTGATCTACGACATCCCCGGCAGGACCGGCGTCGCCGTGGAAACCGCCACGCTGGTCAAGCTTGCCGAGCATCCCCGGATCGTCGGGGTCAAGGACGCCAAGGACGCACCGGGTGCCACGTCCCGGGTGCTGGCGCAGACCGACCTCGTCTACTACTGCGGCACCGACATGCTGAACCTGCCGTGGCTTGCCCTCGGCGCCGTCGGCTTCGTCAGCGTGGTGGGCCATGTGGCGGGGGACCGGCTCCATGAGATGATTGATGCCTATGGTGACGGTGATGTGGGTCGCGCCCGGGCGATCCATTACGAGCTGATGCCCGTGTACGAGGGGCTGTTCAGGAACCAGGGAGCGGTCATGACCAAGGCGGCGCTCGACCTCTTGGGCCTGCCCGGCGGGTCGGTGCGGCTGCCGCTGCTCCCGGCCACCGACGCCGAGCGCGCGCAGTTGCGCAAGGACCTCGCCGACGGCGGTATCAAGGTGCCTGCCGCGTGAGCCACCCGCACCCCGACCTCGCGCCACCCGCCGCACTGCCGAACGACGGGCTGCGCATTGTCGCACTCGGCGGTCTCGGTGAGATCGGCCGGAACATGACCGTGTTCGAGTACCAGGGCCGGCTGCTCATCGTCGACTGCGGCGTCCTGTTCCCGGACTCGGACCAGCCGGGCGTGGACCTGATCCTGCCGGACTTCGGGTACCTGGAGGGCCGGCTGGATCAGGTCGAGGCCTGCGTGCTGACCCACGCCCACGAGGACCACATCGGCGGAATCCCGTACCTGCTGCGGGAACGCGGCGACATCCCGCTGGTCGGCTCGAAGCTCACCCTCGCGCTGGTGAATTCCAAACTGGCCGAACACCATCTGGATCCGGTGAGCGTGGAGATCAAGGAGGGAAACCACCGGTCGTTCGGGCCATTTGATTGTGAATTTCTCGCGGTCAACCACTCGATACCGGACGCCCTCGCGGTGGCGATCCGGACGCCGGCCGGGGTTGTCCTGCACACCGGCGACTTCAAGATGGACCAGCTGCCGCTGGACGGGCGGCTGACCGACCTGGCCGGGTTCGCGCGGCTCGGCGGCGAGGGCGTCGACCTGCTGATGGCCGACTCGACCAACGCCGAGGTGCCCGGGTTCGTGACGTCTGAGCGGGCGATCGGCCCGGTGATCGACGAGGTGTTCGCCGAGGCCGCGCAGCGGATCATTGTCGCGTGCTTCGCGTCGCACGTGCACCGCGTGCAGCAGGTGCTGGACGCGGCGGTCGCGCACCACCGGAAGGTCGCGTTCGTCGGGCGGTCCATGGTGCGCAACATGGGCGTCGCGCGGGAGCTCGGCTACCTGCACGTGCCCGGCGGGCTGCTGATCGACCTGCGCGAGGCGGAGGAGATGCCGCCCGACCAGGTCGTGCTGATCTCCACCGGGTCGCAGGGCGAGCCGATGTCGGCGCTGTCCCGGATGGCCGGCCGCGACCACCCGATCCGGATCGCCGCCGGCGACACCGTCATCCTGGCGTCTTCCTTGATCCCCGGCAACGAAACGGCCGTGTACCGGGTGATCAACGGGCTGACCCGGCTGGGCGCGCGGGTGGTGCACCGGGGTTCAGCGCTGGTGCACACGTCCGGGCACGCGTCGGCGGGTGAGCTGCTGTACGTCCTGAACCTGGTCAAGCCGCGCAACTTCATGCCGGTGCACGGGGAATGGCGGCACCTGAAGGCGCACGCGCGGCTGGCGTCGCTGTCCGGGGTGCCGGACCGGCGGATCGTGATCGCCGAGGACGGGGTCGTCGTCGACCTCATTGGCGGGGCTGCCTCGATCGCGGGATCGGTGCCGTGCGGGTACGTGTACGTGGACGGGCTGACCGTCGGCGAGGTGACCGAGTCCCAGCTCAAGGACCGGCGCATCCTGGGCGACGAGGGCTTCGTGTCCGTGGTCGTCGTGGTCGACTCGTCGTCCGGCAAGGTGGTCGCCGGCCCGGAGATGCACGCCCGCGGCTCCGGCATCGACGACCTGGCGTTCGCCGAGGTGCTGCCCAAGATCGAGGAGGCGCTGGCCCGCGCCGCCGCCGACGGCATCACCGACGCGCACCAGCTCAGCCAGCTGGCCCGCCGGGTCGTCGGCAAATGGGTCAGCGACAACTACCGCCGCCGCCCCATGATCATCCCCGTAGTAGTAGGCGTCTAGCAGGCATCTCGCTGGTAGCGGGTCGGCGACACGCCGAGCGTGGCGGTGAAGTCGCGGGTGAGGTGAGCTTGGTCGGCGTAGCCGAGTTCGGCAGCGAGCTCGCCCCAGTCGACGCGATCCCCGCTGTCCGCGCGGAGCGCGGCCTCGTGCAGCCGGGCGCGCCGCATGACCCACTTCGGGCTGACCCCGACGTACTCGGCGAACAGGCGCTGGAGCCCGCGCACGGTCAGGCCGGACACCGAAGCCAGCTGGTCCACCCGGCGCAGCCCGGAGTCCTCGGTGATCAGCTCGACCAGCTTGGCCGCCTGGTCCGCGACGGGATCGACCGCCGGCAGCCGCGCGGCCAGCAATTCGGTGGCGCACGCGATCATCTCCGCGTCGCCGTCCGCCGCCATGACCCGCTCGCAAGCCACCACGGCGGACGGCCCGAACAAAGCGGAGGCCGGCACCACCCGGTCGGTCAGCTCGAACACCGGGCCGCCCCAGAACGGCCGGAAGCCGCCCGGCCGGAACCGGATGCCGAGCGCCTTGCCGGCGCCGGACAGCTGCCGGGTGAACAGCCGCCGGTCCACGCCGAAGATGCCGGCGCCGCTCGCCTCGAAGGCCATGTTCACGTTCGGCAGCGGCAGGATGGTCTGCGAATAGTCCGGCTGGCCGCGCAGGTCCCAGCGCACGACCCAGCAGAAGTCGGCGAACGGCGTCAGCGAGGCGGGCGGTACGTGCCTGGCCAGGGTGAACGCCTGCTCCGCCGCACCCGGCCGCAGCACCCCGCGCCCCATCGAAGTCACGACACCAAGGCTATGCGCGTCGCGTTTGTTCAAGAACCGCCCGCGCCGGAGCGCTACCCTCGCGCGAATGAACAAGCATGCTGAGATGGCCGCCGCCGCGGCCGAGACGATCAAGGTAGTAGCCGGGGTCCGCCCGGACCAGTTCGGTGACCCGACGCCGTGCCCCGAATGGGACGTGCGCACGCTGCTCAACCACATTATCTTGTGGACCGCGTACTCTGCGGAACAGCGGGCCTACGGCGGATCGGTCGCCGAAGAGCTGATGAACAAGGACTTCACCGCCAGCCCCGACTTCGCGACGGACTACGCGAAACAGGCAAAAAAGGCGGTCGACGCCTGGTCCGACCCCGCCGCCTGGGAGCGGGACCTCGGCGTGATGGGCTCGCCGATGCCGGCCGCCGATGTGGCCGCGCTGCTCATCGCCGAGTACGTGCTGCACGGCTGGGACCTGGCCACCGCGACCGGCCAGCGGTACGAGTGCGACGAAGCTGTCGCGACGCTGGTGGTGGACGTCGTCCGCGAGCAGGGCGACCTGTTCCGTCAGTACAAGGGGTTCGCCGAACAGGTGACGGTGCCGGACAACGCCTCGACCTACGAGAAAGCCCTCGCGGAGTCGGGACGCAAGCCTTAGTTCAGCACCCGGACCGGCTCACCTTTGGCGAACGCGGCGATATCCTCGGCCGCCTCGCCGTAGAACACCTGGTAGGTGTCGTCGGTGACGTAGCCCAGGTGCGGGGTCAGCACCACGTTCGGCAGCCTGCGCAGCGGGTGCGACAGGGGCAGGGGCTCGACGTCGAACACATCGAGCCCCGCACCCGCGATCTTCCCCTCCCGCAACGCGTCGACCAGCGCATGAGTGTCCACGATCGGCCCGCGTGAGGTGTTGATCAAGAACGCGGTGGGTTTCATCAGCGCCAGTTCGGCCGCCCCGACCAGGCCGGTGCTCCGCTCCCCGAGCTTGTAGTGCACGGTGACCACGTCGGACTGGGCGAACAGTTCGGCCTTGCTAACGGGGGTCGCATGTGCTTTCTCGGCGCGAGCCGGGTCCAGGTTCTGGCTCCACGCCAGGAGTTTCATTCCGAACGCCCGGCCGATCTTCGCCACCTGCCGCCCCTGTGTCCCGAGGCCGACGATGCCGAGGTGCTTGCCGTGCAGGCCGGTGCCGATGGTCCGCTGCCAGGCGTTCGCGACGGCCGCCCCGCCCGGCCCGGCGGCCGCCTTCAGTCGGCTGTCCTCCTCCGGGATGTGCCGGGTTATGGCGAGGATCAGCCCCCAGGTCAGCTCCGCGGTCGCGGCCTGATAGCCGCCGGTACCGCATACCGTGATGCCACGCTCACGGGCCGCGGTCATGTCGATCGACGCGTTTCCCATGCCCGTCGTCACGAGCAGCTTGAGGTTGGGAAGCAGGGAAAGTCGTTCCGCTGAAAAGGGGGTTCTTTCCCGCATCGCCACGATCACGTCGAACGGCTGCAGTGCGCGTACCAGCGCCTCGGTACGCGCGATGTGCTCGGTGAACACGGTGATAGTGGCATCCGGCCAGTCCGCGCTGGCCAAGGCTACTTGCTGGTAGTCATCGAGGATCGCGACCCGCATGAGGCGACACTATCGCGCGAACCGAGGGCTGATAGCGTCTTGGACCATGACCTGGCTGGACGATCTGGCGGAGAAGGCGCTGACGGGCGCGGAGCCGACGCGTGACGAGGCGCTGGCGGTGCTGCGCAGCGGTGACGACGAGATCATGGACGTGGTAGCGGCGGCGTTCCGGGTGCGGCTGCGGTACTTCGGCCGCCGGGTGAAGCTCAACTACCTGGTCAACATCAAGAGCGGCCTGTGCCCGGAGGACTGCTTCTACTGCTCGCAGCGGGCCGGGTCGGCCGCCGACGTGCTGAAGTACACCTGGCTCAAGCCGGACGAGGTGCTGGCCGCGGCCGAGGCCGGCGTGGCCGGCGGCGCACGGCGGGTCTGCCTGGTCGCCAGCGGGCGCGGCCCGACCGACCGGGACGTGACCCGGGTGGCCGGGATGATCTCGTCGTTCAAGGCCGCCCATCCTGAGGTCGAGGTGTGCGCGTGCCTGGGGCTGCTGTCCGACGGCCAGGCTTCGGCGCTGGCGGAGGCCGGGACGACCGCGTACAACCACAACCTCAACACCGCCGAAGACCACTACGCCGACATCTGCACCACGCACTCGTTCGCGGACCGCGCCGGTACGGTGCAGGCGGCGAAAGAGGCGGGTTTGTCGCCGTGCTCCGGGCTGATCGCTGGCATGGGGGAGACCGACGAGGACCTGGTGTCCGTGGCGTTCGCGCTGCGTTCGCTGGAGCCGGATTCGGTGCCGGTCAACTTCCTGATCCCGTTCGAGGGGACGCCGCTGGCGGGTCAGTGGCAGCTGAACCCGCAGCGCTGCCTGCGCATCCTCGCCATGGTGCGGTTCGTCTGCCCGTCCTCGGAGGTGCGGCTGGCGGGCGGCCGGGAGATCCACCTGCGGTCGCTCCAGCCGCTGGCGCTGCACATCGTGAACTCGATCTTCCTCGGCGACTACCTCACCAGTGAGGGGCAGGCGGGCAGCAAGGACCTGGAGATGATCGCGGACGCCGGGTTCGTCGTGGACGGCGTCGACCTGCCGCAGCGTGGTGACCTGGTGCGGCTCCGCCGCCGGGGTGTGGGAACCGATCTCCCGGCCAATGCCTGAGACCGAGAACTTCGCGGCGCTGCCGCAATCCGAGCACGAGGCCGCCATCGAGCGGCTGTGCGCCGCGATGGAGATGGCCGCGAAGGCGGGCTGCTATCCCTCGCTGACCGTCGAGCGGCCCTGGTCAGTTCACAATCCCGTCCTCGCGGGGGAGTTCGCGGACCCGGAGGCGATCGGCTGGTACCTGCGCCGCGAACTCGGCCGGCTGGCTGCCGCGGGTGCCCGGCTGTCGGTGTCGCATGGGCGTCCCGCGCTTGACCTGCACGATCCGGCGCTGATCGCCGCGGTCGACGAGCTGAGCTGGGACCTGCGGCGCAAGAAGCTGTTCCTGTTCGGGCCGGAGCGGATGGCGCTGTCCATCGACCGGCTGCGGCACTACACCGGGACGCCGGCCGAGTTGTTCCAGCGGTACGTGCTGCTGACCAACTACGCCTGGCACGTCGAGGAGTTCCGCGTTCTGTTCCCCGATTGTGCCGGCCCCGAGTCCGACGGCCGCCAGATGCCTGCCTGGCATCACACCGAGCCCGACCGGGCCGGGCTCACCATCATCAACGTCGGGGTCGGGCCGTCGAACGCCAAGACGATCACCGACCACCTGGCGGTGCTCCGGCCGGACCTGGTGCTGATGATCGGCCACTGCGCCGGCCTGCGCAATCATCAGGAGATCGGCGACCTGGTGCTGGCGACCTCGTACCTGCGCGACGACCGGGTGCTTGACGACGTGCTGCCGCTGAACATCCCGGTGGTGTCCAACCACACGATGAACAGCCTGCTGCTGGAGGAGCTGACCGGGCGCGGCCTGCGGTCGCGGATGGGCATCGTGTACACGACCGGCAACCGCAACTGGGAGCTGCAGCTCGCGTCCGTGGGGGAGCGGCTTCGGCTGTCCCGCGCGGTGGCGGTCGACATGGAGTCCGCCACCGTGGCGGCCAACGGGTTCCGGTACCGGGTGCCGACCGCCACGCTGCTCGCGGTCAGCGACAAGCCGCTGCACGCGCAGCCCAAGCTCAGCGTCGAGGCGCAGGCGTTCTACGCCGACTCGCGCCGCCAGCACATCGAGATCGCGATCGCCGTTGTGCGGGCGGTGCGCGATCGCTACCCGGGCGGCCTGCCGTCCGCCGACCTGCGCTCGCCCGACGAGCCGCTGCTCGGGCCGTAAGGTCAGCTCGCCGCGGAACGCCTGCTTGATCCACGAAATCACCCATTGCTGTTCGCGGAACAGCTGCTGCCAGGTGAAATGCACGACGCGAAAGCCGGCCGCGCGGAGGTTCTGGTCACGTTCCAGCTGGGCGATCGAGCGCGCGGAGTTGTTGTACTTTTCGGTTTCTTGAGCAAACCGATGCCGCTAACCCAGTGCGGCGGACTCGTGGCTGGCGACAGCATCGAGGCTCGTCGCCGACCTCGCCGCGGCCACCAGCAGGGCGTGCTCGCGCGCTGGGCTTCGTTTGCTTGCTTCGAGGCTCGCCGCGGTGACGTACACGCCTCGGTACATCCGGACGAGCACGCCTCGCCGGACCAGCGATTGGAAGTGTCGTTCGGAGATGCCCGCCGCGTACCAGGCAGCGGTTGTGCCAATCGAGTACTTGAGCGCATCCGGAAGGTCACGATCCGTCACATCTCTTGCGGTTCCCATGTGCCGCGCACGCCACGCCGAACGCGCGGTTCTCGGATACCTAGGCTGTCTTTGTAAGCGAAACCCGACGCTTCGACACCCGCAATATCCTGATTTAAGCGATTTGCCCTGTCGGTTTGGCGTACCAAGACAGTTGTAGCGTTAGCAATGTGGCTGGTGGGACTACTCGGCGGGGGGCGGGGCTACGCGGTAGCGGTAGCGGTGGGAGGTCGTGAAGCCGAGACTGGCGTAGAGGGCTCGGGCGGGGGCGTTGTCGGCTTGGACCTGGAGGAGGACGTGCTGGGCGCCGCGGGCGGCGGCTTCGCGGCACAAAACGGACGTGATCGTGGCGGCCAGGCCGCGGCGGCGCCAAGCGGGGTCGGTCTCGACGGCGGTGAGCGACGCCCAGTTGCCCGCGACGGCGACGCGGCCGACTGCCACGGCGACGCTGCCGTTGTCCGACGGAGCACGGAGTTGGCCCGGCCGGTGAAGCCCGCGGCGGATCTGAGCAGCCACGATCCCAGCCAGGCCTGGTCCGGCGCCACCCACAGGCTGGCCGCGGCCCGCTCCAGGTCAAGGATCGTCGCGTCCACTAAAGATGGATATCAGGTGCGACACGCCGGGAGCGAACGGTGCTTGGGGGGGAGGGGGGTTCTCGCTAGGTTTGTAAGTATGGCGACCCGTGCGCCCAAGGGTGGTGGAGCTCGCTCGCGTGGCGAGTACGACAATGCTGCCCTGGACGCGCTCGGCTTCAGCGAGCGCAGACCGCCGCCCGGCGGGCGGACCACGAGCCGGCAGCCGGCCAGGAACCGGTCGACCCAGGGCCGTTCCGGCAATACGCGGTCGAGCGGTGCCCGGCCGAATGCGTCGCGGTCGACGGCAAGGCCGCGGACCGGATCGGGGAAAAAGAGGGCGAAGCGGCCCGCGCCGCCGCGGAAGCAGTCGCACGATCCGTTCATGATCTTGGCGGGCTGGCTGGGCCGGGCGATTCTCGGCGTCTGGCTGCTGGTGGCCGGCGGCGTCGGCTACCTGGCCCGTGCGGTCGGCAAGGGCGCCCGCGACCTCGACCCGCACCACCGCCGCGACGGCGCCGGCCTGCTCACGCTAGGCGGCGCGATCATCCTGGCGGCGAGCCTGTGGTGGCGGATGGGTAACCCGGTCGGCCGCGCGCTCCAGTACCTGTTCGAGGGCGCGCTCGGCTCGATGGCCTGGTCGCTGCCGCTGCTCGTCGGGCTGCTCGCGTGGCGCTTCCTGCGCCATCCGGACCGCAACACCGAGACGGCGCGCGCCGCGATCGGCTGGGCCGCGCTGCTCATCGGCGCGGTCGGCATGATCCACATCGCGAAGGGCACGCCGCGGCCCGCCGACGGCGTCGCGGTCATGCGCGGCGCCGGCGGCTACATCGGCTACGCCGCCGCGGGCCCGCTCGCCGCCGCGCTCACCCCGTGGGTGGCCGCCCCGCTGCTGGCGCTGCTGGCAGGCTTCGGCGTGCTGGTCATCACCGGTACTCCGCTGCACCGGATCCCGGAACGGATCGCCGATCTGCGGGTTCTCCTCGGTCATTCAGAACGGCAAGACGATGAGTTCCTGGACACCGTCGACGAATACGAGGGGTCGACGGGCAGTGTGCCGCGCCGGGCCCGCGCCCAGATCGCCAAGCAGATCCGGCTCCGGCCCGCGATCGAACCGGGCGATCACGTCAAGCCGTACGACACGCCACTGGTAGAGCCGCCTAAGAAGGGCCCCGTCGGCAGAGCCGACTCCGCTAGCAGGTCGCCGGCCGGCAAGGATCCCGACCTGAGCGTGCTGGACAAGCTGGGCTTCGACGACGAACCCGCCGAGCCCGCGCCCGCCAAGCCCGCGCCCGAGGTGAAAGTCCCCGCGCCGCACGAGCCGCTGCGCAATCCCGAGCAGCTCACGCTGACCGGCGCGGCGCTCGACGGGTACACGCTGCCGCCCACTGCGCTGCTTCGACCGGGTACCACGCCGAAGGCGCGGACCCGCGCCAACGACATCGTGGTCGCCGCGCTGTCCGAGGTGCTCGAGCAGTTCAACGTCGACGCGCAGGTCACCGGGTTCAGCAGGGGCCCGACCGTGACGCGCTACGAGATCGAGCTCGGGCCCGCGGTCAAGGTGGAGCGGGTCACCGCGCTGCAGAAGAACATCGCGTACGCGGTGAAGAGCGCCGACGTGCGGATCGTCTCGCCGATCCCGGGCAAGTCCGCGATCGGCGTCGAGATCCCGAACGCGGACAAGGAGATCGTCAGCCTCGGCGACGTGCTGAAGTCCGAGACCGCGATCATGGACCACCACCCGATGGTGGTCGGCCTCGGCAAGGACGTCGAGGGCATGGTGAAGATCGCGAACCTGGCGAAGATGCCGCACATCCTGATCGCCGGCGCGACCGGCGCGGGCAAGTCCGTGTGCCTGAACGGGCTGATCACATCGATCCTGACCCGGGCGACGCCGGACGAGGTGCGGATGATCCTGATCGACCCGAAGCGGGTCGAGCTGACGATCTACGAGGGCATCCCGCACCTGATCACGCCGATCATCACCAGCCCGAAGAAGGCGGCGGAGGCGCTGGAGTGGGTCGTCGGCGAGATGGAGCGCCGCTACGACGACCTGGCGGCATCCGGCTTCCGGCACGTGGACGACTTCAACAAGGCGGTGCGCGCGGGCAAGCTGACCGCGCCGCCCGGCAGCGAGCGGGTTTACATGCCGTACCCGTACCTGCTGGTGATCATCGACGAGCTCGCGGACCTGATGATGGTGGCGCCCCGCGACGTCGAGGACTCGATCGTGCGGATCACCCAGCTTGCCCGCGCGGCCGGCATTCACCTGGTGATCGCGACCCAGCGGCCTTCGGTGGACGTGGTCACGGGGCTGATCAAAGCGAACGTGCCGTCCCGGCTGGCGTTCTCCACCTCCAGCCTGGCGGACTCCCGTGTCGTGCTCGACCAGCCCGGCGCGGAGAAGCTGGTCGGCCAGGGCGACGCGCTGTTCCTGCCGATGGGCGCGTCCAAGCCGATCCGGCTGCAGAACGCGTACGTCTCGGAGAAGGAAATCCGGGAGATCGTCGCGCACTGCAAGAAGCAGGCCGAGCCGGAGTACCGGGAGGACGTCGCCGCCGCGCCAGAGAAGAAGCGCGACATCGACGAGGACATCGGCGACGACCTCGAGTTGCTCATCCAGGCCGCCGAGCTGGTGATCTCCACGCAGTTCGGGTCCACCTCGATGCTCCAGCGCAAGCTCCGGGTCGGCTTCGCGAAGGCGGGCCGGCTGATGGACCTGCTGGAGAGCAGGAACATTGTCGGACCGAGCGAGGGGTCCAAGGCGCGGGACGTCCTGGTTCGTCCCGATGATCTTGAAGACACGCTCAGATCGTTGCAAGGTGGTTAGCGTCCGCGCGCTTCCCCGCTGTCTACACTAGGTAGTGACCCCAGTACAACGCAGTGGGAGGCTCAGTGTGAGCATTGGTGAAACCCTGGCGGATGCGCGTCGTCAGGCCGGTCTCACCATCACCCAGGTCAGCCAGCGAACCCGGATCCGGGAATCGATCATCCGTGGCATCGAGCAGGGCGATTTTTCCGCGTGCGGCGGCGACTTCTACGCCCGCGGGCACATCCGCGGCATCGCCGGCGCGATCGGGGTCGATCCGGTGCCGCTGGTCAAGGAGTACGACGCCGAGCATGGCGCACCGGGCGGCAGCATGTCCGCGGCCGAGGTGTTCGAGCCGTCGACGCCGATCCGGATCAGGGAACGGCGGCGCTCGCCCAGCCTGAGCATGATCGTGATCGTGGTGCTGCTCGGCATCATCGGGTTCAGCGTGTACCACCTGGTGTCCGCGCACGGAAAGCACACGCCGAGCGCGTCGGCGCACGCCACGACGAACGCGACCGCGGTGCGCGCGACGCCGAAGCACACGCCGAGCGCCACGCCCACCCCGGCGACGGCGCCCGACCGTGTGGTCATCCATCTCACCGCCCTCCAGACCTGCTGGATCCTGCTGACCAGGACCCACGACGGCTCCCAGATCTTCATGGGGGAGATCGCCGCGGGTTCGACGAAGAGCTGGACCGAGAAGGTGCCGGTCAGCCTGGAGCTGGGCAACCCGCCCGGCGTCCAGCTGACGGTGAACGGCGTGAAGCAGCACACCAACGTGCCGAACGTGCTGACGCTGAAGTTCTCCCCGGCGCAGACCTAGCTCTAACTGGGGGAGGCCTCCCCCAGACCCCCTCGACTAGGGGAGGCCTCCCCCAGACCCCCTCGACTAGGGGAGGCCTCCCCCAGACCCCCTCGGCAGTCGTCCGTTCACATAGGCTCTTCGCGTGGGGAACGCGAAGACGGTGAGCCTGGTCACGCTCGGTTGCGCTCGTAACGAGGTCGACTCGGAAGAACTAGCCGCCCGGCTGGCCAGCGCCGGGTGGGAAGTATCGGCGCAGGGTGAAAAAGCCGACGTCGTTATGATAAATACCTGTGGTTTTATCCAGGCGGCGAAGCAGGAGTCGATCGACGAGCTGCTCGCGGCCGCGGAGACGGGCGCGAAGGTCGTCGCCGTCGGGTGCCTGGCGGAGCGGTACGGCGCCGACCTGGCGGCCGAGCTGCCCGAGGCGCAGGTGCTGAGCTTCGACGACTACGGCGAGATCGGCGCGCGGCTGGACGGCGTGCTCGCCGGGGTCCAGCGGCCGGCGCACCAGCCCGGCGACCGCCGTAAGCTCCTGCCGATTTCCCCCGCGTCGCGCGGGGAGGCGCCTAACGCGCCGTGGGTGCCTGGGTTCGGGACGGGGCGTAAGCGGATTTCTTCTGGGATCACGGCTCCGCTGAAAATAGCCTCGGGGTGCGACCGGCGGTGCTCGTTCTGCGCGATCCCGTCGTTCCGCGGGTCGTTCGTGTCGCGGCGGCCTGTCGACGTGCTCGCGGAGGCCAGGTGGCTGGCCGGGCAGGGCGTCCGTGAGGTCCTGCTGGTCAGCGAGAACTCCACGTCGTACGGCAAGGACCTGGGCAACCTGCGGCTGCTGGAGGAGCTGCTGCCGGACCTGGCGGCCGTCGACGGCCTGGACCGGGTGCGGATCAGCTACCTCCAGCCCGCGGAGATGCGGCCCGGGCTGATCTCCGCGATCGCGGCCACGCCCGGGGTGGCGCCGTACTTCGACCTGTCGTTCCAGCACGCCAGCGGGCCCGTGCTGCGGCGGATGCGGCGGTTCGGCGACCGGTCGCGGTTCCTGGGGTTGCTGGACCAGGTGCGGTCGCTGGCGCCCACGGCCGGCGCGCGGTCGAACTTCATCGTCGGTTTCCCCGGCGAGACGGCCGAGGACCTGCGCGAGCTGGAACTGTTCCTGAGCAGTGCCCGGCTGGACGCGATCGGGATCTTCGGCTACTCCGACGAGGACGGCACCGAGGCGGAGGGACTGTCCGGCAAGCTGGCCGAGGCCGAGATCGCGCGGCGGGTCGCGGAGTTCGCGGACCTGGCCGACGAGCTGATGGCGCAGCGGGCGGCCGAGCGGGCCGGGGAGACCGTGGACGTGCTGATCGAGGAGCGGCTCGACTCCGGCTACGAGGGCCGGGCCGCGCACCAGGCGCCGGAGGTGGACGGGACGACGACGGTTTTCTCGGCTGAGCCGCTGGCGGTGGGGCAGCTGGTCCGGGCGGTCGTGACCGGCTCGGATGGCGTCGACCTGATAGCGCAGTGAGCGAGCCGACGGGGGAGATCAGGGTCGGCCTGTTCAACATCGCCAACTGGCTCACGGTTTGCCGGATCGTGCTGGTGCCGGTCGTCGTCGCTGGCCTGGTGGCCGGCGGGACCGCGTGGCGGATGGTGGCGCTGGCCGCGTTCTGCGTGGCCTCGGTGACCGATTTTCTCGACGGGCGGCTGGCCCGCAGCAGGGGGCTGGTCACGGACTTCGGCAAGATCGCGGACCCGGTGGCGGACAAGGCGCTGACCGGCGCCGCGCTGATCACCCTGTCCGCGCTCGGCGAACTGGCCTGGTGGATCACCGCGGTGATCATGGTCCGCGAGCTGGGGGTGACCGCGCTGCGCTTCTGGGTGATCCGGCGGGGCGTGATCGCCGCCAGCCGGGGCGGCAAGCTGAAGACGTTGCTGCAGATCATCGCCATCTGCCTGTACATGATCCCGTGGACGCCGGGGGTTTTGCGTGACCTCGTGATGGCGGCGGCGGTGATCGCTACGGTGGTGACCGGGGTCGATTACCTGCTCCGCGCGCTGCGGCTGCGGGCAGGCCCGAGGGAGGCGTGATGGCGAATGCGGGTCCCACCGCGTCCGCGGGGCGGGCGGCCCGGGACATGGCGCGGCAGATCCACGCCTTGCTGCGGGCCGGCGGCCGGACGGTGGCCGTGGCCGAGTCGCTCACCGGCGGGCTGGTCGCCGCCGCGCTGACCGACATCCCCGGCGCGTCGGCGTCGTTCCGTGGCGGCATGGTGACCTACGCGACCGAGCTGAAGGCGGCGCTGCTGGGCGTGGACAGCCGGCTGCTGGCGCGCTACGGGGCCGTGTACCCGCAGGTGGCGGCCGGCATGGCGGAGGGCGTCAGAACCCGCCTTGGGGCCGATTTCGGCCTCGCGACGACCGGCGTGGCGGGCCCGGACCCGCAGGACGGGCAGCCGGTGGGGACCGTCCACATCGCGGTGAGCGCCGCGGATGACACGGTCGTCAGGACAATCGCGCTTGCCGGAAACCGGGGCCAGATCCGTAGACTTGCCGTGGAGAACGCCCTCGGGCTGCTGCTCGGACGCCTGGGGGAAGAAAGCTACTGATTACAGCGTTACGTCAAGAGCGAACACGCGTGGTCATGATCTCGCGGAGTTAGCTGGTCGGCAGGTACGGTGGAGGTGTGGGCGGTTCGGCAACGGGAAGACCTGCCTCGGGAAGGGAGTGCGACTATGGTTCTGCTCCGTCAGCTGCTGGGTGACGTGCTGCGGCGGCTGCGCATGCGGCAGGGTCGCACCCTCCGCGAGGTATCGGCGTCCGCACGGGTGTCCCTTGGCTACCTCTCCGAGGTGGAGCGCGGCCAGAAAGAGGCGTCGTCGGAGCTTCTTCAGGCCATTTGCACCGCGCTAGGCACGCCGCTTTCCCAGGTTTTCCGTGAGGTCTCAGATAATTTCGCGTTGGCCGAGCTGCAGAGCGAGCCGGTGCTTGAGATGCCCCGGGAGCCGGCGATGCGGGAGCTTGCCGACACGTCGGGCGGCACGCCTCGCGAGTTCACGGACATGGTGCCCGTCTAGGGATGCTAGGGCCTCAGACCCAGGCCTTGGGATTGTCGGTTAGATTACGGATCGTGTCGGGAAGGTTACCGGACACGATGTCCGCGAGCGTGACCTGCTCCAGGATGGCTCGTTCATTGGCGCGCAGCGCGATCCAGACCTGCTGAAGCGGTTCGGCCACGCCCGGATACGTCACATTTTCCGGGCGCTCGCCGCGCACGCCGAGCAGTTGTCCGTCGATGGCCCTGATGATGTCCGCCAGCGCGATCTCATTGGCCGGCCGGGCCAGCCAGAAGCCGCCCTCAGGGCCACGCTGGCTGCGGACCAGGCCGACGCGCCTGAGCTGGGTCAGGATCGTCTCGAGGAACTTCCCAGGTATCTGCTGGGCGCGAGCTAGCTGATCGGCGGTGATGTGGCCCTCGCTCGCGGCGGCGAGCTCGATCGCCGCCCGCAGCGCGTAGTCGGCCCGGGCTGACAGTCGCATGTTCGCCATTATGCAGCTTCACGACTGGTTTTCTCGCATTGACCGTGCCGGATATAGCCTGTGGCGCATGGCAGGAGAGCGCGACGTCACCGTGTCGATGACGGTGAACGGGGTCTCGTACCAGCGCTCGGTGGCCGCTCGGACGCTGCTCGTCCACTTCCTCCGCGAGTCACTGGGGCTGACCGGAACTCATGTCGGGTGCGACACGACCCAGTGCGGCGCGTGCACGGTCGAGATGGACGGCGTGGCGGTCAAATCCTGCACGGTGCTGGCGGCCCAGGCGTCCGGTTCTGCCGTTACGACGATCGAGGGCGTGCCTTTCGGCGCGATCCAGCGGGCGTTCCACGCCGAGCACGGGCTCCAGTGCGGCTACTGCACGCCGGGCATGGTGATGGCGGTCCGCCAGTTGCTCGCCGACAACCCATCGCCCACCGAGTCGGAGGTGCGGGAAGGACTGGCCGGGAACCTGTGCCGGTGCACCGGGTACCAGAACATCGTCGCGGCAGTGCTTGCCGCAGCGGGGGGGACGGCCCCCCCGCGCCCCCCCGCGACCGCAGCGGGGGGGACGGCCCCCCCGCACCCCCCCGCAACAGCGGCCAGGGCTTCCTGACGTGTATCCGGCGTCGTTTGTCTACCTGCGCGCGGCCTCGGTGGCGGAGGCCCTCGGTTTTCTTTCTGACGGTTCCGACGACATCAAGGTGCTGGCCGGCGGGCAGAGCCTGCTGCCGATGATGAAGCTGCGGCTGGCGACGCCGGACGTGCTGCTGGATATCGGCGGGCTGCGGCCGTCGCTGGGTGCTTTGTCGGTCGGGGCTGCCGGGGCGCGGTTTGGCGCGCTGGCCACGCACCGGACGCTGCTGCTCGATCCCGGGGTCGCTGTGCGATATCCCGCGATGACCGACGCGCTGCGGGTGCTCGCGGACCCGCAGGTGCGGGCCCGTGGGACGATCGGCGGCGCGGTGGCGCACGGCGATCCGGCCGCCGACCTGCCTGCGGTGCTGCTGGCGCTGGACGCCTCGGTCGAGCTCGCCCGCTCCGGTGGGACCCGTACCGTGTCGCTGGACGACTTCCTGCTCGGCGCGTTCGAGACCGGCCTGGCGGAGGACGAGCTGGTCACCGGTTTGTCGCTGGGGCCGGCGCCGGCCGGGCAGGCGTACGAGAAGTTCGAGCAGCCGGCCAGCCACCTGCCGCTGGCCGGGGTGTGCGCCGTCGTCTCACTTGCCGGCGGGGTCGTGTCGCGGGCACGGATCGCGGTGACCGGCGTGGCGGGGCGGGTCTTCCGGGCGAGGGCGGCGGAGGCGTCGCTGACCGGGCAGGAGCCCGCCGCCGCGGTGGTCGCTACGGCCGCTTCGCGGATCGGCGAGGACGCGCCGCGACCGCTGTCGGACATCCACGCGAGCGGGCCGTTCCGGGTGCATCTGGCGTCGGTGCTGGCCGAGCGGGCGCTGCGCCGGGCGGTGTCGCGGGCGTCGGAAGGTTCTTCATGAACGGCATGGGCGTCGCACTGCCGCGGGTGGAGGACGCGGCGCTGCTGGCCGGGCGGGGGCGTTACGTCGACGACGTCAGCGAGCCGGGTGTGCTGCACGCATTCGTGGTGCGCAGCCCCGTGGCGCACGGCACGATCGTGGGACTGGACGTTCTGGCGGCGCGGTCGGCGCCCGGCGTCGCGGGCGTGTTCACGGCGTCCGACATGCGGGATGTGGGGGCGCTGCCGGGGGCCCGGGGAGTCGACGGGCCGTCGCTGCCACTGCTGCGGGATGTGGGGGACAAGGTCCGGTGGGCCGGCGAGCCGGTCGCGCTGGTCGTGGCATCCACGGCCGCTCTGGCGGCCGACGCCGCCGATCTGGTCGAGGTTGACTATGAGCCGCTGCCCGCGGTCACCTCGGCGGAGGCCGGCGCGGCATCCGGCGCCCCGGTGCTGCATGCCGGTTCCGGCAACGTGTGCTTCCGGGAGCGGCTCACCTCTGGCGACGTGGAGGGGGCGTTCGCGACCGCCGCGCACCGGGTGCGGCAGCGGATGGTCAGCCAGCGGATCGCGCCGGTGGCGCTGGAACCGCGGGGCGTGCTGGCTCGGGTAACCGGGGATGGCGGGCTTGACGTGCGGATCAGCACCCAGCGACCGCACGAGGTGCGGCAGTGGCTGTCCCGGATGTTCGGCCTGCCCGAGGGCCGGATCAGGGTGGTGGCCGGGGACGTCGGCGGCGGGTTCGGCGCGAAGGGGCCGCTGTACCCGGACCAGGTGGCGGTGATCGCGGCGGCGCGGCTGCTCGGCCGGCCGGTGAAGTGGATCGAGGAGCGGAGTGAGTCGTTCCTGGCCACAACGCACGGGCGCGACCAGACCGCGGATCTGGAGGCGGCGGTCACCGCGGACGGCCGGATCGCCGCGATCCGCGGGACCGTGCACGCCGGCCTCGGCGCCTACCTGACGCCGAACTCCGCCGCCATCGTCCTGCGGCGGCTGGCGCCGCTGCTCGGCCAGTGCTACGCGATCGAGGCGATCGACGTGGAGCTCGTCGGCGTGCTGACCAACGCCACCCCGGTCGGTCCGTACCGCGGCGCGGGCCGGCCGGAGGCGGCCTACTTCACCGAGCGGCTCGCGGACCTGGCGGCACTGGAGACCGGGCTCGATCCGGCCGAGCTGCGCCGGCGCAACTTCATCGCGCCCGATGCCTTCCCGTACCAGACCCCGACCGGGCTGACCTATGACAGCGGCGACTACCGGGCCGCGCTGGACAAGGCGATGAGCGGATACCGGGAGCTGCGGCGTTGGCAAGCTGTCGCGCGTTCCTCGGGGCGGCTGGCGGGCGTCGGCTTGTGCTGCTTCGTCGAGCCGGGCGGAATCATGCCGGGCGCGCGGCAGGACGAGGCCACGGTGACCGTGGATGCGTCCGGGAAGGTCACCGTCGCGGTGGGCACGAGCGGGCACGGACAGGGGCACCAGACGACGTTCGGCCAGCTGGCAGCCGGGATCCTCGGGGTGCCGTTCGCGGACGTGACCGTCGTGTTCGGGGACACCTCGCTCGCGCCGTTCGGGTACGGGACGTTCGGATCGCGCAGCACGGTGGCCGGCGGCAGCGCGGTGCTGCGCGCCTGCGAGGCGGTGCTGGCCGCGGCTCGCCGGGTCGATGCCCCGATGCCGCTCGCCGAGGCCGCCCGCCTGCTGGGCGGCCTGACCGCGACCGCGACGGCTGGTGTGGACGGGGAGACGTATGCGTTCGGCTGCTATGTGTGCTCGGTTGAGGTCGACCCGGACACCGGCCGGGTGCGGATCGGCCGGTTGATCGCGGTGGACGACTGCGGTGTCGTGATCAACCCGCTGCTGGTCGAGGGGCAGGTGCACGGCGCCGTGGCGCAGGGCGTCGGCCAGGCCCTGTTCGAAGAGGTCCGCTACGATTCAGACGGTCAGCCGCTGACGGTGTCGCTGATGGATTACGCGGTGCCGTTCGCCGCTCAGGTGCCGGTCACCGAGTCGTACCGGCTCGAAACTCCCTCGCCGGCCAACCCGCTTGGCGTCAAGGGCATGGGGGAGAGCGGTACGATCGGCGTCACGCCCGCGGTGGTGAACGCGGTCGTGGACGCGCTGCGCCCGTTCGGGGTGCGGCACCTGGACATGCCGCTGACGCCGGAGAAAGTCTGGACAGCGATGCACGGACAGCTGGGAGCGTAACGATGCCGGAAGCAGGGCAGCAGGGAGCGGTCACCAGCGCGCCCGAGGCTGCCGTAGCCTCGCCGGCCGGCGGGCAACCGCGCCGGCTCGCCTGGGCCTGGGGGACCGCCGCGTTCGCGGTGAGCGTCATCGTGCTGTGGTTCCTGTACCTGCACGTGTCCCGGACCCAGCGGGTGGAGTCGGACGGCGCGTCGAACGCCCTCCAAGCCTGGGACATGCTGCACGGGAACCTGCTGCTGCGCGGCTGGACCGTCACCGACGTCTCGTTCTACACGACCGAACTGCCCGAATACCTGCTCGTCGAGGCGGTCCGCGGCCTCAACGCGGACGTGCTGCATGTGGCGGCCGCGCTGTCCTACGCGCTGCTCGTGCCGCTGGCCGCGATCTTGGCGCGCGGCCGCGCTACCGGCCGGGAGGCCGTGCTCCGGATGGCGATCGCGGCCGGGATCATGGTCGCCCCCGAGCCCGGCGCCGGCGTGTTCATCGTGCTGTTCCAGCCGGATCACATCGGCACCCAGGTGCCCATGCTGTTGACCTGGCTGGTGCTCGACCGGCTGCCGCGGCGCTGGTACGCGCCGGTGATCGTCGGCGTGATGCTGACCTGGATCGGCATCGCCGACAAGATCGTGCTGCTGATCGGCGTGGTCCCGCTGGTCCTGGTGTGTGCGGTGCGCGCGCTGCGGCTGTGGCGTGCCGAGTACCTGGGCGGCGAGCCCGCGGGCATGCCCTGGCGGGAGATGCTCGGTCAGGCCTGGCGCCCGTCCGGGCTGCGGGTCGTCTGGTACGAGATCTCGCTGGCCGCCGCGGCCGTGCTGTCCTATCCGGTGACGTCCGCCTTCGTCAAGATCATCCACGCCCTCGGTGGCTACACCGTCCTGCCGGTGGGCACCGCCCTGGCCCCGCCCGGCAAGCTGCCGCTGCACATCAGGCTCGCCACCGACGGCGTGCTCGGCCTGTACGGGGCCAACTTCCAGGGCCCGCCCACCGGGCTGAACCTGTTCTTCGCCATCCTGCACCTGGTCGGCGTCGCGCTGGCGATCTGGGCGTTGTGGCTGGCGTTCCGCCGGTTCTTCGCCGCCGACGACCTGATCGCCCAGATCCTCGCCGTCAGCATCGTGGTCAACGTCGGCGCCTACCTGGTCAGCGGCAAGCCGACCGCGTACTGGAGCGTCCGGGAAATGGCCGGCATCCTGCCCGCCGGCGCCGTCCTGGCCGGCCGTGTCCTAGGCCCCCTGATCGCCGCCCGCCTGGGCCTCGCCGGCCAGCCGGCCGGCGAGGCGGGCGCGGGCTTCGCGGCCGCCCGCCTGGGCGGCCCGGGAGTGCTCGCCGGCCGGCTCTGGCGGGCGCTGACCG
>Ga0070741_10006602_pt1 | contig 24800 bp, 19 predicted proteins | sample Coa_R1_4_FD_66440 | JGI IMG/M metagenome (GOLD analysis project Ga0070741, IMG submission 66440) | Surface soil microbial communities from Centralia Pennsylvania, which are recovering from an underground coalmine fire - Coalmine... | ecosystem: Environmental > Terrestrial > Soil > Unclassified ... | reverse complement strand
CGGCAGCAGGCACGGCACGTGTAGCAGTCACAACCCCACTCGCACTGGGCCATAACGCCAGTATCGTCTACCTGGGCACGCATTTCAGCAACGCTACGCCGACCAGCGTGCTAAAACGCTTCGACGTTGTCACTGGCACCACAACCACCATTCTCACGCTGACCAATGAGATCATCCGAGACCCACAGATCTCAGCCGATGGCCAGTGGATTCTCTTCGACCATTCTACTATCCAGCAGGACCAGCTCCAGATGGTGCGCATGGATGGTCAGGGTCTACAAACCCTCTACTGCGGCTCAGCCCTCTCGAACATTATCTGGTCCACTGATCAGCAATCGGTGCTCTTCAGCCAGAATGCTCCACCAAATGGTTTTTACGGCATCTACCTGCTGAATCTGCATACCGGCGCAGTTCAGTTGGAACTCAAGCCCACGCAGACCAACCTCGGCTCAATTGGCGTCTACCCCGTGACCTGGCTCGACAACACCCACGCCTACGTCACCTTCACCACCCAGGCAATCGCCCCCTTCGACCGACTCGGCATCCTCGATATCAGCAAAGGCCCGAACCAACCGGCCAGCAATCTTATTGCCATCTACCAGGACAAAACCGACTCCACCTTCAACTACCCCTGCTGGAACGCCGACAGCAGCTATAACGCCAGCACGCTCTTCGTTGCAAAGTGCAGCGGCATCAGCGCCCCCAACTGCAGCGGCTCGTGCCAACTGGGCACACGTCAGGGTCCAGGCACAATCTACACCGAGCCTGCCACCGGCGGCGCTCCGAAATCTCTGCTCACCAGCCAGACCCTGGGAATCGCATCCGTGCGTTCCATCACCGGCTCTCTGCTCCTGCTGCAAGTCGAGAACTTCAGCCAGAACCATCAGGTCGATACCAGCCAGAACGGTCTCTGGATCGTGCACTCTGACGGCACAGGCTTGACGCGCCTTACCACTGAAACCAGCAAAACCAGTACCATCCTCTGCCAGTTCTCACAAAACCCCTGGTCGAACGTCTCGCGCGACAGCAAACTGTATGCCTTCCAGACAAATACTCCCAACCTCACCACTGGCATCACAGCCTACACACTCTCGTATGGCTCCCTAAGCAGCGGTGCCCCCCAGGCGTTTGCATCTGTGAACGACGGTTCGCAACTGGCAATCATTGGCTGGACAACCATGTGATACCACACCCCATTCCAGGGCATTTACCACAACCTGGTAAATGCCCCACCGCATTCGCCCGGCATTCTCCTGGGATTTACACCTTAGGATACGGCGAACTGATCTCACAGGTTCCTCAACTTTGCGCCAGATGGCAGCCACTCTCATGGCTTACGGCCTGAGAGAAAGCAAAAATTCCCTGACGCCTGGAGTTCCTTCCGCTTCCAATACGTTGGATAACGCGCTTCCTACAATGGCAATGTCACTTTTATTGACGAGATAGCGAACATCCTCTGGACGCTGAATGCCGAACCCAACTGCAATGGGAGTAGATGCATACTGACGGCAGCGGGAGAGAAAACCTGTTGTCGCATCACCAAAAGACGTTTTGAAGCCGGTTACGCCTTTTCGTGCAGCGCAATACAAAAATCCTTCCGTCTTGTTCGCCAGATACTCTAAGCGATTGACCGGTGTATAGGGAGTAACCACGAGAATTGGATCGACCTGCTGTTGCTTGCAGGCAGCGAAGTATTCCTCGCTCTCCTCGGGGAATGCATCGGGCACGATCAGCCCTCGGATTCCAATAGACCTGGCCGCTTCAACAAACCGTTCGACTCCATATTGGAGTAAAATGTTGTAATAGGTCATGAAAATACAAGGTAGAGCGAAATCTCTCGTGGCTTTTTGGGCAAAATCCAGACACTGCTCCACAGTCACTCCTTGTTCCAGGGCTTTCTGATTGGCCTTCAGGAACAGCGGACCATCCGCAATTGGCTCGGAGAAAGGAATCTGTAACTCCACCAGGTCCACTCCACATTCCTGGAACAGACGGATCATTGCATAATTCATCTCGAAATCGGGATAGCCTACAATTTGATGCGCCATCAGTAAAATAGGCTTCCTTTTACGCTTTTCCAGAATCTCTTGAGTAAGTTTGCTGATAGTGCATGCTTTTCCGCTGGATAAAAGCTTTCCATCCTTCATCGTGTAATCCTTCCGCTATGGTAAAAATATCTTTATCACCCCTGCCCGAGAGGTTAATGATGACACAATCATCCTGCGAGCACTGTTTGATTTCCCGAAAAGCTCCTGCAAAAGCATGGGCTGATTCAAGTGCAGGAATAATGCCTTCTTTGGTCATGACCAGTTGGAGGGCCTGAAGGACTTCCTCATTGGTAGCCGCTTCAATGCGCACTCGCCGACGCTCTGCTAAATGGGCGATGAGAGGTGATACCCCTGTATAGTCGAGTCCAGCTGCAACACTGTAGGTGTCTATCATTTGTCCGTCTTCATTTTGGAGAAAGAAGGATTTGTACCCCTGAGCGATACCGATCTTGCCTTGCCCGTACGCGATGCGGGCAGCATGTTTTCCGGTCATCGGTCCTTCACCCCCAGCTTCTATTCCAATAAGTTCAACTGCTTCATCGGGCATGAACGCTTGAAAGACTCCTAGCGCATTTGAACCTCCTCCCACACAGGCATAGACATGTTTGGGAAGCTTGCCTTCCAATTGAAGTATTTGTTCCCTTGTCTCCTTGCCAATGATCGATTGAAAAAAAGCTACCAGCGCTGGAAAAGGATGAGGGCCTGATGCGGTTCCTAGCAAGTAATGGGTTGTTTCAAAATTCGAAGCCCAATCCCTGAGCGCCTCATTCATCGCATCTTTTAGGGTACGAGAGCCAGCTTCCACCGGAATCACTTCCGCGCCGAAGCGTTTCATCCAAAAAACATTTGCATACTGGCGTTCTACATCTTCACTCCCCATGTATACGGTAGCATGTAAGCCAAACTTTGCTGCCACAATAGCAGTGGCAACTCCATGTTGTCCGGCACCTGTTTCGGCAATGACGCGTGTTTTCTTCATTCGTTTCGCCAGCATCGCTTGCCCCAAAGCGTTGTTCAGCTTATGAGCACCCGAGTGATTCAAATCCTCTCGCTTCAGGTAAAGCCTGGGTCCGCCAAAGTACTCAGTTAATCTCGCGGCATAGGTGAGTGGCGTTGGACGACCGGAAAAGTTTGCCAGGCTCTCCTGATAACTCTGCCAGAACACGGTATCCTGTTGTATTTCAGCGAATGTTTCTTTTAATTCGTGAAAAGCAGGGTATAAAATCTCAGGAATAAACATGCCTCCATATGGCCCATAGTAACCATCAACGCTCAATTGTTTCCCCTCCTGTTAGCTGCAGCGCTTATGAAACGCTAAAACCCGTTGCGCCGTCTCAAGGTCCGTCACAAGAATATCAATCCATTTTCCACGCAGTGTCGCTGTGATTGCTCCGACTTTGTCCTGACCACCGGCAACAGCGATGACATTGGTATGTTGCCTCAACTCTGGTATGTCAATGCCAATCATTCTCGTTTGTGCTGAAAAAGCGATGTTCTCTCCTTCTCCATTGAGAAACGACGCGCATACGTTTGCCACAGCCCCTTTTTGGATGACATCGTTCAAATCCATGTCTCCAAAGTAGCCGGTTTGGACAATCGTTGCCTCCTTTGAGACTTGCCCAATGCCGACGACTGCCACAGTACACTTCCGAGTAATCTCAAACACGCTGGCTATCTCCGGCTCCTTCATCAAAAGCTCTCGGGTTTCTGGTGAGGCAACAACTGCGGGCGCATGGAGAAGCCAGTAGGTCGATTTCAGCTTTTCAGCAAACATCATCGTATTCGAGTTTGCATGCCACGCTGATCCAGTAGACCCCCAGCCACCAACCAGGGGAGTAAACTGTAACGCATTTCGCTCAAAATACTCTAACTCAGAGGCAACAGCAGCAATCGTTCGCCCGGCCATAACCCCTACGATATCGTTATCCTTGAGCACAGATTCGAGAAGCGCTGCACAATTTCGCCCGAGTTGATGGAGCAATCTTTGTTCAGAACCTTCTTCCATGCTTACGACAAAAGCGTCGAGAACGCCAAATGTCTCAACGAGTTCCTGCTCAATGTCCTGCTCTCGTGAATAAGGATTATTGATCGTGATATTGACAATCCCCTCGGCCTTTGCTGTAGCGAGCATACGACTCACATGAGGTCGTGAAATACCTAGACGTTTGGCAATATCCTGTTGATTGAGTCCATCTTCATAATAAAGCCGACTGATTTTAACCAGTAGTCGTCTCCTTTCGTTCTGCATCTCGGTCATTGTTTCTCTCCCACTTATGGCTGCACAAATGTACATGGATTGAAATATTGTACATCTCCATGATAGCATTTCTTTCGATTTCTCGCAAGTCTCTGGGTCAGCAATACGAAGGCCCGTTGGCACAAGAAGCTGTTAGCGAAGGTCTCAGATAACGAAATTTGTGCTGCTTTGGAGATCTCTCGCGCCATGCTTTACCGATATATCAAAGAGGCAACCACTCCACCATCAGACTCATGAGCTAAAAAGAGGAAGCGACCTGTTCGCTGTCATTACCTCAGATAATTGTACAGGAATTTCCTCACTGAATAATTTTGGATTTACAGAATGCTGGCAACGTAGCTCTTGACCACAATTTTCTCGGCCTCCACTTCGTCACGCAGCCGCAGGATTCCTTTCGCGCGCAGCAGCGCCCCCAGCTGAAAATGCTGTGGATTGCCCATAACGACCTGCGTTGCGCTGCTCCAGCGGATGCGCAGCACATGCGCTGTTCGCCTATATGAGCGCCAGGGATCTTCTTCGGAAGGCTCTGCCAGCCAGCCTTCAAGCAGATGGTCTTCCGGGAGAGCCGTGACCTCGATGACCACATCCACGGATTTCCCCACAGGCGTGCTATTGAGTTGGTCCCATGTGACCGACCCGGCTGGAGCGGTAGATCCGGCTGATGCCTCAGTTTCTTCGGGCGCTGAACTCTCACGGCGGAGCGGGCGATCTTGCTCGTAACGAACGCGCGTGCCCAGACGCAGCGCTGACTCCGCTTTGGCCAGTTCACCACCCAGATAGCCGGCATGGCTGAGTTGGGAGATCAGCCCCTCACGAATCAGCCCAAGCACCATCGATTCTGCCGTCCGCCCGCGCATCTCATGGGCAGCTGTGTGATCGGGCAGATAGTGCCGCAAGACGATCTGCCCTGCCGAGCGATCCAGTGTCACCACAAAGTAGCCCTTGGGATCGTAGATGAGCGGTTCGCGTTGCCCTCCCGGCTTGATGGGCGCGAAGCTAGCTTGCAGGCTGGCCGCGGTGACAGGTGCTCCATCCTCCTGCAAAGTCCCCTCAAATCGGCCAGGACTCCGCGCTGCCAGGCTGGAGACGCGTTCGCGCAGCGTTTCCAGGTCGCGCTCGCCGATCCAGTCCACCAGTTCAATCTGCCGGCGAAAAGCGGCTATCTGTTGGGGCGTCACGGTGCGCAGGACCGGCTCGTAGCCATCCGCGCCGATGATGCGTCTGGCCTCATCCACCCCGTTCTCAACCAGGGCCCTGAGCGACTGACCTGCACGGAAGAGCCGCGATTCCTTGCCGCACAAGAGGAGGAAGCGAATGGTCGGGTTCGTCGTGATGTTCAGGATGATGCGCTCGATGCCCTGGTTCGCCGTCTGCACTTCGCCAGCAATGGCCACCCCTGGAAGAGCGGCGAGCGGAACGAGCAGCTCATCGCTGGTCAAAGCACAGACGGCCACGGGTGCCACCGGGTCGCCGACGCGGTAACTGCCTTCAATGACCGGCCAGGAAGGCCAGGGCTGGCTTTGCTCTTCAGTGTTGGGGGTATCGGTTTCCATGCGCTATATTCCTTTCATCCCTTTATAAACTTATCCGATTCCTATTATTAAGTATGCTTTGAGGAAGGAGCGCGGAGCAACAAAAATCCGTAAAATAACTCGTAAGATCACCCGGAACTTCTTGCCCAGTTGATATCCCTATGATATGATCGTCTGGATGATTGACATTCCGACCTTGTCCAACTATATACGCGCAGGCGCAGGAGGAAGACTGCGATGAGTACATTGCCTGCTCCCACCTTTGGAGAGCTACTGCGGCACGCCCGCCGCGCAGCAGGGTTGACCCAGGAAGAACTGGCCGCGCGTGCGGGCGTTAGCACGGATGCCATCAGCGTTCTGGAGCGCGGACTGACCCGCGCTCCACATCAGGAGACCCTGCACCTGCTGGCGGAGGCACTGCATCTGGCACCAGACGAGCGCGCTCGATGGGAACTGGCCAGCCGCGTTTCTCGTCTGGCAGGACGCCTCCCATTTGCTCGTCGACCGCCTGTTAGCGAGCGTCAGCTTCCCATATCGGCCACTCCCCTGATCGGACGAGAGCAGGAGCTACAGGCAATATGCGCGCTGCTCCAGCGTCCCGAAATACGCCTGCTCACCTTGACGGGAAGTGCAGGGGTGGGCAAAACCCGCCTGGCGCTGCAGGTGGAGGCGGAGCTTGTCGAGATGTTCGCGGAGGGCGTGCAATTCGTCTCTCTGGCCACGCTCAATGACCCGGAACTGGTACTGCCAACCCTGGCAGAGGCACTAGGACTGCACGAATCCGGCCCCTTGCCGACTCTCACCCTCCTGGCAAGCGCGCTGCACGAGCGACAGATGCTGCTGGTGCTGGACAACTTTGAGCAAGTCATCGGGGCTGCTCCCGACCTGGCTGCACTGTTGGAAGCATGTCCCAGGGTGAAGCTGCTGGTCACGAGTCGCGAGGTCTTGCGCCTGCGTGCCGAGCAACAGTTTGTAGCGCTCCCGCTCGCACTGCCCGTGCTTCCCCAACGCACCCCATTCCAACAGGTTGACAGCGCGGCGCTGGAAGAGAACCCGGCCATGCAGCTCTTCCTGCAACGGGCGCAGGCCGCGCAACCAAACTTTCATCTGACCCCGGACAACGCGGCTCCCATCGCCGAGATCTGCCACCGCCTGGAGGGCATTCCGCTGGCCATCGAACTGGCCGCCCCTCGCCTCAAGCTGCTCTCACCACAAGCCCTGCTCGCGCGGTTGGAGAAGCGGCTGCAGATCTTGACTTCGGGCGCGCGCGATCTGCCGGAGCGCCAGCGCACCATGCGTGCCACCATTGCCTGGAGCTACGAGCTGCTTTCGTCCGCCGAGCAGGCACTCTTTCGACGGCTGGCGGTATTTGCGGGAGACTGGACGCTCGAAGCAGCGGAGCAGGTCTGCCTGGAATCCGGGGCATCACAGCTGGATATGCTGGAGGGATTGAGTTCACTGCTGGACAAAAGCCTGCTGTACCAGGAGCACGAAAGCCCTGGGGAGACGCGCTTCAGGATGTTATATGTGCTGCGCGAGTTTGGGTTGGAGCAGTTGGACGCAGAGGGGGAAGGACCGGCCACGCGCGAGGCGCATGCCGCCTACTACCTTGCGCTGGCAGAGGAGGCCAATTCCCAACTGCAAGGCTGCGACCAGAAAGGCTGGCGAAACCAGTTGGTGCATGAGCATGACAACCTGCGGGCGGCGCTCAACTGGTGGCTGAAGCAGGCAAATGCACCAGAGGCGGCAGAGCGTGCCTTACGCTTGTGGTGGACGCAGGCACAGTCCCGGTTCCATCCGTCCTGCTACCGCGAGGGGTACACCAACGTGAAGCGCATCCTGGCGGAGCGGGCCAGCGTGGCCGAGGCAATGCAGGTGAAAGCGCTCTTGTATGCCGCTGCTGTGCTACGTTCTGTGGACGAGGTGGAGCAAGCCGAGCCACTCGTTCAAGAAGCGCTAGCACTCGCCCAGCAGATAGGGGATCTCCCCAGCATCGCCTTCGCCGTGCAGAATCTGGGAGGGGTTGCCACATTTCCCGTGACGTAATGCGTCTGGCAGTACACCCTCATACAAGCCAGCCAGTCAAACCCTGTATCAGCGCCTGATAAGCAAGAATGGTGGCAGCAGCACTCCAGGCAGTTTGCCGTGTTCCCATTGGCTCATGCGTCTGGCCGTGGTGATATTCGGCGAAATCCCAGGTGCTGCTATTACGACCCTGAGCATTCGCCACTGCCAGCGCACCCAGGAGATGCCGGGCACGTTGCAGGTATCCATAACGTGTCAACCCCACAGCATACAATCCGGTGAGTACCGGCCAGAGTCCGCCATTGTGATACGTATAGGGCTGATTTTTGAGCTGATCATAGAGATGATTTGCCTTCAATGCAGCCCAGGCGGAGTCACCCGGTTGTATGACCGGCCAGAACGCGGGCAGCAGAGCACTGCCTGTTTCCTGTTCCAGCTGCTCAACATATTCCTCTGCCCGTTTGCGCTGGTCATCAGAGCCGATCCCGGCCAGCAAGGTGAGCGCGTGGGCCAGGCCATCAAACGTTGTGGTGTAACCGCTCGGTGAGAACGTGGGAAGCCAGTAGGCAGGTTCGCCCTGGCTGACCTGAGCGCGATAAGCGTGTGGATGATAGATGCGCGGATCGTCAACGAAAGCACGCTGCGGCCAGTAGTTAAGTGCTAGCAAGTCCCGCAGAAGCGTTGCTTTCTCACTCCACATAGATCGCTCAAAAACGTCACCAGCGTTGCGCAGCGCCAGCACGTAAAGCGCCTGGTCAGCGAGAATATACCCGTGTTGCACGTATTCATCGGCCCAGTTGCCAGAGAGTGGAGTGTAGATCAAACCGCGTGTATTGTACTCCCAGCAGCCAGCCAGGAACAACGCCTGCTCTACACTGCTACGCATGGTTTCTTGAAAATGGATATCACGAGTAGAGGACACATAGGCGCACACGCCAATCACATACCAGAGTACCGTATCAACGCGACCAACCAGATGCCCATAACTCACCTTACTGCCTTCAACGCTCACATTGCTAGGGATCTCACCATGAGGACCCTGATAATGTGCCAGCGTTGTGAGCGTTCGACGAAAGCTCATTATCAGGTCTGGCTCGCCACTGGCCAGGGCGGCAAGTCCGGTGATGATCCCATCACGCGCCCAGACACGGGCATAATTGTCAACATTGCTCGGCGAAGCAAGAAAACCTGCCGGAGAACTACAAGCCCGCAACAAGTTGAGAGCACGGGCATAGGCCTCACGAATTTCATTCGTCATCTGCTCAACGGACATCACAATCCTTCCTGAAGAAAAATATGCAACTTTTCTATTTTCTCAGGTCAAGCTGCGTATAGAGCGCCCGACGGTCGATTGGACGAGTAAGCGGACCGGTTTGCTGCAACTTCAGCGCGGCCACAGCCTGAGCAGCACAGATGGCATCCTCAACGCTATAGCCGTCCAGCAGTGCCATCAACAAGCCTGCCCAGAAAGAATCGCCCGCGCCCGTCACATCCACGACCTCAATCTTTCGGGCAGGAAAATAGCTCTTGTCTTCAGGAGTTACCAGCAAGACCCCGTCCGCGCCCATCGTCAGCACCACCATCTCGGCCCCCCAACTCAGGAAGCGTGCTGCGTACTCTTCAGGTGCCTGGCTCACTCCAAAGAGACGAACACAGTCATCCAGGGAAGGCTTGACCACAGTGACAAACGGGCAGAGTTGGGCGAAAATACGCTCAGGTTCAACGGGCAAGCCCCAGATCTGTCGATGATAGTTGGGATCAAAGGTGATCATGCAACCAGCCGCGTGAGCCAGTGCCACGAATTCCAGAATCGTCGAGCACAGCGGCTCACGCGAAAGGGCAAAGGCGGAAGTATGCACCAGGGAAATATCAGATAAGAGCGAGGTAGGCAGATGAGAGGGGGTCAGGCTGATATCCGCGCCGCGATAGATGGCAAAATCGGGAGTGCCATTAGTGCGTGTGATCACCGCTAGCGTGGTCGCAGCATCGAGCGTGGTGTGCAGATGCTCTGTCATGACACCGGCCTGTTGCAGCTGCTGACGTAGGAATGTGCCAGCAGCGTCCTCGCCAATACAGGCAGCAAGGGCAGCTGACCCACCCAGGCGCGCAACATTCATCGCCACATTGGTCACGGCACCGCCAGGATACATGGTAAAATGCTGCGCCCCTACCAGAGAATCCTGCTGGTCGTCGGAGATCAGATCGATCAACGCTTCTCCGATAGAAAGCACATCGATATGTTTCACGTTCTTCCTCTTTCCCTTTTCTCTCACACTGTTATGGAGAGACTCTCACGCATTCAGATGAGCAACGGTGTGGCGCACCTTCAAAGACGGTTGCAAGCGAATAAGTTCGGGTGCAGACTCGCCATCAGCAGAGTCTTCTATGAGGGCATTCAATTTTTGCACACCCAGCTCGCCCATGTGCTTCATCGGTTGTTGGATGGTGCTCAGTTCCAGCACTTCTGCCATTTCAATATCGTCGTAGCCAATCAAGGAAAGATCACCAGGCACCGAAAGATGCAGCGATCTGGCCGCTTCCAGCACCCCGATAGCCTGGACATCACTGGCCGCGAAGATGGCCGTCGGGCGGTCTGCGCGCGTGAGCAATTGCAGTGCCGCCTGTCTTCCGCCCTGGCGATCCCACGCGGAAGTGAGAACGAGTTCTGGCTCAAAGAGCAAGCCCGCCTCGCCGATGGCCCGATGCAGTCCAATGAGACGATCATTTGCCTGATTAAAATGGAAATTCCCTTCTATAATCCCGTTAATAAAGCCGATACGGCGATGACCATGAGCAATCAAATATTTGACAGCCTGGTAGGCCCCTTCGATGTTGTCAACCACCAGAGAAGTGAGCAGCGGATTATACGCATCAACCAGCACAACAGGCATACCCGCCTGCCTGAAAGCAGTGGCAGCTGCATCGTCGGGAGGTAAGGAGATCACCAGCAGGCCATCCACCTTGCGCTGTCCGGGCAGCTCCCGAAAGTACCTGTCGCGTTGATCGTTGGTCTCAACGTTATAGAGCACAAGCTCTCTGCCCATACGGGTAATTGCCTCAACTACGCCCCGAAGCACTTCGATGAAAAAAGGACGCGTGAAGAATGGCACAATGATGCCAATCGCCCCTGTACTCCTGGAAATCATACTGCGTGCAATAAGGTTAGGGCTGTAGCGCAGTTCATCAATAGCGGCCTGTACGCGTTGACGAGTCGCAGGCTTCACGCCCGTATTATTATTAATGACACGCGAAACGGTTCCAACACCGACACCTGCAATACGTGCTACGTCATGAATAGTGGGGACCCTCCCCCGATTCTGCTCATTCATATGATTGAAACGTTTCCTTTTTCAGATTTCCTCATCTGTCTGGAGCATACCATACGAGAACGATTCTGTAAAGCCCGTATCAAGCCTGATCCGCCCCTCAACTCACCCATGAAACGAGCGAAAATAGAGAGCTTTACGCGGAAGAAATGTGCGATGATGTCCCTATTTACAAACGCTTATTTTTATGGTACTGTTGAAACAGCGAAGGAAACGTTTCCAAAACAAGATTGAACAACTTCGTTGCAAAGAAGTTGGCAGTTACTCCCAATGGAGATGGAGGGTATTTATGCTCAGGCGCTATTTCGCTGTGGTCGCGGCGGTAGTAATGATCGGATTACTTACGGCTTGCTCCGGTCCCAGCGGACCGGGAGCAAATCAGGCCGCACAGACAACCCCCACAGGGCCAGTCAGCACCACACTGCCCACGGGGCCAGTGACACTCGACATGTATATCGAGACCGGTTTCCCTCTCCCGCAGAAGCTCGCTGACGAGTTCAAACGCCAGCACCCAAACGTGACCTTCAACATTCGCCAGGATCAGTTCCAGGTGATTACCGAGAATGGGCCACGCGAGATGGCTGGCCCTAATCCCCCTGATCTCATACGCTTGCCTCAGGTCGTAGGTCCGGCAAAACAAGGGCTACTGTTGAACCTGGATCCTTACTACAAAGCCTATGGTTGGGACCAGTGGTCCCAGTCGCTGCTGAATCAGATGCGTGTCGGTAGCGATGGTATTCGTGGGCACGGTCCGCTTTACGGTCTGGGGATCGGGTACGACATTACCGGTGTGTTCTACAACAAAAAGCTCGCGGCTCAAATCGGTATGCAGTCTCCTCCTGCTACCATCGGCGAGTTTGAGGCGCTGCTGGCGAAAGCGAAGGCCGCTGGTCTGCCCCCAATCATGCAGTTTAATGACATCGGTGGCCTCAACTTCCCATTCCAGGCGCTCGCCAATCAGTTCACAGACCCAACCGGGCTAGCAAACTGGATTTACAACAAGCCCGGTGCCACGCTCAATACCCCTGGTACCGTGAAGGCCGCCGAGTATATCGCGCGCTGGGGCAAGGACGGGTACTTCCCTAAGGACGTGAACAGCCTCGACTACACGACCATGATGGGACGCTTTGAAAAGGGCGAAGGTCTCTTCATGTTCAATGGAGATTGGGAGTCGGCCAATCTTGATAAGGCGATGCCAGGCAATGTTGGATTCTTCCTCTTCCCCTCGGAAAAGGCTGGTAGCCCCTTTGTTGCGATGAGCGCTCCTGCTACGTATGTGATCCCGGCTAAAGCCAAACATGCTGCCGCGATGATCTACTTTCTGAACTGGATTCACACCAACCAGACTGCCCGACAGATCATTGTCGAGTCGAATGGTGCGTCGCCAGGGGGACCTCCTAGTCTGCCGCTCCCTCCAGTCCAGGCCGGAACAGTGCTCTCCCAAACTCTTGCGGCAACCAACCAGCTCGCTAAGTCCGGGGTTGCCATCGACTTTCTCGCCAATGCGACGCCTGGCATCTATGCCAATGCATTCCGGCCAGAATTGCAGCTCCTGGTGACTGGGAAAGAAACGCCTGAAGGATTCGTGCAAAACATACAAAAGTCTTATAAGCAGGAGCTTCAACAATGATTGGATCGGAACCCTCGCTCAACCTTACGGCGAGAACCTCCGTCCAATCCTCGCGCCGTCGTCGAGCGGCGGCGCGAGGTCGATGGGCCGGGTGGCTCTATGTTCTGCCAGCTCTGATCATGTACGCGCTTTTCGTCATCTGGCCGCTATTGACGAGTGTGGAGTATTCGTTGTACGACTGGAACGGCATTACCGCCGGGAGGTGGGTTGGCCTCAGTAACTACTGGAGTGTGCTCACCGACAGCGAATTGCTCCTCCCCATCGTCAATGCGTTTGAGCTCGTCTTCTTCTTCACGGTGATCCCGGTCTCTCTGGGCCTCGTTGCAGCGGCTCTCATTCGTGGCTTCTCGCAGGGCAGGTTCGGCGCTGTTGCGCGCACGATCTTGTTCCTTCCACAGGTAGCACCGCTGGTCGCTGCCGGAATCGCCTGGAAATGGGCGTACTCGGAGACGGGGGTCGTGAACCAGCTGTTGTCAGCCATCGGCCTCGGTGGCCTCACTCGACCCTGGCTTGCCGACTTCGGGACGGCGTTGCCAGCGGTAGGCTTCATCGGCTCATGGGTGCTGCTCGGCTTCTGCACTGTGTTGCTGCTGACAGGCATGAGCAAAATCGACCCGTCCTTGTATGAGGCGGCGCGCATGGACGGTGCAGGTCCCATTCAGGAGTTTCGGGCCATCACTGTGCCAGGCTTGATCGGTGAGATCGGCGTCTGCATCACCGTCTCTATGATCGCGGCCCTCTCAAGCTTCGACATCATCTATATCTCCACCTATGGCGGCCCGGGGAGAGCAACGATGGTGCCAGGGGTGTTGATCTATCGGCTAGCCTTCGATGAGAGGAAGGTCGGGCTTGCCTCTGCTATGGCGGTGGTGCTCATGATCCTGGTCGTGGGATGTGTACTTATCGTCCAGCGCGTGATGAAAGGAGAAGACTGATGATCACAACCCGTCGCGAAACCTTCGTCGGCCAGGCGGTCCTGGTTGTCTTCATGCTCTTTACCCTCATGCCGCTTGTCAGCATGCTCTCGACTGCCCTACAACCCTCAGGGGCAATCCCAACAGGCGTCTCCTGGCCGACCACGCCCCAGTGGTACAACTTTGTGGATGCCTTCAACATGGCGAACCTGGGAACCCTCCTCTGGTCGAGCATCCTCATCGTTCTTGGGGTAGTGCCGCTGTCGCTGCTGATCTCCACGATGGCAGGCTACGGTCTCGGCGTGCTCCGTGTGAGAGGGGGTCAGGTCGTATTCCTGCTGCTGCTGCTTGGCCTGACGATTCCTTTCGAGTCCCTGATCATCCCGCTGTACTACCAGATGAGCGACCTGGGTCTGCTCAACACGCGTTGGGCAATCATTTTGCCGCTCATTGGGCTCTTCATGCCTTTCAGCGTCTTCTGGATGCGAACTCATTTCCTGTCAGTCCCGCCAACCATCACCGAAGCCGCCAGCGTCGATGGTGCCAATTCCTGGACGGCTTTTCTAAGAATACAGGTGCCGCTGGCGATACCGGCTCTTTCGTCGTTGGCGGTGCTGCTGTTCCTGTGGACGTGGAATCAGTTCCTCCTGGCTATCGTGCTGGTCGACGATCCCAGCAAGCGCACGATGGCCGGGGCGTTGGGCGCTTTCCAGGGTCAGTACGGCACGAACATCGTGTTGCTTTGTGCGGGATCACTACTCATCATGGCCCCAACGATCCTGGTCTTTATCATCTTCCAGCGCCAATTCGTGAAGGCACTCCTGCAAGGAAGTGTCAAGGGTTGATACACCGACGCCAATTCAAATCCCCCTGCCTTTCAAATAAACCTCTTTGACGGCTCGTAGTTGTATAGGCGTTATTTACACAACCTTCACGGTGAGGAGAAAGCTGCCGTTCTTGATGGTACACATGCCCTTTTCAACCGCCTGGTATCCAACAAGGTAAAATGGTGGCAGCAACCCTCCCCCCTGGAGGCTGTGACTATCAATGGCCTGCGCAGGATGACAGGAAATTTGGATATTTTGTTTGGGATACTGCCTCTGGTCAAAGGCCAACCACACACGCGAAGTGATCGGTACGGTGAGGGTTTTTCCGTTCTCCTGTAATGTGCTTTCCACCTGTTGAGCGCTGAACGTTGCTATCGCTGGAGCCGTTGGTATTGCTGAGAGAGCCGGCGTCAGTTCGATCTGGTCACTCTGCGTGGCTGTCTGCTGTGGCGTTGGCGTATCCGATGTGTTGGCTGAATTCGCACAACTCGCTACGAAGAGGAGAACAAAGCCCCAGGCGGTCCAATAGAGGAACACTCGTTGCAAACGTTGTAGCCGTATTACCTTTTCATTGAGAAAAGAGGATATAGAATAATGATTCTTCATTGCACTGCCTCCTTGCTGTACATCTGCCTTTTACTCAATCTGACTAAATCATACCATTCTGTATCCTGATAGACAACTTTCTCTCTAACTAAGTGCCAAAACTAAATTGTTCTACGGTACATAGATTGATATCAAGCACATCAAGAAAAGAACTTCACACAGCAACACCTGCCTGAGGCAGGTGTTGCTGTGTGAAGTTCTTTTCTCGTGAGCTCCCGCCGCAGGCGGGGATGCAGCCTGATCGAACAAACAGTCAATTAGGAGACGTTTAGAACGAAGAAAGCTTCACCATACGCTTGCGCACGCGATCCCAAAATTCGCCAGCTGCTGTCAGAGCTGGATGTGGATCTTCCCAATCAAAATAGTCATACCCCGTTGGCACAAAAAACGTCCCCAAAAACTCCAGGACTGCCCTGGGCGGTAGTGTCACTCCTGGCCTACCCCACTGACCAAAAGTCTGCAGCGTCGTCAGCAGATCTCCCTCCAAATAACGCATACGCACACCGGGCTGATACCCTTGCACACGATCAATGCGCTCATCGTTCGCCCACTGATAGACCATATAAGGGAAATCCACCCCTGCGCGTACAGCTACTTCTATACCAGAGGTCAGTCGCGGATTAATCTCCATCAAATACGGCTTACCTGCGCTGTCTCGGCGAAATTGCACTTGAGAATATCCCTCCAGTTCAATTTCTCGCACCAGGCGCTCCGCTTGACTTCCGGTATCTTCAGGCATCGCTATACTTTGACGATACGTTGACACTCCACCGAGCGGCGGTTGAGCGCGCAGTGTCCATTGAGCAAAACGTGCCTGTACTTCTCCATGTGCATACAGCAGGCTGACGGATTCCTGCCTGCCGGAAAGGAACTGCTGGTAAAGTAAGCTGCCTCCATACCGCGTCAGCTTTTCCACAGCACGGCGCGCCTCGTCAGGCGTGGTCACAAGTTTGCATATCAACCTGACGCCTTGTTGTCCTCCCCAAACCCATGATTCTGTAGGTTTGAGCACTGCCGGTAAGCCGATTTCACGTACTGCTTCGGCGACATCGCTTACCGATTTCACCATCACGCTCCTGGGAATCCCCACGCCCAGGCGTTCAGCAACCTCAAGCGTTCTATCTTTACTGATAGCAATTGCCAGAGCCGCTTCTTTCGCCAGAGCTACACGTGTTCCTTGCTGCTCTATTTTTTCTCGGTGTTCTCGCAGCACTGCCACCGTGCCATCCGATGAACTGATGAGTGTACGCGCCCCGGTATTATTAAGAAATTGGATTAAATAATTCAGGAAAGGTTCTGTCTGCTGTCCATATGCAGGGGCAACATATGCTCCTCGACACCACTGTGACGAGAAGGCGGGCACATGCTTCGATTTCTCCATCAGGCTAGAGACTTCCATAGCCGCCACCCGCATACCACGACGCCCAAGAGATCTCACTGTCATCAGTGACTGCCGTAATTTCGCGTCCAGCACCAGTGCATCATAGGTCACGCTACGCTCGTGAGGTTGAGCGCTCTGTTCTTGTTGCTCAGGAGATTCGGTTTTGTCTACCGACTTATACATACACAAAGCTCCATCTTCGCCAGTATCTTCCATCTATTGCTCCTACTTTAGTCACATTGATCATTCAGTAGGCACCGATGCCATACCAGATACGGCACATCCATAAATTGTTAGACAAGCGCTTTACTACACAAGCGCTTTACCAGATAAGCACCTTACCGGAAAAGGATCAAAATTGAAGAATATTTTCTTCTTCATAAGACAAACCGTTAAAGTCCACATATCCGCCTTCTCAACTTATCCATAAAGATATTTTCCAAGTGTACCACTTTTTGAGCAGTGTGTCTATTGCCTGGACAATACTCACACCGTTTCCATATGGCTGGGTCTTGCTAAAGTAATTGTACGCTCCCTGTATGGAAAAGGTTACTCTACCTATCCTTTTTTCCTATCCTCAGGGCTGCGATGTATCACAGCCCTGAGCCAGGGTCTTTATAACAACTGCAACAATCGGTACATGTCAGGCGTACCCAGCCCCGTCACCATATCATAGCCAGCTCCAGCAGGATAGCCTCTATCGAAGAAACCCCCGGCGCTATTATTCCCTACGACTATATCATGAAAGGCTGAAGTATAAGAAGCATAGTCAGTAGACGAATCTAACGAATAAAGTGCATGATTGAGCAAACCAGCACGGTGGCCATAATGGCTATCGATGAGCGCTCCAAACGCTGCCCACAACGGCGCAGATGCACTCGTACCACCCACACGCACCCAGCCATTATAAGTTGTAGACGCCGAGCAATTCTGATCAGCAGAATCAGTACAATAGATCGCATAGCCCGTCTGCGAGTCTGCGTTGAGCGAGACATCCGGCACCTCGCGGCACGCTCCCCCCTGACTCTGCCCACACCAGCTCCCATTCTGGCTATAAGAAGGATCGTCCACGCCAACCCCTTGCTGGTAATCTGGTCTGGCCCATACATGGCTATTGCCTCCGCCACTCTTGGACCATGCTACTTCCTTGCCTGCCGGATAGCTTGGATGTGGGTCCGTGCCTGGATCATAATCGCTTCCCAGAAGCGTTGTGCTGGCAAACGAGGTCCCGCCGACTGCTGTTACATTCGGTTGTGATGCTGGATCAAGCACCTGCGGCGATGAATCTCCATTGATTCGCTTGCAACCAAATGCACCATCGTCTCCCGAGGCTGCAAAGACGCTCTGACCCTGCATCGCCATCTGCGCAAAAACCGTCGCTTCTGCCTTAATATATGACGCTGTAAGATCAGGCTCACAATCTCCCCAGCTGATGCTAATACTATCAGCTTGATTGTCCTTTGCCATCTGCTGCAGTTCCCCTAGCGCGCCAACATCGCTATTGACCGCCTGATAGACCAGAATCTTATCGATATTGGGAGCCAGGGCCATCTGCAATTCAATATCCAGCACAGCTTCCAGCGCCTGTGTCTGGTCAGGCGCAGTCCCCACGATTTTATCCTGTAATGGCACTTTGGGTAGTCCAAACTGTTGCTCATATGCGCTTACATCAGAGAGGCTATACCCTGAAAGCTCAAACACACCCAGCACTTTTCCCTGACCTTTTGTGTGCAAGGATGTATAAATCTGGTTGGCATTATAAATACTGGCGATCTGCTCTGGTGTCAGACCCGACCCACCCGGAGCTGCGCCATAAGCCGGTTTTGTTCCCCGGCCGCTCTGCTCCTGCTTATCTGACGATGTATATAACGACCTGGCAGCCCTGAGGTTCGTCAGGCCCACCACTCCCTGCATCATAGATTTGAGGGAACGCGGTACCTGTATAGCCGTACTGTTCGCATAAAATGTCGTGCCATCAGGCAAGCGGTAATCATTGATGCGTGTATGAAAAGCGCTTTCAACCTGACTTACTGTACCTGTTGCCAGCAAAGTCAAAGCACTATGACCATCTGTGACGCGCAGCCCGGCCCGGTGTAAGAAGTCATGAACACTAGCCAACTGACTACTACTGGGACCAAACAGCCCATCAAAATCGCCGGTACGCAGCCAGTGATGATACAACGAACTGCTGGGCTGATATATCTCTGTCTCAAGAGTGTTCATCTGACTTTGATTACTCGGTGTCAACACGATTCCAACAGTCATCAAAGCATTGCTATCTTGAGCGCTGGCTGTATGCTGTCCCAGCACATGTGCTACCCGAATCTGTGGCAGCAAGCTATCAGACAACGTAACCAGATCTTCAGGAACCTGCGCATAGCCTATAGTATCTTGCACACCCGGCGCAATCATAATCAACAATAGAACAATCCCCGCGACCAACCTCCCACGCCCAAAAGCATTCCCTAACCACCTCTTTTTGAGTGAAATCACATTTCTGGATGCATTCATAGCATTCTCCGTTACTCTACACTTATGACAAGAAACAAACAACAAAGTGACTCAGACTCACTATATACATTATGCGCCTGAACAAAAATGCAACAACCTACAATAAACACAATGACCCTTTCACGGGTAACGAGTCAGGTGAGATCGTCCACAAGGGATGGCGCTACGTGGTCTGCGCCAGTGCCATCCCTTGTGGACGATCTCACCTTCACGGGAAGAGAATTTCTTTCAAAAACTGCTCCAGGCGTAACTGCAATTTTCTGCATATTCTAGCAATGCATTGAAGCATATTGTGCCGATCCACTTGGCTTTTTTCCTGGTTCTACACAGCCTTCTTCTTTGACGGGGTACTGAAGCATTTTGGAAGAGGTTTGATATCAGTGGTGGACACCTATGCCGAGAGCATAGAAAACCTCTTCACTCAGACCCTTACATTCTGGTATGGTGTGGATATAAACAAAAGAGTGAGAAGGAGCGCCCCATGAAAATTGCGGCCCTTTACGATGTCCATGGCAACTTGCCTGCGCTCAATGCAGTGCTGGAGGAACTCAAGGCGGTACAGCCAGACCTGATTGTTGTGGGTGGAGATATTGTCTCTGGCCCCATGCCAGTGCAGACCCTGCAACGTCTTCTCCAGTTAGGCGAGCAGGTGCGCTTGATCCGTGGGAATAATGATCGCGAAGCCGTGACGGTTTTTGACGGGCAACCTGTAATCCGGCGCTATTTACCGACTCCTTCGGAACAAGGACTCAATGAGATGCGCTGGATCGCGGGGCAACTCACGCGCGCAGAACGGGATGTTCTGGCAGCCTTACCAGAGCAACTGGTGCTGCAGATCGAGGGTCTGAGCGAAATCCTCTTCTGCCACGCAACCCCGCGCAGCGATGAGGAACTTTTCACGTTCATGACTCCTGAGGACCGGCTTCACGACCTTTTCTCTGGGGTAGAGCAGGAAATCGTTATTTGTGGGCATACGCACATTCAGTTCGCGCGACAGATAGGGAAGCTGCATATTCTCAATGCAGGCAGCGTTGGAATGCCTTTCGCCGATCAAGCGGGCGCGTACTGGCTTTTGTTGAGTCCAGAAGGACACGAATTTCGGTGTACAAGGTACGATGCACTGGCTGCCGCACAAGAACTCAACACAAGCGGAGATGCGTTCGCGCGCCAATTTGTCGAGACCAACGTGCTGAAAACTCCAGGTGCGGCTGAGATGGCTGAAATGCTGGAAGGGATGACCAGGAAATACCGATGAGGGTGTGCCTCAGGGCAGAGCGACAATGACTCGAAACGCCGTTCTGTAGCATATCTTGCCTATGCCCAAATGCAACAGAAATGCTTGGAGCACTCATGCGTTGTCTCACTGTCTTCTTCCCCGATGCAGCCTCAATCCAGTCTACGGTCTGGACTGAGCAACATTCACGACCCAAAACTGATCCGCGAAGCATCTTGTGCCGATGCACAGAACCATGTCCTGACACAGATTGCCATATCAGGTCACCTTTTGAGGAGGGCTTTGCCCATCACATTTCTCTGCTCGGGCTTTTTATCATCGAACCTGCGTAGGAGCCGAAGAAGTGGGGATTGACAGGGAAGGGATTTTGAAGCAAGCCAGGAATCTGGAGAAATTGTGTGTGAGATTTTCTTGCTGAAAGGCGACTTGTTGCTAGAGGCCCTCAGAGAGAGTCTCTCCACATTTCAGACTGCGAAAGGACACGTGCATGAATATGACCATCCCATTTCGCCTACGAGGGAAAAACGGGACAGTAACAGTGGAGTATGGTGTCAACGATGATCCCCTTCGTTGGGGCTATGACTTACTCAATCTGGCTTATCCTCTTTCTCTGGTGAAAGGTTTCCCCTATTGCTACGCCTCGATTGCCTTTGAAGGAGAAGGGTATGGGGCACTTCTGGGCTGGATACAACTCGTTGAGTTTGGCGGCACCGAAGAGGAGGTGATAGTCGATGTGGCTCCTCAGCTCATGGGAACCGGCTTTCCTTACACGTACTGGGGTCACGCTCCAACCTTCTTCGATGCTCCCAGCACGGTAGCGAGCAATCATCAAGGTCTGATCTGGACAGCCAGGACGTTTCTGGTGGCATCCCCCGATGCCTTAATGAGCCGCGTGGTCCAACCCGTTTGTGGCTTCCAATGGGGGTATCGTCTCCCAGATGAGCAACCCGAACTCTCCTCCCCCATGATCATCGATGCGAGAGTATGGGAGCCTGCTCGTAGCATCCTGCAAGAACGCTATCCCACCTGGGAATTTCTCCTTGAGTGGGCCAATGAGTTGTAAACCCCAAAATGCAACGAGCACTTTTCAGAGAATTTCTTTCAAAAATGCTAGAGGCATTTTTGAAAGAAATTCTCTTCCCGTGTCCCCCGCCACAGACGGGGATTCAGCATAACTGAGCAAAAAAACCTATTTCGGGAGAGACGCCAGAAAAGCCGCCAGATTACGATACAACGGCCTCACATCTCGCGAACCAAGACCAATAACCTGCGTATGATCAACCGCGTTCAACACATCGAGCACATGCCATCGACCTCTTTCCACTACCCCATTAAAAGGAACGATCACGTCCGTTGCATTCACAGTTGGCCCCGTCATTGAATTCGTATTAACAAGACCATCATTAGGCCACCATGTTGGATCGATAGGCACATGCCCCGCTCGATTCTTCGTGTGTGACCCCATAAAAGCGGCCAGAGGAACATAGAAATCAGTCGTACTTTCATTCGCTACCTGGACCCCGAGAAACGCAACATGGTGCGTGGTCAATGTCGCGATAGAAAAGTGAAAAATGTCCGATTGTGCCCTGACAATACCATTTATCGCGCTGGCACCATCAGGAGAAAGATCGGTTTCAGCCGTATCCCTGCTTCTGGCGAAGCCGCTGGTACTTATACGCAGTAGAAAGTGCTGTAATGACTCGCCCGGTTGTCTTATCAATCCCCACTGATCAAGGTTGAAATCATAACCTATGAGCTGCTGATCCTTCGCCTGGCTGCCCAGAAAAGCGAGGAACTGAGGCGCGAGCGGTAAACCTACCTGTACTAGATCTGTTGTCGATGTCCCGTTGTGCGTACTTGAGATAGTGATCATACTATCGATCCAGCCCCTCTTATTCCCTGCGAACAAAGATGAGAGTTGATTCGCTGGTGTGGCAGCCCTTTCTGCTGCCGATCCCTGTTCCAACAGTTGCGCTAACTGGCGCGTTGTCTGTCCTCCCATACTGTGACCGATCAAGTGCACCTTGTTTATGCTGCCTGTAAGCGGATTAACTTCCCCCCACTGAGGAAACAATCCAGGAAATGTCCTCCCGAACCGTGCGTGTCCAAACATCCTGGAGTGCGCTTCTCCATAGTCAACCCTTCCGCCTTTAATCTGCGCGAACAATTCGCAGGTGCGATCCCAGTTGCTGGAGAATGGCCCTATAGCAGCCGTAAGCGTTGGAAATCCCAGGTTATCCAGATCCTGCTGCACATCGTGAAGACCTCCCCAATACTTAAGCAATCCGTGGAAGCCATTGCGTCCAAAGCCTGCAAAGCCATGCACCAGCACAATAGGATAACTATTCTGACGCACACGACTCAACGGTCGAATATTGGGGGCATTAATATCGGATGTCATGGCAGCCTGTGCCAGGATCTGGCTGGGCGTCTGGGCATGGGCTGCTCGTAACGATGATACAAGTGGCACTGCCGCTGCTCCTGAGCCCAGGACAAAAACGAGCGAAGAAAGCATCTGACGACGCGAAGGTCGGAAAGCCATAAACCTGTACTCCTTTTGCAAGCTGATCGATGTTGATCAGCTTCCTCTATACTTGACGCTTAGAGAAAAATTGCATAAAGTCCCCTGGGAAGCGTTTTGAGATGAATTTAACCCACGATAAAAAGAGTTCACATAGACTTAGTGTCAAGGCACCCCATGAGCATATATCTCAGCTCCAACACATGATGTGCCCGGTGGGCGGTGTAGAAAGGATAGGCACAACTTCCAGAATCATCCACCACTGCTTACTGTTGTTTGACGTGATAAGCTCTCACGAGAGCACCACCATCATTATCTGCATTATCTTCAGAAGAATCGGCAGATATGTGAAGCCAATATCACAATCATATCAAACAACATATTATATAAGCTTACACGAAGCAAGTAACTGTTTTTTACATCACTGCTCCCAGAGGCTAAGCGGTGCTGACTCACAGGAAAACTGTCGATTTTGAGAATCTTCTTCACGACTCTGTCCACAAGAGCATGTCGTACCCCGGACCGAGGATTTGAGCAAGATAGGAGAAGTTTTTGCGCAGGTTTGACGGTAGAATGTCTTGCATGCAATGAGGGAGCGGAAGACCTTTGTGCGCAAGACTGATATGATAGAATATATGTTTCAATTCCGAGGAGGAGCTTATGAGCCAGAATGCCTTGAAGCGTCTTTATCTGATGCAGGTTGGGTCCATGCCACAATACCAGATTCCGATTGTGTGCTATCTAGTGCAAACGGGTGACGGCAAGCATATTCTGATTGACAGTGGTCTACCGGAGATTATACCTGAAGAAGAGTCGGAGTTCGAGAATGGGCAGGACGTGATCGAGCAGTTGGCGAGCATTGGCTTAAAACCGGATGATATTGATACAGTCATTTCGACGCATTATGATATCGACCATGCTGGAAGACACGCGGCATTCACGAAGGCGCAATATGTTGTTCAGCGTGTGCATCATTTGGATGCGGCGAGCAACCCACGTTTTGCTGCCAATCGACCCCAATGGGATCAGCCAATGGAGCGTATTCGGCTGGTGGACGGGGACACGGAACTGCTGCCGGGGCTGGAGCTGATTGAGACGAGCGGGCATGTGCCGGGACATCAATCGGTGCTGGTGCGGCTGCCCAAAACGGGGGCAATTGTCTTGCCGATTGACGCTGTACCTTTCGGCGAGGGCTTTACCCGGTTCGCGCAGGACGACGGGAGCAACCCGGACGCGCGATCCATCCGCGCCAGTACGATGAAACTGCTTGATCTGGTCGAACGGGAGCAGATCGAGCTGGTGATTTTCGGTCACGACAAGGAACAGTGGGAGGGGCTGAAAAAGCTGCCGGAGTATTACGAGTGAGGATGCAAGGACCCTTTTCCCGGTTTGGAGAACCGATCGAGAAAGGGCTCATAGTTCTATGGGAAGTGGGAGTGTTATGGTTTCATAAGATATGAACGCCTGGTGTGAGTTAGCAAGCCCTTGAAAAACAGGTATCCAGAGTCTAAAGGAAGCTTCAACAAAAACATCAAGGAGCTGACGATGGAAGCTCTGGAGACCTTTCTGACCCTCCTGTAGGTCATGGGAGACGATGTGTGCAAGCGCCATCAGTTCTCCGTCCCGAAACCCCCGGGACCGGCCCCAAAGCGGAGCATCAGCGAACTCATCCCATGGGCATTATTCGGGCAATGGGCTCGGTTTCCCAGCGAGCGTGCCTTTTATCGCCTGGCACAACGTCACCGTCTCGCGGCAGTTCCCACGTTGCCTGACCAGAGCCACGGTGCGCGCCATGAGCACGCCTGTGGCTCGCTCATTGAGCAAGTCGCCTGCTTCTTGGCAGCGCTCAGGCCACCGCAAAGCGAGGAACTGTCTCAGATCCTGGATGCCACAGGCGTCCCGGTTCGCTCGATCCAGCGACGCGGTGGAGGCTGGCTCGCTGGGACTGCCGAGAAAGGCTGGTGCAGCCGTCTCAGTTCGTCCATGGG
>Ga0070741_10006601_pt1 | contig 24801 bp, 23 predicted proteins | sample Coa_R1_4_FD_66440 | JGI IMG/M metagenome (GOLD analysis project Ga0070741, IMG submission 66440) | Surface soil microbial communities from Centralia Pennsylvania, which are recovering from an underground coalmine fire - Coalmine... | ecosystem: Environmental > Terrestrial > Soil > Unclassified ... | reverse complement strand
GGCTGGGGCGGCATGGTCCTGCACGCCGCGCAGCACCACGGCGTGCGCGCCGTCGGCGTCACGATCTCCTCGCGGCAGGTCGACCTCGCCACGAAGCGCGTCGCCGACGCGGGCCTCGTCGGTGACGTCGAGATCCGCAACCAGGACTACCGGGACATCGCCGACGGTCCGTACGACGCCATCTCGTCGATCGGCATGTTCGAGCACGTCGGCGAGTCGCGCCTCGCCGAGTACTTCTCGCGCCTCTACGAGCTGCTGCCGCCCGGTGGGCGGTTGCTCAACCACGGCATCAGCCGTCCTCCGTCGACGGGCTCCAAGGTGACGGCGCGGTTCTCGCGGCGCGGGTTCATCGAGCGCTACGTCTTCCCCGACGGCGAGCTCCACGAGGTCGGGCGGGTGGTCTCCGTGATCCAGGAGGCGGGGTTCGAGGTGCGCCACGTCGAGTCGCTGCGCGAGCACTACGCCCGCACCCTGCGGCACTGGGTCGCGAACCTCGAGGCCAACTGGGACGAAGCGGTCGAGCTCGTCGGCCAGGCGCGGGCACGCATCTGGCGGCTGTACATGGCCGGCTCGGCGGTGAACTTCGAGGCGGACCGCACGCAGATCCACCAGGTGCTCGCGGTGAAGCCGGACGACGGCGTGTCGCGCATGCCGTGGCGCCCGACGTGGGACACGCGACCCCTAACCTCGCCGGGCGGTGACCCGAGCAGCTGACTTCGCGTTCCTCGACTGGCCCGCACCGATCCCGTTCGCGCACCGCGGTGGTGCGAGCGAGGCGCCCGAGAACACGATGCCCGCGTTCGCGCACGCGGTGGCGCTCGGCTACCGCTACGTCGAGACCGACGTGCACGTCACGACCGACGGCGTGCTGCTCGCCTTCCACGACGACATCCTCGACCGCGTCACCGATCGCACCGGCACGATCAACGAGCTGCCGTGGTCGGCCGTGCGCGAGGCGAAGGTGGACGGGCGCGAGCCGATCCCGTTGCTCGAGGATCTGCTCGGCACGTGGCCGGACCTGCGCGTCAACATCGACCCGAAGCACGACGGCGCCGTCGACGCGTTGGTCGCCGCCCTGCGACGTACGAACGCCGTCGACCGCGTCTGCATCGGCGCGTTCAGCGACGAGCGGCTGGCGCGCGTGCGCGCCGCGTTGCCCTCGGTGTGCACGTCGCTCGGCCCGATCGGCACGTTGCAGCTCGGCCTGGCGGCGCAGGGCAACGACGTGCCCGAGCTCGGGGCGCCCGCCGTGCAGGTACCGACGCACTACCAGGACAGCGAGGTCGTCACCCCGGCGTTCGTGGACGAGGCGCACCGGCGCGGGATGCACGTCCACGTGTGGACGATCGACGTCGAAGCGGAGATGACGCGGCTGCTCGATCTCGGTGTGGACGGCATCATGACGGACCGCCCCCGCGTCCTGCGCGACGTGCTCGAGCGCCGCCGGAGCTGGGTCGACACGTGAACGTGCCCCTCACCCCGCTCGCGTTCCTCGAGCGGGCCCGGCGCCTGTTCCCTGCGCGCGTCGGCGTCGTCGACGGCGAGCAGCGGTTCACCTACGCCGAGTACGCGGCGCGCTGCGACCGGTTGGCGTGGGCGCTCACGCGCGAGATCGGCGTGCGTCCCGGCGACCGGGTGGCGTGGCTGTGCGGCAACACGCACGAGCTGCTCGAGGCCTACTACGGCGTGCTGCTCGCGGGCGCGGTGCTGCTGCCGCTCAACATCCGGTTGGCGACGGCGGAGACGCGTGTCGTGCTCGACGACGCGGGCGCGTCGGTGCTGTTCCGTCATCTCGCGCAGGCGGATCCGTCGGACGCGGATGCGTCGCGCGCGGTGCGGTCCGACGCCGTGCCGCAGGTCGTGCTCGGCGACGACTACGAGCGCCTGCTGGCCGCGCAACCCGACGAGCCGTTCCCGGTACCGGACGTCGACGAAGACGCGGCCGCGGAGCTGTTCTACACGTCGGGTTCGACAGGCGTGCCGAAGGGCGCGCTGCTGTCGCACCGCGGGCTGTACCTGCACGCCGTGCACAACGCGCTGACCGGCCGGCTGACGGGCGACGACGTGGTGTTGCACACGATCCCGCTGTTCCACGTGAACGGGTGGGGCACGCCGCACTACGTCACCGCGCTCGGCGGTGTGCACGTGCTGCTCCCCCGCTTCGATGCCGCCGAGGTGCTGCGCCTCGTCGAAGCCGAGCGCGTCACGCGCCTGTTCGTCGTGCCGACGATGATGCGCGCGTTGCTCGACGAGCCGTCGCTCGCGACGCGTGATCTGTCGTCGCTCGTGCAGGTCTCGATCGGCGGCGCGCCCAGCGGACCGGATCTGGTCGCCGAGGTCGAACAGGTGCTCGGGTGCGAGTGCATCTGCGGGTACGGCATGACGGAGTCGAGCCCGACGCTCACCCGTTCGCTCGACAAGCCGGGCGAGCCGCGCTCGCTCGCCCGCCGGGCCACGACGGGACTGCCCATCCTCGGCGTCGATGTGCGCGTCGTCGACGACGACGACCACGAGGTGCCGCGGGACGGCGCGACCGTCGGCGAGATCGTGGCCCGTTCCAACCACGTGATGATCGGCTACTGGAACCGCCCTGAGGAGACTGCGGACGCGCTGCGGGGCGGATGGCTGCGCACCGGCGATCTCGCCGTCGTCGACGCGGATGGCTACCTCACGATCGTCGACCGGAAGAAGGACGTCATCGTGTCGGGCGGCGAGAACGTGTCGTCGGTCGAGGTCGAGAAATGCATCGCCGCCCACCCCGCGGTGCGCGAGGTCGCCGTCATCGGCGTGCACGACGAACGCTGGGGCGAGGTACCGCGCGCGTTCGTCGCGTTGAAGGACGGCGTCGAGGTCACCGACACGGAGCTCATCGACTTCGTGCGCGCACGCCTCGCCCACTTCAAGGCACCGAAGTCGATCGTGTTCGTCGACGAGCTACCGAAGGGCGGCACCGGCAAGATCCAGAAGGACGCCCTCCGACGCGCGGGGACCGACTGAGTCGTTCACCGACGAGCTTCACTGTCACACCCCCTGCGTACGATCGCTGCATGGAGTCGGGGCCGCTGCGAGAGCTGCGCACGCGAGTGTGTGCGAGTGCCGCGCGCTTCGACGCGTCCGCGCTCGACCGCGACGCCGCGGTTGCCGCCGTGGAGGAGTGGTCGGCGATCGTGAACGCGGCCGAAGCCGCGTGCGCGATGGCGGCGGCTCGACTCGACGAGTGCGGCCCGCCCCCGTCGGCAGGCGCGCGGACAGCGGAGGATTTCGTCGCTCGCACGACGGGCACCACGGCCGCGAAGGCTCGTCGTCGTGTGCGCGTCGGCAAAGGCCTGCAGGCGCACACGCGCACGCGTGAATGGGCCACCGCGGGCCGGCTGTCGGGTGAGCAGACCGAAGCGATCACCGAGGCGCGTGATGCCGCGACGGAGGCCTCGCTGCTCGAGGTGGCCGGCCGCGCGTCGCTGTGCGAGCTGCGGCAGGAAGCGGCGCGACTGCGGGCCCTCGGCGAGAACCGCGAGCAGGCGGAGCAGCGGATCCACTGCCGGCGCAGCCTGCGCCGCTGGCGCGAACCCGACGGCACCGAGCACCTCCACGCGTCCGGAACGGTGATGGACATGGCGGCGATCGATCGCGCGCTCGCACCGCTCGTCGACGACGCGTTCGACCAGGCTCGGAAGTCGGGCACTCGCGAGTCGCACGACGCGTATCTCTTCGACGCGCTCGTCGCGCTGGCGCGACGAGGGTCGGGTGACAGTGGGCATGCCTCGCGACGCGAGTCGATGCGGTATCTCACGCTGGTCCACGTCGACCTTGCCGCGGTGGTGCGTGGAGTGGTCAAACCCAACGAGCGATGCGAGATCCCGGGTGTCGGCCCGATCAGCGTGACGGCCGCCCGTGACCTGTTGAGCGAGTCGATCGTCAAGCTGGTCGTGACGAAGGGCGTCGACGTCTGCAACGTGACCCATCTCGGGCGGGGGCCCACGGTCGCGCAGAAGATCGCGCTGCTGTGGCAGCAACCGCACTGCAGCCGGGAGGGGTGTCCCAACCGTGCCCTCATCGAAGTCGACCATCGCGTCGACTGGGCGGCGACCCACCACACGCAACTCGACGAGCTCGATCACCTCTGCTGGCACGACCACGACCTCAAGACGCGCCACGGGTGGGCGCTCGTCGACGGGACGGGTCGGCGACCCATGGTGGCGCCCGATCATCCCGACCATCCCCGCAACCGGCCGCCGCCCGGCGGACCGTGACCGTCGCCCCGGCGGCGGTGCGGCGGAGGTTCAGGGCAGCAACACGTTCGGGTTGAGGATCCCGTCGGGGTCGAGCGCGCCCTTGATGGCACGCATGGCAGCGATCTCGGGTTCGCTGCGGTTGAGGTGCAGCCATCGCTTCTTCGCGGTGCCGATGCCGTGTTCGGCGGAGATGCTCCCGCCCATCGACGCCACGAGCATCAGCACGGCGTCGTCGATGCGTTCGTCGTCGGGGTCGACGGCGGTGATGTTGACGTGGATGTTGCCGTCGGCGGCGTGACCGAACAGCCACACGCGCGCGTCGGGCGCGATGGCGAGGACGCGCGGGGTGACACTCGCGACGAAGTCCGCGAGCGCGTGCGCCGGAACGGTGACGTCGAGCTTGTGCGGCGGACCGATGAGGTTGATCGCCTCGGTGTGGGCCTCGCGATAGCGCCACAGCGCGGCTCTGCGCGCCGCGTCGTTGGCCACCGCGACGTCGATCGCGCCGAGACCGGCCACCGCAGCGGCGAGGGCATCGGACGGGTCGACCACGTCCGCGCACTCGACGAGCAGGTACGCCGGCGCCTCGAACGGCGGCGGGGCGAGTCCAAGCTGGTCGCGGAGGAGCGCGACCCCGTCGCGGAAGAACAGCTCGACGGCGTCGAGCGACGACAGCGCACGGCGGAGCGCGCCGCACGCCTCGACGGCGTCGCCGGTCGACGCGAACCCCAGCAGGGCGACGACGCGTTCGTCGTGTCGAGGCACGAGGCGCAGTCGCGCCCGCGTGACGACCGCGAGCGTTCCCTCGCTGCCGCACACCAGGGACGGGAGGTGGTAGCCGGTGTTGTCCTTCACGAGTCCGCCGAGGTGCGACACGACCGACCCGTCGGCCATGACGGCTTCCACGCCGAGCAACTGGGCGCGTGTGTCGCCGTGGCGCAGCACCCGCACGCCGCCGGCGTTGGTCGCGACGGAGCCGCCCACGGTCGCCGTGTCACGCGCTGCCCAGTCGACGCCGTACTCCCATCCGTGCGCGGCCGCGGCCGACTGCAACGCGGCGATCGTCGCGCCCGCTCCCGCGGTGACCTGGCCCGCGACGGCGTCGACCTCGTCGATCACGTCGAGTGCCCGCAACGACAGCACGATCTCGTCGCGCGCCGGCACGCTGCCGCCGACGAGCCCGGTGTTGCCGCCCTGCGGCACGATCGCGGCACTCGCGCGCCGGCACACGTCGACGACATCGCGCACCTGCTCGGTCGTGGACGCACGTACGACGGCAGGCGTGTCACCACGGAAGCGGCCGGTCCAGTCGACGGTGTACGACGCGGTGAGCGACGGGTCGGTGAGCACGTTCGCCGGACCGACGACGTCTCGAAGCTCGTCGATCAGGCCTGCCGTCGCGCCACCCAGTCGTCGATGAGGCGTCGGGCGATGCTCATGCCCGGCGGGATGTTGGGGAGGTCGTCGTGCGCGTACCAGCGGGCGTCGACGATCTCGCGCTCGTCGAGCACGAGGTCACCGCCCGCGTAGCGCGCGTTGAACCCGAGCATCAGCGAGTGCGGGAACGGCCACGGTTGGCTCGCCCAGTAGCGGACGTCGTCGACCTCGATGCCGACCTCCTCGCGCACCTCGCGGTGCACGGCCTCCTCCAGCGTCTCACCAGGCTCGACGAACCCCGCGAGGCAGCTGTACATCGGGATCGGGAACGTGACACCGCGCGCGAGCAGCGCCTGGCCGTCGTCGCGCTCGACAAGCACGATGATGGCGGGCGCGAGGCGCGGGAACGCGAGCAGTCCGCACGCGGGGCAGCGGCGGGCCCGTTCGCCGGCGGACGGCTCGGTCGGCGTCGCGCACCGTCCGCAGTAGCGGTGCGTGCGCTCCCACTCGACGAGCTGCACGGCGCGCCCGGCGACGGTCCACACGACGTCGTCGACCTGTCCCCACAACCCCATCAGCGGCACCGCACCCACGTGCTCGTCGTGGTCGACGGCGATCGCGAAGCAGGCGCGCCCGTCGAGGGTGCCGAGGCAGATGGCGCGCTCGAGGTCGACCTCGACGTCGCCGTCGTCGAGGAAGGCGACCGTCGTGCGCCCGACGGCGAACACCACCGGCGTGCCGTCGGGAGCGTCCACCTCCAGCAGCGGGACGAACCGGCCGGCGGGCATGCGGTGACAGTAACTTCGCCGCCGATGCGCACCGCGACCCGGCACGCGCCACACGGCATGGTCGCCAGCGTCGACCACCTCGCGTCCGCCGCAGGGGTGCGCATGCTGCAAGCGGGTGGCACCGCCGCCGATGCGGCGATCGCCGCCAACGCCGTGCTCGCCGTCACCGCCCCGCACATGTGCGGGATGGGCGGTGACCTGTTCGCGCTCGTGCACGACGGCGACGGCGTGCCCGCCGCGCTCAACGCGTCCGGACGCGCCGGCAGCGGCGCCGACGCGGTGGCGCTGCGCCTCGAAGGGCACACGACGATGCCGTTCACGGGCGACGTGCGCGCCGTGACCGTGCCCGGCTGCGTCGACGGTTGGTTCGCGCTGCACGAGCGGTACGGACGGCTGCCGCTCGCCACGGTGCTCGAGCCCGCCGTCGTGTACGCGGCGTCGGGGTTCCCGGCGTCGCCACTGCTCGCGGCCGCGGTCGTCCTGCTGCGCGATGTGCCCCACACCGAGGAGCTGACCGCCGGTGGACGGCTGCGGGCCGGTGACCTCGTCCGCCGCCCCGGCGTCGCGCTCGCCCTCGAGGCCATCGTGGCCCACGGGCGCGACGGGTTCTACCGAGGACCGTTCGGTGAGGGGCTGCTGGAGCTCGGCGACGGCGAGTTCACCCCCGACGACCTCGCGCGCTCGCAGGCCGACTGGGTCGAGCCGTTGCGGGCGCCGGTGTGGGATGCCGACGTGTGGACGATCCCCCCGAACTCGCAGGGCTACGTCACGTTGCTCGGCGCCGCCATCGCGAACGGCCTCGACCTGCCCGACGATCCACGCGACGGACGGTGGATCCACCTGCTGGTCGAGTCCGCGCGCGCCGCGGCGCACGACCGACCGCGTGTCCTCCACGAACACGCCGACGCGAACACCGTGCTCGACGACCGCGAGGTGCGGCGTCGGCGCGCGCTGATCGATCCCGAGCGACGGGCCGCGCTCGCCGACGCCACCGCGACCGGCGACACCATGTACCTCTGCGCGATCGACCGCGACCGCATGGGTGTGTCGCTGATCCAGTCGAACGCGTCGAACTTCGGGTCGTGGCTCTTCGAGCCTGCGACCGGCATCGGGTTGCACAACCGCGGCATCGGGTTCTCGATCGAGGCCGGACACCCGGCCGAGTACGGACCGGGACGGCGCCCGCCGCACACGCTCGCACCCGCCCTCGTGACCGAGCGCGACGGCGCGTTGCGGGCGGTGCTCGGGACGATGGGCGGCGACACGCAGCCGCAGGTCGTGCTGCAACTCCTGGCGCGGCTCCTGCGCCACGGCCAGTCGGCGGGCACGGTGATCGGTTCGCCGCGGTTCGCGTTGCGGCAGCCGTCGTCGACGGGCTTCGACACATGGGTCGACCCCGACGCGGTCGTCGTCAACCTCGAACCGGACGCGCCGGCGTCGTGGGTCGAAGGACTCCGCGACCGCGGTCACACGGTGGAGGTCGTGGACGGTGCCGCGGGGACGTTCGGCCACGCCCACCTCATCGAGGTGACGGCGAGCGGGCTCGCCGGTGCGGCCGACCCGCGCGCGCTGATCGGGGCCGCGACCGGCTACTGACGGTCAGTGCGGGAACGGTCAGTCGGGGTCGGCGAAGACGGGGTCGCGCTGCTCGAAGTAGGCGTTGATGGCCTCGACGTTGTTCGGGCTGCCGATGAGGGAACCCATCGTCCGCTCCTCCGCCTTGAAATGCTCGGCCAGCGTCGCCTGCCCGGACATGTTGAGCAGCGTCTTCACCCCGCGGATGGCGTGCGGGTTCTTCGCCGCGATCTCGCGCGCGAGCGCGGTCGCGGCCGCGCGGGGGTCGTCGGCCACGTGGGTGGCGAGCCCGAGCTCGACGGCTTCCGTGCCCGAGATCATCCGCCCGGTGAAGGCGAGCTCCTTCGCCACGTCGAGGCCGACGAGGCGGGGCAGCATCTGCGTGCCGGTCATGTCCGGGACGAGCCCCCACCGGATCTCGAGCACCGACATCTTGGCGTCGGGGGCGATGAAGCGGATGTCCGCCGCCAGCGCGATCTGGAAGCCCGCGCCCAGGGCCGGCCCGTGCACGGCGGCGATCACGGGCACCGGCAGCTCGGTCCACACGTACGCCGCCTGCTGGCCGCGGTTGGTGATGCGGCCGTCGTCGCGCACGGGGGCATCACCGAGGCCCGACCCGAAGTCGCCCCCCTCCATCGCCTGGAAGCTGGCGAAGTCGAGCCCGGAGCAGAACCCCCGGCCCTCACCGGAGAGCACCACCACGCGCACGGAGCGGTCGGCCTTGAGCGTCTCCCCCGCCTCGACCAGCGCGCTGAACATCGCGGGGTCGACGGCGTTGAGCTTGTCGGGACGGTTGAGCCGCACGTCGGCGACCCCCCCGTCGATGGCGATGGTCACCCGATCGGACATGCCGCCATGGTCGTCGCGCACCGCCCCAGCCGCAAGACTGGCACCATCGGCGTGACGCGCTCCCGCTCCCCGTACCTCCTTGTCGTCGTGGCGACGTTCGCCGTCGTGGTGACGTTCGCCGTCGCGGTGACGTTCCTCGTGCGCGCCGTGGCACCGACCCCGGCGGCGGCAGCACCTGCACAGGTCGCGCCCCGGCTCGACCCGGTTGCCGTCGACAGCGTCGAGTACCGCAACGCGAAGGCGCGCTACGACGCGGCTTCGTCGTCGCTGGCCGACGCGCAACAGACCGAGGCGAACGCCAGCACGGAGATCGACCAGTTGGCGGCGGAGGACACCGACATCACGACCGAGCTGGCGTCGCAGACCCAGCAGCGGAAACAGGCGCTCGTCGACGCCGTGTCGGCGCGGCGGAACCTGCGCATCCTCGCCGTCGAGAACTACGTGCGAGGCGCGGGCACCGGCGAGACCGACACGACGTTCGAGGACCTCGATGCCGAGACAGCGGTGCTCGGGTCGCAGACGTTGACGGAGGCGACGACCGTCGGCCAGCGCGTCAAGGCCGACCGCGCCGGTGACGCCCTGCACATCACCGCGTCCACGATGAACGACCTCCTGGCGCGGCGGGTCGACGGGCGCGCGCGTCGCGACGCGCTCGAGCAGACGCGTTCGCGCGCCGCGGGCGACGTGCAACGGTTCACCTCGGACCTCGCCACCGCGCAGGTCGCGCTGGAGCAGGCGCGCGTCACCGCCGTGGTCGTCGGCACCGACTTCCAGCTCGTGGCGCTCGACGCGTACACGCGCGCCGCCGACAGCGCGGACAGCACGAACGGCAGCTGCCACATCACGTGGTGGGCGCTGGCCGGCATCACCCGCGTCGAGAGCAAGCACGGCACCTACGGCGGGGCGACGCTCCTCGCCAACGGCGACACGAGCCGCCCGATCATCGGCATCCCACTCGACGGTACGAACGACACGGCCGTCATCGCCGACACCGACGGGGGCGCGCTCGACGGCGATCCCGTCTACGACCACGCCGTCGGGCCGATGCAGTTCATCCCGTCGACGTGGCGACGTTGGGCGGCCGACGGCAACGGCGACGGCAGCCGCGACCCGAACAACATCTACGACGCCGCGCTGGCCGCCGCCCACTACCTGTGCGCGGCGAGCGCGATGGACAGCGACGACGCGATGACACGCGGGTTCCTGGCGTACAACCACTCCGACGCGTACGCCGCCAACGTGTTGCAGTGGGCGCACACCTACGCCACGTTCCCTGTCCCATGACGTTGCCTCCCGTGTCGTTGCCTCTCCCATGACGTTGCCGGCTGCCGTAGCGTGCCGCCCGTGACGCCCAAGTCGTTCCTGCTCACCCAAGAGGTGCACGACTACCTCCTCGCGCACGGCACGCCGGTCGACGAGGTGCAACGCGCGTTGATCGAGGAGACGGCCGCGCTCGGCGCGGTGTCCGGCATGCAGGTCGCGCCGGAACAGGGCGCGTTCCTCACGATGCTGACCCGGGTCGTCGGCGTGCGTTCGGCGGTCGAGGTGGGCACGTTCACCGGGTACTCCGCGCTGTGCATCGCGCGCGGGCTGGCCGACGGTGGGCGGCTGCTGTGCTGCGACGTGAGCGAGGAGTGGACGTCGATCGCGCGGCGGCACTGGGCGGCGGCGGGCATCGCCGACCGCATCGACCTGCGCATCGCGCCGGCTGTCGAGACGCTGCGCGCGTTGCCGGACGACGCGACGATCGACCTCGCCTTCGTCGACGCCGACAAGCCGAGCTACGTCGACTACTACGAGGCGCTCGTCCCCCGCCTGCGCCCGAACGGTGTGCTGCTGGCGGACAACGTCCTGTGGAGCGGGCGCGTCGTCGACGCCTCCGCGGACGACGACAACACCGAGGCCCTGAGCGCCTTCAACGACCACGTCGCCGCCGACGATCGCGTCGACGTCGTCATGCTGCCCATCTCCGACGGATTGACGTTCGTCCGCAAGCGCTGAGCCCCGGCGCCCGGTCACGGGCGGGCGGACCATCCACCACTCGGGCGTCGTGGGCAGGTAGTCCATTCGGATCGTTTCTGCTGCGATCGTTCATCGGGCGCACTTTCCGAGCCGATCACAGGAGAGACGGCGCACCGGGCGGGGCGCGAGGGGCTCGAGGCACGTCGAGGAGGTGCAGGCGTGGAAGCGAACGACTTCATCGAGCGGTTGACCCACCTGAGCAGCGACGACGTCCTCGTCCTGGCCGCAGCGTTGCGCCACGAGCACGACTCCGTCGACGGCGAGGTGGCGTGGTGGCGAGCCACCATCGCGGTCTCCACGTCGCTGAAGCGTTGCCACCGTGCCCGCGAGGCAGGGGTGTTGGCCCACCGCGCCGCCGCTGCCGTGCTCCAGGCCGCCGAACGCTCGGACGGCACGGTGGGACGCGACGACGCCACGATCGTGGCCCGTGCCGCGTCGGACGTCGCCCGCGCGCTGGTCGCAGAGGGCGTCGCCGCGCTGCCGGCGGCGGCGAGTGCGGTCGTGCTCGCGCCCTGGCGACCGGTCGTCGCTGCCTGAATCCTCGGCTTCGTCACGATTCGTCCGTTCCGCGCGCAACCCGTCCCGCGGTTTCTCCGCGCTGTTGTTGACACCGTGACACTCCCGGCTTAGGTTGCCGACGCGACGGGCCGTGTGCCGGTCGTCACAACTCTGGTGGGCCGGTCGCGAACGTCGGGAACGCGGCGAGGGCGGCAACCCACTCCACGACAACCGGGGGGAACTGTGCCGAAAGCCGTGTCGTCGCGTTCGAGAACAGGACGGTTGGGAGCGCTGCTACTTGCGCTGCTCATGCTCGCCGCGGCGTGCTCGAGCAAGAAGAGCAACAGCTCGGGTACGAGCGCCGCGTCGTCCGACACGACGAAGCCCACACCGGGGGGCAGCGTCGTGTACGCGCAGGAGGCGGAAGACGCCGGCGGCCTGTGCCTGCCGGAGGCCCAGCTCGACATCTCCGGCATCAACTACGCCCGCACGATCTACGACACGCTGACGCAGCCGAACGAGAAGGGCGACTTCGTCCCGTTCCTCGCCAAGTCGGTCGACCACAACCCCGACTTCACCGAGTGGACGATCGGTCTGCGTGACGGCATCAAGTTCCAGGACGGCAGCGCGCTCGACGCGCAGGTCGTGAAGAACAACCTCGACGCCTACCGCGGCGCCTACCCGGCGCGGCACCCGGTGCTGTTCGGCCTGGTGTTCGGTCCGTACGTCAAGGACGTCGTGGTCGTCGATCCGCTCACCGTCAAGGTGACCGTCGACGCCGACCCGGTCGCCGCCGGCAACCAGTCGTGGCCGGCGTTCCCGTCGTACCTGTGGTCGAGCGGCCGTCTCGGCATCATGGCCCAGGCCCAGCTCGACAGCGCCGACTGCGCGCACCAGCTGATCGGCACCGGTCCGTTCAAGCTCAAGGAATGGGTCGTCAACGACCACTTCACCGCCGACAAGAACCCGAACTACTGGCTGAAGGATGCCGACGGCGTCCAGCTGCCGTACCTCGACGAGATCACGTTCAAGCCGGTGCCCGACGGCCAGCAGCGGCTGAACGGTCTGCAGAGCGGCCAGTTCCAGCTCATCCACACGTCGAGCAACATCGACATCGAGCAGATCCGGGCCCTCGCCAAGCAGGGCAAGGTCACCGACAACGAGTCCGACAAGTTCGCCGAGAACGCGCACCTCATGCTGTGCACGGTGCAGGACCCGGCCAACAAGGTCTGCCCGGACTCGCCGTTCTGGAACATCCACGCCCGCAAGGCGGTGGCGCTCGCGCTCGACCGCGCCACGGTCAACCACGTCCGCAACAAGGACATCCCGCAGATCGCGAGCGGTCCGTTCGCCCCGGGCGCCGTCGGCTTCCTGGCCGACGCCGGCTTCCCGCAGTTCGACCTCGACGCCGCCAAGCAGGAGGTCCAGGCGTACAAGCAGGAGACCGGCAAGGACCTCGCGTTCACCTACGGCGGCACGCCCGACCCTGAAGGCGTCGAGACGCAGAACTTCATCAAGGGCATGCTCGAAGCGGCCGGCATGAAGGTCACGACGTACACCGTCGAGCAGACGCAGTACATCAACGTCGCCGTCGCCCGGAACTACCAGATGTACGGCTGGCGCAACTTCCCGGGCAGCGATCCCGACTCGTTGTTCGTGTGGTGGCACTGCAACAACCAGGGCACGCCGTGCGACAACCTCGTGAACTTCAACGGGTTCAACGATCCGCAGATCAACAAGGACCTGGAGACGGGCCGCACCGAGACCGACCCCGCGAAGCGGGCGGCTGCGTACGAGGACCTCAACCGTGTGTTCTCGAGCCAGCTGTACGACATCTGGGTCAACTGGGTCGTGTGGTCGGTCGCCACGGACACCAAGGTCCACGACATCTTCGGGCCGAACGTCTCCGACGGCAGCAAGCCGTACCCGGGCCTTGCCACGGGTCACTCGATGGCCGGGATCTTCATCACGAAGTGAGGACCTGACCATTGCGCGCAGTCCTGCAGCGGCTGATCCAGCTGGTGTTGGTACTGCTGCTCGTGACGATCTTCAGCGCGCTGCTGATCGATGCGGTGCCAGGCGATGTGACGTACACGCTGGCACCGGTGGCCACCGATCAGCAGCGCGCGGATCTCAAGCACGAGCTGCACCTGGACGAGCCCGTGTACAAGCGCTACGGCGAATGGCTCAACGGGCTCGCCCACGGTGATCTCGGCTGCTACTACGGCATCTCCGGCTACACCACCGCGAAGAAGTGTCCCGACCCCGTCAGCAAGCGGGTGAAGGACGCGCTGCCGATCTCGTTGCAGCTGATGATCTACGCGCAGATCCTGGCGTTGATCCTCGCCGTGCCACTCGGGGTGCTCACCGCCTACAAGGCGGGGAGCGTGTTCGACAAGGGCGTCAACACGGCGGCGTTCGCGTTACTCGCCATACCCAACTTCGTGCTGGGCCTCGTGCTCGCGTACTTCGTCGGGGTCAAACTCGGGTGGGTCGACCCCACCGGGTGGGTCGACTTCGGCCAGGACCCCGTGCAGCACATCCAGCAGGCGGCGCTGCCGACGATCAGCCTCGCCGTCGGTCAGATCGCGGTCTACATGCGCCTCCTGCGCACGGACATGATCGCCACGCTGCAAGAGGACTTCGTGACGATGGCGCGCGCCAAGGGCCTCAGCCCGTCACGCATCCTCTGGCGGCACGCGTTGCGGCCGTCGAGCCTCACGCTGCTGACCGTCGCCGGGCTCAACGTCGGCACGCTGATCGGCGGCGCCGTCGTGATCGAGAACATCTTCGCCATCCACGGCATGGGGTTCCAGATCGCGGATGCCATCTTCCGTCGGCAGTACATCGCCTTGCAGAGCTACGTGGCGATCATCGCCCTGGGGTACGTGCTCATCAACTTCCTCGTCGACATCCTCTACGCCGTCCTCGACCCACGGATCCGTCATGCCAGAGCCATCGCTTAGCTCCGCCTCGGCCACCGACCGGGGCGATGTCGTCGCCGGCGTGCAACCGCTCGTCCTCGACGCGCCGCCCGCCGACGTCGGCGAGGTGGAGAAGAGCGCCACCAAGCGGCTCGGCGTGTTCGGGTGGGTCGCGCTCGTGTGGATCGTCGCCATCGTGCTCGTCGCCGTGCTGGCGCCGGTGCTCCCGATCGCCAAGCCGACGCAGACGTTCATCGGCCACGAGGCGGAGGCGCCGTCGCTGGCGCACCCCATGGGAACCGACGGCACCGGCCAGGACATGTTCTCCCGGGTGATCTGGGGGGCGCGCGCCTCGCTGCTGATCTCGTCGTCGTCGGTGCTCTTCGGCCTCGTGCTCGGCGCCGTGCTCGGGCTCGTCGCCGGCTACTACCGCGGCTGGATCGACAGCATCCTCACGAACCTGTTCAACGTGTTCCTCGCCGTCCCGCAACTCGTGCTGGCGCTGGCGATCATCGCGGTGAAGTCGAGCGACCCGGTGAAGGCGTCGCTCCCCTACCACGTCCTCATCGACCTGCCCTTCAGCCAGCGCGAGTTCTGGCTGATCATCTCGATCGGCATCGTGTCGATCCCCGTCATCGGGCGGATCGCGCGCGCCAGCACGTTGACGTGGGCGCAACGCGAGTTCGTGCTCGCCGGACGGAGCATGGGCGCCAAGAACCGGCGCATCATCGTGCGCGACATCCTTCCCAACGTCGCTCCCGCCATGTTCTCGATCGCGCTGCTCGGCATCGCCGTCGTGATCGTGCTGGAGGGCGGTCTCAGCATCCTCGGCGTGGGCGTGCCGCCGTCGACGCCGTCCTGGGGCAACCTCATCGCCACCGGGCGCAACGAGCTCACGAAGATCGTGGGTTCCGCGCCGCAGGTGATCCTCGCCCCTTCGATCTGCATCTTCCTCACGGTGCTCGCGCTCAACTACCTCGGTGACGTGATCCGGGCCCGCTTCGACGTGCGGGAAGCCGGCATCTGATGCGGTCGTTCTGGGCTGCGTCGTCGCTCATCTCGATCCCGTTCGGGGCGTACCTGTGGGCGGGCAAGGGCGGCAAGCGCTGGGTCGCCGTGCTGTGGACGCTGTTCCTCGGCTGGATCGGCTTCGTCGTGCTCGCCATCGCGAAGCCGCGCGAGCCGAAGCCCATGTGGACCTCGCCGATCAAGTGGCGACGACGGTCGGTCACCCGTACGCACGGCGACACGCTCGCCGCCCGCCCCGAGCCGACACGCCATCTCCTCGAGGTGGCCGACCTGCACACGACGTTCAAGACGTCGAAGGGCCGCGTCCGTGCGGTGAACGGCGTGTCGTTCACGCTCGACCGCGGCCGCACGCTCGGCATCGTCGGCGAGTCCGGATCCGGCAAGTCGGTGCTGTCGCGCTCGATCATGGGCCTGCTGCCGTTCCAGAACGTCGAGCGCGAAGGCAGCGTGCTCTTCGAGGGACGCGAGATCGCCAACCTGTCGCCGCGCGCCATGCGCGAGTTCTGGGGCACCGAGATGGCGATGGTCTTCCAGGACCCGATGACGTCGCTCAACCCGGTGGTGAAGGTGGGGCGCCAGATCACCGAGTCGCTGCACTACCACCTCGACATGGACGGCGATCAGGCGGCCGCCACCGCGCTCGCGCTGTTGAAGTCCGTGCGCATCCCGGAAGCGGAGCGCCGCCTCAACGAGTACCCCCATCAGATGTCGGGCGGCATGCGGCAGCGCATCGTGATCGCGATCGCGCTCGCCTGCGGCCCCAAGCTGCTGTTCGCCGACGAGCCCACGACCGCGCTCGACGTGACCGTGCAGGCGCAGATCCTCAACCTGCTGCAACAGCAGCAGCTTGAGCGTGACATGGCGATGGTGCTCGTCACGCACGACCTCGGCGTGGTGGCGGGCCGGGCCGACGACATCGCGGTCATGTACGCCGGGCAGATCGTGGAGACGGCGCCGACGCGCACGCTCTTCGCGCAGATGCGCATGCCGTACACCGAGGGCCTGCTGAAGTCGATCCCGAAGCTCGACCAGCCGAGCCACAGCCGCCTCGAGATCATCGGCGGCCGCCCTCCCGACCTCATCAACCCGCCCGCGGGCTGCAAGTTCTCCCCCCGCTGCCCGTACGTGCAGGAGCGCTGCCGGCAGGAGGAGCCACCGTTGATCGAGGCGGAGACGCCGGGCCACTACTACCGCTGCTGGTTCCCCGTCGGCACCGACGCGGGGCGCGAAGCGCTGGAGCGCAACCTCGCCGCCGGCGTGCCGCAGGCCGAGGCTGCCGTGCGAGGCGACGCCGCGCTGGCGTCGAAGCTCGAGACCGCGCTGGAGATGGCACCCAACACACCCAACACGGTGCCGGCGGAGACCAAGTAGATGGTGCGGGTTCGAGCGAGCGACCGCGAGCGAGAGGGCGGGGAGTAGATGGCCGGGTCGGGAACCGCACATCTGCGTCCCCAGGACGAAGCGCTGCTGCGCGTCGAGGACCTCGTCGTGGAGTTCCCCGTCGGCGCCCGCGGCAAGGTGCACGCCGTGTCGGGCATCAGCCTCGACGTGCTCGAGGGCGAGACGCTCGGGCTCGTGGGCGAGTCGGGCTGCGGGAAGTCCACGACGGGCCGGGCGATCATGCAGCTGCCCAAGCCGACGTCGGGCAAGGTGCGCTTCGAGGGCCACGACCTGACCCAGCTCTCGGGCGAGCACCTGCGCCGCGTGCGGCCGCGGCTGCAGCTCATCTTCCAGGACCCGATCTCGTCGTTGAACCCGCGCCGCAAGGTCGGCGACATCGTGCGCGAGCCGCTCGAGATCTGGAAGCGAGGCGCGTCGAACACGCGCGAGAGCGTCGTCAACGAGGTGCTCGAAGCGGTCGGGCTCGATCCCAACGTGGCGAGCACGCGCCGTCCGCACGAGTTCTCCGGCGGTCAGTGCCAGCGCATCTGCATCGCGCGGGCACTCGTGCTCGAACCGAAGGTGATCATCTGCGACGAGCCAGTGTCCGCCCTGGACGTGTCGGTGCAGGCGCAGATCCTGAACCTGCTCGAGGACATGAAGCACCGGTACGGGCTCACGTTGATCTTCATCGCCCACGACCTCGCCGTCGTGAAGAACGTGAGCGACCGCATCGTCGTGATGTACCTCGGCAAGTTGTGCGAGGTGGCATCGCCGAGCGCGCTGTACACGCGCCCCGCGCACCCGTACACGGCGGCGCTGCTGGCTGCGATCCCCGTCCCCGACCCGACCGCCACCGTGCGGGGCGACGCGCTGGCCGGCGAGCTGCCGTCACCGCTGGCACCGCCGTCGGGTTGCCGCTTCCGCACGCGCTGCCCGCGCGCCGAGGAGCGCTGCGCCCGTGAGGAACCGCAGATGCGCCCCGTGCTCGGCAGCGACGACCACTTCGTGGCGTGCCACTTCCCGTTGATCGAAGCAGCGGAGGCACCGCTCAGCCCGTCGACGGCGGACGTCGCCATCGCAGGAACGACGTAGTGGCTCGGCGCGGCCCCAGCGAACGAGGCGCCGTGCCGCACGACCGAGGCAGGACGCGCCTGCATCCCGACGTGCGACGGGGGCAGATCGTCGAAGCGGCGGCTCGGCTGTTCGCCGAGCGCGACGCGGTCGAGGTCACGTTCGAGGAGATCGCAGAGGCAGCGGGCGTGTCGCGCGCGCTCCTCTACAACTACTTCGGCGATCGCGGCGGGCTGCTCGCCGCCGTCTACCTGCACACGTTCGACGCGCTCAACCACGAGCTCAACACCACGATCGATCCCGACGCCCGCCCGCAGGAGCGGCTGCGGGCGATCATCGGCGGTTACCTCGAGTTCGCCGCCGAGCACGCCGCCGCGTGGCGGTTGCTGCAGGCCACGTCCGCCGTCAGCCATCCCGCCGTGCAGGCGGCCCGCCGTCGCCACATGGAGCGCCTCGCCCTCGCCTGGGGCGCGGAGGGCCCCGCCGGGCGCACGCTCGCCTACGGCGTGGTCGGGATGCTCGAGTCGGCCACCTTCGACTGGCTGCGCGCCCGCGACACCGAGCTCGACGAGCTCACGGAGCTCCTGTTCGACCTGCTGTGGGCGGGGCTGTCCGGGCTCTCCCGCCACGGCATCGCCCTCCCCCGCCACCGCGCCCGCGAGTCCGTCCCGACCTGATTGCGGGTCACGGGCTCACCTCGCGCCAGAAGTACCAGGCCGCCACCGTGCGGTAGGGCCGGTAGACCTCGCCCCGCTCGCGCAGCTCCTTGGGCGTGGGCAGCTCGTCGAGCGCGTACGCACGCGCGTACCCGACGCGCACGCCGTAGTCGTCGACCGGCCACACGTCGAGGCGCTGCAACGTGAAGATGAGGAACATCTCCGCCGTCCACCGGCCGATCCCGCGCACGGGGACGAGCTCGGCGATCACGGCCTCGTCCGGCAACCGGCCGATGCGGTCGAGGCGCACCTCCCCCGCCGCCACCTTGGTCGCGAGGTCGAGGATCGACGTCGCCTTCGATCCCGACGAGCCCGCGGACCGCAGCGCGTCGTAGCCGGCCTCGAGCACGGCCTCCGGTGTGAACGGCCCGTCGACGATGGCACGCGTGCGCGTCCAGATCGCCTCTGCCGCCTTGCCCGCGAGCTGCTGGTACGTGATCGCCTCGGCGAGCTGCTCGAAGCGCGTCCGCCCCGTGCGCCGCGTCGCCAGCTTCGGTGGTGTGTGCTCCTTCACGAGGCGCGCCATCACGGGATCGACCGCGGCGATGTGGGCGACGGCGTCGCGCAGCGTGTCCGCCGACGGAGGCATCGGGGTACCGTACGCCGATGCCTCAACCCCCTGCGATGCAGATCGACCAGGACACCATCTACCAGGTCACGATCCAACTCGACCGCGGCACGATCGTCATGGAGCTCGATCCGAAGCTCGCGCCGAACACGGTCAACAACTTCGTCACGCTTGCACGCGACGGCTACTACGACGGCATCACGTTCCACCGCGTCGTGCCCGAGTTCGTGATCCAGGGTGGTGACCCGACGGGCACGGGCAGCGGCGGCCCCGGTTACAAGTTCGCCGACGAGCCGGTGCGGGGCGAGTACACGCTCGGCGCCGTCGCGATGGCGAACTCCGGCCCCGACACGAACGGCAGCCAGTTCTTCATCTGCATCGACGACTGCCGACGCAAGCTCGCACCGAGCTACAACCTCTTCGGCTACGTGATCGACGGCATCGACGTCGCGCAACAGGTGCAACAGGGTGACGTCATGCGATCCGTCACCATCAACGAGCGCGCCGCCGACTAGGCAAGCGCCGTGAGCGGTCCGCAGCACGACCACGACCATCCCGACATCCCGCCGCCGACGGTCGAGGAGGTGGCCGACGGCGTCTACGCCTACGTCCAGCTCGACGGCTCCTGGGGGCTGAACAACAGCGGCTTCCTCGTCGGCCACGACGCCGTGACCGTCGTCGACACGTGCTTCACCGAGCGGCGCACCCGCGCGCTCGTGGACACGATCGCGTCCGTCACGCCCAACCCGCTGCGCACGTTGATCAACACGCACCACCACGGCGACCACACGCATGGCAACCACCTCCTGCCGGCGGCCACGATCATCGGCCACGAGCGCTGCCGCGAGGAGATGATCGAGAGCGGTCACCTGGCCACGGGCTTGTTCCCCGGCGTGGACTGGGGACGGCTGGAGGTGGCGCCACCGTTCGTCTGCTTCGCCGACCGGCTCGATGTGTACGTCGACGAGCGCAAGGTCGAGCTGCAATTCGTCGGACCCGCGCACACCACGAACGACGTCGTCGCGTGGTTGCCGCAGCAGCGGGTGCTGTTCGCCGGCGACCTCGTGTTCAACGGTGGCACGCCGTTCGTCGTGATGGGCTCGGTGACCGGGTCGCTCGATGCGCTGGAACGGCTCCGCCAGCTCGGCGCCGACGTGATCGTCCCCGGCCACGGAGCAGTGTGCGACATCGACGCCATCGACGCGCAGGTCGCGTACCTTCGCTTCGTGCAGGACCTCGCCCGCCGCGGCTTCGACGACGGCGTCGCGCCGCTCGACCTGGCGCTCGGCGCGGACCTCGGGCCGTTCGCGTCGCTCCACGACCCCGAGCGGTTGGTCGGCAACCTCTACCGCGCGTACTCCGAGTTGCGAGGCGAGCCGCTCGGCACGCCGATCGACCCGCAGGCGTACGCCGACATGATCACGTACAACGGCGGGCAGCCGCTCCGTTGCCTCGCCTGATCGAGCTCGAGCACCCGGTCGACCTCGGCCGCACGCTCGCGCTCGTCGCCCACGGACGGGCCGACCCGACGATCCGCATCACGCCGTCCGGCGTGTGGCGAGCCACGCGCACACCCGAAGGGGTGGCGACGATCCACCTCGCGTCCGGTGACGCGCCCGTCGCCCGCGTCGTCGAGGCTCGCGCCTGGGGGCCGGGCGGGGGCTGGCTGCTCGAGCGCGCCGCCGGCCTGTGCGGTGGGCGTGACTCGCTCGAGGGTTTCGACCCGTCGCGTCATCCCGTCGTCGCCGCCCTCGCCCGCCGCTTCCCGCAGCTCCGCCTCTGCCGTACCGACCGGGTGCTCGACGCGCTCGTCCCCGCCGTCCTCGAGCAGAAGGTGACCGGCCAGGAGGCGCGGCGGGCGTGGACGGGCGTCGTGCGCCGGTTCGGCACGCCCGCGCCCGGCCCGGCGGATCTCCTCGTCGCCCCTGCACCGGACCGGTGGCGCGAGATCACGACGGCCACGTGGCACCGCTTGGGCGTCGAACGCAAGCGGGTGGACACGATCCGGCGCGCCGCGTCGGTCGCCCATCGCCTGGAGGAGGCGACCACGCCGGCCGAGCTGCGGGCGCGCCTCCTCGCCGTCCCCGGGGTCGGGGCGTGGACGGCGGCCGAGGTCGGCATCGTCGCGCTCGGCGACCCCGATGCCGTGAGCGTGGGCGACTACCACCTGCCCCACGCCGTCACGTGGGCGCTCGCCGGTGAGCCGCGGGGCAGCGACGAGCGGATGCTCGAGTTGCTCGAGCCGTTCCGGGGCCACCGGGGGCGGGTGGCGCGCCTGATCGAGACCGGTGCAGGGCATGCGCCGCGGCGCGGCCCGCGGCTGGCGTTGCGCGCGATCGCGCGGCACTGAGCTCGCGCCACCGGCTCAGCGGATCAGGGCCGACCCCGCGCTGCTCGTCTTGATGCTGTTGGTGGGATCGGCGGCCAGCATGACCGTCGTCGAGCCCGACGTGCGCGCCGTGTCGACCCACATCTGCACGTTCGTGAGGTTGATCGTGCCGCCACCGCCGCCGAGCAGCTGACCGTTGCCGTGGAACACGACACCCTTGGCGAAGATGAGCGGTCCGCCCTGGATGCTGAAGGTCTGCGTCGACTCGCTCCAGTAGATGAGCCCCTTCAGCAGACCCGTCGACGGCGGCGTCCATCGCAGCACCGGCGAGCCCTGCATCGACAGCCCGCCCTGGCTGTACACGGTGGTCTCGGCCATCGAGATCACCGACGACGTGGACTGCATGTCGAGCGTCGAGGTGCCGGTGCCGTCGAGGACGATCGTCGTCGGCCGGGACGAATCGGTGGCGACCGGGTAGCCGTTGGCGTCGGTGCCGCCGGTCGTGTTGGAGAGCAGCGTCCCGCCCGCCTGCACCGACAGGCTCCCGGCGAAGATCACCGACGAGCCCGCCGCGATGTTGAGCGTGCCGCCCTTCACCGTGAACAGCGGGCAGTCACGCACCCAGACCTGGCCGGACATCGTGACGCTGCCGGCTGTCGTGTCGCAGGGACCCGAGTACACGGTGTACCCGGCCGGCGACGACGACGTCGCCAGCGCCTGCAGCGCGAGTACGGGATCGGTCGAGCTCGCGCACAGCGCCTGCACGGTCGTCGGGACGTTCTGGCAGTGGTACGCCTGGTCGACCGGCACCCGGGTCGTCCGCGCCGACCGCACCTGCAGCGAGCCCACGTAGTTGCCGGAGGTCGTCGGCCACGTCGCGGGCGTCGTGCTCGTCACCGTGCTCGAGTTGTTGTAGCCCGACGTCGACGCCGCCGAGTACCACCCCAGCACTCCGGTGGTCGTCCCCGACGACTCGGCGAAGAGGCGGGCGGAGCTGCGGCTCTGGAGGATGGCACTCGACCCCGTGCAGCTCCCCGCGGAGCCGTCGCTGTCCGCGTAGGCGATCCCCGGGCCGTTGGCGTTCGCGCGCAGGACGATGTTGCCGTTGTTGCCGGCGTCGATGGCGGCGCACGTGGTGCGGTTCAGCGCGACGAGCGCGGGCGGGATGAGCCCCGGTCGCACCGTCGTGGAGTACCGCGCCACGGAGTGCACGGTGTACGTAGCCGACGTGCTCGTGAACACGCCGCGGAAGAAGCTGGGCTGCGTCCGCGTCACCTGCACACCGACGCGGTCGCACGGTTTCCCGTCATACGTCTGGTCGACGGTCTGGGCGACGCCGCTGCCGAGTGACGTGCCCTGCATCAGGGTGCTGCCGTCGGTGACGGGGTTCGTCACCGTCACCGTCGTCGAGCCAACCGTCACCGTTGCGGTGCGCGCGCCGGTGTCGGTCGTACACGTCGCCGAGAAGCCGGCGCACGCAGACGTGATCGTCGCCGAGGTCGGCATCGTGCCGCCCAGGTTCTCGTACGTGTAGTACAGGGCATCGCTGCACGCGGCGATCGCGTTCGTGGCGCCGCCCAACGCCACTGCCCCGGCAGTGGCACCGGCGTCCGACGCGCTGCGCGCATCGCGCCGTTGGCTGCGTGTGGCGCCGAGGTCGATGACGATGGCGACCATGATGAGCAAGGCGATCATCGAGAACGCCACGATCGGGAGGATGGAGCCGCGGTCGCGTCGCGTCATCCGCGTGATCCGGCTCATCCGGTCGCAGCTTCGAACTTCGTGACCGACTGACTCGTCATCGTCGGCGTTGCGGTGCCGAAGAAGTACTCGATGCTGCCCGTGCGCGTGCCGAGCACCTGCACGCGCCGCTCGTTGTTCGGACGTCCGTCGGTGAAGCACGTGCCGTTGGCGACGACGGTGTCGCCGGTGGACGTGCGCACGAGCTTGGTCGTGATGTCGCTGCTCGACGTCCCGTTCGGGTACACGTAGGCGACACAGAGCTGGAAACCGGGAACGGACGACGCCATGTCACCCTCGCTCGCCGACTGCGACACGTCGGCGACCTGTGACAGCCAGCAGTTCAGCGTCCCGGAGCCGGACGTGCACGACGAGCTCGTGACGGCGAGGGTCGCCCCGAAGCGCGACCCCTCCCGCACGCCGTTCGTCATCGCCAGCTTCTGGCTGTAGGTCTGCCCACCCGTGAAGATCCCGAGGAGGATGCACACGAGCAGCGGCAGGAGCAGCGCGAACTCGATCAGCGCCGCGCCGTCGTCCCCGCGCCCTCTCCCCAGTCGCTTGCCCACTCGATGACCCTTCGACGTCCCACACCGCTGCCTCCCCAGCAAGGCAGCACGGAGCGCGGTCGGGTGCGCTCGGTCGGTACGTCGTGCGGAAGGGCGAGATCTTGCAGGGTGTGACGAAAAATCCTGCCGGGGGCCCTCAGCCCGTTGCGGCGGCCTTCGCCCCGTTGGACGCGCCGTTGTGCGCCCCGCTGTTGGCGCCGTTGGTGGCGCCGCTCTTGCCGCCGCTGCTGCTGGCGCCGCTGTTGCCGCCGCTGTTGGCGCCGCTGTTGGCGCCCTTGCCCGACGCGCCCTGGCCGTTGCCGCGCGCGGGCACGGTCGACGGCGGCGCGCCGCTGTTGCCGTGGGTGGCGCCCGCGTCGCTGTTGCCGTGCGCGCTGGCGTCGTTGCCGTTCCCCGGGCCGGTGGCGGGCGTCACCTGGCCAGGCGGCGTGGCCCCGCACGCCGGCGTCGCCGCCGGGTCGCCCTCGCGCCCGGCCACTGCGGGAGCGGCGCCGGGGTCGGTGCACGCCGCGGGCGTCGTGGCAGGCGGCCCCGCGGGGTCGTTCGGGCGCACGTCGCCGGCCGCGGGTGTCACCTCGGTCGGGCGGTGCGTCGCAGGCGCGGCGCCCCCGTCGGGAACGGTGACGCCGACGTGCGACAGCGCCGCCGCGGCCACTTGCTGCAGCGGCCCGGGCAGCGATCCGGTTGCGGCGGCCGCCGTCGACGCCGCCAGCACGAGGCCGACCCCGATGGCGGCGGCGCGCGAAGGCAACCGCGGGCGCACCCACCACACGCGGTGCGGCGACGGAGCCGCCATCGCGCCGGTCACCGCGCGCACGCGTGCCAATGTCGCGTCCTCGCCGGGCAGCGCGTGCGTCGCGCCGGTCGGTCGAGCGGCGCCGAGGAGCTGGTGCACCCGGGCGTAGTCCGGCGAGAGATCGTCGACGTCCACGGTGCCGTCGAGGAGCGCGTCCACCGCGCCGTCGTCGAGGCCCATCCGTCCCATCGCCGTGGTCATCGCCCGACGGCGCCGGATCTTGCAGGTCATCGGCCGCATCACGTGCGTGCCTCCGCCACGGCGGCGGCGTCCGCCCGGGCGAGCGCGCTCGCCAGCGCTCGCAGGGCACGGTGCTGCAGCACGCTCACCGCTGCCGG
>Ga0070741_10006600_pt1 | contig 24803 bp, 15 predicted proteins | sample Coa_R1_4_FD_66440 | JGI IMG/M metagenome (GOLD analysis project Ga0070741, IMG submission 66440) | Surface soil microbial communities from Centralia Pennsylvania, which are recovering from an underground coalmine fire - Coalmine... | ecosystem: Environmental > Terrestrial > Soil > Unclassified ... | reverse complement strand
GCCTCCTGCAGGATCGGAACGCCCGCGGGCTGCAAGGTCGCCTTGTCGAAGTCGAAGTTCACGCCGCGGAGGACGAGCTTCTTCTTCGCGATCGGGGCCGGCGGCGGAGGCGGCGGGGGTGGCGGCGGCGCAGTCTCGACCACAGCTGCTTCCGCCGGGCTCCAGCCGAAGCTGAGTCCCGCCATGATGAGCTGGCGATCGTCGCGATCGGTGTTGATCGCCGGCCGGAGGAACGCCTCCTCGAAGCGTACGAACACTCCGAGCTGGAAGCCCGGCGCAAACGCCTCATGGGTCACGGCGCCGTGGACCGCGAGCCCACCGCCTTTCTCCTGGAGCGGCCCGTTGATGTCCCGGAAGTATCCCCCGAGCGCCGCGACCGAGAGCTCCCAGCCCTTGTCGACGATGCTGAACTTCGGTCCCGCCGTGAACGAGAACGTGCTCGCGGGGTTGCCGCCATGGCACTCGATCTGGTTCGGGCCGGCCGGGCAGTTCTCTCTCGGCATCAGGGTGAACTCCGGACCCCCGATGAGCGAGATGGCATGGATGGGTGACATCATCCATCGATAGCCGCCCCAGCCACCTGCAACGCCTCCGGTATCGACCGTGTCCCGGTAGTGGCCGAGGGGGAAGGCGGCGCCGAGGTACCCGCCCACCTCGGGACCGTCTGCACGCGCAACGCCAGGCGCACACAGGACGACCACCGCCAACCCGACCGCCGCTATCCTAAGGACTCGCACGCGAAGATCCATAGTCCTCTCCCCTCTGATCCTGGTCGTGACGAGATTCGATCTTCGTTATCCGTGAATTTCGAGCCATTTCAAGAGCCGGGCGGTATGGCCGAAATTGGGCAGATGTTCGCGGCCGGCGGAAAGCGTTGTAAGAGCCATCTCATTTGAAGCGAGACCGGATCCGCATCGCCGTCACCGGGACCGGCTTCGGGACGCGCATCCAGGTGCCCGGCTTCCGGCTGAGCGGCCGCTTCGACGTCGTCGCCCTCGTCGGTCGTGATCGCGAGCGCACCGCGCGCATCGCCGCGGAGCACGGCATCCCACACGCGTTCGCGTCGCTTGGCGATGCGCTCGTCGCCGTCGACGTCGACGCGGTGTCGGTTGCGGCGCCGCCGGCGGCGCACGCCGAGCACGTCCTCGCCGCTCTGGCGGGGCGAAAGCACGTGATGTGCGAGAAGCCGATGGCGCGGAGCCTCGCCGAGGCGGAGGCGATGGAGGCGGCAGCGCGCGCCGCGGGCGTCGTCGCGCTGATCGACCACGAGCTTCGCTTCCACCCCTCGCGCGCCGGCCTGGCGCGGCTGATCGCGAGCGGCGACATCGGCGCGCCGCACCTCCTCGTGGCTTTCGACGACCTGCCGCTCTACGTCACCCCGTACCGGAGCGCCCCGGCATGGTGGTTCGACGCCGACGCCGGCGGCGGCTGGCTCGGCGCCTCCGGGTCGCATCTCATCGACGCCGTCCGGGTCTGGCTCGGCGACGTCCGTCGCGTCGTCGGGGTGGTGGAGCGCCTCGCGGCTCCGGGCACGGCCGACGACACGTTCTCGCTCATCGCCGACACGAGGAGCGGTGCCCGCGCCGTTCTGCACCAGAGCGCGGCGATGATCGGCCCGCGCAGCGGGTCGCTCCGGATCGCAGGCTCGGAGGGCACGGCGTGGCTCGACGAGGACTGGCGGCTCTGGATGGTTCGACGGCGCACGGACGCCGACGACGGCAGCGCGGGCGCACCCGGCGATCCCGCGCTCGTACCGCCGGACGCGGATCTCGCGCTCCCCGAGGTCGACATCCCGCGCGGATCGGGTCCGTTCGCCGCCCGCGAGCTTCCCTGCTTCGTCCGTCAAGCGCTCGCGTTCGCCGACGCGATCGAGGGGCGACCGGCATCCGGCCCCGCGGCCGCGACGTTCGCCGACGGCGTCGCCGTGCAGCGCGTGATGGACGCGGCCCGGACGGGTCGCTGGATGGCCGTTTGACGTTCGCCGAGCCGGGCCGTCGTCCTCGGCCCGTGTACGGCGGCCGCGCGCTGGGTTCTCGTTCGGTCGCAGGGCGGCTCATTGACCACCCGGAACGAGGCCGAGTTTCGAATCGCGCGACGGCGCTCCGTAGTACAGTCGGACGCCACGTGCCGAGGCGTGGCCGGGACAGTCACCGGTGCCGAGGCGCGCGGCGACCGTCAGCGCGAGACCACCGGCGAACGAATCGATTCCGGGCTCCGGGGCGACGTCGATCGTGACGGCCCGCGCGCGTGTCGGGTTTCGAGTGAGGCCGCTGACGCAGATCGCCGCGCCGGAGGCGACGACGGTGCCGTCCACGGCCAGCTCGGCCTTGACGTCGAATGACGTCCCCTCGTCGTCGCTGTTGCGGAGGCCGAGCCACACCTGCAGCTCGCCGACGTCCGCGAGCGCCAGCGACACTTCGGGCGGCGTGCGCCACGTGCCGATCGGGCGCCAGGGGTTGCCCTTCGACCTCGCGAGGCCCGCGGAGTCGCGCGTCCGGGCCGCGGTGCGCGTGGGCGGGGCCTCCACGAGGACGAGGTTCACAGGCGCCTGGTGCTCGAGGTGGACCATCATCGCGGACGCGGACACGACCGTGGTGACGGTCATGCGCTGCGCGCGCGTACCGTCGGTGCCGGTGATCGTCAGCAGATGCGAGCCGGTCGGGGTCGTGGAAGACGTCTCGACGTCGAGCTTCGTCGTGCCGGCACCGACCACGACGTCCGGCGTGAAGCTGGCCGCGGCGCCGTCCGGTAGATCCGTCACGTCGAACCTCACCGCGTCGGTGAACCCGTTCACGGCCGTGACGTCGACCGCGTAGGTCGCGGTCGTGCCCGCGACGGCGGTTTGGGCTGCCGGGCTCGCCAGATCCAGCCGGAATCCCGGTCGCGGGACGACGGAGCGTACGGCGTGATCGGCGTTCAGCCGGCCGCCGGTGACCGTCAGTCCCTGGAGATCCGGCAGCGGATCGACGCCGCCCAGGATGCCGACGGTCAGCTCGTCGACCGGCAGCGTCTCGTCCACCGCGAGCATGAGCGCTGCCGTGCCCGATACGTGGGGGGCGGCCATCGATGTCCCGTTCTGGAAGGCGTAGCCGCCGTTCCGCGTGGTGGAGACGACGTCCACCCCCGGTGCTCCGAGATGGACCGTGTTCGGCCCGACGTTCGAGAAGCCCCAGAGAAGGTCTCTCGCCGACGTCGCGGCGACGCTGATCATGTTGGGCGTCGCGTAGCTCTGCGGGTAGAGCGGCGTCACGTCGTTGTCCGTGCCGAAGTTCCCGGCCGCGACCACGAACAGCATCTCGTTGCGATCCGCCTCGAGGATCGCGTCGAGCAAGGCCTGCGACGGCCCCGTCAAGATCCAGCTGTTCGACAGCACGCGCACGTTCGCGTCGCGGCCGAGCACCTGACGCGCCTGGATCGCGAACTCGATCGCGTCGATGGCATCCGCGGTCGTGCCCTGGCCGCCCGCATCGATGAACTTGATCCCCATGATGGCGGCCGTCCAGTTGACGCCGACGATGCCGAAGCCGTCGTTGCCGACCGCTCCGATGGTGCCGGAGACGTGCGTGCCGTGGTTGTTGTCGTCCATCGGGTCGCACGCGCGAGTGATCGCGTTGAAGCCGTGCGAGCCCGCGGGACACGTGATCGGCGAGCCGCCAATGGTGACGGTGAAGTCGCGCGGCGACGACCAGACGTTCGCCGCGAGGTCCGGGTGCCGATAGTCGATCCCCGAGTCGATCACCGCGACCACGCTCGACCGCGATCCCGTGGTGACGTCCCAGGCGAGCGTCGCGTCGATGTCGGCGTCCGCCAGCCCGGGGTGGTTGTTCACCACCTGACCGATGTTCTGCATCGCCCACAGGCTCGCGAAGTGCGGATCGTCGGGGACGCTCTGCACCTGCGCCACGTAGTTCGGCTCGACGTACAGCACGTCGTGGCGGCGAGCGAGATTCCGAACGAGAGTGCTCGCGCTTCGCGATCGCGAGCGCAGGAGCAGCGCGCGGCCGTCTCCGATCGGGGTCGCGAGATCGATGTGCTCGGCACGCTCGACTTCCGCGCGCGCGCTGCGAGCCGCGTTCGGCTTGAACCGGACGATCACCTCGTTTGCCACGGCCGCGCGCCCGTTCGACATCTCGAGCGCCAGCGGGCGGCGCGGGCTCTCTGCGAAGGCGAGCTCGAAACCGAGCGCGAGCAGCAACGCCGCGAGCGCCACCCTGATCCAGAAACGAGCGTGGTCCATGCGTGCCCCCGTGCGCTGGAACTCGAGTCCAATGCGGACGCTGCAACAAGGGTGCCCGCTCGCAGAATTGCAGCGCCCAGATGCGCAATCCGCACAGGGCGGAGCGAAGCCGCGTTCCGCCAGCTCCGCATGGCCTCGCTCGGGGGGAGTCCCATCCGTTCTCGGGCCGCGGTTCCCACGCCTGCGAAACCCGCACGCAGCGCTTCGCGAATTGCGGAACGCGGTCGCGGGCGATCCGCCGTCGAGCCGCTCGTGGCGCCGTCCGCCAACCGGCTACGGCCCGACCTCGTGGACCCGATCTCGGCACTTGCGGTCCGCCGTCGTGAAACGCCAGAATGCCGTCGTCCTCCCCGGGACACCGCACTCGCATCGCCGTCGCCGAACCGGCTTCGGTGCGATCGCGGAGCCACAGTCGGCCGTCGGTCACGTCGTCGCGGAAGGCCGGAGGATCGCGCATGACCCGGATCGAAGGAATCGCATCGTTCGTCGTTCTCTGCGCGGTGGTCTGGAGTGCCGGGTGCCGTCATGCCGCGACCGGCGGAGATCCCATCTCTCCCGGGGACCTGTCCGCGCGCATCGGCAGCGCCGGCGCTCCGGTGGTGCTCGATGTGCGTACTCCCCAAGAATACGCGTCGGGCCACATTCCCGGAGCGGTGAACATCCCTCACGGCGAGCTCGCGACACGACTGGCCGAGATCCCGGGCGGGAAATCGGCAGAGATCGTCGTCCACTGTCAGGCGGGCGGACGCGCCGCTACGGCGGAGAAGGTCCTGGCGCAGCAAGGCTACACGAACGTCCGCGATCTCCAGGGGCACTTCGGCGGGTGGGTGCAGCAGGGATTTCCGGTCGAGCGCACCGGGCAGCCGTAGTCCGCGTCCCGCGACGCCACGTACCGGGGCGCACGTCCTCCGTCACGGCTGCAGGACGGTCGTGCGCGACGACGAATGACGCAGGCTTCGGCTTCCGCTGCGCCCGCTGGCGATACGGGAGGCGATTGCGGTCGGTTCCGCCCTCCGCGCCGTGGGCGTAGCGCCTCGTGCTACCACGGCGACATGGCCGCCCGGTTGCCCGCGCTCGATTGGCTCCGCGGCGTCGTCATGGTTCTCATGACGGTCGACCATGCGTCGGGGGTCCTGAACGCCGGCCGGCTCATGAGCGACAGCGCGTTCATGTACCGGCCCGGGACTCCGCTCCCGGCAGGCCAGTTCTTCACGCGCTGGATCACGCACCTGTGCGCGCCGACGTTCGTCTTCCTCGCCGGCGCGGTGCTGGCGCTGAGCGTCGCGCGCCGTGAGGCGGCTGGCGAGCCGGCGCGCGCGATCGACCGGTTCATCGTCACGCGCGGGCTCTTCATCGCGGCGCTGGACGTGGTCTGGATGTCGCCGGTCTTCGTTCCGGGCCGGGTCCTGCTCCAGGTCCTCTACGCGATCGGCGCGAGCCTGATCGCCATGGCCTTCCTGCGGCGGCTGAGTCCGCGCCGACTGCTCGTGACGGCTCTTGCGATCATCGTCGGCGGCGAGGCGCTCACCGGGCTCGCACTGCTTCCGAGCGCAGGCACGCCGTCGATCCCGGCGGCTCTCCTCCTCACCGGCGGCGAGCTCGGACCGGTCATCGTCGGCTACCCGCTCGCGCCGTGGCTCGCGATCATGATGCTCGGCTGGGTCTTCGGAAAGAGCCTCGCGTCGGCTCCCGAAGGCGCCCTCGTTCGCCGGATCGTCGCGGCCAGCTTCGCGGCGCTCGTGGTGTTCGCGGTCCTGCGCGCCGCGAACGGCTACGGCAACATGCAGCTCTTCCGCGAGGGCAGCTCGCTCGTGCAATGGCTCCACGTGAGCAAGTATCCGCCGAGCCTGACGTACACCGCGCTCGAGCTCGGGCTGATGGCGCTCGCGCTTGCGATCCTCTTCCGCCTCGAACGCGTTCCCGCGGCGGAGACGGCGTTGCGGCCGCTCCGCCTCCTCGGCCAGACGGCGCTCTTCTACTATCTCCTGCACGTGCACTTCCTGGAGGTCGCCGCCTGGGTCGCCGGCGCATCGCACCGGCACGGGCTCGCGGCGACCTATGCGGCCGCGCTCGTCGCGGTCGTCGTGCTGCTTCCGCTGTGCGCCTGGTATCGCGGATACAAGAGCGCGCATCCGGACGGCTGGCCGCGCTACGTCTGACGACGCGTCAGGACCTCGGCGACGACTCGTTCGCCTCGAGCACGCGCAGGACGTTCCCCCCGAGGATCTTCTCGACGTCCGCGTCCGAGAATCCGCGCGCCGCGAGGCCGTCGGTCAAGGCCGGAAGCTTGGAGACGTCCTCGAGCCCGGCGGGCGCGGCCGCGACGCCGTCGAAGTCGCTGCCGAGGCAAACGTGATCGATTCCCGCGACCTTCGCGACGTGCTCGATGTGGTCCAGAAGCCGCGCCAGCGGAACCGGCGGCAGCTGGCGAACCTTGTCGCGCACGACCTTCCACGTCTCGCGCGGCTCGAGCCCGAGGCGGCGCGCGTCGTCGCGGATCGCGCTCTGCGCCCTCGCGAAGTCGGCGTCGAGGAACTCGGGCCCGAAGTTGACGCACACGGCGCCGCCGTTCTTTGCGACCGCCTCGAGCATCGCGTCGGTCATGTTGCGCGGGACGTCGGCCAGCGCGCGCGCCGACGAGTGGGAAGCGATCACCGGCTTTCGGGCGTAGCGAATCACGTCCCAGAACAGCGGATCCGAGACGTGCGACACGTCGACCATCATGCCGAGCCGGTGCATCTCGTCGATGATCCGGCGGCCGACGTCGGTGAGGCCCTTGTCCCTGGAATCGTCGCCGGAGGAGCCTCCGACGGGGCTCGCGATCGACCACGTGAGGGTCATGTAGCGAGCGCCCCGGTCGTAGAACGTCTGCAGGTGCCGGAGGATCTCGTCGGTGTTGCCAGGCAGCAGGGCGTGCGCCCCCTCGACCCCGAAGAGCGCCGAGACGACTCCGCGGCGCGCGTTTTCGCGTACGTCGGCCGCCGTGCGCGCCCAGGCGATCTCGTCGGGGTGCGCCCGGATCATCGCGTGCACGGCGTCGAATTGCTTCAGGGCTTCGGCGTAGTAGCCGTCCGGCTTGGTCCGCCAGGGACCGACGAAGATCGAGAAGAACTGGGCGTCGAGACCGCCCGCGTGCATCTTGGGAAGGTCGACCTGCATGTCGGGCTGCCGCTCGGCCAGGTCGACGCCGTCGTACGTCAAGCGCTGCGTGCAGTCGGAGTGCAGATCGACGACGACCGCGCGCTCGTGGAGCGATCGAGCGAAGCTCGTGGCGGGCGCAGCGAGATGCAGAAGAAGGAAAATTCGAGCGAGTCCGCGCACGAACGGCTCATAGCCCGGGCTCGCGCTCGGAGCCATGCGCGTCCGGACCGCGCAGCCACGAATCCTTCGAGCCGCACATGCGAGATCGGGCCGGCGGCTGGCAGATGGCCTGCCAGAACCGTCGGCCCGATCTCGCGGATCTCTATCCGACGCTGCGCTCAGTCGGATGCGCAGCGTGCCGGGAGCCGTCGATCGCGTGATTCTAGCGCATCGTGAAGACGGCGTCGGGCGGGAAGCGGAAGATCGGGTCGTCGATGATCAGCAGCGCCCGCGGCGTGCACGTGCAGTGGGTCGTGATCGTGCCCTTGATGCACTTGCTCAGCTCCTCGGCGGTCTCGGGCGAGAGGACGCACTTGTCGACGAACATGTTCCAGCAGTCCCAGGGGTCCGACGCGTCGCAGACGCAGTAGCGGGAGCCGTCGATCGTGTCGGTCTTGCACTCGTAGCCGAGGCCGCCTGCGCCGCCGTTGCTGACGAGGGCCGTGAAGGACACGACGTGCTCCACCGATCGGAAGTCCGCGGCGCTCCCCGATCCGCTGACCGTGTCCTCGCCGGGACCGCCCGAGACCGAGCGGACGACGCCGGGATCGGTCGCGAGGATCGCGTAGTCGTCGCCGCCGCCGAGGTTGATGCTCACCATCCGGAGGCCGAGCCGCCCCTGGGACCCGAGCTCGACGCTGAGCGAGTCGCTGCCGCCGCCGAGGCGGATGCGGATCGACTCGATCGAGCCGGCCAGGAAGCCGCCGAGGATCTCGCCGTTCGCCAGGACGGCGATCGCGTCCGCCTCCGGCGTGACCGACACGGAGACCTCGTCGTCGGCGCGGTCGCCGGTGATCGTGAGGACGCGGCCGCTCGCGCTCGACTTGATCTTGACGGCCGCGGAGGCCGTCGCCGGCAGGCTGGCGGCGGCGAGCGCGAGCGCCAGCATTCCGATCCGTCCCTTGATTGCGGTGTTCATGGCTCGTCTCCTTGCCCCGGCGGGGCGGTTCGTTGGTTGCCGGGCCGAGGAGCAAGGCAAGGGCCATGCGGGTCGCCGTGGCTTCATCGCCGCGATCGATCGATCAAACGAGAATTCGGAGACGCGGAGTCATCTCGCCACCATGACCGGAAGTTCTCGTGTCGTGACCGGTGGTTCACGGGAGGCGGATCGGGTTCACAGCGATCGACGGCTGTGGGGCACCTGCGAGAACCTGGCGGCTTCCCCGCCCGCGGAAGCGCCGGCCAGTTGACGGGGAGGCCGACGAGGCAGTCGCGATGCTCGACGCGAAGCGGGCAATGCGATGTGATCGGCGTCTCGTGGCGAAATGACGTGTCGGCGAAGCCGGCGGGCGGGATGGAAGGTCGAATGAGCGTAGCGCGCAGCTCACGGATCCGGTTCTGGTCGATCGCCGGCAGCGCTCTTCTGGCGCTGGCGGCGATCGAGTCTCGAGCATCGGCCAAGACCCCGGCGTCGGTCGGAAACGCGGCGGCGACGCCGACGCGGGAGCACGCCGGAGCGCCGAGCGAGGACACCTGGCCGCACACGGTCACCGGCGAGGGCGGCAGCGCGACCGTGTACCAGCCGCAGGTGATCTCCTGGCCGGACCAGAAGACGCTCGACGCGCGCGCCGCGATCGCCATCATGCCGAACGGCGCGAAGGCCCCGATTCTCGGCACGATCGACGTCGCGTTCGCGACCGAGACCGACCTCACGGGCCGGACGGTCATCCTGCGCGACGGGCGCCTCATCTCGTCGCGCTTCCCGTCCGTCGACACCGCGCAGGCGGCGAAGCTCGAGGAGCGCATCCGCGCGGCGGTCGCAGCCCTGCCCGTCAAGCGCGTGCCGCTGGCAATGGTGACGACGAGCCTCGCGCAGCAGGGCGAGAAGCGCCCGGAGGTCGCGGTCGACAACACGCCGCCGCGCATCTTCGTCAGCACGCGGCCGGCGAGCCTCGTCGTGTTCGACGGCGAGCCGATCCTGTCGCCGATCTCCGGAAGCTCGCTGTCGTTCGCCGTCAATACCAACTGGGACGTCTTCAAGGATGGCGACACTGGCACCTGGTACCTGCTGAACGACGGGGGCTGGCTGAAGGCGAGCGATGCGATCGGCCCCTGGACGCCGGCCGGCCCCCTGCCCGCGGCTTTCGCGAAGCTACCCGACGATCCGAGCTTCGCCGACGTCGAGAAGCACGTCCCGGGACGAACGCTCGGCGCTGCGCAGGCTCCGACGATCTTCGTCGCGACCGAGCCGGCGCAGATCATCGTCCTCGGTGGAACGCCCGAGTGGGCCGCGATCTCCGGCACGTCGCTGCAGTACGCGAAGAACACCGATGCCGCGCTCTTCCGCGACACCAAGGGCGGGACCATCTATTACTTGACGTCGGGTCGCTGGTTCAGCGCTCCCGGGCTGGACGGCCCGTGGACGTTCGCGACCGACGAGCTGCCGCCGGACTTCGCGCGGATCCCCGCCGACGGCCCGCGCGGCTTCGTGCTCGCGTCGGTGCCGGGCACGTCCCAGGCGCAGGAGGCTCTGGTCGAGGCGCAGATCCCGCGCCAGGCGACGTTGAACCGAAGCCAGGCGAAGCTCGACGTCGTCTACGGGGGCGAGCCGAAGTTCGCGCCGATCCCCGGCACCTCGATGCAGTACGCGGCCAACACCTCTTTCCCGGTGATCCAGACCGGTCCCAGCTACTACTCCTGCTACCAGGGAGCGTGGTTCGTGGCGCCGGCGCCGACCGGACCGTGGGCGATGGCGGCGACCGTCCCGCCCGTCATCTACTCGATTCCACCGAGCAGCCCGGTCTACCCGTGCACCTACGTACGCGTGTACGCGTCGACGCCGACGACCGTGACCTTCGGCTACACGGCCGGGTACGCGATGAGCTACGTGAGCGGCGGCGTCGTCGTGTACGGCACGGGCTACCACTACCCGCCGTACGTTTACCCCGCGCCCGTGCCGATCTACTACCCGCGCCCGTACTCCTACGCCGGCGCGACCTACTACAACTCCGCCACCGGCGCGTGGGCGCACGGCGGCGCGATCTACGGTCCGTACGGCGGCGTCGCGAAGGGCGGCACCGCGTACAACCCGAACACCGGCGCGTGGGCGCGAGGCGGAGCGATCTACGGTCCGAACGGCGGGGCCGGGGCGTTCTCCGCCTACAACCCGACGAACGGCAGCTACGCGCACGGCAGCGCGGTCTGGGGACCGGACGGCGCGTCCGGCAACGCGAGCTGGTACAACGCCAACACCGGACGGTCCGGCTCGACGCAGCAGAGCAGCAACGCGTACGAGCGCTGGGGCTCGTCGACGATCTCCGGACCGAATCAGACCGTCCAAACCCAGAGCCGGAGCAACGCGCAGGGATCGGCGGGCTCGTTCTCGTCGACGAGCGGCGCCAAGGGCGCCGGGGTCTCCGGCGCCGGCGGCAACCGCGCGGGTGCGGTGAAGACGTCCTCGGGCGACGTGTACGCGGGCGCGGACGGGAACGTCTACAAGAAGACCGACAGCGGCTGGCAGAAGTACGACAACGGCTCGTGGAATTCCGTCCAGAAGTCGAGCTCGACGGAGAAGAGCACCTCGGCACAGACCACGGCGACGACGACCGCCTCGCGGCGCAACGCGACCAACGGTAGCGCGCCTCGGTCGCGCACCACGAGCGCAGCCGACGCGTCGACGGCGTCACAGCGAAGCCGCGGATCCGCGGATCAGCTCGGCGGGCAGCGCTTCGAAGGCTCCCAGGGGCAGCGCCAGCTCGAGCAGGATCGCTTCGCACGCCAGACCGGCTACCAGCGGCAGCAGCAGTTGCAGCAGATTCAAGGTGGCGGATTTGCGGGCCGCGAAGGTGGCTTTGCCGGAAGAGCAGCCGGCTTCGGCGGCGGAGAGCGCGGTTTCGGTGGCCGCGGAGGGTTGCGGCGCTAGGTGCCTGTCCGAGTCAGGCCATGGGGCTGCGAATCGCGATGCATGCGATCCGACCGCGTTCGGTGGGCAGCACGCAGATGACGAGGGCGGCTCCAGGAAGTGGCGCGTCGGCGCCCGGCATGGCGCACTGCGCCGGAATGCGCCGCTTCGAACAAACAGCTCCTGGCACGACCCGAAGACCGTCGCGGACCTTCGCCGCCGTCGCGGGCACGGTGCTTCTCGTCGCTTCCCTGGCTCCCGCGGCCCTTGCGAATCAGCCGCCTGCGACGCCGATCTTCACCGAGCCGTCGGTCGACGGCCAGATCGTGAACCCGGCGGACGTCCACATGGAGACGAGCGCGTTCTCGGACGCCGACCCGGGCGACACGCAGGTCTGCAGCGACTGGGAGATCTGGACGCTGGCGCCGCTCGAGCGCGTGTGGAGCGCCCTCTGCATCGGCGGGGTCGAGCGCGTTCACGTCCATCTCGGCGACGGCGCCTTCGAGGGCTCGTACGCCGGTCGCACGACGCTCGAGTTCGACACCGACTACCGCCTGCGCGCGCGACACCGCGATTCCAGCGGCAACCCCGCGACCGAATGGAGCGCATACGGCGAGCGCCTCGCGCACACGGGCTCGGCGACGGCGATCTATGCCCTGCTTCTCCAGGACGTCCTCGACGCCCCGGCTCCCACGTGGCGCGACGAGGGCGGCGCGGGCATCGTGCTGCCCGCGGGAGCGCCGGCGCCCGAGCTCCGGCTGGAGAGTCCCGCGGGGAGCCTGCTCCTCGCCTTCCGCGGCCTCGACGGATCGTCCAACGAAATCGTCGATCCGCCCGCGCTCGCGGGCGATTCGGCGCTCCGCATCACGGTGGGCGCAGGTTCCGCATCGCTCGCCCTGCCGGAATCGCAGATCGGGCTCAGCGACAACCGCGGGTTCGACCGGATCGTCTATCTGCCGACGCTGTCGCTCGCGAGCGGCGAGACCGCGACCTTCTGGGTGTCGGCCGACGGCAGCACCTACGTCGGCTCGCCTTCGCAAACGGCACCGGACTTCTCGAGGCTCGCGCGCGGCGCACCGCTGCCGTGGATCGTGCTGCAGCCGGGATACAAGGTGGAAGTCGTCGCGACGGGCTTCCAGCTCCCCGTCAACATCGCTTTCGTCCCGAGCCCCGGGCCGAACCCGACCGACCCTCTCTACTACGTCACCGAGCTCTACGGCACGATCAAGGTCGTCCGCCGGAACGGCGCGGTCGGCGACTACGCGACCGGACTCCTCGACTTCGATCCGCTCGGCGTCTTCCCGGGCTCGGGCGAGCAGGGGCTCGCCGGCATCGCGGTGGATCCGGTGTCCGGCGATGTCTTCGCGACCCTGCTCTACGACGCGGGAGGCAACCACTACCCCAAGGTGGTGCGCTTCCACAGCGACGACGGTGGCCTCACTGCGGCGACGCAGACGACCATCCTCGACATGTTCGGCGAGACGCAGGGCCAGTCGCACCAGATCTCGAACGTGACGATCGGGCCGGACGGGAAGCTCTACGTGCACATGGGTGACGGCTTCGACGCGTCCGCCGGCCAGGACCTCGATACCTTCCGCGGCAAGGTGCTGCGCCTGAACCTCGACGGCACCGCGCCGTCCGACAACCCGTTCTTCGACGCGGGCGACGGCATCACCGCACGCGACTACGTCTTCGCCTACGGCTTCCGGAACCCGTTCGGGGGCGCCTGGTCGCCGGACGACGGAGCGCACTACGAGGTCGAGAACGGCCCGTCGGTCGATCGTCTCGCGCGCGTCGTCGCCGGCCGGAACTACGGCTACGACGGCTCCGACCAGAGCATGCAGACGTTCGCGCTCTACAACTGGAACCCCGCGGTCGCGCCCGTGAACGTCGCGTTCGTCCACCCGGCGGTGTTCGGCGGCAGCGGCTTCCCGGCGGAGAAGATGGGCCACGCCTTCGTCAGCGAATCCGGCCCGACCTACGCGAGCGGGCCCCAGCCGAACGGCAAGCGCATCAGCGACTTCGCGTTCACGGCCGGCGGCGCGCTCGCGCGCCCGCCCATCGCGCTCATCGCGTACGGCGGGAACGGCTTCGCGACGGCCGTCGGCCTCGCGGCAGGCCCCGACGGCCTCTACTTCACCGATCTGTACAAGGACCGCGACGCGGCGACTCCGATTGACGTCGGCGCGAACGTGCTGCGCGTCTCCTTCCTCGGCCTCGCCGACTTCACGTCCGACGCGGTGTTCGGCGCCGCGCCGCTCAGCGTGCACTTCACCGATGCGTCGATCGTGCCGAGCCCGACGACCTGGGCGTGGGACTTCGGCGACGGCGGCACGAGCACGGCGCAAAACCCGTCCCACACCTACGCGTCCGACGGCGCGTACGACGTCACGCTCAGCGTCACCGGCGCGCACGGGACGCGCGTCGCGCGCAAGGTCGGCTACGTCTGCGTCGGGGCGAGCTGCGGCGGGCTTCGCGCCGAGTACTTCGCCGACGCCGCGCTCGCGAACGTCGCCTTGACGCGCACCGACCCGACCGTCGACTTCGACTGGGGAAGCGGCTCGCCCGATCCGCGCGTCCCGCCGGACAACTTCTCCGTCCGCTGGACCGGGCGCGTGAAACCCGATTTCAGCGAGACCTATCGCTTCTACACCACGACCGACGACGGCGTGCGCCTATGGGTCAACGGCAAGCTCGTGATCGACGAGTGGGTCGACCAGCCGCCGACCGAGTGGAGCGGGACCGTCGCGCTCACCGGCGGCCTCGCCTACGACATCAAGATGGAGTTCTACGAGCGGCTCTTCGGGGCGGTCGCGCGGCTCTCGTGGAGCAGCCCGTCGCTGCCCAAGGAGACCATCCCGTCGTCGAAGCTCGAGCCGAAGCTCCGCGCGGTGCCGTGCCCGGCCGCACCCGACGACACCTGCCGCACGCCGTTCACGAGCGGCCGGTCGCGGCTCGTGGTCCGCGATCCGGCATCGCCGACCGCCTCGAAGCGCGTCTTGTTCGACTGGAACGCCGGGCGCGCGACCTCCGTCGGCGATTTCGGCGATCCTCGCGCGACGGCGGCATACGCGCTCTGCGTGTACGACGGGTCGTCGGCGCTCGTGTCCGAGACCGAGGTGTCCGCAGGCGGCGGGTGCGGGCCTCGTCCGTGCTGGCGCGCGGACCCGAAAGGCTTCACGTACCTGAATGCGACGCGCGACCCGACCGGCCCGAAGTCGATCAAGCTCCGCGCCGGCGGCGACGGCAAGGCGCGGATCACCATCGTCGGACAGGGGCCCTCGATCGCGACGCCGCCGCTCCCGCTCGGCGCGCCCGTCCGCGTGCAGGTCCGGACGTCGGTCGGAGGTTGCTGGCAAGCCGGCTTCGCGAGCCCGACGCGCAACGACGGTCAGGTATTCATGGCGAGCGGCGGCTGAGCGACGCCGTCGCGGCGGAGTGTCACGTGCGATCGCCCGAATGGTGGACGCCGCCGGTGCGATGGGCTTCGCCGTTGCGGCTCCCGGATGAGTCACGCATGCTCCCCCCATGATCCCCGTCCTCGGCGACGAGCAGGAGATCCGCTACGGCACCGCTCACCGACGTACGACGGGTTGCGAGGGCACTCTCCCGGAACCCGGGCGATTCGCACGGCCGCTACCGGGGGCTCGCGACATTCTCGATTTCGCGAACCCGCTGGTCGCGACCACCGGCGTTCCCGGGTTTCGGGGTGCACGGCACGTGGTGTCGGGGTTGCTTCTCGCGTCCCCAGGCTAGCATGCGAGGGCCGGGCCCGTGCCGGTCGACGGTGCGGTTCCGTGAGAGTCACCGGCTTCTCGGCAGAGAGGAGTTCCGCGATGGCCAAAGAGTGGATGCGCGGATGCGCGGCACTGATCCTGGGCCTCGTCTCGGCGGCATGGGTGCTCTCGCCCCCGCCGGCGGAAGCGACCCTCTACTTCGGTGACCTGAGGCTGTCGGGCGATCTTTCGGCGCAAAACCTGGTGCGCATGCGCACGGTCGGCGGTTTCCAGCCGGTCCAGCAGCGGAACACGGCGCGCATCCGCCTCGACTACGAGTTGCTGAACGGCGGCAAGGTCCTCGGAAAGTTCGAAGCGCCGGACTTCATCGAGAGCTCCAGCCTCTACCTCCTCTACCGGGGCGTCTACGACAGCGTGTACGACTGGGCGCCCGGCGGCCGGCTCTACGATTTCACGGGGCACGCGATCCCGAGCGTCACGCTGACCGGCCAGCCGACGCCGGACTCGATCTCCCGCATCCCGTCGGGCACGCGCGACGCGCTCAAATGGGACAACACGCTGCGCGAGGCCTACGTCGACGTCAACTTCCGTCACATCCCTCTGAGCTTGCGCATCGGGCGGCAGCAGATCGTCTGGGGCGAGACGGACAACTTCCGACTTCTCGACCGCGTGAACGCCCTCGATCTCACCTGGCATCTTCAGCAGGAGACCGAGATCGGCCACGGCTGGGACCAGCTGCGCATCCCGTACTGGATGCTCAAGTGGCTCTGGACGCTGCCGAACGTGGGTCCGATGACGAACGGGTTCCTCGAAGGCTATTGGAACCCGGGAGACTGGTACCCGAACAAGCGCCGCTTCCTGCCGTACTCGCCCTGGAGCCTACCGGTGAGCGACCCGATCCAGTCGGCGGGGTTGAAGGGCGTCTACAAGAGCACGCTCTTCCGCCAGGGTGACTACAGCCGAAACCCCGCGGACAACAGCCAGGTCGGCGTACGCCTCGGCGGGATGGTCGGCGGCGTCCAGTTCACGATCGCCTACTTCTACGCCCGCTACAATCAGGACGACGGCGCGAACACGGCCTTCGTCAAGGCGATCACCGATCCCGCGCTCGCGACCGACGTCTTCGCCAACCGCCAGCTCCTGCCGGCGGAGTACACCGTGCCGTACACGCACACGATCGGCTTCTCGGCGAACCGGTACGACGACTGGAGCGAAGCCGTGCTGAAGACGGAGCAGGTCTACGTCTTCGGCATGCCCTTCAGCTCCGGCGACATCCGATCGCCGGTGCTCCCGGCCCAGCTCTTCGGCACCGTCCGGAAGGACATGTGGCAGGGCATGGTCGGCTTCGACCGGCCGACGTGGATCCGCTGGCTCAACTCGCGTGCGACGTGGCTCATCCTGGGCCAGTTCTTCTGGCACTACCTGGTGAACAATGAGCACCCGACCGGCTCCCACATAGGACTCGTCGGTAACTTGACGCCGACCACCGTGCCGAGCACGTTTCCGCTCGTCAACCGGATCACCGGCCAGCCATGCACCGGCCCGGACTTCACGAACTGCGCCGCGGTGGATCGCGTGCGAGACTGGGAGCTCCTGTTCACGGTCGCGGCGACGACCTTCTACCGAAGCGGGACGGTCGTACCGCAGATCACCTTCGGCTGCGACCCGGTGAACAGCTTCAACATGCTGATCGCGTGGAGCGTCGACTACTACCTCACGCCCGACCTGATCGTGAACCTCGCTCAGCGCTACTACGTCAATACGACCGAGGAACCGGTCTACGAGACGTGGGGCGTCGGCGGCTTGAATCGCGGACGCTCGGAGAGCCAGCTGCGCTTGACGTGGCAGTTCTAGGCGGTCGAGCTCGAGTTGCGACGCTGCGGCTTCTCGACCACGAGCGGCGTCATTTACGCACGCCGGCCGCCCAGATGGTGAAGGCGGGGCAGTAGCCGGAGATCGCCGAGTGCGGATGAGGAACGCCGTCGCGCCGGCCCGGGTGACCATGCCCCCGGCGGCGTTGTTCAATCGGCCCCCGTCATTCCGGCCCGGTCGGCCTCGAGCCACGCCCGCACGCGCGATGGATTGCCGCCCGTCGCGCGCGCCACGGCCGCGATCACGTCCGCCCCGAGTCTCTCGCCTGAAAGCGCGCCGAGGAGTCGCGCGAGAGCGTCCGTCTCCAGGCCTGCCAGGATGAGGACATCGGCACGTCGCTCGGCGAGAACGGTGGCGAGAGCACCGAGCGGAGGGCGGCTCGTTCCGAGGACGAGCTGCCTCGAGCCGGCGCTCGCCAGGAGTCGCTCGACGGCACGGACGGAGGCCGGGCCCACGTCCGGAAGAGCGTCGGCGATGACGAGCTCTGCACGCTCGGCGAGCGGAGCAATGATCGGACGAGTCGCCCGCACCTCGGCATGCCCGAGCCATCGCACCTCGACACCGCGCAGTCGCGCGTAGCTCGCGAGCTCCCGCGCGAGACGCGTCTTTCCGGTGCCGGCTTCGCCGACGATCCAGGCACAGGTGCCCATTCCCCCGAGCGCGAGCTCGACGCTCCTGCGCAGGCGCGCCAGCTCGGCACGGCGGCCGACGAAGGGTCCGGGACCGAGTCCGGCATGCGCCGGTCGTTGGTCGGAGGACACGCTTGCGATCTCCTCGAGGCGGACGGAGCCGGCCTTGCCTTCTCGGCGCCACGTCGCGGCGTGGCGTCGCCACGGGGCTGCTCGTCGGCTCGGAGCCCAGCGGAACGCTGGCGCACGGACGGAACAGGAGGAGTACAATCGCCGCGATGGCGTCCGATCGCGCTCCTCCTCGCGGCGCCGACCCGGTATCGGTCCTCGGCCGTCTGGCCCGCATGCCGCTGGTGGGACGCGACAGTCTCTTCGCCCTCCTCGACGGGGGGCTCGAGGAGGCTCTCGGCGCGCGCGGCCGGACGTTCCTCGTCGCCGGCGAGCCGGGCATCGGGAAGACGCGCATCGTCGAGGAGTTGATCCGGACGGCAACGCAGCGCGGCTTCGTCGCACACGTCTCGCGATGCCACGAGGTTCAGGGCGCCCCGGCGCTCTGGCCATGGGCTCGAATCGCGAGAGACGTCACCGCCGGAAGGCTCGCTCCCGACCTCCTCGCCGAGCTCGGGATCGAGAGACGGACGCTCGCCCGCCTGTTTCCTGAAGCGAAAGGCTCGGCGATCGGCGAATCTCCCCCCGCGGAAGGCGAGGAGACGCTCTTCGAGCTCTTCGAGGCGATCTCCCAACTGCTCCGTCGCGCTTCCCGGGAGACTCCACGGCTCGTCGTCCTCGAGGACGTGCATTGGGCCGACCCCGCGTCCCTGCATCTCGCACGCTTTCTCGGACGCGAGGTCGGAGAGCACCGGGTCGTGCTCGTCGTCACCTACCGCGACACCGAGGTCGGCGCACACGACCGGCTCGCGACCCCGCTCGCCGATCTCGCCGCGGACGCGCAGCTGCTCCAGCTCGAGGGTCTCGACGAGGCCGCAACCGCGAGGCTCCTCGCGCACGCGGCCGGCTTCGAGGTTCCCGACGTCCTCGCCGCCGCGGTGCACGCGCAAACCGGAGGGAACCCGCTCTTCGCAACCGAAGTCGCGCGCATGCTCGCCCACGAGGGGCGGCTCGGCGCTCCCGACGAGCCGACACCCGAGCCGGTGCCGCTTCCGGCGACCGTCCGCCACGTGCTCGCCAGACGACTGCAGCGGCTGTCGCGACCGACCGCCGACGTGCTCGCTCGCGCGTCGGTCCTCGGCGGCGATCTCGACCCGGCGGTCCTCGAGCGGGGTGCCGGGGCCCTCGGGCGGGACGCGCTGCTCGGGGCGCTCGACGAGGCCCGCGCCGCACGACTCGTCGAGCCCGTCCCGGACGACCCGACGCGGCTTCGGTTCGCGCACGACCTGGTGCGCGAGACGATCTACGAGAGCGTCGGCATGGCCGAGCGTGCCCGCCTCCACGCCGACGTCGCCGCGGCATTGCGCGACGCGCATGCCGCGCAGCTCGACGACCACTGGGGTGCTCTCGCTCGCCATCTCTTGCTCGCCGGCACGCCGGAATCGGCTCTCGGTGCCGTCGAGTGCGCGCGCCGGGCGGGCGACGTCGCGGCCCGGCGCGCGTCCTTCGACGAGGCGGCGCGGAAGTACGAGCAGGCGCTCGAGGCGCTCGCGCGCGCCACCGCGGGCGGCGCCGCCAGCGACGCCGGCCGCACGCGCTGCGAGATCCTGCTCGCGCTCGCCGACGTCCTGTGGCTCGCCGGACACCGATCGCGTGCCCGCCGGCATCTACGGGAAGCCGCGGAGCTGGCGCGCGCTCTCGGGATCCCGACCCTGCTCGCGCGCGCAGCGATCGGCTCCGTCGGCCGGACGGATCTCGCGCTCGACGTCCCGCAGGATGCGATCGCGCTCCTCGAGGAGGCGCTCGCCGCGTTCCCCACCGGCGACGACCCGCTCCGCGTCCGCATGCTCGCCGACCTCGCCCGAGCCCGCTACCACGGCGAGGAGCGCCCTCGTCTGGTCGCGCTCGCGCGCGAGGCGGTCGCCATGGCGGAGCGGCTCAACGATCTGGCGAGCCTCTTCTCCGCGCTCGCGAGCCTGCACTACGCCCTCCTGGTCCCGGGAACGCTCGACGAGCGGCTCCAGATCGCGGAGCGGCTGCTCGAGATCGCGCGCGCGAGCGGGTCCCGCTACTTCGAGGCGACGGCGCGGCTCTGGCGCATCGTGGACGCGCTCGAGATCCCCGACGTCGGGCTCTGCGATCGCGAGCTGGCGCGCTTCGAGACGCTCGCCGCAGAGGTCCGCCAGCCGTTCTATCGCTGGCTGGCGACCGCCTTCCGGGGAACGCGCGCACAGATGGAGGGGCGGCTCGCGGAGGCCGATGTGCTGATTCATCGCGCGGTCGAGCTCGGCGAGGCGGCCGGGAGCCCGAACGCGGTCGTGCTCTTCGGAACGCAGCTCTTTCACCTGCGCGAGGAGCAGGGCCGCGTCGCGGAGCTCGAGCCGCTGATCCGCCAGGTGGTCGACTCCAATCCCGCGCTGCCGGTCTTTCGCATCGGAATTCCCCTGATCCACTCCCTCTGCGGGCGACGCGAGGACGCGCGTGCGAGCTTCGATGAGGTGGCGGCGCGAGACTTCGAGGACGTCCCGCGCGACGTCCACCGGCTGCCGATGCTGTCGTCCGCGTCCATCATCGCGGCCTACCTCGGCGACGAGCGCCGCGCCCGGCTGCTGCTCGACGACCTCATCCCCTTCGAGGGGACCGTGATCGTCGCCGGCGTCGCGACCTACTGGGGAGGGTCGATCGACCGGATGCTCGGCTTGCTCGAGACGACGCTCGGCCTCTTCGACGATGCCGTGCGACACCTTTCGACGGCGATCGAGGTCGCGACGCGTGCTGCGGCGCCGCTCTTCCGCGCCCATGCGGAGGCGGACCTGGCGCGCGCCCTCCATCGCCGCGCGCGTGTGGGAGACGCCGAGCGAGCGCGCGCCCTGCTCGATGCGGCTGCCGGCCGCTACCGGCGCCATGGAGTCGCATGGCGCCTCGACGCGCTCGAGGCCGCAACCGCGGACATCGCTTCCGCGACGCCGCCCTCAAAGGCGAGCAGCACCGGTCGCTTCGTCAAGCTCGGAACGCGCTGGCAGATCGAGTTCGACGGACGCACGATCGAGCTGCCGGACAGCAAGGGCCTCCAGTATCTCTCCGCGCTGGTGCGCTCTCCGGGCCGCGAGATCCACGTCGTCGATCTGACCGGGATCGGGAGTGGCTCCGGTGGCACGGTGTCCGCTTCGAGCGAGGGACTCACGATCGCGCGCGCCGGCGGGGGCGACCCGATCCTCGACGCGCCCGCCCGCGCGGCTTATCGCGCCCGGCTGTCCGAGCTCCGCCAGGAGCTGGCGGAGGCCGAGGAATTCTCCGACGCTGGTCGGACGAGCCGGTTGCAGGAGGAGATCGCGGCGATCGAGGGCGAGCTGACCGCCGCCTTCGGCCTCGGCGGCCGGAGCCGGCGCAGCGGCGACGGGATCGAGCGCCTGCGGAAGGCCGTGTACAACCGCGTTCGCAGCGCGATCGAGCGCATCGCGGAGCAGCACCCCGAGCTCGGTAGCCACCTGACGCACGCCACCCGCACCGAGATCTTCTGCGTCTACGAGCCCGAGCGCGCGACGGACTGGACCGTCACCTGAGGGATTCCTCCCCCGGCACGGGGTAGCTCCGGCGGGGTCCCGGCCCAGGGCTCGCTGAGCAAGCCGCGGCGTCTCGGGCGGTCGCCGTGGCATCGCCACGCCTCGACGTAGCGCCTGTCAGGCAGGAGCAGAGCCTGTGCGCGCGACGGGGGTCGCGTGCCGGGAGCTGCGGTCGCGAACGTCGAGGAGGAAGCTATGAAGGTCCAGATCCTGTTCCTGGTGACCGTCTTCACGCTGGCAATGGGCGGTGCCGCTCACGCCGGCACGCTGACGACGGGCCCGCTGCTGCCGGACTTCGGCACCGGCTCGCAAGTGCGCTGCGAAGCCGTGAACGTGGGCACGATCCCGGTGACGATCACGATCGACATCATCAATACCAACAACGGCCTGGTCGGCGAGACCAACACCTGCAGCAACGTCGGCCCGGACCATGGCTGCGGGACGGCCCTCGCGAGCCCCTTCGGGGGCTTCTGCAGGATCACGACGACCGGCTCGACGAAGAAGATTCGTGGATCGCTCCAGACCCGTACGGGCGGCAACGTCCCGACCTCCGCGATCGAAGCGAGGTAGAGCGGGCGGCGCCACGCGAGACCGTGCACGCGGCTTTCTGGCGTCCAATTCCTTCGGGAGAGACAGCCATGAGGAAGTTCGTGATCGTGGCCGGAAGTGTTCTGGCCTTGAGTCTCGCGGGGCCTGCCCACGGGAACGCGGGGCCGGACGAGGATGTCGTCGATGGCGAGAGTGTTCGGAGTCCGGCCGGCGGGGGGCTGGGGCATTTCACGAACCGGCTCCCCCTTCTGCGTCGGTCCCCGACGCAGAGCCCGCCGGAGGAACTCAGTGGTCTCAGCGGGGGCAGCAGCAACGGCGTCGCCAAAGGCGACTTCAACGGCGATGGCTTCGCGGACCTCGCCATCGGCGTGCCGGGCGAGGTCACCGGAGGTGCGGCCGCCGGGGCCGTGAACGTCATCTATGGCTCGGCGGATGGCCTCGTCGCTCCGGCCACCGCCGGCCCGACGACCCCGGAAGCCCAGTTCATTTCCCAGAACGCCGCCGGCGTGCCTGGCGCTTCCGAGGAAGGCGATCGATTTGGTGCGGCTCTCGCCGCGGGCGACTTCAACGGCGACGGCAAGTCGGACCTCGCCATCGGCATCCCCGGCGAAGATGTCGTGGTGGACGGGTTCAACCAGTCCGACGTCGGCAGGATCGTGGTGATCTACGGTTCGGACCAAGGTCTCGTGACCAGCGGGGCGGCCACGGTGCTCGAGCCGCAATCATTCGACCTGCTGACCGGCAGAGATTCGTCCCTGCTGGCGGAACACCTGGGAAGCTCGCTCGCGTGGGGCGATTTCAATGGAGACAGCATCGCCGACCTCGCCATCGGAATCCCCGACTTCACCCCCCCGTCGCTCATCCTGTTCGCGCACCCGTCCGCCGGCGCCGTGTGGGTTCTCTTCGGTCAGAAGGACAACGGGCTCGTGCTCACCGGCAATCAGCTGTTTACGCAGGAAGACACCGGTCAGGGATCGAGCGATACCCACGACCTCTTCGGATTCGCGCTGGCCGGCGGCGACTTCGACGGCGACAAGGTTTCGGACCTGGCGATCGGTGTGCCGGACGAGACCATCGCGAACGCCGCCAACGCGGGGCGCGTCGTCGTGTTGTACGGCGTCAGCGGTACGGGGCTCACCAAGAATCGTGCTCAGTTCTGGTCGCAAGATAGCGACGGAATCGTTTCCGTTCCTCTGCAGAACGAGAATTTCGGGTTTTCGCTCGCTGCCGGAGATTTCAACGGAGACAAGCGAGACGATCTTGCCATCGGCGTCCCCGGGCAGTCGATCCGCGAGATCAACTCCGAGGCCGCCGGCACGCCCAACGTTACGCCGGAGGGGACGAGCGCCGGCGCGGTCCACATCCTTCCTGGCTCGAGCTCCAATCTGCCTGGCGCGAGGTCCGGTCTGACGGCGACCGGCAGTCAGTTCTGGAACCAGGACCTCATCTTTGGCAGCGGCAGCGAGCAGGGCGATCAGTTCGGTCGCGCCCTGGCCGCCGGGGACTTCAACGCCGACGGCAAGCTGGATCTCGCCATCGGCGTGCCGCTGGAAGACACCGGCGGGCGGACCAACGTCGGCGAGGTGGATGTGATCTACGGTTCGAGCGCCGGTCTCTCGCCCACCACGGTTCGCGCACCACAGAGGCTCACGGACACCAGGCCCCAAGGCGGCGCGCAGTTCGGTCGAAGCCTCACGGCGTGGAACTTCGGGCGGGACGAGACTCACATTCTCCCACCGGACAACTTCAGCGTCACCATCACCAGCGCGGACCTGGCCGTCGGCGCGCCGTTCAGGAACTCGTCGGGCAAAAGGGACGCCGGCGAGGTGAAGGTCTTCTACGGGTCGGTGGACAACCATGGTCTCCAGACGTCGGGCACTCAGATCTGGACGCAGGCCTCCTCGAACGTTCCCGGCAGCCCCGAGCCCGACGACAACTTTGGCGGCGCGCTGTACTGACATGAACCGCACGACGATCTGGGCCTTGATCTTGTCACTCGCGCTCGCAAGCGCGGCGGTAGCAGCACCGACGCCGGAGGACAGGTGCGAGGCGGCGAAGCTGAACGCGCTGCGCAAGCGCACCTTCTGCATCGAGGGCGAGCGGCGCAAGGAAGTCCTCGGCACGACTCCGGACACGGCGCGGTGTGAGGAGACGTTCCGCAAGTCCATCACGATGGCTGACGAGGCCGCGGCGAAGAAGGGCGCGTCGTGTCGCTGGCTGGACAACGCCGACGGGACGGCCACGGACCTGAATAGCGGTCTTCAGTGGGAGCTGAAGACCGACGACGGGAGCGTGCACGACGAGCACGACACGTACAGGTGGAGCACGACGTTCGGGGTGACGACGCCGAACGGAACGGTGTTCACGGCGTTTCTCGGCACGCTGAACGGAGGCGTGTCCGGGGACGGCCACACGACGGCGGGCTGCTTCGCGAGCCACTGCGACTGGCGGCTTCCGACGATCGAGGAGCTGCGAGGAATCCTGGAGGCGGAGTCCCCGAACTGCACGATGAGCCCGTGCACGACGATTCCGGGGTTCACCGCGTCGAATCCGGGCGTCACCTCGGCGTCGTGGTACTGGTCGTCGTCCACCCACTCGCCCGGCCTTTCGGACTCCGCCTGGTACGCGGACTTCGACGTCGGCTTCGTGGGCTTCGTCGGCAAGGCCATCGACATCCACGCGCGTGCCGTGCGCGCCGGCTCGCGAGCTTGACGCTTCGGTCCTCGTCGAGTCGTCCGCAGCCGCGCGGAATGACGTCGGTCAGGACCGGCGGCCGATCCTGAACGATCTTCCTCTCTCATTCCGATCCGCCCCTCCGCTTTCGGCATTCGCGGCGGGATTTTCGGAGGCGAAGGCGAGGTTGTCCCAGCGATCGACGTGCACGACGGATTCGACCGCGGGCCGCGA
>Ga0070741_10006599_pt1 | contig 24804 bp, 24 predicted proteins | sample Coa_R1_4_FD_66440 | JGI IMG/M metagenome (GOLD analysis project Ga0070741, IMG submission 66440) | Surface soil microbial communities from Centralia Pennsylvania, which are recovering from an underground coalmine fire - Coalmine... | ecosystem: Environmental > Terrestrial > Soil > Unclassified ... | reverse complement strand
GACCTTACTTACGTTGACACTCGCAATGGCGTATCGAACTTATGGGCGCAGCCGGTCAGTGCAGGTCGTCCCCGCCAATTGACCGAGTTCACTTCGGGTCAGATCTTTCGCTTCGCCTGGTCTCCAGACGGCAGGCAAGCCGCCCTCGCGTGTGGCACTCAGAGTAATGACGTGATCTTGATGAAAAATCTGCATTGAAGCAGACGCGTCGGATTGCGGTGAGAACGTGAGATTAGCCAGTGCCTGCGCACTAGGGCACCTGGTTTTTTCATCACATCGGAGCTCCTGCCTTCTGTTCGAGTTTAGCGCTCTTAGGCGAATCAAGGCGGCTCGAATGCTCTAATGTCGCGCTCTGCAACCTTTGTAATTCAATGGTTTGCGACCGGTGGAGCACCTGGTTTTTCCGTCACAGCGCTGTAGTCGATTTTGTAGACGGTCTTGCATCGCCCGAAACGCCATCAGTGCAGTGTTTATGCGGCTCCGAAGGCTGTTGCACCCGGAGAAATCTGCGGCAAAACCAGGGGATCCGTTTGAACCTTAAATTGGGATCGTAAGTTGTTGGAAAATATTGGTCGGGGAGAGAGGATTTGAACCTCCGACCCCCTGGTCCCGAACCAGGTGCTCTACCAGGCTGAGCCACTCCCCGACGATAGCGCCGCGATTTCCGGCTGATGGTGGGACGTCTCGCCGCACACGCGGGTGAAACGCCGCATTCATTATATCAGCATCTGCATATCAGCATTGGCGACATAACGCATCCGGCGGGGCACTGGTATCTGGCTGAATGTCAGCATCCGCCGCAAAGCATCGACCAGCATAAAGCGTCTGGCGGCGCATCACTCAGCCCAGATGCCTTGGGGCAATCGCCTAAGTCCATCAGCACCGGCGCTGCGCGATTACCGCCGATAACTCCGCGGAGGACCGCTTACGCCGGCGTGCATCACGCCTGCAGGTGACTGCTATCACTGCCCGCGCGTGCCGATTGGGCCAGCTTTATAGGTTGGAGAAGTTATGCTCCGCGCCTTCGTCGGCAGGCGTAAATGCCAATCCGAAGAGAATAGCGAACAGAATTGGCGGCGTCCGCTGTCGCAGCTCTGTGCGCCGGCGGCATGCTTCCTTCTGGCGATGCCCGGGAGTGCTCCAGCTAGTCCTCTGAGCATCCATGCTGGATCTGGGACCTTCTATCAAGGTCTCGCTGTCGGACTGGTTATGACTGTGATTGTGGTGGTGTTCTGCAGGGCGCGCACCAAAGCTGCCGATCGGGAAATCGCTAAGCTGAAGGAGCTGGCCGGGCACTGCGAACACGAGCGCAACCTGGCGCAGCAGGAGCTGGTATGCCGTCTGGAAGAAGAGCGGGACCTGGCGAAAGAGAAGATGCAGTTCGAATCGCAGCTCTCCGATTATGAGAAGTACGCTTCTCTCGCCCAGCTCGCCTTAGGAGCGGCGCACGAGATCAACAATCCGCTCATGGGAATCATGTCGCACCTTGAGCTGGAACGCAGAGACGCGCTCAGCGAGCATTGGGAGGAGATCGACCAATGTATCGAAGGGGCAAAGCGTATCTCGTCGGCGGTGCGCGGTCTGCTGGAGTACGCGCGCCCAAATCCGCTGACGTTAAGCAAGGTCAACCTGAATTTGTTGACGGAGGAAACGCTGAATTTCGTCGGGCACCAGCCCATGTTTCGCAATCTTGCGCTGCAGAATTGTGTGCCGCGCGACCTGCCCACACTGATGGCGGATGCAAATCAGCTGTCTCAGATCCTGATGAACCTGCTGCTCAATGCCGCCCAGGCCACCGCGCCAGGCGGCAGGATCAGCATCTCGGCGGAAAAGGCCAGGCTGGCCGAGGTGATCGAGCTGCGGGTGCGCGACACCGGCTCCGGCATTCCCGCCGACATTCTGCCCCACGTCTTTGAGCCGTTCTTCACGACCAAGCGCGGCAAGGGCACCGGCCTGGGATTGAGCATTACGCAAAGCTACGTGCGCAGTCATGGGGGCGACATTCAGGTCGAAAGCTTTCCCGGCGCCGGTACCACGGTGCGCGTGACATTGCCGATGCGGCAGGCTGGGCGGATGGTGCAGCACAGCGAGGAGGTAGTCGCTTAGCGATGGCACACTCCATTCTGATCGTCGATGACGAGGAGCTTACGCTGCGCACGATCGGCCGCGCCCTGCAGGTGGAAGGGTACGAAGTACTGCGGGCTACCAGTGGCGAGAAGGCGCTGGAGATCATTGCCGAAGAAAAGCCGGACCTTGCGCTGTTGGATGTAGTGCTGCCCGGGATCAACGGAATAGAGGTGCTGCGGCAGGCGCGCAAAATCTCACCCGCAATGATCGTCGTGATGATGAGCGCGTATCACCTGGTGGACCGGGCTGTGGAAGCGATGAAGCTAGGGGCGTACGACTACCTGATCAAGCCGTTCCATATTGCCGACATGGTGAATGCCATGCAGCGCGCGACCGAAATGCTGTCGTTGCGGGTGCGCGTCCGCGACACCGTGGAACACGCCAAGGGGCGTTATGACTTTGGCCGGGTGGTCACCGAAAGCCCCACCATGTGCGCGGTACTGGAGATGGCGCGGCGCGCGTCAGAGAGCGATCACACCACCATCCTGATCCAGGGCGAAAGCGGGACCGGGAAGGAAGTGTTGGCCAAGGCCATTCACTACAACAGCTCGCGCGCACAAGCGCCGCTGGTGAGTCTTAACTGCGCGGCCTTGCCCGACACGCTGTTGGAGAGCGAGCTCTTCGGCTTTGAGCCGGGAGCGTTCACCGACGCCCGGCGGCGCAAGGAAGGGCTCATTGAGAAGGCTTCCGGGGGAACGCTCTTCCTCGACGAAATCGGAAACACCTCGGCCAGCCTGCAGGCGAAATTACTGCGCGTGCTGGAGGAAGGCAATTTCCTGCGCCTGGGTGGAACGAAGCCGATTCAGGTGGACGTGCGCATCATCGCCGCGACCAACAAAATACTGAAGGAGGCAGTTACTCAAGGCGAATTCCGCGAGGACCTGTACTACCGCCTGAATGTTGTGCCGCTGTTCATCCCGCCATTGCGCGAGCGGCAGGAAGACGTCTTGCCGCTGGCGCTCGACATCATGCAGTTCTTCAATAAGGAGTTGAAGAAAAGCTTCGTCGGTTTTACGCCTGCCGCCGCCGACCTGCTTCAGCGCTATCCGTGGCCGGGCAACATCCGCGAGCTTCGTAATGTAATCGAGCGCACCATGATCCTCTCGAAGGAGAGCGAAATCACCGAGGAAGACTTGCCGGAGGAAGTGCGCGATTGCCACGAAGAGCTTGTAGCTGAGGACAAGCTTTCATCTTTCGACGTATCCCCCACCGGCGACCAATTCGTCTCGCTGCGAGAGCTGGAAGAGCGCTACATCCACGAGGTACTGACCGCGACCGCCCAGAACAAGACGCACGCTGCGCGTATCCTGGGCATTCATCCCACTTCGTTGCTGCGACGGCTGAAGAAGACCCACGAGCTGGTCTAGCAAACTGCACCGCTGCAAACTGTACCCCTGCAAAGTGCGACGGTAACCCTGCAAAACGCAGCGAATGTGCGCTTCCCGGATTCGATCTTAGCGGTAACTCCTTCCAAATCAGAGCCCGTTTCGGAACCTGCCTTTGCACCCAACGTGCAGTAGCCACTGTGGACTGAGATGACGGATCAGCGGTCTGCTGAGGACGAATGGCGGTCAGGTAACGCCGCATTCATGCTTCACGATCCAAAACCACGGTCCACGGTAGTCGGGAGGGCTTATGTCGATCCTATTTGTCCTGCTCACGTTTCTGCTGATTCTTACCGTTATGTACTTTCGTCGTCCGCAAGCCGACGCGAACGTCGCGCAAGTCACGCCTCCGAAAAAGGTCTCCGCGGCAGCGCCCATGCTGAAGCTGGCGAACTTCGAGGTACCGCACGACTATTGCTTCCATCCAGGCCACACGTGGGTGCTCGACGAAGGCCGGCAAAATGCGCGAGTTGGCATCGACGCTTTTGCCGGTAACCTCTTCGGCAGGATCGACTCGATCGAGTTGGCCGAGCTGAACCGCTGGGTGCGACAGGGTCAGCCGCTCTGCACGATTACCTGCGAGGGGCGCAGTGTCGATCTGCTCTCGCCGGTGGAGGGCGTGCTGGTCTCCGTCAACCATGAAGTGGCCAAGAGCCCGAACCTTGTCGTTGAAGATCCGTACCGAAGCGGTTGGCTTTGCATGATCAAGGCGCCTGATATAGCGATCAACGTTAAGAACCTGCTGAAAGGTCCGATTGTGTTGCCGTGGATGCAGAACTGCCTGCTCCGGCTGAGCGGGATGGTGCAACAGCTCACGCCTGCGCTGGCGCAGGACGGCGGTTTGCCGGTGAAAGGCTTGTTTTCCCGGGTAGACGCGAGCGTTCAGGCGCAGCTGGCGAGGGAATTCCTGCTGACGTAAAGCTGCGGGCGAACCCGAACCGCGGTGGAAGGCACATCGCATCTGGAGGACATCGTGGCACAAGAAAAGGCACTGCTCATCGACATCAAGCGCTGCATCGGCTGCCTGAGTTGCGAAACGGCATGCAAGCAGCTTCATGGATTCGGCGCCGACCCCGAACCTACTCTCTCCGACACCGCTTTCACGGTAGTCGAAAAGCGCGGCGACAAGTTTGTGCGCAGGATGTGTATGCATTGCGAAGACCCGGCTTGCGCCTCGGCGTGCCCGGTCGCCGCGATCGGCAAGACGAGCCTCGGCCCGGTGGTGTATGACGCCGGCAAGTGCATCGGTTGCCGCTACTGCATGCTGGCCTGCCCGTATCAGGTGCCGCGCTATCAGTGGACGAAGCTGGCGCCTTACGTGAAAAAGTGCGATCTGTGCGTCGATCGGGTGAAGGCCGGCAAGCAGACGGCATGCGCGGAAGCCTGCCCCGCGCAGGCGACGGTTTTCGGCAACCGCAGCGACCTGATTAACGAAGCCTGGAGCCGGATTCGCGGCGATTCATCGTATGTGCCGCACATCTACGGCGTCGAGGAACTAGGCGGAGGCTGCGTGATGTTCGTCTCCGACGTGCCCTTCGAGAAGCTGGGATTCAAGCCTGCGCCGACCGGCAACCAGCCCATGCCAACACTGACAGAGAGCGCGTTGGGCGACTCGCCTAAGGTCGTCATCATGGGCGGGACGATTCTGTCGGCCTTGTACTGGGTAACCCAGCGCCGCCGTGAGGTGGCATTGACAGAAGCCGAGGAAAAAGCCGCGATCAACAAGATGAAAGAAGAGAGGAGCTAGCTATGCTCGCGCGAATCAAGCCGGAAATTACCCTGTGGCGCGTTATTGTGAGCATCATTTTCGTGGCCGGAATATACGCCACGTACATTCGCTTCTTCGAAGGATTCCGGGCCAGCACTAACCTCAGCGACCAGATGCCCTGGGGCCTGTGGGTGGGACTCGGCACATTGTGCGGAGTCGGATTATCGGCGGCCGGGTTCGGCATCAGCGCTGCCGTTTACCTGCTCGGCATGGAGCGCTATCGGCCAATCCTGCGTGCCTCCATCCTAATATCGTTCCTTGGCTATCTGACGGTCTGTGTCGGCTACCTTTACGAGATCGGCCTGCCGTGGCGTTTCTGGCACCCGATCGTGATGTGGAACCATCGCTCGGTGCTGTTCGATGTGTGCGTCTGCATCATGACCTACACCACGGTCTTGACCTTCGAGTTTGCGCCGGCCGTCATCGAGAAACTGCCGTGGAAGGGCTTCCGCGATACGGTGCTGCACTACCATCACAAGATCCTGATTGCCGTGGTGCTGGCAGGCGTGCTGCTGTCGTCGATGCATCAGTCCTACCTTGGCGGGCTGTATTTGATCGCGCGCGGCAAGCTGCATCCGCTCTGGTACTCGCCCTACATGCATGCCATGTTTTACCTGTCGGCGATTCCGGCCGGACTGGCGTTGACCATCATGGCGATCTACCTGTGTATGCGCTCCCTCAACGTTCGTGTCGATCCCACCATCCTGAGCGACTGCGGCCGCATGGTGCAGATGCTGCTGATCGTCTTTGCGTTCTTCAGGATGCTCGATCTGGTGGCCAATCAGGCCTTGGGCTATGCCTTCCGGAGGACCGCCGAGGCGGGATATTTCTGGCTTGAGATGCTGCTGTTCCTGGCAATTCCCATCACCTTGCTAAGCTTCGAGAGCATACGCAACCACGTGGAGCGGCTGTATTGGAGCTGCGCCATCGTGGTTGCCGGCTTCATGGTGAACCGGCTGAATGTCTCCATCAACTCGCTGCAGAGTGCGATGGGAGCGCACTACGTGCCCAAGTGGAGTGAGATGGCCTCGACGGTGCTGGTGATTGCCGCCGCGGTAATGGCGTTCCGCTATGCGGTGATCTATCTCGACATACTTCCGAAAGCCCCTCCCAGGCCGATCAGGTGGATGTCGAATCGCGGGATGACGGCGCAGGCGTAATAATCCGGGGCAAGCAGCACATGGTGACGAAGCTGCTGCTTGCCGGAAATTCTTCCCGGCGGCAGAAAGCGTGCTGGCCGACAGGTCTCATCAATCCCTCCCACGAAGCGGCCTTATCAGCGTTTCCTGAAGACGGTAAAACTTTCCCGCGTTCGCACGAAAACTTTTGTCTAAGCTCCCTGTTTTCATCTGCGGTCCATTTGGCAGGAGCTTTGCAGATTTAGCATCTGCTGAACGGCCATTGGTATCGCAATGCCGAGCTCGTCAGCGACGGTTCTGACCAAAATCCCGGGGGTTTGGAGTAGGTATGTCTCAGCGTCCGAAGGCTATCTTGTGTCTGTGTCATGACAGCAACATGCTGATCGTCCGGCGCATGCTGCTGGAGCACTTTGGCTACACTGTCCTGCCCACAACCTCGGCAGAAGATGCCCGGAACCTCGCTGAAGAAAAGTGCCCCGACATGTTGTTAATGGACAACGCGGATGCAGAGGTGGACTTCCGGAAGTTGGCGGAACAGGTTAAAACGGTTTGTCCGGATGTAATTACCGTGGTTTTATCTCCCTACTACGGTCTTTCCGGCCAGAATTCAATCCACCCGGTCGATCGATTTGTGGCCAAGGACGACGGGCCTGATGGGTTGATCGCACAAATCCAGGAGCTGCTTGGCGAGGCCAATGATCGGAGCATGTCGGCGGGCTAAGGCCGTCGGCCCGGCAACCCAAGCCGGGTAGTTTCAAGTAGGGATTCCAAATCTAAACAGAATCCATTTTGGGAGGGCAGGAGTTTCCCTTCTTTCGTCTTTTCTTCGTATCTGTTTGAATCGCCGTGAGCTTCTCGACACCGCCTGAATGGCGGCCGAGTTGCATTTCATCACCACGTGCAACGGAGCAGATCGATGAATGAGACGGAAAAGAGCAATCAAGCGGAAACGTCGCTCCCACCCCGCACGCGACTCGTGTTACTGGTGGAAGACGAGATGGTGGTGCGTGAGATCACGGGGAGAGTGTTGGAGAATGCCGGCTATCAGGTGCTGGAGACGGGTAGTGCCAGCGTAGCTCTGCATCTGGCGGCGCACGCGGGAAAGATCGATCTGCTCCTCACCGACGTGGTTATGCCCGAAATGAACGGGATCGAATTGGCTGACCGCATTTCGACCCTCAAGCCCGACCTGGTCACGGTTTTCATGTCCGGCTACGCCGAGCGCGACATCCAGCGCAAGATGGCGGCGCGATCGGCAGTGCACATTCAAAAGCCATTTACCATTAGCCTCTTGCTGTCGCGGGTGGCGGAGGCGCTGCGGGCGACTCCATCCCGCGACAGCGCCAGCGGCAGCCCATGCCGCCACAAAGTATCCGCCTAACTAAAGCTGACTCGCATCCCGCCGATAAATTGCTTGAGTACAGTGGTTTTGCAGCCGTTCTGATGCAAGCCGATGCCGGTGCCGCAGGTTCGCCGACCTTCTTTGGGTTAACCTGGGTCCAGTCGATGCGCCTGGGTTGGCGCGCAACAGTTGCACGCGAACCCCGGGGCACCATAACGTTACTGCGCCAAGTGCAGTGACGGCAGGATTCATACGCCGGAGCTTGCTGATCGCGGCTCGACAGCGGGGCTGACAGCAGAGTGGGCCGAGGCGGACATTAGAGGCTATAGGTGCGATTTTGCACGGGGGAGAAGGTGGGGCCTGCGGGTCCCCCTTCTCCTCGCGGATTCGCCGGCAATGCGATTGTTTTCCCAATGGCAAGGTCGGATGGGGAGAAGGAATGATCACCGCTAGCTTCCTTCAGGCCTTGCGGAAGGCCAACGCTCAGCTCGAGCTGTTGTTCCGGCGTTATTGCGGCGTGCTGCCATTTGGACGCCATGAAGAACTTCGGATGCTGATCCGCGTCGAGCATGCATTGCGCGACATAGGCCTTGGGATGAAGCTGGATCCGCGGGTAAGGCAACGGCCCGATGTGCAGCGCGAAATGATTCTGTACTGGGCAAACTTGCTGAGGCTGCAACGTGAACTGAGGTCCAGAGAGCGGTTGGCCTTAAGCGAGTATCGCCAAAAGCAACTCACCCGTGGACGGGTATGGCGCACGACCCCCACAATGATCCAGTGACCGATCAATCTTCCGCCATCAGCATTGTCCACTCGCGGACGTTGCCTGCCAGGCGCGGACGCGCGGACCGCAACGGAACGCTTTGGCCGCGATAATCAGCCTTATATTTCAGTGTGTTAGAAGCTCAGCTGGTTGGCCGTTAAAGTGCCTCCATGAGTCTGGACGGTGACTGCGGCTATTCGTCCCAAATCCCCAAACGCCGCGGTGGTTTTCACGTCTTACCTCACGAGGAGGCGTTATGGAGCGCGGATATCTCATTGCGGCGCTAGCACTCATAGCGACGTTTACTGGATTGTCTCGCGGCATTCAATCTCTCGAGCACTGGTCGCTGGTACATGTTCGGCATGTCCGCGCCCTGGCGAAGGCTGAATGTCATGCGAATCCCGCCGCCCGGGCAGCCGCGCGGCTGCAGACGCACATCCGGCCCCATTATGCTGAAGAGGCTCAGCTGCTGGCAGAAATGAATATGCCGCCGGTCGATATCGCGTCGACCGTGACGGAGCAGGCGCAGCAGAACGTTGCTGCTGCTCATAGCGCTCAGGCCAAAGCTTTGAGGGAAGCCGAGCGTGCCCGCAGCGAAGTATTACGGATGCAGCAGCAGCTGGCAGAGGTCCCTCAGGCTATGAGGATCGAGCCGCTCTCCCTGAGGTTCGAGCTGCCGGCAGATGTTCAGAGGCAGATTGAGAGGAGCAGCGCAATAGCGGCCAAACGCGCGGAGCGTGAGGTCAGGTTGCAGATTGCCAGACATCAGCGATGTGCTGAGCCGCCGTCACCGCCGGACTTCCAGGCGCAATAAGAAAGCGGGCGCTCGGCCCGCTGTTCCTGAACCTACTACTGACAGCTATTTCGTCCCTGCCGCCTTGGCCCGAGCGTTTAAGCGAGCCTTGTAACGGCTGGCCGTGTTCTTGTGAATGACACCCTTCTGAACGCCCTTGTCCACAACGGAAACCGTGGAACGATAAGCGGTTTGCGTGGCTGCTTTGTCGCCCTTGGCGATGGCCTCCCGGAGCGCGCGGAGCGCCCCGCGCAGACGTGATTTGTTGGCCCGGTTGCGGGTGGTCTTGCTCTCGGTTTGCCGCGCACGCTTGAGCGCCGAATAGTGATTTGCCATGCTTTCCTATGGTCCTTAATCGCAGGGATCTTGCGTCAATTGGAGCTGAAAGAGTTATTTTATCGGAAGCTCCGGAACTGGGCAACTCACCCTGACCGCGGATTCCAGCCATCCGCCGAATTTCTCGCAGCTTTCATTGTGCATTCCGTGATGCCTTCTATGCTGGAATTGCACGCATTTCGGACCGGCGCATTCGAAAAGCACGATGCCTTTTCCTTGCCACGAAACATCTAAGGAAATGAGGAATGGGCCGGAACTCTGGAATGCGAGTACCAGAAGATTCACCAAATCGTAGATTGACGGCTCTGCGAATCGGGGGTACGCTAGCGGCCAATGGGAGCTGTATTCGCCTCACAAGCCATCGCTTCCCGGCCACCAGCACGAACCGCGCCAGCTCACAGCAATGGCGCAGTGTTTCCTTTGCCAGTTCCATGCCAGGAACGCTCCGGTCCCAATGGGAGGTTGTCCTCCGACCCTAGATGAAGAAGAACATCGAAATCACACCCAACATCGAAACTCTCTTTGGTACCCGAGACGAAAATCTGCGCCTGCTCGAAGACGGCTTGAACGTCACGATTAACTTGCGTGCCAACTCGATTGAGATCAGCGGGGCCGCAGGCGATGTCGATCGCGCCGAGCAGGTTTTTACGGATTATGGGCACCTACTGCACGCCGGGTTCACTTTCGTTAACGGTGACTTGGGAGATATGATCCGGGTGCTCACGACAGATACCGCTGCCACCTTGCGTGGCCTGGCCGAGGCGGGCAAACAGCGTTCGTTTGGCAAGCGTAGCGTGCAGCCCAAGAGCATCAATCAGCGGCGCTATCTTGAGGCGATCGAGAAGCACGACATGGTTTTCGGCGTCGGTCCGGCGGGAACGGGAAAGACCTATCTCGCGGTGGCCATGGCCATTTCGTCGCTGCTGTCTAAGCGCGTGAACCGCATCGTACTGGCACGTCCGGCGGTCGAGGCCGGCGAACGGCTGGGCTTCCTGCCGGGCACCCTGCAGGAGAAAGTCGATCCCTACCTGCGTCCGTTGTACGATGCGCTCTACGATATGCTCGATCCCGACAAGGTGGACCGTTATCTGGAGAAGAATGTCATCGAGATTGCGCCTATTGCTTTTATGCGCGGGCGCACCCTGAACGACGCTTTTGTCATCCTCGATGAAGCCCAGAACACCACCTCCGAGCAGATGAAGATGTTCGTCACGCGCCTGGGCTTCAACTCCAAGGCGGTGATCACGGGCGACATCACGCAGATCGACTTGCCCAACGCGAACCGCAGCGGCCTGGTGGAAGCGGTTGAGGTGTTGGGTCACGTCGAAGGTATTCGCTTCTGCTACTTCGATGAAGGCGATGTAGTGCGCCACCACTTGGTACAGCGCATCATCCGCGCCTATGACGAATACAAGGGGCGCAACGAGCAACTATCGCTGGATTTGCGAAATGTTGCTGCTAGCAGTGCGCATTCCAGCAGTGCGATGAGAACTTTCGTGAGCAGCGCAGATCGCGCGACGTCGCTGGCGGAGATGCCTCCAGCTGCTTCGCCGCCGCAACAAAACGACATCGTCGAATAGGAACTTGATACCATATTGTGGGAGGGCGTACGTTGCCCTCCCATTCGTTTGCGCACCAGAGAGCAAGGCCTGGAGCGCCGCCCGATGAAAGTGATCCTGCTGCAAGAGGCCGATGGAGTTCGCCAGCACGCGCTGTCCCGCTTTGCGGGGCAGGCAAAAACTGCCGCGGGTGTGGCGGGGGAAGTCTGTGTCGTCATCACCTCCAAGCAGGAGGTACAGGGCCTCAACCGCCGCTACCGTCGCAAGAACAAGGCGACGGATGTTCTATCCTTCCCCTCCACATTTCCCACAGTGGCAGGAGACATAGCGATTTCCGCCGAGATTGCCGCGGAAACTGCTGGTGAGCTGGGCCACTCAGTGGAAACCGAGCTGAAGATCCTGATCCTGCACGGGCTGCTGCACCTGGCTGGATACGACCACGAGAACGATACAGGCGAGATGAAGGCGCGCGAAACTGCGTTGCGCCGCAAATTCAAACTGCCATTGGGGTTGATCGAACGCACCCACGGCGGCGACTCTAACCCTCGGACCCGCTCGACACCCAACCCGGTTTCCCGGCGCGCGCGGAAAGGCCGAAGATGAGCCTTCCGTTATGCATCTTGCTGCTGGTGCTGATGGGACTGCTGGCGCTTGTCTCGTATGTGGATCGCCTGTACGCCGAGATGGGGAAGTTTCTTTCCCGCCATTTCCAGGAGAACGTCGAGGCTTACGAAGAGCGCGTGGAGCCTCGTCTGCACGTAGGCCGGCAGCGTGCTGCACTGTCGATGACGGTCTTGTCGCAGCTCTGCATGGCCGGCATCGGGGTAGTGATCGGCTACGTCTTGTTCATGCAGAAGCGGTGGGTGGTGCTGGACCTGGTGCAGGCGGTGGTGAGCCTTATCTTCATTATCGTAATCTTTCACGAGCTTCTTCCGTACCTGTTCTTCGCTCGCACCAAAGGCGAATGGCTGGTGCACTGGGCGCCCGTTCTGCGAGGACTGATTTACCTGGCGATGCCGGCGACGCTGATCTTGAGCTTTGCACTGTCAGTGGCATCGCTTTCCCGGGAGCACGCCGAGCAGGCGCCGGAGCATCCCTCGGAGGTGGTCGACGCCTTCATCGAGGCAGGGCAGGAAGAGGGAATCCTGGAGGAAAGCGACCGCGATTTAATCCAATCGGTGGTCGAATTCGGCGACAAAACAGTGCGCGAGGTCATGACCGCCCGGCCCGAGATCGTTGCCGTACCGGTCACGACCACGGTTGACGAGCTGACGGAAGTACTGAAGAAGTATTCCTATTCCCGCATTCCGGTATACGAAGGAGACATCGATCACCTCAAGGGCATGGTCTACGCCAAGGACTTGTTGCAAGTGCAGGACGTCGACGCCCACACCACAACCGTTCGCGACTTGATGAAGCCGGAAATCTATTTTGTGCCCGAAACCAAGCTGGGCAGCGACCTGTTGCGCGAAATGCAGCGCGATAACGCCCGCATGGCAATCGTGATCGACGAGTACGGCGGAGTGGCCGGGTTGGTGACCATCGAGGACCTGGTGGAAGAGATTGTCGGCGAGATACGAGACGAACATGAGAAGGCGGAAGTGGTGAGGGAAAACGAGAGCTCCTACATCTTCAACGGCAATACCGATCTGGATCTCCTGGAAAAGCTGCTGGGCGTGCGGCCCGAAGAGAAGGAGGCGACCACCATCGCGGGCCTGGTGAGCGAGCTAGCAGGCCACATTCCCAAGGCCGGCGAGATATTCGAAGACAATGGGTTGCGCTTTGAGGTGCTGGAGTCTACCGAGCGGCGAGTTGACCGCGTGCGCGTCAGCCTGCAGCCCAAGCAGGTTGGAGCTTAAGCTTCTTTCCACCCTTTGCGGATAGCCGATGGCCCAAGTGTTTTCCGCTACATTTTGTGTTTAGATCGCCAATATGCCATTCCGCTCCGGCTTCGTCTCTATCATCGGTCGCCCTAACGCAGGCAAGTCGACCCTGCTGAACGCACTCGTCGGAGAGAAGGTGGCCATCGTCACGCGCAAGCCGCAGACTACGCGCAACCGCATCCAGGGCGTTGTCCACGTGGAACGCCAGGGCAGGCGTCCCGCCGGCCAGATCGTTCTAATCGATACTCCCGGCATCCATAAGCCCGTGAATTACCTCAACCGCCGCATGATGAAGGAGGTGTACGACGCACTGGAAGGCTGCGACCTCCTGCTGCTGATCGTAGATGTGACCGAGAAATTTGGGACTGGCGACAAGTTCGTGCTCGATATTGTCAAGGAAACAAAACAGAAAACGTTTCTGTTGTTGAACAAGGTCGACAGGATCGAGAAGGGACAACTGCTTCCACAAATTAGCCGTTACAAAGAGCTACACGAATTTGCGGAGATCATTCCGATATCGGCGCTCAAGCGCGATGGCCTCGATACCCTGGTGAATGCGGTTATTAAGGCCCTGCCTGAGGGCCCGCACTATTTTCCGAAGGACCAGTTCACCGATCAGCCGGAGCGATTTCTCGTCGCTGAACTCATTCGCGAGCAGGTGCTGTTGGCCACTGAACAGGAGGTGCCGTACGCTACCACGGTGCTGATTGAGCGCTACGAGGAGAAGGCAAAGCTCACGGGCATTGCCGCGACCATTTACTGCGAGCGCGAGGGACAGAAAGCAATCCTGATCGGCAAACGCGGTGAGACGCTGAAAAAGATCGGCACGGCCGCGCGATTGCAACTCGAACGGCGGCTAAACACGAAAGTTTTCCTGGAGCTGTTCGTCAAGGTGCGCTCCGGCTGGCGCGATTCGCGAAACTTTGTGGAGGAGACCGACTGGCGCAAGCAGCTGGAGCGGATATCTGAGGCACAGCAGGGCCGCACCGAGAATGACACCTGATCCCGGCAAGCCGCAGGTAGGGAGTTTGCTAGAATCTGGCGCAGCGCGTGCGTTAAGGCCAGCACAATATCCGAAATGGCGAGTATCCCCTTCGTCAAAGCGACCGCTTGCGGAAACGACTTCCTGCTCATCGATTTCGCGCATGCGCCCAGCAACATCTTCGCATTCACCAAGCGCATCTGCGACCGCCACGATGGCGTCGGCGCCGATGGCGTCGAATGGCTGCTGCCGGCCACCGACGCGGACATCCGCGTGCGCCTGTTGAACGCCGACGGATCGGAGGCCGAAATCTCGGGAAACGGAACGCGGTGTGTCGCGGCGTCGTATTGCGCGGAACATCAGCGCAGCTCCGTTGTAATCCGCACCGGCGCCGGGCTGAAGACCTGCGAACTCAAGACGCGCGATGACAACACTTTCCAGTTTCGAAGCTCGATGGGAGAGCCCGAGCTAGGCGACGAATTCTCGATCAAGTTTACCTATGGCGATGTCGCCGGCATCCCGGTCTCAATGGGCAACCCGCACTTTGTCGTCTTCGTTCGCGACTTTGAACTGGGGTGGCAGGCGATGGCCGAGCAGATTTCCAAACATCACGATTTCAAGCACGGCATGAATGTCGAATTTGTTCGGGCCGAAAAGCAAGACAGCATTGAGGTGCGCTTCTGGGAGCGCGGCGTGGGCGAGACAAGGTCGTCAGGTACCGGGTCGTGTGCGGCGGCGGTGGCTGCCATTCACCGGCATGGGCTGGCTTCGCCCTTGTGGGTGCATGCTCCGGGAGGAACGCAAAGCGTCGAATGGAGTGACCAGGTCTACCTTACAGGACCGGCGACGCTGCTCTGCCGCGGTGAGTTTTTCATTTAAGATGACCTTTCCCGATGACTGGCCTGCCTCGACATGAGCGCGTTCGGCCGCCAGCACTGTGCGCCGGCGATACGGTTGGAATCATTGCTCCCGCCAGCGGATTCCGTCGTGACGAGTTCGAAGCCGGCTGTGCGGCGCTCTCGGCGTATCGGCTGTCCTACTTGCCCTCCATATTCGAGCGAGAGGGGTACTTCGCCGGCTCCGTTGAGCGTCGCGTAGACGAAATCCATGAAATGTTTGCTCGCACCGATGTGAAGGCGGTGCTTTGCGCGCGCGGAGGGTATGGCTGCAATTACCTGCTGCCCCATCTCGATCTGGACCTGATTCGCGCCAATCCGAAGATCTTCGTGGGGTGCAGCGACATTACGACTCTGCTGACGTATTTGTGCGACGGTGCTGGACTGGTGACATTCCACGGGCCAATGGTTGCGGGAGACTTCGCTCGGCCCGGTGGATTCGATGAGAAGAGTTGGAGCGACGCCGTGTCCAACGCCGGCGAAGAGATCTCAGTGAGAACAGACGGTGTCCTGCCGTTGATCGGGGGAGTAGGCGAAGGCATTTTGTATGGCGGCTGCCTGTCGCTGCTCTGCGCCTCGCTGGGTACTCCTTACGAGGTTGGCACTGACGGGACGATTCTGTTCATCGAAGATCGGGCGGAGCGGCCCTACCGCATCGATCGCATGCTGATGCAGCTGAAACTCGCCGGCAAATTCGACAGAGTAGCGGGAATTATTTTTGGTGAAATGATCGATTGCGAGGAGCCCGGGGCCGGAGGTCTCAACTTTCAGCATGTGGCGCAGCGCATACTGGCCGATTTGGATGTCCCGATTGCGCTCGGCTTAAAGTCAGGGCATGTCTCCGGTGGGGCTTTGACATTGCCCTTCGGCGTTCGTGCAAGGCTTTCGGTAGGAGCAACGGTATCTTTAAGCTGCGCACCGGCCGTGCTGAGGGCGCCCAATGTAATTCCCAGCGGAGCAATGTAACAGGCTGGCGTCTCGAACATTTCTGCGGCTCCTGGCGAGCAGCGGTTTGAGGACATGGATCAGAAGGCGACTCACGTTCACTTAATCGGAATCTGCGGCACCGCCATGGCCTCACTGGCCGGCATGCTGCAAAAACGCGGTTTCCACGTTACCGGCTCCGACGCTGCGGCATATCCTCCAATGTCGGAGTTCCTGGCGGCACTCAACATCGCCGTGTCGCAGCCGTTCAGCGAAGCGAACCTGCAACCCCCTCCCGATCTGGTGATTGTGGGCAATGCGATTTCCCGCGGAAACGTTGAGTTGGAGGCCGTGCTCGACCGCCGGATACCTTTCGCATCGTTGCCGCAGCTGCTGTGGAATGAGTTCCTGAGCAGTCAGGAACGGCTGGTAGTTGCGGGAACGCACGGCAAGACCACCACCACTTCCTTGTTGGCTTGGATCTTCCATCACGCCGGCCGCTCGCCGAGCTTCCTGATTGGAGGAATCCCGGAAAACTTCGGCAGCTCTTTCGCCCTGGGTTCAGGACGCGAGTTTATCCTGGAAGGGGACGAGTACGACACCGCATTCTTCGACAAGGGGCCGAAGTTCCTCCACTATTTTCCCGACGCGGTCATACTTACCTCGGTCGAATTCGACCACGCGGACATCTACAGCGATCTCGACGAGGTGAAGACCGCGTTTAAACGGCTCGTGAATCTTGTGCCGAAGCGTGGACTCCTGCTCGCGTGGGATGGGCATCCCAATGTCGACGAGTGCGCGCGCGGTGCGCTTTGCCGCGTCGAGCGGTACGGCCTGACCGAGAACTCCGTCTGGCGGATCCGTGATATCGAATACACACCAGAGGTGACTCGCTGGCGGGTAGAGCGTCAGGGGCAACCATGGGCTGAGTTGGAATTTCCCCTCGCCGGGGAATACAACGTGCTGAACGCGACCGCAGCTGCCGCGATGTGCGCGAATTACGGCATCGACCGCGCCAGCATTGCGGCGGCGTTGCGTGAATTCCGCAGCGTGAAGCGGCGCCTAGAGGTGAAGGCGCAGATTAATGGCATCACCATGATCGATGACTTCGCTCACCATCCGACTGCAATTGCAGAGACCCTGCGGGCGGTTCGCACGCGATATGCGGGACGCAGGATCTGGGCCATCCTCGAGCCTCGTTCCAACACGCTTCGACGAAATGTTTTTCAGCAGGAGCTTGTTCGCAGTCTCGCGGCTGCGGATGAGGTGGTGATCGCCGACGTCTTCAAGTCCTCCGCCATTCCGGAAAACGATCGGCTCGATCCGGCTCGGGTGGTGGGGCAATTAAACGAGATTGGGCGGCCTGCGCGCCTGCTCAATAACGCTGAGATGATTGTCGAAACAATCTCGCCGGAACTACGCGCCGGCGATGTGGTCGTTCTGTTGTCGAACGGCGGCTTTGGTGGAATTTATGAAAAGCTACCCGCGAGACTGAAATCCCTAAACGAGGTCACGACCCCTTCTTGAGACGCCGCCCGCCACTTTCTTCACCTCTTCTGAGGTTGTGCGTACTCCTTTTTGTGTGCGCAGCCGGACCGAACCTCAGCGCCGAAACCCAGGTCACGTGTTCCTCTCCCACCCAAGCGCAACCTCAACCGACCGAGTATTTCGTTTCCCTGACGGATGCCGAGAACCACCTGGCGCACGTCAGCGTGCGGCTGAGCGAGGGCGCCGAAGCCCGCGATCTCAACATGCCGGTGTGGAATGCCGTGTACCAGGTGCGCAATTTTGCCGCGAATGTCGAGAACGTCCGCGCCCTTGATGCCTCGGGCGGCGCCGTTAAGGTTGTCCAAACACAAACCAGCCAATGGCACATTACAGCGCCGGCCGGCTGCGTGGTGGTGCGCTACGACATCCATCTGGACACCCCCGGGCCATTCGGCAGCGCGCTCAGCGCCGAGCACGGTTTCTTCAACTGGGCGATGGTTCTGATGTACTCTCCCGCGCTCCGGACCCAGCCGGTCAGCATCCGCCTGCTCGATGTGCCTGCAACGTGGAGCCTGCGCGACCTGCACGTTCTGGGAGGGGCCGCCGCGGGCCATGTGGATCGCGTGGTCGGAACCGCCCGCAACTACGACGACCTGGTGGACAGCCCGGCGGAGACCGGGACATTTCAGCAATCGGAGTTTACACGGGACGGCGCTATCTACCACGTTGTGGTACACGGCAGCCAGGCTGACTACAACCTGAACCAGCTCGACTCCGTGCTGGCCAAGATCACCCACGCCGCGGTGGATTGGATGCAGGACCGTCCCTACGACGAGTACACGTTTCTGTACCACTTTCCCCGGGGGCCCGGCGCAGGCGGGATGGAGCATGCCTACGGCACGGCCATCGATCTGAATGCCGACCGGCTGCGCTCCGACCCAAATTCTCTTGCCTCCGTCAGCGCGCACGAGTTCTTTCACCTGTGGAACGTAAAGCGAATCCGTCCGCAATCGCTTGAACCCATCGATTATCAACACGAGATGGACACGCCCGCGCTTTGGTTCAGCGAAGGCGTCACCAGCACGGTGGGAGATTTGCTGCTGGTGCGTTCCGGGCTGATGGACGAGGGCCAATATTTGCGGCGGGTAGCGGTTGAAATCACCGACCTGCAGAACCGCCCGGCGCACGCCTGGCAATCGGCAGAGGCGTCCAGCCTCGATGTCTGGTTCGAAGGCATCGGCTTTTATCGCACGCCGGAGCGCAGCATCAGCTATTACAACAAAGGAGAGGTCCTTGGCATTCTGCTGGACCTGCGCATCCGTCAGCTGACATCCGGCCGCAAGTCCCTGCGTGATTTGTTTATCTGGATGAACCAGCACTATGCCAAGCAGGGACGATATTTTCCCGATTCCGCCGGCGTGCAGGAGGCAGCCGAAGCCATCACCGGGCAGAGCTTTGCTGACTTCTTTGGCGACTACGTCGCCGGAACCAAAGAGATTCCCTATAACGAGTTCTTTCAGTTCGCCGGCGTGCAGGTGACATCGAAGGCCTTAGAAATTGGTTACGCCGGCTTTACAACGACAGCCAATATCGGCGCCCAGCCGGAGGTGACCAGGGTGGATGCGGGCAGCGATGCCCAGCGCCTGGGGATTGCGATGGGCGATCGTATCGTGGCCATAAACGGGCAGCCCGCCGATGCAAGTTTGAACTCCGAACTCGCCAACATGGAACCCGGTACAGTGGTGCGCCTGCAGCTGGAAAACCGCCGCGGCACTCGCGAGGTGGAGTTCAAGTTGGGCAAGCATACCGAGATGGCTTACGAGCTGGACAACCTCGCTACCGTAACTTCAGAACAACGATCGCATCGCGCCGCCTGGATCCACGGCGATGACGAAGCCGGAAGTGTTCCTTGATCCGCGCCATCGCTCTATTGTGCTTCTGGGCGATTTCCATCCTGCTGGTTGGTCCACCGCTGGTTCTCTATGCCGCAATCAGCGGTAATGCCGACCCGCTCTATTACACGGCGACGAGTCTGGGTAAGTTCGGTGTGCTGCTGGTCGGGGTCAAGATTGAAGTTCGTGGACTGTCGCATCTTGAGCCCGGCCGGAACTATATCTTCATGTCCAATCATGTTTCCAACCTCGATCCGCCAGTCCTGATCCCGGTCGTTCCCGGCCGCTGCTCGGTCTTGGTGAAAAAAGAGTTGTTTCGGGTTCCGGTGCTTGGCGCCGGCATGAAACTGGGCAAACTTGTTCCGGTCGATCGCAGCGATCGTGACTCGGCCATAGAAAGCATTGAAGCCGCCAGGACCGTACTGGAGCAGGGCTTCCATATGGTCATCTATCCGGAAGGCACGCGCTCAAGCGATGGACGTCTGCTGCCTTTTAAGAAGGGGCCGTTCCATTTGGCGATGGATTCAGGGATGCCGGTAGTGCCCGTAACTATGCTGGGAACTTACGAGAGCTGGCCAAAGACGCGATTCGCGTTATGGCCGGGGACCGCCGTAGCTGTGTTTCATCCGTCTTTGGATCCTCATGCTTTCGCGGAGCGCGATGCATTGATGGAGGCCGTGGAGAAGGCAATTGCGAGTGCGCTGCCTGCGGAGCGGCGCAAGGAGGAGAACGGCGCAGATTGAGTCTCTACTTCGTTTCGATCAGACGGGCAGTAAGTACCACGCCATCACGGTCATCGTGCAGCTTGATCGGGAAGATCAGCACGTTCCACGACCAGTGCGGGCTCTCCACCGGCAAGTGCGACGAGCCGCGAAAGCCGCGGCGATCGATGTAGGTCTCTCGCGTATCCGCCACGGTGCGCACGATCTCGCGCCACTCTTCGCCCAGCTGCGGGAATTGCTCGAACAGGTTCTTGCCGACAAACCAGGCCCGCTTGTGTCCAGCCGTGGCGGCGAAGTACTCGTTGACGTAAAGCCAATTTCCATTGCGGTCCAGGATCTCCAGGACGATGTCATCGCCCATGGCCATGGAAATACGCGAGTAGTAGAAATCGCGAGCGTCGACGACGACGGGACGCCCGCGCTTCTTGGCCTCGAACGAGCGCAGCGCGTTCACCAGGTCATCGACCGAGCTGTACCCCTTCAGCAGATGCATGTCGGCGATGCCGCCAAACTTGCGCTCCAATGTTGCCGACAAAATGATGATTGGCACCTGCGGACGCTTGCGCCGCAGGGTCTCGGCTACATCGGTGCCGAATTTGCCGGCGCCGAGATGATAATCAAGTACCGCGATGTCGATGGCGCCAAGCTTGGACTCGGCTTCTTCGATCGAGCTGGAGGTTACGACGCGATAGCCCTTCTGGCGGAGAATGGCGGAGCGCAGAACCAGGTTCTCTTCGCGATCGTCAAGCAGCAACACGCGGATGGGATTAGGCGGTACAACCTGGGGACCGAGTGTCGACACGGATTCGGAGTTGGAGACAGTTTCGTCCATTGAATCATTAGAAGCAACTTGCGTTCATTGCGTCACTCGAATTCTGCGCTCGCAACGCAATTTATTGCTGGGCAGGGCTTTCAGAGGTCGCCAGGGCCGTCCGGTTCGCCACGGCCGGGACGGCGGGCCTGCAATTGGCGAAGGGTCTTGGCAAGCTCCGGCAGCCGGTTGAACAATCCAACGGCGCGGAGCCATTGCTTGTGGTCGAAGGCGGGCGAGCCGCTGACCATCGCACCCGGCGGGATATCACCGTGCGTGCCGCTTTGCGCGGTCACGGTTACGCCGTCCCCAACCTTGCAATGCCCGGCTACGCCAACTTGGCCGGCAAGTATGACGTTCTTGCCAATGACGCTTGAACCCGCAAGCCCCACTTGCGCACACAGTAAAGTGTTCTCGCCAACGGCGGAGCCATGTCCTACCTGCACGAGGTTGTCGATTTTCGCGCCGGCCGCGATACGAGTCTCGCCGACACTGGCGCGGTCAATGCAGGAGTTTGCCTGGACCTCAACTTTATCCTCCAGCACGGCAGGGCCGGATTGCGTGATCTTTTCCCAATGGTCGCCGTCGCGCACGAAGCCAAAACCATCGCATCCAACGATGACTCCGTTCTGCAGCACCACGTGGTCTCCCAGAATGCAGTGTTCGCGAACCACGGCATGCGCATGCGCGAAAAAATGGTTGCCGATTCTGGCGCCGCGGTAGATCACGACATGCGGCAACAGCACGGCATCGTCCCCCAATGAGACATCTTCATCGATGACCACGTAAGCACCGACATGTGCGTTGCCTCCCACTCTTGCACTCGCGGCAATCACCGCTGTGGGATGCACTCCGGCCGGATAGTCGGGACACTTGTAAAACAGGTTGATGGCACGGGCAAAAGCGAGATAGGGATTCTGGCTTCGCAGAAGTCCGGCGCCAATCACCGGGAATTCTTCGGAGACAATGATCGCCGTAGCGCGTGTCTTTCGCGCATCGCTGGCGTATTTGGGGTTGGCAACGAAAGTAACCTGCCCGGCGGTGGCCTCTTCAATTCCCGCGACGCCGGAGATCTCCGTATCGGGATCTGCATTCTCCAGCTTAGCGTTGAGAGCGGCGGCGATTTCGGCGAGTTTCATGTTAAGCACCGGCAGCTACCCCGCGCCCGCGACGCGGGGCCTTGACACTGAATGCTGACTTTTATACCAGCAAGCGCAACAATTCCTCCGCTGCCTCTCGCGGCGACTCCAGCAGGTCGGAGATGATCGCAACCGAGTCTGCGCCGGCAGCCATTACAGCTCGCGCGTTGGCACGCGTCACCCCCCCGATCGCGACCAGGGGCTTACGGGTAGCAGAACGAGCCTGGCGCAACATATCCAGGCCAACCACCGGATCAGGCCTTTCCTTGGAGTGAGTCAAAAAGATCGGACCGAAAGCGATATAGTCAGCCGCACTACTGTCGGCTTGCAGCACCTGTTCGAGGTTATGGGTTGAGACGCCAAGAATGGCGTTCGGGCCGATGATGGCGCGCGCGCTGTTGGGCGTGAGGTCATCGGTGCCGACATGAAGGCCATGATAACCGGCCGCAAGACACAGATCGGCGCGGTCATTCATCACCAGGGTCACATCGTCGGCAAGGACCCGCCGCAGCTCGCGAGCGCGGCCCAGCATCTCGCGCGTATGCCCCATTTTGTCGCGATATTGGATCAGGGTTGCGCCTCCTGCGGCGAGACGGCGAGCGTAATCGACAATCACGCCAGCGGTCCGCTCCTGAGGGGTAAAGCACGAAACGTCAACGATTGCATAGAGCCGCGGCAGGACCATGATGTCGAGAAGCCGCTCCTGACGGTCTAGTTCTCCGCGCTAACAGCGCTGCGCGCTCATACTCCAATCGCCTGCTGGACGGCACTGGCGATGGCGTCGGTGTGTCGCCGCATGGCCTGCTCGGATTCGGCTTCGATCATCACTCGGGCCAGCTTCTCCGTGCCGGAATAACGCACGACCACGCGGCCACTACCCGCCAGCTCCTGCTCCGCCGCCCGAATCGCCGCCATTACGGAGGGCAGTTGTTCAAATGGCTTTTTCTCGCGCACCTGAATGTTCTTGATCTCCTGCGGAAATACCTTCAGGTCGGCAACCAGTTCGGCCAGGGTCTTGCCTGACCGGGCCATAACCTGTAGAACTCGCAGGCCAGTCAATATGCCGTCGCCTGTGGTTGCGTCCAGATCGCGAAATAGAATGTGGCCGGATTGTTCGCCGCCGAGCGTTGCTCCAGTCTTGAGCATCTCCTCCAGCACGTACTTATCTCCCACGGGAGCGCGCAGCATCGCGATGCCGTCGCGCTTCAAGGCGGCCTCCAGCCCCATGTTGGACATAGTTGTGGCAACCACCGTATCGTTCGCGAGCCGCCCGTGCGCTTTCATATCGCGCGCGGCCAGCAGCAATACGGCGTCGCCGTTGACGACGCGTCCGGCAGAGTCGGAGAAAAGCGCGCGATCGGCATCGCCGTCGAAGGTGATGCCGATGTCGTATGCTCCGGGTGCGACCGCGACAGCTTTCGCAATATGCTCGGGATACAAGGCGCCGCAGCCGGCATTGATATTCCGCCCGTCAGGTTCCGTATGCAGCAGGTCGGCTTTGATGCCACAATCCTGGAACACGAGCGGAGCAATGCTGGCCGCCGCCCCATTGGCGCAATCCACCAGCACGCGAAGCGGGCTGAAATCGGTTCCTCCGACCAGGTCCGCCAGCCAGCGCGCATACTGCTCCCGTAAAGAAGCGTCTCCCGGAAGCATTTTAGAGACGGCTACCACATTGTGGGACGCACTCTCGGCAAGCTGCTCAATGTGGGAGAAGATGTCTATCTCGATTTCGTGCTCGAGCTTGTCCGAGAGCTTAAAGGCGCTCGCGCCGAAGACCTTGATGCCATTGTCCTGCCATGGATTATGGGAAGCCGAGACGACAATTCCCGCGGAGAAATTGTTGGCGCGCGTTAGGTAGGCAACTCCGGGAGTGGTAAGGACTCCCGCGCTGACGACGCCGACCTGAGCCGATTCCAGTCCCGCCGCCAGCGCCGAGGCTATCCAGGCGCTGGATTCCCTCGTGTCCTCGCCGAGCAGAACGCGCGCGGCAGGCTCCTGAAGCGACAGGCGCTGCCCGATTGCGCGGCCAATGGCGAGTACGGTCCGCTGATCGAGCGGATATTCGCCCGCAATGCCGCGAATTCCGTCTGTCCCAAATAGCTGCCGCATCGTGACCTGTGTCGCGCTCAGGGCTTCCCGTCTCCTTTGGTAACTTTTCCGGTATTGACCGTAACACGGATGGGCTCTGCTGTCTGCACTCGAACCAGCGGGTCGGAAACGTAGGCGTGCGTAGTGAAAGTTCCGGAACCTACCACGCCGGTGGCGTCCACTGGGTCGGTGATTGCGGTGGTGATGGCGTCCACTCTCTTTTCGGGGCCGACGATGGTAATGCTGGCCGGGTTTGCAGTGACGCCGGCGATCTCGTAGCCGCTCAAGAGAGTGCCGATCACGCGCGGCTGCACCGGCACCGTTCGGGTGATGCTGCGGTCAAAACTGATGTGAAACTGCGACGGCACGATTTGCACCACCCGAACGTTGCGCGGAGCATGAATATCATCGGCAGTGAGATCAAAAGTCCGCTCGCCGGGCCCGGCCCCCCGCAGGTCAAGAACCGCGTGTACCTCCGAAGGATTCATGTTCTGCAGCGTGCGCTGCGGTCCCTGCAGAGTCACACGCGCCTGCAGCGGATAGTCGGAGTTGGCGTCGAGATTGGCCGGCGCATGCTGAAATTCCAGACCGACGGTCACCGGGATCTCGATAGGCTGATCGCGGCCAACGGCCCACCACAGCATGATGGCAATTGCAAGCGAAACGATCTTGAACGGAAGGTTGTTGAAGATATACTCGCGAAAGAAATTTGCGATTGAGCCCGCCATCTATCGTTCCGCTCCGTCGGCAAAATCCTTCTCATG